>Ga0187861_10000010_pt1:237500-275804 | contig 275804 bp, 261 predicted proteins | sample June2016WEW_10_1_3_FD_132986 | JGI IMG/M metagenome (GOLD analysis project Ga0187861, IMG submission 132986) | Peatland microbial communities from SPRUCE experiment site at the Marcell Experimental Forest, Minnesota, USA - June2016WEW_10_100 | ecosystem: Environmental >...
CTTTCCGGTGGGATCGGACCATTTCATATCGATTTTTTCGATTATGGCGTCCTGTGGACCTATCTTTAGCTGTCTCAGCAACTGCTCCACCTTGTCCTTGCCGCCTTCAACTTCGATCTCGACGTCGCCTGCCCTGGTGTTACGCACGTAGCCTTTCAGGGACAACGATTTTGCCAGCCGGGATGTAAAAGCCCGATAGTATACACCCTGCACCCGCCCGTGCACGAGCGCGTTGAGATGTACGATATCAGACATGCAGTTATGACCAACTCAGATTAATGATCGGGGCCGATGTGACAACCCTAGTTAATGCTACTCGGGAAACTCCTCTTTCTTCCCTTTCTTCTTTACAACTTCCACTTCGACTACCGGTTCAAAGATAGAAGCCATAGTCGTCTTTTTACCGTCTTTTTTCGGTTTCTTTTGTTCCCGCTTGCTTTTGTCTTTGGAACCCATAACATCACTCCTTATGCCATATTATGTGCTCAATATAAGTTTAACAAATAGAATTCATGTAAGCAATGAGTTTTGTATTTCGAGCCTTCCTTGACTTTCAGCTTCGGTCTATATATACTTTTGCTTTGTTGTCCAAATAGAGTATATTGAATTGATGTTTAGTTGCCCGAGTGGCGCAATGGCAGCGCAACCGACTTGTAATCGGTAGGTTAGCGGGTTCGACTCCCCTCTCGGGCTGAGATCATGTGATCTGTTTGGAGAGGTGCCGGAGCGGCCAATCGGAGCAGACTGTAAATCTGCCGACCTAAGGTCTACGTAGGTTCGAATCCTACCCTCTCCACCACTAAGCCGTTTCAATTATTGTGGATTAAAAATATTTTATAGTATAATCTATAGTCGCATCTTCGTAATGTGAGATATAATATTATGGTTAGTTGCCCACATAGCTCAGTCGGTAGAGCACGTTCTTGGTAAGAACGGGGTCATCAGTTCGAATCTGATTGTGGGCTCAGAAATGAAGGAGGTTTTTCAATATGGCAAAGAAAGTTTATGAGCGCAAGAAGCCGCATGTAAATGTGGGCACGATAGGTCACGTTGACCATGGTAAAACGACGTTGACCGCTGCCATTACCCTGGTCTTATCCAAGCAACCGGGTATCGGAGATAATACGTTCAGGCCCTTCGATAGCATCGATAACGCACCGGAAGAGAAGGCCAGGGGCGTGACGATTGCTATCGCCCATATCGAATATGAGACGGCCAAGAGGCATTACGCCCATGTGGACTGCCCCGGCCACGCTGACTACATCAAAAACATGATCACCGGCGCAGCACAGATGGACGGCGCCATACTGGTGGTCAGCGCTCCCGACGGCCCCATGCCCCAGACCAGGGAACACATCCTCCTCGCCAGGCAGGTAGAAGTGCCGGCCATGGTCGTGGCATTGAATAAAGTCGATGCCATGGAAGACGAGGAACTATTGGAGCTGGTCGAGCTTGAATTGAGAGACCTTCTTAAGAAATATAACTTCCCCGGAGATAAAATTCCTATAGTCCGCGTCAGCGCCTTGAAAGCGCTGGAATGCGGCTGCGGCAAACCGGACTGCAAATGGTGCGGACCTATCCTGAAGTTAATGGATGTGGTTGATAACTACATTCCTCTGCCCAAGAGGCCGATAGATAAACCCTTCCTGATGCCGATCGAAGATGTGTTTGGCATTAAAGGCAGGGGCACGGTTGTTACCGGCAGGATCGAGCGCGGCGTGGTCAAAATCGGAGACGAAGTCGAAATCGTCGGCATCAAAGACACCAGGAAGACCGTCGTGACCGGTGTCGAAATGTTTCACAAACAGCTTGAGACCGGTGAGGCGGGCGATGCTGTGGGCTGCCTTATCAGGGGCATTGAGCGTGAAGAAGTAGAGAGGGGACAGGTGCTGGCAAAGCCGGGTACTGCTAAACCGCAGACACACTTTGAAGGTGAAGTTTACGTTCTGACCAAGGAAGAAGGCGGCAGGCATACACCTTTCTTTACCGGTTATAAGCCGCAGTTCTATATCAGGACGCTTGATGTAACCGGTCAGGCCGAATTGCCGCAGGGCGTGGAAATGGTTATGCCCGGCGACAACATTAAAATGAATATCAAGTTGATTTATCCTGTTGCACTCGAGCAGGGAATGCACTTCGCCATTCGCGAAGGCGGCAAGACTGTAGCTTCAGGCGTAATCACCAAGATACTGGGATAACAAATGGCAAAGAAAAGCGATGCGAGAGGTGTGATCTACCTGGCATGCACAGCCTGTCAGGAAAGGAATTATACCTCGTCTAAAAACAGGAAAAATGATACACAGCGCCTGGAGTTAAATAAGTACTGCCCGCGCTGCCGCAGTCAGAAACTGCACCGGGAGACTAAGTAATAGTGGCCAACGATAAAGAGCAGAATAAAGCTGTAGAAGTTCAAGATAAGAAGAACCTGCAGCCGGCAGCCAAAACTAAAAAGGCCCAGGTGCAGGTTACGGCACCCAAGAAGCGGGGCTTTACGTTTTTTAGCGATATAGTTGGCGAGTTAAGAAAGACTGTATGGCCGACGCGCCAGGAGACTATCCGCCTTACGGCGATAGTCATCGGCATATGCCTTTTCATGGCGCTGGTGCTGGGCACTCTGGACTATGGATTTTCCGAACTTGTTGCGAAAGTATTTTTAGGTGGCAAGTAAGGTGAAGGCGACCGGCAATGCACAGTGGTATATAATCCACACCTACGTTGGGCACGAGGAAAAAGTTAAAAACAAACTGCTGCAACGTATTAAATCGATGGATGCCGGCACTAAGATCCTTAATGTTGAGATACCCAAAGAGAACGAGATTGAGATAAGGTCCGGACAACGCCGGACGGTTGAGAAGAAAATGTTTCCCGGCTACCTGCTGGTCCGCATGGTGATGGACCACGATAGCTGGAAAGTAGTCAGGGAAACGCCCGGGGTAACCGGCTTCGTAGGGGACGGCAAAGAGGCTACCCCTCTGGAAGAAAGCGAAGCCAACAGGATACTAAAACAGAAAGAAGAAGGCGTAGCACAGGTAAAGATAAGGTTTAAAAAAGGAGAAAGCGTCCGCGTTATGGACGGTCCGTTTACGGATTTTATCGGCATTGTAGACGAAATTAATATGAGCAAAGGAAAAGTCAAAGTACTGTTGACCCTCTTTGGCAGAGAGACATCCGTAGAGCTGGACTTTTTACAAGTGGAGAAACTTTAAATGGCAAAAAAAGTTAAAGCAATAGTCAAATTACAGATCCAGGCCGGCAAGGCTACACCGGCGCCCCCGGTGGGACCGGCGCTGGGCCAGCATGGCGTGAATATCATGGGTTTCTGCAAGGACTATAACGAGCGCACCAAGTCGATGGAGGGCTCGATCGTCCCGGTAGAGATAACTATTTTCGAAGACAGGACGTTCACATTTGTTACCAAAACGCCGCCTGCCTCGGACTTATTGAAGAAGGCCCTGAGCATTGAGAAGGGCAGTGGCACTACGCCCACGCTGATGGTGGGCACAATCACCCAAACGAAGATCAACGAGATCGCCAAGATGAAGCAAAAGGACTTAAATGCACTGGACATCGAAGGCGCCGCTCGAATTATAGAGGGAACCGCCCGGAGTATGGGCATAAAAGTGGAGTAAATTTCATGGCAACCAGAGGTAAAAAATACGAAGAAGCTTCTAAACTGCGCGATGCAAATAAGGTATATGATCTCAAGGAAGCCATCAGCATAGCCAAAAAGGCGAGCTATGCCAAATTCGATGAGACCGTTGAACTTCATCTAAGGATGGGCGTAGACCCACGCGCTGCCGATCAGCAGGTGAGGGGCACAGCCCTTCTGCCCAACGGCCTGGGCAAACAGGTCAGAGTCGTTGTATTCGCACAGGGAGAAGGCGCCAAACTGGCCACAGAGGCCAATGCGGACTTTGTCGGCGCCGATGACATCGTCAAAAAGATCGAAGACGGCTGGATCGATTTCGATGTGAGCATTGCCACTCCTGATATGATGGGCAAGGTAGGTAAGCTGGGTAAAATCCTGGGCAGGCGTGGATTAATGCCCAACCCCAAGGCGGGGACCGTAGTTCCTCCCGCTGACCTGCCGCGTGCCATTTCGGAGGTCCGTAAGGGCCGTGTGGAATTCAGGCTGGACAGGACTGCCATCATACACGTTCCGTTCGGCAAGAAAAGCTTCGATGAAGAGAAGCTTTATGAGAACTTGATGTCTATCATCGAAGCCATCGTGCATGCCAGGCCCAGCGGGGTCAAAGGCCAGTACATCAAGACAGCGTCCATATCTACAACCATGGGACCGGGACTCAATCTCGATACCAAGGAGATGATGGACCTGGCTGTAAGTGTATAATTAACAATTAGTTTATTGGTGCCGTTGACAGCGGGTGCCGCAAGGCTCAATACTTGCCCGCCGAGGTTAAGAGATAGCTGCATGGATTGCAGCGTATTTTATCCTCGTGTCATGGCACGAGGATATTTTTTTAGGAGCATCGATATGATACGTGAGAAAAAAGAGAAGATTATCGACGAGCTTGCGAGTAACCTCGGCAAGGCTGCTGTAACCATAGCTACGGATTACCGCGGTCTTACTGCCAAGGAGATGGTTCAGCTCCGCAAGCAGTTACACCAGCAGGGGGTTGAATATAAAGTCGTGAAAAATACCCTTGCGCACTTTGCCGCTGAGAAGGCGGGCGTCAAAGGCCTCGATCAGTTTTTCACGGGGCCCATGGCCCTTGCTCTCGGCTATGATGATCCCGTAAAGCCGGCCAAAGTTTTAATGGATCACATCAAGAGCGCAAGCTCGGTCTTGAAGATCAAAGGCGGCGTCATGGGCGACAAAGCCCTCAGTGCTGCCGATGTTGCTAACCTGGCATCGATACCCACCAAGGACGTCCTGATCAGCAGGCTGATGGGGCAACTAAAGGCGCCGGTATATTCGCTTCACTTTGTTCTCAGTTCGCCTCTACGCGGGCTGGTGGGCGTTCTGCAGGCCAGAGCCAGGCAGTTGGAAGGAGGCTGAGGATAAGAAAATTCGAGGGTTCAACCTTTTCATATTTAAATAAACAGAAAAAACGCATTTCAGGAGGATATTAGAATGACCAAAGAAGAGATCGTAGCCTTAATTAAAGGAATGACAGTGCTTGAGCTTTCCGACCTGGTAAAAGCTCTTGAATCTGAGTTCGGCGTCAGCGCAGCTGTACCTATGGCGGTTGCCGGCGGCGTGGCTGCCGGTGGAGCAGCAGGCGGAGCAGCAGTAGAGGAGCAGACCGAGTTCACCGTCATACTTAAAGAAATCGGTGAGAACAAGATCGCTGTTATCAAAGCCGTCCGTGAAGTCACAACACTTGGGCTAAAAGAAGCCAAAGACCTGGTGGAAGGCGCTCCCAAGCCGGTTAAAGAGGGCGTGAATAAAGACGAAGCGGCCGTAATGAAGAAGAAGCTCGAAGAGTCGGGCGCTAAAGTCGAAGTAAAATAAATTCACCGATAGTTTGCCAGAGGTTCACCGGTTTCTTTTTAAGGGCCGGTGGACCTTTGCTTTGTTTTAACGCAGGGTATCTTCCGGGCAGGAAACTTAGTGTAAGGAGTGAAGGATGGAAGAATATGAGAATCGCCAAGTCGTAGCAAAGGTAATTTTGCAGAAGGGGACTTGCGTGGCAGGCCACAAGGTGGGGCATGAATTTGTAATCTCTGACGTATGCCCTGAGCATATGTGCGCCTGGGCTTTTTATACCCTTTTCCCGTTTGCCCAGGTCCTGATCTGCGGGGGAAGCTTCCCCTGGGAAACAGATCCGGACAAGGCCACGGTGGCCTGTCCCGACCCTGCTAATCCGGTAGTTTTTGAACTGATCAGGAAAAGGTGACCCTGGTCTCTTGTTATTTCAAGTTTTGCCTCTTATAATTTAATTGAGTAAATAATCAAGGGGGTGGAAGAGTATTGGAAGGAGAATGTTTTTAAATCACAAATTTTGTGCCGGAAGCTGTTTATTTTCCTGAACTTGAATTTAATTAAGGGAGGACGACGATGGCGATGTATATAGCATATGCCGACAAGTTACTGAATTTTGCTGAGCAGCACGCCAGGGATATTGCACAGCAATGGCAGAAAGCGCTTGTTACCAACCCTAAAACGCCATCTTACAAAAAAGTAAGAGAGTTTAAACTGGTAAATCAGGGCGAAAATTTCTACAAAAACCTGAAAAAATTCTATTTTGACCAGAACACCTATGACGTGGTCTCGGCATATTTCTCCAAGTTTGCCGAAGACCAGTTTTATGAGAGTATACCGCTGGATGAGGCCATATATGCCTTGATAATGCTCAGAAGGCACCTGTGGGTCTATGCAGAGTTCCAGAACCTCTTTACTTCAGCTCTGGACCAATATCAGGCGTCCGATGGAATCAACCGCACCGTGCTGCTGACGGACTATGCCACGATAGCGATTATTAAGAAATATAAGGAGCTTAACAAGTAAGTCTGGAGGTTTACATATTGATGTTGCGTTGCCTGTACTGCAAGGCTTCAGCCAGATGATTGGTGTTTATGAGGTCGGAATTATCCAGATCGGCTACCGTGCGCGCCAGCTTGAGTGTCCTATGGAAGGCGCGTGCGGTAAAGTGAATTTGTTTCATGGCAGTTTTCATTAGCGATTGGGCGGCGGCATCGATTTTACAGAACTGCCGTATATCTGAAGCCGACATCTCCGCATTACAGGTCAATACGGAATCGGCATAACGCCTGCTTTGCATGGACCTGGCCTCCTGTACGCGTGACCTGACCTTTTCTGAGTGTTCGGCCATGCTCTCATCTACCAGCTTTTCATAATCTATACGAGGTATATCCAGAAAAATATCAATGCGGTCCATCAAGGGGCCGCTGATCTTTTTTTGGTAGCGTGTGATTACGGTAGACGAACATTTGCATTCCCGCACGGGGTCGCCATAATAGCCGCAGGGGCAACCCAAAAGAACGAAACTGCACCGCCATTCGTAGAGTAATTACATTTCCTTCGGGAAGGAGGTGCAGTTAGTATGCCCAATCGTTTTCAAATCAATCAGCACCGACTAGCCTACAGCTTTATCGCCAGCAGAGACGGTGATCACTGTCTAATTTGCAAGGCTAGTCCTGACAAAACAAAGCTCCAGATAGACCACGCTGACAATAACCCTTCCAACTGGGACCCTCTCAATCTTCACCTTCTCTGCCAGGCGCATAACCTGCTGTTCCGCGGCGTGCCGGTGGCCGAGAAGTTGCGCATCATCGAGGAGCATAGTGATAAAAATGAGAGAGATAGGGAAACAAGGTACGGGAGCATAAGCAGCAAGGTTGCCAAGGACATGGTAGATTACCGGGCTGGCAGCGAGGAGATGAAAGCCAACAGCATATTCGAGCCGGTTTACACGGAGTGGCTACTGAGAAACCTGCCGATGACAAAGGACGAGGCCATACACTCAGGGGCGCTAATAGCCGGCTGCAGCCCCTTAACAAGTGGCCGCTATTTAAAGAAGCTCGCCTGTGCCGCCGGACCATTGCAGGAATTCAGGAACGGCATGAATGTGCCCACCATCGACTTCAAGCCCGATTTAAAGCAGCCTGCAGACGCGGGGCGAGAACCAGAGAAATTACCCGGCAATAGCAAACCTGAACATACAGCGGGCAGCAATGCGCCTGAAGAAACCGTGACCGAGAAAAAGGGATACCGCTTCAAGCCGCCCAAGGGTGAGATAAGGAATTAACACTATGAATCAAATTGCCATCAACATCGAACATATTGAGATCGGGGATCTGAAACCCGACCCGGCCAATCCCCGGCGCATCAGCGACCAGGAGCTGGAGGCGCTCACCCGCAGCATCAGAGAGTTCGGGCTGATCGATCCCATCATCGCCCGCCGAGAGGATAAGACGGTCATTGGCGGCCACCAGAGGCTCTTGGCGGCCCGGCGCTTGGGATACAAAACCGTACCGGTGGTTTTCGTTGACCTGACGATGGAGAAGGCACGGCTGCTCAACATCGCGCTGAACAAGATAACCGGCTCCTTTGACCAGGAACTGCTGGCCCGTCTTTTAAGTGAACTCAACCAGACGCCTGAGATCGACCTCACGTTAACCGGCTTCGATGACGATGACCTTAAAAAGCTGATTAAGTCACTGGACGCCCGGGAGAAGCGGGAACGCCTGGAGGACTTCGATCTTGAGGCTGCCCTTGAGCAGTGCAAGAGCCAGCCGATTACCAAGCCCGGCGACTTGTGGTTCTTGGGCGACCACCTATTGCTCTGTGCTGATGCGACCGATCTGGAGGCTGTGCAGTGTCTTATGGGGGAATACAAGGCTGCCATGGCCTTCACCGACCCGCCTTATAACGTGGACTACGGAAATCATGGACCGGCCAAGGGCAGGCGCAGCATAGCCAATGACAACCTGGGCACTGAGTTCCAGGCTTTTCTGGTGAAAAGTTGTCATAACATACTGGAGTTCACCGACGGCGCCGTTTACATCTGCATGTCTTCGTCGGAACTCCATACGCTGCAGAGTGCTTTCATCTCCGCTGGAGGGTACTGGTCCACCTTCATCATATGGGCCAAGAACACCTTCACCCTAGGACGTTCCGACTATCAGAGGCAGTACGAACCTATCCTCTATGGCTGGCGGGAAGGAGCGCAGCACCACTGGTGCGGCGACCGGGACCAGGGAGACGTCTGGCGGGTGGAGAAGCCCACGTCCAGCCCCCTGCACCCCACCATGAAACCCCTGGCCCTCATTGAGAAGGCGATAGAAAATAGCAGCAAACGAGGCGACAAGGTCTTGGACCTGTTTCTGGGATCGGGCAGCACCTTGATTGCCTGCGAGAGGACCGGGAGGACCTGCTGCGGCATAGAACTGGAGCCGTTGTATGTGGATATAGCGGTCAAACGCTGGGAAGCGTTTACAGGCGAAAAGGCCAGACTGTCCGAGGATGAAAAACCATGACAGACCAGACACTATTGCCAGATCGTGTCTGGGAACCTGGAGCGAAGGGTAAAAAAGATGGGTCTGACCACTTGACTTCGTTCGCCAGCAGAGTGATGTATATGTCAATAAATACTCAGGAGGTAATAAATGCCTATAGAAAACAGGAACTTGGTGGCTGGTACGAAGCTGACAGCCAGGTACAAGAAACAGCCTTACTCATGCGAGGTGGTCGAAGGCGAAGGCGGCAAGCTTCGATATCGGCTGGAGGACGGACGGGAGTTCAAGAGCCCATCGGCGGCGGGAATGGCCATCACTGGCCATGCCTGCGATGGCTGGGTCTTTTGGAGCGTGGAGACTGCAGAGGCTACTCCTGCTCCGGAAGCACGGCAGACCGAAGTACAGCAGGCCGAAACACTGCCGGAGCACACAGAGGTCGAGGCTGCTCCAGTACTTGTGACAGAGGGTCCAGCCCCGGCCGCCGCTTCCTCGCGGCAAGCGCCCAAGGGCAGGAAGCGCATCTTCAAACAACCCAACCAGATGGGGGTGCCGGAGGGTCAGACACGCTGGTATTGCTACGACTGCGGCAGCGGTTTCAATTTACCGACCGGTCAAAAACCCGAGGCCTGCCCGCAGGGCCATACAGCCGCATAAACTACGGCCGAACAAGCGTACGCAGACAGGCTCCAGATCGGGGCCTGTCTTTAGTTATAAAGACTACCATCGCCTCGACTAGCAGAGGTAGTGGATGGTAGTGCGACGGCAATGCGCTGCTCTTGGGCCGACGGGCCGGCCATGCCGGGCGGCGCCCCTCAAGGACAGCCGGTACTGCTGGGTACATTCACCGGAGCGGGCCAAGGAAGCCCAGGAGGCACGCCGGCTGGGCGGACTGCGCCGTCGGCGTGAATCCGCCATCTCGAGTGCGTTTTTATTTGGATCACTGACCAGCGTAGCCGGGATACGCCGAATCTTAGAAATCGCTGTGGTCGATACCCTGGCCTTAGACAACGACGTAGCCCGCAACCGGGTCCTGGGTTCTCTGGCCCAGGCAGCTATGGGCCTGCTTGAGAAGGGTGAGATGGAAGAGCGCCTGACTGCACTTGAACAGACAGTGCAGGAACAAACCCAGAAATAGCTGAGGATAACTATGACCCTAGCGAACCGACTCAAACAGCTTGAATCGAAGATCAGGCCGGTGGAGGCCAAAGAGGAGCATCCTTTTAGTTTCGATGAATTTATCCCCCGGCTGGGGCTGGAGCCCGCCGCCGTGAGAGAACTGGCACAGAGCAAGGGCAGAAGCTTGATCGAGGCCATGTGCGAGATGCTGGGCATTGAGGTTAGGGAGTTCATGCGCCAGCTTCGTGAAAAAATCGGTCCTGTAAGGTAATAATGGCGTTAGAAAAAAGGTTGAGGAGTCCAAGATAGCGGAGGTAAAGTGTTGACACTGAACCGTCGAATACAGCGACTTGAGGATACGGTGAAACCGAAACCGGCTGGCTGCAACCCGGCAGTGCTCATTGTGAGGTATGAAGATGAGGAATTCGGCCATTCAGGACAAACTGACTCCTGCGAACCAACTCACGAAGAGATCGAACAGTACCTGAAGCACCTGAAAAACAGCGGCCAATGTCAGGTCTGCCTGGGGTCTTGTGCGCTGGACTGGGGACCTGATGGGTTTACCAACCACAAACTTACCGGCGAGCGTGGCTCATCATCTTCCGCACCCAACATACTGGTCATATCTTGTACGAGTGATGAAGCACGAGAATTGACGAGACGGCTTATGAATGGAGAAGGAACGGAATAAATAAGTACAAACACACCATTCATTTGGCCCGTAATATGGGGTTAATCAGATCATGATTTTCGAACAGACACTATGTTGAAATGGTAAGGGCTCTTCAGGCATTCGTGGACTGATATCAGCTACAGGCTCGCTTCAATGTCGGACATGGTAGTTACCGCTGCCAGTCTGACATTAGAGGTCCTGCCGCTAGCTCAGGGCGTGCCAGGGTCCTCAAGGCGTGCTCGTCTGAGAATATCATCAGAAGCACGTCAGGACAATAGGCCTTTCGTCCTGCGTGCCGCAGGGCTATCGCCGAAGGAGCGCTTCTCAGACGATGTGGGCCGCTCGCCTCGTTGTCTCACAAGCAGGTCAGTGTGAAGCTGGCCTGGTTGGATAGCGAGTCGTTGGGGGTCAGCACGTGCAACCGTTCCCAGCCGGAATAGGCGCCCCATATTTGCCAGGTCTCTGAAACGATCTGAGTGCCAGAGGCTGAAAACGTTGCGCTCTGCAGGGGACTGATGACCCCATCGCTTCTCTCCCATCTGTAGGTAACCGTGCCGGGGCTGTTGGCGGTGATGACGCCGGTGAAATTGAAGGTCTTGGGACAGAAGCCCGTATAGGAGGGAGCATCCACCTGGACCGCCAGGCCTATCACGGCGAATGGCGCTGTTATGCTGGGTATGGGAAGCGGTATGTGAGTGGTAATAGGTGTGGGGGTACTTGGGAGTAGGGGCTTAGTAATAATAGGGAGATTTGGATTAGCAATAATCGGAAGCTTAAGTTTGGTTACTTGTACTGTCTGCTGCACTGCACCAGCTTGATTCGCAGCTGTAAGAATGTACAGAGTCGTAGTGGCGGGCGTTACAGACAAGCTTCCAGTGGGTCCTACATTACCTATCCCTGGAGTTATTCCTATGGCGGTGGCCTTAGAGACGTCCCAGCTTAAGGTTGAAGATCCAAGGAATATGCTGGGTGGGGTGGCAACAAAAGAATTAATAATGGGCAAACCGCCACCAGCAAACACAACAACCTCTGCCGTAGCAGTAATTGTATTTGCGCCATTAGAAGCCGTTAACGTAAAATCTGTCGTTGATGCTGGCATTACAACCATGCTCCCCGTTAAAGACCCTACAGAGCCAATTCCCGGCGTTATTGATATCTCGGAGGCATTCGAGACATCCCACTTCAAGGTTGAAGCGCCCCCTGCCATGATAGTGCCTGGCATAGCGGAGAATGAATTGACCGAAAGCTGTGCGGAAGAGGTGTTGGGTGGATTTCCTGATGGAGCAGTGGGTGTAGTTGCGGGGGTAGTCGATGACGATGGCGCATTTGCTGGAGTTGAAGTCCCTGGTGAGGGCACGTTTATGTAGAAACAGCTAGTTAATCCCAACAGTAGTGCTGCCAATATGGAAAGCATTGCCAAATAGCGTCGAGTACTCATCTAAAACCTCCTCACTCCTATCATCTACTGCCTAATTATACGCTTATGCCAGGTGAAGTGAATAGATCATGTAGGACTCTCAGGACATCGATCTCAGGCGTTACAGCTTCCGTTACAGGCGTTACACGATCAGCGTTACATAGCTGGCTGATCGTTACATGTGAGCGTTACATCTTCAGCAATTTGCCATGGACGCTAGAACTGGAATATTTCTTGAGAAATAATTCTGGCCGATGGTAAGTGTCGATTCTCACAGACACTATGACCAAATCGTGATGGCTTCCCGCACATTAGTGGACTCATGTGGGCCCAGTAGGCGAAAGCCGATACATTGAACTTCAGGGGAGAAGACCTGGCCGCCGCGGAGCTGATGGAGCGGTACCTGTAGAGTGAGGGCATATAAGGCCAACACTGGGACGGTTAAACACCAATTACCCAATTTGACTTCTCAACTACGCAACCTTAAAATTGCCCAAATTACCTCGCTGTGGCAAATCCAAATCTTACTATGGAGGCAGGTTGTGAAATCAAAGAAAGTCAGAGCCTTGGTCATCACGCTGAGCTCGATTGTATTTCTGGTGATTGCCGCGGTTGTCGCATTCCTGATATTTTTCTGGCTGCCGCAGCCTTCCTATTCGGGTACCCTCAATATCGACGGCCTGAAAGCTCCGGTTGAAATTAGGACCGACGACTACGGAATACCCCACATATTTGCCCAGAATGAAGACGACCTTTTCTTTGCCCAGGGATATATAACCGCCCGTGAGAGGATGTTCCAGATGGATCTGACGCGTCTAGCGGGCAGGGGCGAGCTTTCAACACTGCTGGGCGAGGATATGATTAAAACCGATATATATTTCAAGACGCTCGGCTTCTATCGTGCTGCTGAGTCTGAATATCCTAACCTCTCACCCAGATCTAAATCAATCGTCGATGCCTATACAAGTGGCGTCAATGCCTATATTAATTCGGTTAAGTTCTTGCCCGCGGAGTATGTGATACTTGGAGGGAAACCCGAGGCTTGGAAGCCGGCCGACAGCCTGGTATGCGGCCTTTTAATGTCCTGGAGGCTTGACGAGCCAAGGGCGATTAAACCTATCCTCTATGATATTTATACTAAGGCTGGGCCGGACACATTGAAATACCTGATGCCATGGATTCCGGAATCGGCGCCGTATATCTCGTCAAGTTCAATAGACCAGCCGCCGACAGTTTTATCCAATCTTCCGGAAGTGGCTGCGGTGCAGTCCAATCCAAACGCTGAAAATGAATTGCCTTTTCCAATTATAATGAAAATCCGCGCCAGCAGCTGGATGATTTTCTCGGGCTCCAAGACAACTACCGGGAAACCGTTATTCGCTGGGAGTCCTGATCTCGAAGCCGCAATTCCGTCGCTGTTCTATCTGGTGCACTTGAAAGGCGGAGATTATGATGTGATCGGCGGTTCCATACCGGGGCTGCCCGGGGTGCACGCCCTGGGATTCAACGGACACTTCGCGTGGAGCATCACGGTCGGCAATGGGGATAACGTTGACTTCTTCACTGAAAAATTAAATCCGGACAACCCCAATCAATATCTGACCGAGGACGGATACAAGAACTTCACGATTGTCGAAGAGACCCTGAAGATCAAAACAAATGACGGAATCAAGGAGCAGAAGCTGCCCATCAAAATATCCCGGCACGGTCCCATTATCTCGGATATCATGAGCGATATGCCGGCCAACTGCGCCATGATGTGGCCAGGCCTGCTGGGCCATGACGGCACTGCGGAAGGCCTGTTGACCATGGACAGGGCAAGAAACTTCGATGAGTTTCGCAAAGCACTCAGCGTCGTACGCGGGGCGTCGGTACATATAGGATATGCCGATATCGACGGCAATATAGGATACCAGTACCTGACAACCTTCCCGGTAAGAAAATCCGGCGATAATCCGTTGCCTGTGCCGGGAGAAAACGGCACTTATGATTGGACCGGCTTCGTCCCGTTTGAAGACCATCCGTTTGATTACAACCCTGCAAAGGGCTACTTGGCTTCATTTAACCAGATGCCAAAACCAGGAGATTATTACGGGACAGCATATTTCCTTTTCGAACGTCCTTACCGTTTCGAAGCCATCGTCAAAAGCAAAGATAAATTCAGCCCGGATGACATCAGGCAAATGCAACTGGATACGGTTTCCAATGTCGCCGTACGATGGGTGCCGCAAATATCACGAGTCTGTGGCAGTGTTCCCGGACTATCAGCGTATGCCGATATCTTAAAAAACTGGGACTGCTCGATGCGCCTGGACAGTCCCGAGGCAACGCTTTTCAACTCATTCTTCACCCATCTTATGACCGATACATTGGAAAATAAGCTGGGGCCTAAGATAATGTCCGAATTATATGGAGATCTCAACGTGGATATACCGGCGCAGTGGCTGATACGTTACATGAACGACAACAATAATATCATCTGGGATGACATCAGCACGGCCAATATCAAAGAGACCCGCGACGACATGATATTAAAAAGCATGAAAGATGCTGTAGCGGAATTGACGGGTAAATATGGTAGCGATATCCGGAATTGGGCATGGGGAAAAGTACATACCATGACAATAAAGCACCCCCTAGGAGTCGCCCTATCTTTTCTTAATTTGAATCCGCTGCCTTATCCCGGAGACGATTTTACTATAAATGCCGGATGGTGGGACAGGGAGCATCCCTACGACATGATAAGCGGCGCGGCTATCAAGATCGTAGTGGATATGTCTAATCTCGACACTATGACGATAATGAGCCCCCCCGGACAATCCGGCCTGTACCTGAGCCCGCACTATAGCGACCTTGCAGAGATGTGGGCGAAAGGCCAACAGATACCTGCGCACTATACCGATGCAAGAGAGCTTAAACAGGTACTGACCTTGAATCCTAAATGACGCGGATTTAGTCAGTCAATTTGGAGTAACGGGTGTTGAGCCCGGGGCGCTCGGCAGGAGGTATTATTAATGAAAATGATGAGTATCGTGTGCAGCCCCTGTTGGGGTAGTAATACGGAAATATTGATGAAAGAAGCGCTCGTCTCAGGGGCAGAAGCATATCCGACGGCCCCCTTTTCTATACTGGTGGATGATAGCTTTTGCTGATTCGGGTACAGTTACTTGCTGTAATTAGAGGTATCCGGATGTTTTCGCACCTTGCGGTATGGTATGCCATGTAAATGCAAAATAGCAACAATGGACCTTTGCCCGTATAGAATGTGGTTACAACAATTGAAGACGAGGCCCAGTTCGACCAGTTCAGGGCTGAAGAGGACTTAGTCAACAGTCTTGCAGACATTACGAACGCCAAGTATAGCGCACACTATGACCGAATCGTGATGGCTCCCCGTGCACCAGTGTTATTGTGACGAAGTCTTAAGCCCCCGCGGGCCGTGCAGTCATCACAACAGATACCTTATAATGGCTAACGGAACAGCGTGTTTTTGACGCTCTATGACTTTAAAATATCATGTTGCAGTGTTTAATGAATGCTAATTTATATCGATAGCATTCAACTTGAGCCATGACCAGAGGAATATGGTAGATGCCGAAAGTAAGCGAGTCCCAGATACTTGCCGTCGCCATAACGGGCTCCTTCATGGAGATTCTGGACCAGACGGTAATGAATGTGGCGCTGCCGCACATAATAGCGGTTTACAACCTGGCCGTCGACCATGCACAACTGATAGTTTCAGCTTATCTTATGGCAAGCGCCATCTCCACACCAACCGCCGCTTTTCTAAGCCAGCGGTTCGGTATCAAAAGAGTCTATATGATTGCCCAGATAGGTTTCCTGGTCGGATCTATTCTGTGCGGACTCTCGTGGAGCGCAGATACTCTCATAGCCTTCCGTATCATTCAAGGTTTATCTGGCGGTTTGATGAACCCGCTTTCTATGACTTTTATTTATATGACTGTCCCGCCCGAAAGGAGGGGCCGCGCCATGTCTATGCTGGGCATACCTATAATGCTGGCGCCGGCTATTGGCCCGACCTTTGGCGGCTACCTTGTAACCTATTGGAGTTGGCGCACGGTATTCTTTATAAACGTACCCATAGCTATCATTGCTATTCTGCTAGGAATTCTCTGGATAGAGGATACGCCCGCAGGTAACCCCATTTTTGACTTCCGGGGTTTTATTTTTGCGGCCACAGGCTTCAGTTGTTTATTGTACGGGCTTACAAACGCCCCCACATGGCATTGGGATGACTGGCGGATTATCACCCTCCTGTCCATCGGTGGGGTGTGCTTACTGATCTGGGTCCTTATCGAGCTTGCCGAGAAAAACCCGCTGCTTGACCTTCGTATGTTTCAACATCGTGGATACGCGGTGGGCCTAAGCCTGACATTTACCACTACCATCGGGCTGTATTCGCTGGTATTTTTGCTTCCGCTCTTTTTGCAGACCGTACGCGGTTTAACCGCCTTTCAAGGTGGCATGATGATATTACCTCAGGTCTTCGGAGCCATAATCACACTGCCCATTGCCGGTCGACTTTTCGATAGAACAGGGCCGCGCATTCCCGCTATAATAGGGCTCTCAATCTTATGCGCTATGTCTTTGGCAATGCAGATGATAGATGTAACCTTTCCAGACAATCTGCTTCTCACTATCCTTTTCTTCCGCGGGATAGGCATGGGGATGGCCATGATGCCGATCATGACATATGCACTCTCCTCTGTGCCACCCCGCTTAACAGCCCAGGCTTCCTCGATGCTCAACGTGTGGAGGATGGTCTTTGCCTCCCTGGGGATTGCTGTATTTGCCTCATTGCTCGACACCTTTACCAAAACGAACACGGCAAATATAGTGCAGACCATAACTCCCAACTCTAAAATGGCCCTCTCATTTCTTTCTCAAGTCAAGGTTGCACTGATGCATGCGGGGATGGCAGCGCATGTGGCTTATCATGAAGCCATAGTTGCTCTTTATCTCTATGTTAGCCAGCGGGCCAATATCTTGGCCTTTGAAACGGACTATGTGATTGGCGCGCTTGTTGTATTGTTTGGCGTGATCCTGGCGCTGATATTTCTGCCCCGTGGTCGTATTGCAAAGCCCGCCGGTGAGGTGGACTTGGCAATGTAAACAATTAGCACATTATTGACAATCGATAGTTATGCAAATTGACGAGCCAATTTTTGACCCGTCCCCCGAAAACGATAGGAAGCAGAATATCGTAAAAAGGGGGACTTAATGCCAAAGAAAGGGTCATCCTGAAGCGAAGGCAAACCGGGCTTTGCTCCTAGAGATATTATGCAACAGCTCTCAATATCCCCGCTAGCACAGACACCTCGTCTGAACGCAGACAACACGGAGAAGACACTATCACGAGATGGTGACGGTTCAACATGAACTATTGAAAAGCGTACTTTGTGCCGACACTGTTGAGAGTGCATTGCTGAGGCATACTATCAGCAAGTCGATTGATCGCCTTCCAACCCGTACAGTGCATAGGCACTATCATTTCAGGACTTAGCTTCTTTATCTCTTCTACCGTTCTATCTATTATTGGCTCAAAAGCAGGCCCCGTTAAATGGAATCCACCCATAAGGGCATGAATCTTTTCAATGCCTGAGACTTTCTGGGCATGCTTGACTGTGTTGATTATCCCTGCGTGGCTGCATCCGGTAATTAACACCAGTCCCTTGCCTTTTAGATTGACTACTATGGCCTGGTCATCGCGAAAGGGGTCTGTAACCCATTTGTCATCGATCTTTGCTTCAGCCCCCGGAAGGCCTTTCTCGAAATCAGTCACACGCTCCACTTCTCCAGTGACCATAACGAGGTTCTCGGCCAATGTCGACGCTTCCGCAATTTTGTGAATGGTTACCCCTGTCTGCCTCAGGTCCGCCTCGTTCAGCATGCCCATACCCCGCGTGACCCCGATGGCGGGGATATTTATGCGCCGCTCGAGAAAGGCATCCGGATGGAGTAAAAGCGATCTCTTATCCCCATCGCCCTTCAAGAATTGTAGCAGCGCTCCAAAATGGTCGAAGTGGCCATGGCTTAAAACGATGGATTCAATCTTGTCAAAGTCAACGTTCAGGAGTGTTGCGTTGTGAAAGAAGCATGTCGTTGACGCTCCTGTATCGAATAGCACCGCATGTTCCTCCGAGCCGGCATAAACTTTAAGGAGACATGCGAATCCGTGTTCTGCCAGAGGTAGATTCGGTGGAGAACCGAACCACCGCTGAGCTATAGCTGATCCTTGTAAAAATACATCTGAGTAGTTGTCAACAAGTACCGTCACCTCAAGCTTATCTGCTTCGCGCAAACGTACTGTTTTCATACCATTTACCTCCCCCACAGATTATATTCAAAGCGTCGCTTTCCCAGAACTAAAGACCACAACCCACCAGTTTCGAGCTTCGAACCTCGCCGAAAGAATATGACTTTGGGTAGTCGATGTCAATCGCCAAGTACAGGGTCGCAGTATTATCCCTAGAAGTCAAGTAGCTATACAATGCACGGTAACGGGTAAGCATTCAATCAATTCTAATAAGGCCATATTTAGATATCCATTTGCTCTCAAAAGATATTCATACTATTTACTTCGGAAAACATTTGTACAATCCTAATGACAACATACTTTTGTTTTATTATAATGACGAACATCGTAACGAATATTTATTCAACTTGTCGTTCATGGCAAACCTATACTTGTTGAAGTCTGCTTAAATGTGCACTTCAGCCATAGAATGCGTTAGAGGAGGTTGAGGATGGGATTGGGTGGCAGAGTGACCAGATCATCGCAACATTAGTTTAATAGGTGGCAGAGTAATGTGTGGCGTGGCATCAATTGCCTGCAAAATGCGGCAGCAAACAGCAAAAGGAGGTTGTTATGGCTGACGTTTATGAGAAACTTCGTGAAAGGCTGGACAAGTTTCCCCAGGGTTTTCCTAAGAGCAGGAGCGGCGTTGAGTTGAAAATACTGAAGGACCTCTTTACGCCCGAGGAGGCCGAGATCGCGCTGTCCTTACGACCCTATCCTGAGAACGTATCTGCCATTGCGCAAAGGTCGGGCAAAGACGAAACGGAGCTGGGAGAAACCCTCTTCAGCATGTCGAAGAGAGGGCTGATAGGGCGTTACCGGGCGTCCGAGTCGGAGCTCTACTACTTCCTGACACCCTGGGTGGTCGGCATATATGAGTTCCAGGTGAATAACCTGACGAAGGACAGAATCCACCTGTTCGAACAGTATTACGAGGAGGCGAGTGTACCATATTGGCGGGGCCGGTCGATTGGATTTCGTGTCATTCCCATTGAGAAGGAGATAAAGGAGAACACTACGATTCAGCCGTATGAAAGGGTGTCAGAGATCATCGACTCGCACACTGTCTTCGCCGTAGCCGACTGCATCTGCAGGAAAGAGAGAGCAATGGTTGGGGACGGTTGCGGCAAGCTGCAGGAAGCCTGCCTGAGCTTTGGGCCGGCAGCGTCCTATTACATAGAGAACGGGATCGGACGTGCGATTTCAAAGGAAGAGGCAAAGAATATCCTGATCAAATCCGAGGAGGAAGGCCTTATACACTGCTCTTCAAACACCTCCGGTGGCAAAATATTCATATGTAATTGCTGTAGCTGCTGCTGCGCCGTTATGAAACACGTCACAAAGTATGGAAATCCGAATGCCATAACAAAATCCAACTACTATGCTGTTAATGATGTGGAGAATTGCAATGCCTGCGGCATCTGTGTCGAGCGGTGCCAGGTGCACGCCATCCGCATTGAAGACGACGTTACAATCATCGAGAGGGACCGGTGCATTGGCTGCGGCCTCTGCGTATCAATGTGTGCTACGGGATCGCTTTCCCTGGCCGCCAAATCGCCCGACGAAGCTTCTCCCGTTTTTGCCAATGACAAGGCACTTCTTCAGGCCATGGGGAAAGCCACAGGAAAGAACTACCCCTTCGAATAGGGAATAGCCACAGAAGATTTAATATGAAAATACCAGTTGGAATGGGAAATCCTGGATAAATGGAGGTGCCAAGATAATTAGCGTCGAATTCAGCTTAGATGTGCAAGCCACAGCGGAGAAATTATGGGATATTCTCGCTGACGTGGAATCCTGGCCACTTTGGCAAGGGACACATTTTGTTAAAACGTCTGAGCCAGGGCAAATAAAAGAAGGCTCTAATTTTACTGCGGAAATTGGAGGTTTGAGGTGGGCTTTTAAAGTGACTAAAGCTGAGAAGCCATATAAGATAGTGTGGAATGCACAATGCCTAGGCCTCAAAGTAGTTCATGGATGGGAATTCAATGAAACCGCAGGAAAGACAACAGTAATAACGTACGAAACGATGACTGGCTGGATGCTTTCTCTTACGTATCCTATATTTAAGATAGCACTACCATATGTAGTCAAAAATTTTCTAGCTGACCTTAAAGTAAGAGCAGAAAATATTTAAGCTATAGTAGTATTCTAAACCCTCAGTTTATTGATAATTTGTTCCGGTGTATATCGGGGAGATTGGCTGGGCGTATTTTGATACACAAGCCACCGGTGGAGTTATTTTTGAAATCATTCAAAAACTACGCTAAAACAGTCATAAGTCAGAGGATGGTTGAATGTATCTGAAACGACTTTGGACTCTGAGGATAGCGCACACTATCACCGGATGGTGATGGTTCTTTGTCTGAGTGGGATTACCTCATTCGCGATTATGGACAGCGACTTTGGGCCCCGGCGCTGGATTTTGCCTCTGACTTCCAGCCACCCGCTGCGAAAGAGGTATTTCCCGCACCTCTCCTGAACATCGTGGAACACGGTCACGTCGGCTACGCCCGTACCATCCTCCATAATTATATAGACCACACGTTTGCCGCTTCGTGTTGGGGGTGTTTGGTAGCGTATGACCGAGCCCGCTATCTTTACACTCTGCCCTGTCTTGAGTGAGGGCAATTCCTTTACCTGTGTGAATCCGTTACCCAGATTACAGAAGTCGAGCGGATGTGCCGACAGGTCCAGTGAAAGAAGTTCCCTTTCCGCAATCAAGCTTTCCCTTTTATCATATTTTGATCTTTCTGTCTCTCTGACAACTTCCGGCAGAATGTCACCTAAGAGCTCCAACTTGCCGCTGACATTCCTGCGTTTGAATTGCAGGAGATCGGGTAGCTCCTGCAGCATATCGCCGCGGTTTCCTAAGGCATCGAGTGCCCCAACCTTCACCAGGTTTTCAAATATGGGCAGGCTGGCTTCCACCCGCAGGACGAAGTCCCGCAACGAGCTGAATTTATCCTTTTTCTGCTCACTTATTATGCAGGCGACGGCCTCACCTGTGATGCCTTTAACCTGGCTCAGGCCGACGCGTATACTGCTGCTCTCCACTGTGTAGTGGTCGAGGGATGCGTTCACATCCGGCGGAAGCACCGTTACGCCTGAGCGACGCGCTTCGGCTACCAGCACACGCGGCGGATAATAACCCATGGGCTGGTTGGAGAGTATGGCTGCCATGAACTCAGCGGGGTAATGGCATTTCAGCCAGAGCGTCTGATAGGAGAGCACTGCATAGGCAGCAGCATGCGCCTTGCAGAATCCGTAGGCAGCGAAGGCCGCCAGTTGCTCGAAGACCTCCTCCGCCACGCCGCGCTTGACACCCTTTTGTATGGCACTGTAAAGGAAGGACAGCCGCATTTTGTCCATCTCATCGCCAGTACGGTCATGCGTCATGGCGCGCCTGAAACCGTCGGCCTCGGCATAGCTCATGCCTGCCAGGTCATGTGCCACACGCAGCACCTGCTCCTGGTAAAGGATGACGCCCAATGTCTCCTTCAGTGCTCCCTCGAGGCTAGGGTGCATGTAGCTCACAGGCTCCCGTCCGTGGCGGCGTGCCAGGTAGACCTTGTCCATATTGGACTTGAGGGGCCCGGGCCGCACCAGTGAAAGGGTAACGATCAGGTCATCGAAAGTATGAGGCAACAGCCTGCCTGCCATCTCGCGCTGGGCCGGAGATTCGAGCTGGAAAACGCCGATGGTCTTGCCGTCACGCAGCATGGCATAGGGTGCGGGGTCGTCACGTGGTATCTTATCTATGTCTATCTCGATGCCCTTGTCTTGCTTAATGCTGCGGACGGCTTCCTCGATGACCGTGATGGTGGGAAGGGCCAGCAGGTCCATCTTGACTAGCCCCAACCTCTCGATGTCGTCCTTGTCGTATTGACTTATGATATCTCCGCCGCTGGAAGGCTCAAGGGGCACAAGGTCGGACAGCCTCCCTTCTCCGATAAGGAGTCCCCCCAGATGAACGGAAAGGTGCTTGGGGAAACCGTCGATGGCAGTACAAAGGCTGAAGAATTCCTTTAGCTCAGGCCTTTTGTAAACAGCACTGTCCTTCAACTCCGGCAGCGTTTCCGCTTTTTCCATCAGCCTGGAGGCGGAGAGCCAGTGTATGCCTTTGCAGGCTTCCTCAATGATGGATTGTGGTATTTGCAGTGCTTTGCCTGTATCACGTATGGCGCCGCGTGCCATATAAGTGCTGATTGTGGCCACACACGATACATTTTCTGCTCCGTATTTTTGACAAATATAGTCCCTTACTTCGTCGCGCCGCCGGCGGTCTATATCGAGGTCAATGTCAGGCGGTTCGTTTCTCAGGGGATGCATGAAACGCTCGAAGAGCAGATCGTAGTGGATGGGATCGGCTATGCTTATATCCAGAGCGTAGACCACCAGGCTATCCACGGCACTGCCGCGGGCCTGGCATCTGATGCCCCGCGCCCTGGCCCAGCGGACTATATCCCAAACTACCAGGAAGTAGCTGCAAAAGCCGAGCTTGTCGATGGTGGCCAGCTCCATCTCGAGACGGTTAGCGATCTCCGGTGTCATGGCAGTATATTTTCTTTCCGCTCCTTCATACGCCAGCCTGCGCAGGAGACTGTAAGAAGTCTCGCCTTCCGGTAGGTCGAACTTCGGGAAACGAGGCCTACCCAGTTCGAGCTTGAGATTGCAGAGAGAGGCAATCTCCTCTGACATGGCGGTAGCGCCGGGGAAGTCTTTGAAAAGGCGCTCCATTTCGGCCGGGGATTTGAAGTACTGTTCCACCGTGCGGGGGACTGGTAGTTGCGAGACGGGCACAATGAGTCCGATAGCATTGAGGAGCTCTCTGATACGGTAATTCTTCATCTCCAGGTAATGGACGTTGTTGGTGGCTACAGCCGGTATATCATGTTCCCGGGCGAAGCTGGAAAGCATATGGCAGAGTGGTGTTCCACCTTTAGAAGGATAGCGTGTCAGCTCGACGAAGAAATCCTTGCTGAAAACCTCGCGGTAAAAACCGGCTGCGCACACCGCTCCATCCATGTCCCCTCTGCTTAGAAGCGTAGGAATTTCCCCAAGGCGGCAGCCGGAGAGTGCTATAAGACCTTCATGATGGCGGTCCAGCATATCACGGGTGGCCATGGGACGGTCACTACACTTGCTGCAGTGCATGGCGGTGAGCAGGCGGCACAGGCTGGAGTAACCCGCCATATCCTTGCAGAGAAGAGTAAGGTGGTAGTCGCCCTCCATATCTATTTCCGCCCCTATGATAGGTTTAATGCCTGATTTTTCGGCAAGATCGTAAAATCTGATGGCTCCGGTAAGCCGGTTATGGTCGGTGAGAGCCAGGACTGGCATGCCGAAGTGTTTGGCTTTTTCGATGAGCCCGGCCGGACTGGCGGCTCCATCATGGAAGCTGTAATAGGAATGCACATGCAGATGTATGAAAGACATATCAGGGCCTTTTTAGAGATCAGTCGAGGATGCGGTGAAGGGACCAGTCGGAGTTGCTCTTGCACAGCTCGTAGATGCCGGAGCTTTTACACTCGGCAGACACGCGGATTAAGATGCGCACGGGTTCGCCGCTCCACCATGCAGAGGGCTCGCGCCACCAGGCTAGTATTTTCCCCACCCTGTAGAGACGCTTGCGCCAGATAAATGCGGTGGGCTTGAATTCTTTGCTGACATGCACGGTTATCGGCTCATCTATGTATTTGGACACCACACCACACCCCTTTGTTTAAATGTGTGCGGCAGGATTATAATAGAACATTTGTACTATTGTCAAGGCATACGGGTAACCGTTCGTATAATCTGGACTAGGCGAGGAACAGACACTATGTTTGGATAGTGACGGCTATAACTTTTATTAGATAGCAGCGGACTTAAAATCCTACGGTAGAAATCCCAAGTGTCATTTTACATCCAAACTAGGACAGTGTATTCAGATTGAGGAGCCATTTTGTACCTAATGTGCCGTCTGATACCAGCGCCTCATCGCAATTACGTCGCTAAAATGTCGTGTAATCCGTACTAGAGGCTACTAGAATACTATCTCGGACAATTATGACGGACCGTAAGGGGGACAAAGACTGGATTTAACTGATAGCTGATAGTTATTGTTGGACAATCAAGTAATCCTGCCACGCCGAACCAAATATCGCCTTAAGAATATACTGGGATGAATTATCTAATTCATCCATTGATGAAAGGAGGGCACGCAGCCTACCAGATCTGGATGGATGCCGTAACCTTCGTAAAGCTTTTGCCTCAATTTGACGGATTCGTTCGGCGCTCAAATTAAATTCTAGGCCAACCTCCTTTAGTGTCCTAATTGTTCCATCCTCCATTCCAAATCTTAAAATCAAGACCCTGCGTTCACGGTCTGTAAGTTCGGACATTACCATATATATTAAGTCCTCTGTATGTGCGGCCTTGCGCTCCCTAGTCAGAGACGTGTAATGTGCAAGTTCTTTAAATTTCTTTGCACTCATGTGAAGTAGCTCATTTCCCGGGGTCTTTGTTAGAAATCGCTCCAGTCCAGGATTATTCTCAAGAATTATTTCAATATTCTTCACTTCTTTTTCGGACAATGAAGGCTCCCTGCTCGAGGATTTTGCATTAAAAAGCTCGATCATACCTTTTCTCAAGGATTCATCGCTCACAATAGCTCTCGAAATGCCAGGCCAACGGAATTCCATCGCCATAAACACCACTTGCTGATCAGCGGACACTTGTACGTTCATATTCTTCATTATGTCTGTTGCAAGCAGAACACTATTGATAAATCGCTTAACTTCTCTAGGATTGTCCCCTGCAACCATCGGGACCATTTGAGACAGCACGTGGGATACTTGCATATCTCTGTTGCAAGTGCTACTCTGCAACATTCGTGTATACTCAGTAATATCAGATACACGCAATGGCGGAAGCCGAAATTCAACCTGAACCAGCTTCTTAACGTAATCTTTGCTAGAAATGCCATAGCCAGGGCCATAATAATTGTCCACAGCCTTGATAATGGTTGATTCGTCGAGAGCAAGAACGAAGATGAAGCCAGGCACATCAAGCATAACCTTGATTGATTCAAGCACGTCTATAACCTTGCTTGGAAGACAGCGATCAAGATCATCAATCATGATTACAATACGCCTATCGGGATCACTAGTACGAGCAGTATCCAACGCTTTCTGCAACTCTCTAAGCCAGTTAATGTAATCGCTTCTTAGCTTATTTTTCGTTTGCCATTTATTTAAAGCTTTCTCGCCTTCAAGGTCAACGTAAGGCGTTTTCAATGAAATTGCACTAAGAATTGAAAGCGCAAGTCTCCGTATGTCCTCGCCCAGTTTCCTCCAATAGCTATCTCCGCTAACTAGGTTTTCCGCTATAGTATCAACGATCGGCAATATCATATGTTCTTCGTGCTGATATCGCCAAGCATCAAATGAAACAGTCATTGCTTTATCGGCATGTGATGTTTTCAGAAGATGCTCTATCCTTTTTAGGAGCGTCGATTTGCCAGTTCCCCATTTACCAAAAATACCCATAGTAAACTGAGGATATGTCCCGATGATAGATTTTGTGAGTATCCTTGCATATTCGTTGAAGCCAAAGATCGGCTCGTCCTCTGGAATATCAAGTAGCAATCGTAATTCACTTATTGTTGCAGAATCGGTTGCTCTTGCTTTTGACACGCTTGAATTCTAACATACAAAAACATGAGATTGCATGTTTGGGGCCGGAATGGCACCCCGGAATATTTTTTGAGTAGTTTGAGTGGTAATTGACTAATCGAAATAACATTGGATCGTTTCTCCCAGCGAATCTGAATTCGGCTTGGCAAGCAGACTAGCTTGAATGACGATCGGGAAGAACGCCAAGAGGAGTTTGTACTAGTCACGAGAACCGGACCAATAGTTTGGAACTACCATTGCCTTCAACTAATCCTTCAACTGAATGTATAGTCGATTGGTTGCGTAGCTGATTCGCCGCTTCGGTTGATTTGGTGGTGCAGATCATAAACACGTCTCCACGGGTCGTTTGTCAGATACTGGCATGTTTAGCGAAGCTGTTGCCATTCGAATAAATGCGCGCTCGACCACCGAATCTATAGAGAGTTTCGCCTTTATCGAGAAAAGTAACCATATTTGTTTTGACATTAAGGCACAAACCTCACATTTTGTCTGGCCCAGTTTGGGCCTCTAGCGCGGCGGCGGCTCCTTGGTCTCTTCTTCTAACAGAGACTAGCTCTCATTTTATAACCCCAATGTTAAAATAATTTTCCCCTTTTCAAAATCATTATTATAAGTCAATGCAGAATCTTGAAGATGCCGCTCAAGGCGTGTAGAATTTGAACTTGATTGCGGCAAGCTTGCCGTATTCGCTTTGGGGTGGTGAGTCTAGTGAATAGAGCTTTGAGTAAGCAGGACATACCTGACGAACTTTGGGCCAACAATACTGTTCTAATGCCAGCAAACCTGGCCAGTTCATACGAGAGTCTTTTACGTGAGTACGGTGTGTATGACAAGGCGGTGGATACTAATAACGTACAAGGAATAGTTGGCGGTGCGAGCAGAACAGATACATTGGAGCACTTTGCCCGAAGGTACGGTGTGAGTTCATGTAGGATAGAAAGCCTTGTCTTGGATCCGCAGGCCGCATTCTCTGCAACCTCGGATTTGCTATTGAACATTTTATCGGACGGCAGGGTTGCAATATTGGACTTGGCATGTGGAGCTGGCAGTGTGGGCGCAAGTCTTCTTACGACTGTGTGTACACTCAGAAGGCAAAATGTCTTGCCGAAAGTGCCGACTTCAATCAACATCTTGGGCACTGATTGTTCTAATACAGCGCTGGAAATCTATAGCAAGATGATGTCAAGGCTGAAAACTGATATGGGATCTGTTGGTATCGAGGCTCAAGTAGCTACCCTTGAATGGTTTGCAGAAGAGTCGAGCCGCACATCCGACGTGTTCGACTTATGGTTCCAAAGCAATCCTAACCCTGATGATTACGTTGTATTCGTCGCTGATTTCTCGGGCATCTTGATGCCGAACTTTGAAAAATACGCTAGCACCGTTCAACACGTATTCGATCGACCCAACAAGAAAAGATGCACTATAGTGTGGGTAGAGCCCGGCGGATTTAGCAAGGCAACCAAACTGTTCGAAGAAATAACGAAGCGCATAACTAAGAGCTCATGGCAGCAGTCTGGCCCTTTCAAGCACGACTACAAGTGGTTTCATCCGTTCCAGAGAAGAGATCTTGAGTGTAGGATACAAGTCCTAACCTATTTAAGCGGTCAGGAATGAATAGATTATCAAACCTACTGATGGTTCGAGCGTTGAATTACTGGCGCCGGGTCCATATGCCAACGTACATAGGCTTGCGACTTTTTGCTGAGCAGGTGCCCAAGTCTGAAGACTCGGGTTTCCTTCTTGATTACCTCCTGCGCAAGGTACCGCTCAGAAAGGCGAACAGAAGCCGTGTGTTCAAGACGTATAAGGGTGTCTCCTCCAACAAGGAACCGCAGTTCAGGGATATGTGTGCAATCAGCCCTTCGAATGCTCTGGCAGAAGCATATGCGCTATACATATTGTCTAATGTGAGTACTCTTAAGAAAAACAAGTCCTATGTTTACAGCTACAGGTGGCCGGCCAGTGGAGCTGGAAATGTATACAGCTATTTCTATTCCGGATATCGACAACGAAACAATATGGTGACACGACTGTTGCGGGAGAATAGTGGTTACTTTGTAGCTGTGAATGACATAGAGAGTTTTTATCCGTCCATAGATGGTCGACGTGTCGTGAAAGCCCTAGGCAGCTATTTGAATACTAAACAAAGGAATGTAGATTTTGTCCAGCAAATATGCACCCAACTAGTTGAGACAAGTCAGAGAGGACTGCCCATCGGGCCGGCTTTGAGTCCTATCTTATCCAATATGTCATTAGTGGATGTCGATAGAGAGATGCACAACGCTCTGGAAGACAGGTATCTAAGATACGTTGACGACATATACCTGGTGGCAGAGAAGGATGAAGTATTAAGGATGCGAGTGCGGCTTGGGCAAGTTCTGGATGAACAGGGCTTAAAAATGAACCAGGCAAAGCAGGAACTCATCACATCAGCAGAATGGTTAAGCCACTGGACTGATTGGGGTGAGAGCGACTTGATCGAGAGGTTCCACAGATTGCTTTATAAGATCGTCCTCCTTTTATGGTGGAAACCACAGTTGCGACAAGAGATGCATCTTGCTTTTCGGAACCAAGGGATTGCGATGCCCATAGACAGACTTGCCTCATACTCTAATTATGGCAGATTCCAAAGGTTCATAAAGGGACTGGCTTACCACAAGGATATTTACCTATTACACACTTTGAGAGACTTCACAATAGGGGAAGCGATAAAGGAAACTACTTACCTGCGCGGAAAGTTGGCTGAAAGCCTTAGTAGGGCAAACACACCTTTGCCAGCGGATAGCAGGGTAATTAACAAGTTTAGGTCTCAGCGAATTCTCTTTCTCGTCAACAGATTGCTGCGCCTGACTCCTTATCAGGATTACTCAAAGCTGCGAGATAGTGTTCCAGATTCTCCCGAATTGTACGAGTTCGGATTGCTGATAGACTCGTTGATAAAGGGGAATGTGAGCCGGTTGGTTGCGGTGCCAGGAATGGCAGTGTCTTTGTTTGCGGACATCCGTCGCGAACTAGATCTTCAATTGGTACTTGTGGATCCCCCTTCTGATGTTAGTACGCCTGACCTTCTGGATAGCATCTGCACTCTATTGGTTTATGGTGTTGCTAAAGTGTCTCTTACTTGGGTGGATAAACTTGATGCAAATGACCGGGAACTGTTGAGGTTCTGTTATTTTGATACTTTAGAGTCCCGCAACCTGTCCGATTTATCTTATGAGGACGAACTACGGACACTGCAGATCGGAAGCAATCCAGAGAAACTGCAAACCATAATCTCGTCCCGTTTCAACGACATGGAGCAGATCAACCTAGAGTCGCTTGTGGCGGATTCTTATGTTTCCTAGCAAGATTCAGCAAAGTTAGTTCCATGGGACGAAACTGTGAGACTATCTAAATACAAGGTTAAGCAACTGGTATTCTGGCCAACTGAGCTCAAAGAGGGAGACGTTGACCAGTCGGAACATCTTTGGAACGAACAAACGGGGATGAGAAATGATAATTGAACATTTCGAAGAGATGTCATCGAGCTTCAAGGGAACGATTATAGACATTGAGTCTATTGGTAATTTCAATCGTCAGTATAAATTCGACTCACGTCAATATGAAGGTATTACCCAGGTGATACTTGGATATATCAATTCTGATCACCTCAAGATATACTGTGCAGACAGTGTGGATGACATAGAGGAATTGAAGCAGGTAACCCAAAGAATTTTGCCGACCCTAACCTTACCGCTATATGCATTCAACTGCCAATTTGAAAGATGCATATTCTTTCATCAAATGGGATTGGACATCATCATACAAGCTGAATTAAATCGCGAAAAATACGAAAGAAAGAAGGACGTTGTACAAGCCCTCAATATTCAGAACTACGGAGATCCTTTCTTTGACGATGGTTCCTTATGCATTAGGGCGTGGCAGAGCAAGCAATTTGATAAAGCCATTGCCCACAATAGGGCCTGCTTGTTGAAGGAGAGAGACATTCTATTGAAAAGGGGGTTTAGGCGACCAGACGAAATAACTCTAGTCCGACAGACGTGAATATGTTTGTTTAAGTTGAGCGTTATCCGGAACTAACGCGAATTTTGCCACAACTTCTATCTCATGTACACTCGGAGAACGCTCGCACAGTTGCATGTTGACTGTCAGTCGGGAACGTGGTAATATCCACGAGTAGAAAACCATGCCGATCTCCAATAAGCTCAATCAGAAGCGTAAGCAACAGCCTTCGCGGTTCAACCAGGGGCCATTTGCCGTCCGCAATCTGTTTAATAAAGGCGAGTGTTTGCCTGAGCCAGCTCTAGTGACCGGACTAGGCATTCTGTTCAATGCAGACTGCCTAGAGATTCTCCGTCTGATGAAGGATCAATCGGTTGATACGATCTTTGCCGATCCGCCTTTCAACCTAGGGAAGGACTACGCTCCATCATTCACCGATCGTTTGCCGGAAGATCAATATATTGACTGGTGCAAGGACTGGCTTTCGCAATGCATGCGCGTGCTTAAGCCTGGGGGCGCTTTGTTTGTATATAACTTGCCCAAGTGGAACTTGATCTTAGGCTCCTTCTTACTGCAATCGGGCATGCAATTCTGTGATTGGATCGCAGTGAGTATTAAGTTCAGTTTGCCCATTCCCAAGAGACTCTACCCCAGTCATTATAGTTTGCTGTATTTCGCAAAGGGTCGCCCTAAAACCTTCCGGCAAATCCGCACACCTGTCGAAACATGCAGGCACTGTGGAGGCGAAATTAAGGACTATGGCGGTTATCGAAATAAGATCAACGGGCATGGTATTAATCTGACGGATGTGTGGTGCGACATACCGCCTGTGCGACATCGCAAATTCAAAAGTGGGAAACGCGTGGCAAATCAGGTTTCCACTAAGATGCTGGAGCGAGTCATCAATATCTCCACCAACAGAGGCGAGATAGTGCTAGATCCCTTTGGAGGATCAGGCACCACGTACGATGTGTGCGAGAGGGCAGGACGGCATTGGATAGGTATGGAGATCAATAGTGCAGATGCGATAATGGAGCGTTTAACTGGGGATGAGATCGTTCCACACAAGAATACGGACTATGTGGCAGAAGGCTAGGGCACGCTACCGCAGAGCCCTTCCGTCCGTACCCTTCGATATGCGTGGCACGTCTGGGCTAGTACTATCGTATTCGATCACTATTATCTCAAAGACCCCGTTCTTGATGGGGTAAGATTTCCATAGCCGCACGTATGGCCTTAGTTCCTTTATGTTGCCTACTCGATCGGTTAGGAATCTATAGAAATTGTCGCTCGGTACCACTAGTATGGCCCCGATTAGCACGGATTCTTGCAGGGCCAATAAGAGTTTATTGACGGCGCGATGACTTGAGGAGATGTTCCCTGTCTCCCATTCGAAACCGACGTAGCCCAGATTAGTCAGGCGGAAAGCATCTAGATCGCCGGTACGTAGTTCTGACCCAGATACCGGAGGCAGCCCTTCCCCGGTCCATCCAAGCTCAACGAGCCTTTTAGTGCAAGGAGTCTTGATAGGAGTAACCCCATTACCGTGTCTTTCGGGCAAAACCGTAAACTTGCCCGATCCCAGCGGCCAATCAACCAATTTGATTGCCTCAGTTATTTCTGCATTGGCGATGCTCCACTCAGTGGAGAGCGGGAAGCTCCCGTTAGCTAATACTTGTATGCGTTCAACTATTTTCATCGTAATCAGTGAAGAAATCCCGTACCCTAATGTCCAGTGCGGACGCTAGCTTAGCGACAATCTCCAATGAGATATTTCTCTGTCCTTTTTCGATTTTGCTGATATAGGTTCTGTCTAGGCCGGCAAGCTCAGCTAACCGTTCTTGCGGTATTTTCTTTGCTTGCCTAATTTGACGTAGCCGGGTACCAAACTCGATTCCGATTCTCATGGTCGCACCACTGCCTTCTAGAATAGAACATAATCGCCTGACGGTCTACCGACTGATAGTCACATTGCTCGGCTGGATTGTCGCTCTTGAATTTACATTGCCATTCCTTGACTTCTGAGTGCGTCAGAGTGATGTATGATAGCAACACTATAAAAAGGAGATGCTACGATGACAACTACGATTGCCAACTTCGCCGACACCGCCGCCGGCTGGCAGCGTGCTTTGTATGCCTTCCTGGCCGAAAAGGAGCAACGCTCCGGTTCCCTACGTACAGTTGAAGGCTATTCCCGAATGCTCCAGGATTTCTTCAACCGCTCTGGAAAGGAACCCGACCATGTAACAGGCCAGGATATCTTTGTCTACGCCCACGGCCCCGGGCTTTCCGGTAGGCAGCCATCTGCACTCACTATTTCTGCACGCATTGCTTGCCTCAGTTCCTTCTACCGTTTCCTCATCCGCATGGATATCGTCCAGGTCAACCCCTGCGATAAACTCCAGAGGCCTCAATTCTTACCCAGCCCACCCAGGGGTCTCTCTGCTGACCAGGTCCATCAACTTCTGGCAGTGGTTCCAAATTCTCCTGTTGGCCTTCGTGATCGAGCCATCATCCTGACATTAGTGCTTACCGGACGTCGGCGCGCCGAGGTTCTGAATATGAAAGCGGGCGATCTAAGCATTGAGAGCGATCGGACATACTATACATATAAAGGTAAAGGAGGGAAACACGGGCGGAGGGAGTTACCCAAGCCGGCGATGGACGCCGTGGTCGCCGCACTGGCGGCCTTCGGGCTGAACTTGGCCACCATTCGACCGAATGCGTCGTTATGGCCGTCACGTTCGCATGATTATAAGGGGCTGAGCAGCGGCACGTTCTATGGCAATCTCCAGAGCTACTTCAGACAAGCGGGGATGAAACCTGCCGGTGTCCATATCTTCCGCCACACGGCCGCCAAATTGCGCCGGGATGCCGGAGAGACAGTTGAGGATGTGAGCCGCTTCCTGGACCACAGCAGCTTGGCCGTTACGACTGTTTATCTGCGCAGGCTTGAGGGTGAACAGGACAGGAGTTGGGCAAAGGTAGCCCAAGCGATCGGCGTTGCGTAATCTTTTCTAAAGCTTTACATGCCCTGATCTTACCAAAGGGCACTTTGAACAAAAATAGTACTTGTATTCCTTATCGGTGACTGCATTCTTCAATCTTGCCAGTATTCCAACTTTCAACTTTTCCAGTTCTGCGATCAACTCGCCCAGAAGCTTAATACGTTCGTCTTTGGAATAGGTCTCTGCAATTGCTCGATGTTCGATTTCACTTTGAAATCCCTTCGAAATGTACCTCGCTTGGTACGTTTGAACTTGGTTTATTTCATCCCATTGATACTTTCTTGACATCCATGGGATGACCTTTCCAATACCAATATCAATAACTGAAGAAACAAAATACCAGGTTACATATTTCTCTTGATATTCCCAGTCACTCTCGAATGGAGCTAAACTCGTAGCCGCTTTTGCTATTTCTTCGGTAAGTTCCTTTCGAATGCTATTAGCTTTACTGATTTTCTCGTTGTACTCGTCAACATTTTGCCAAAATGCCCCATCGGCCAGATGTGAGTGCAATACTTCAGTCATGTCCTGCGTGCAATTGATGTTTATGTAGGTCACCCTGCCCTCGAAATCCACCTCAATGTTTCCCCCGAAAGTAGTGAAAGGCTGTCCAATAGCGATAAGGTGTTTTTCAACTTCTTCCCAATGTTTTTCCTGTTCCTTTTTTACCAATTCCAGTGGGAGTTTGGGCGATAAGCTCTGAATGCTATTTTGCGTGATTATATACTTATCAGCGATTACTTGGCATTTCCCTATTAGTTCTACCAATCGTTGAAGTCGAAAACCCAGATAAGTTAAGACTGTTTTCCGTCCATCAACGTCCTCCTCGGTAAATGAAAACCTTGGAGGTAAACCACTGCTATCTAGGAATATCGATTTCTCGGCCTCGTCGAATTCAGCTTCAATATAACCGGCAACCTTATCCACCCATGCCACCATCTTCCTCTCAAATTCCTTTGTATTTATGGTTGAGATTGATTCAAAATCCCTGATATTTTGTCCTTCCAGTAGAAAAGCACCGAGCGTATCTCTAATACTTGTTCTCTGCTCACGCGATCTCGCTTCATGTGAAGATGAAATTACCTCTAGTTTGAGTTTCTTGGCTGATTCCAGCCTTTGTTCGGCCTCACTCTTAACTATGGTCTCGTAATCACTTCTGAGCTTCCAAACATAAGGCGGGAGATCAGCCTTTAGTACATCAACATCCAGACGATCAAGCTCCTTCAGTATTTTGGAGATAGTTCGTGCATCCGGCGTATCCTCATGGAGTTTCAGGCCTTTTCGACGTTTTTCTAGATCATATTCCAATTGTTTTTGGATTGCTGCCATTTTATCCTTGCCAACTTTTGCAGCGATAGTCCAAATGATTTTTTTCACTTCAAATGAAGGCTCAGATTTTCTTGCCATTTTTTGTTTATGCTGCCTTTACGTTGGTTTTATGTATATGAATCATTTTATGAGCGGGCTACTATGAAAGCAATGAATGAATACTGCTTAGATATAAGAGAGAAAAGGCAGGGCAAAGAAATAGTTCTGCAGGTGGCTGATCCCCCCACGAGTTATTAATGAAAATAGCGGTAAGGCAACTCAATGATTGATAGTATTACATCCCGTAAGTTGGCCGTCAAGATGCTAGAAGTATCAAGGACCCGAGCCAACATTTTGCTTTTCGTGGGGACAAAGATGCGCCCAGCTCCGGCTTCCCAAAACCGATATATATGTAACGAAAATGCAGGGAAATACAACGAGTGAAGGAAAAATGGAGCGAGCACAACCAATTTTGAGCTCAAAACATCCCAACGCGCTAACCATAAAACGTCGATATTCGCCTGAACAGAAAGTGATGCTGGTGGCATTGAAAGTAGTATTGGGGCTACCCAGAATTCCGGTTGTACTGCAATCTGACTTGAAAAACGACAATTTTGAATAAAATGATGAATAACACATCTTGCTATCTATTCGAAATAGAGCGTGTATATAGCGTGACCGCACGAACCCACCCTTCAGAGTCAGGATTTAAAGGTCAGGAGGAAAATAAATGAACACGGCAGTCGCAGTCGGGCGAATAGCCATTTATGTGCGAGTTTCTTCTCAGGAACAACGTGAGAGAGGAACGATCGAGACCCAAATGGCTGAACTGGTTAAAAGATTGGAGCATGAACTAGGGGTAGAGATAGTTGAACGTTATATCGATGACGGGGTGTCTGGAACTATCCCGATGGCACAGCGACCAGGGGGTAAGCGCCTTCTGAATGACGCGGCAAAAGGTGTCTTCACAGACCTTTGGGTTTATAAAGTAGACCGTCTGGCTCGTGACGAGATTGATTGTCTAGTGATACGGCGTTACCTCGAAACATGCGGCGTTACCATTCATTCGGTAACCGAAGGTACCTTAGGGCAAATGGTTTACGGTATCCATGCTATTGTAGCTGCTGATGAGCGACGGACATTCTTGGCTCGTTCGGCTGCTGGAATGGAACGTGCTGTAAAAGAAGGGCGTTTTCCCGGTGGGATTTGCCCGCTGGGGTATGTGGTTGAGGGAGAGAAAAACAAAGCCCGCCTCGTCCCAAGCGAAGAAACCATATGGGGAGAGTGGACGGCAGCTGATCTAGTTAGGCATATATACCAGTGGCTCGGAGTCGAGGGTTGGAGTTGCCGTATTGTTGCAGACTATTTAAACTCCCTGGGCGTGCCTACTGCTTATCAGCATATGGCACCAGGACAGAGGCGGGCCGAGCGTGGTACCGGCCTACAAGCCAAATGGCGTGCTGGTCGCATCTGCAACCTGGTGGTCAACACTATATATAAAGGTACATACAGGTACGGGAAAAGGAGTAAGAAACTCCGTGAAATATGGGAGGTCGAGGTTCCCCGCTTGGTGTCAGACGAACTTTGGCAAGCTGCTCAGGAAGCGCTGGCTCGGAACCGGATTATAGCTAAGAACACGCCTCATCGTTATCTGCTGACAGGGCTGATCAAGTGTGGCGACTGCGGAAAATCCTACTGCGCAACGCATGGCAGGGGCTACATTCTCTGGTGGCGATGTAATGGGAAGATGACCAGCCGTTATGACGCCGAGGGCCGTTGCCAGAGTAAGGCTATAAAAAGCACGGAAATCGAACCTATCATATGGCAAGACATTGAGCGTTTTCTCTTAAACCCAGGTGATCTAATTAAGGACCTCGAGGCCGAAAAGGGGAACGGGAGCATTGTAGTGAAGGCTGAGAAAATCGGTCTGGAAGCCCAGCTGAAGAAGCTTGAGCAGAAAAAGAACGGGTTTCACCACCAGCACGCTGAGGGGCTTCTGACGGATGATGAGCTGCGAAAGTATTTGGGCGAACTAGAGGAAAGCAAAGCAAACATCCAAAAACGCCTGGACGAGCTCAATGCGAGACCCGAAGAGCCGGGGCCTATCCCAATTGATCTGCTTGAGGAGTTAAGGCGCCGGCTTGAAAATGGTCTTTCCGAAGAGCAGAGGCAGGAGATTGCCAGGCTGTTAGTAAAGAACATAACGGTAAAAACAATAACTGAAGATGGCAACAGACGTTGCTTAGCCGAAGTAACCTATAGGTTTGCGGTAGCAGTTAGTTCTTGCACGGACAGGGATTCATAGCTGCCACCAGGATAAAATTAGCTGGAAAGGTGAGGCTGCCCTCAGCGCGGCTGATAGTAACCACCCTGTCTTCCATGGGTTGCCTGAGTGATTCCAGCGCCATGTGGTTAAATTCGGGGAACTCATCCAGAAAAAGTACACCGCGGTGGCTGAGGCTTATCTCCCCCGGGTGCGGTATCCGGCCGCCGCCCACCAGTCCGGCATGTGAAGTTGAATAGTGTGGAGACCTGAAAGGCCGCTGTTTTATCAGGGGCATATCTTTAGATATCAGGCCGGTTATGCTGTAGATCTTGGTAACTTCAATAGCCTCGTTGAGGGCTAATGCAGGCAAGATGGTGGCCAGCGCCCTTGCCAGCATGGTTTTTCCGCTGCCGGGAGGCCCGACCATAAGCACGTTGTGGCCGCCTGCTGCGGCCACTTCCAGGGCCCTTTTGGCATGTTCCTGGCCCTTGATGTGTGTTAGGTCTATCCTCTGGTCATGCTCTAAGCTTTCCTGCCACGATCCATCGCCTTCAAATTCCTTTATATCGGTCTCGCCCAGGAAATAACTCACCAGTTGGCCTAAGGCTACTACAGGAAATACCTTGACGCCGGTGATCAATGACGCTTCAGCCGCATCATCGGCGGGGACAAATACCCTGGCAATGCCGTTTTCCCTGGCCATGGCTACCATGGGCAGGATGCCGTGGATGTGCCGCACGCTGCCGTCCAGGGAAAGCTCGCCCAGGAAAAGTGCGTCCGAGGTATCGAAGCTTATCTGTCCTGAGCTGACGAGTACAGCGATAGCTATAGGCAGGTCGTAGGTAGGCCCTATTTTCTTCAGGTCGGCCGGCGCCAAATTGACTGTGATGCGCTTCATGGGAAAGGTGCCGCCGGAGTTTCGGATGGCTGCCCTGACGCGATCCCTGGCCTCTTTAACAGCCGTATCCGGAAGGCCTACTATAAGGGTATTGGGCAGGCCGGGCGAGATATCAACCTCAACCTTCACCATCTGGGCGTCCATCCCAACCATTGCAGCCGTATTTGCTATAGCTAACATAATATTATGCTGAGTTGTCCGGTTGCGCGATTATAACAGATATAGGGCCGCGGAAGAATTCTTGGCTGAATAGTATGCCTTCCAAGGGGCCGTTGCCTTCGACGGCTGGCAGGCATCACCGACGCCGAATATAGCGCACACTATCACGAGATGGTGACGGCTTCCTGTGCGTGAAGCGTCCGAAGAATTAAACCTATAACATTTGATTACCTGCATGCCCCCGACGCTTTTTCGACACTTCTCAGGCAAGTTGAAGCGTCTCGGCTATGGACATTATTTGATTACAAATTATAGATTAGCCTATGATACAATTTGCTTAGGGTGTGCTATTTTTGACTATATGCATCGGAGGATATCATGGGTGATCAGGGGCCAGTAGCGACCGGAATCCATACCTGTTAATTTAATTTCAATAAATTATTATTTTAAGGAGGAGCCCAGACAAGTGTTCAAAAGCAAAGCGTTATTAGTAGTAGCAATCCTGGTCATTGC
>Ga0187861_10000012_pt1 | contig 270731 bp, 209 predicted proteins | sample June2016WEW_10_1_3_FD_132986 | JGI IMG/M metagenome (GOLD analysis project Ga0187861, IMG submission 132986) | Peatland microbial communities from SPRUCE experiment site at the Marcell Experimental Forest, Minnesota, USA - June2016WEW_10_100 | ecosystem: Environmental > Terrestrial > Soil >...
CACCGTGAACGTCTGCCCGCCCACCGTGATCGTCCCGCTGCGGGCAGTCCCGGCCGGATTGGCGTCAAAGGTGTAACTGACCGTCCCATTGCCGGTTCCGCTGCTGGTGGTGTGCAACCAGTTTGTGCTGCTGACCGCCGTCCACGGGCAATCGTTACTCGCCGTCAAACCCACACTGCCACTGCCGGCGCTGGCGGTCACGTTGGTGCTGGATGCCGACAGCACGTAGGTGCCGCTGCCCGCTGCCTGATTCACTGTGAATGTCTGCGTCGCCACCGTAATCGTGCCCGTCCGTGAGCCGCAGTTGACGGTGTTGGCGTCCACGGTGAAACTCACCGTCCCATTGCCGGTTCCGCTGCTGGTGGTGTGCAACCAGTTTGTGCTGCTGGCCGCCGTCCACGGGCAACCGTTACTCGCCGTCACACCCACACTGCCGCTGCTGGCGCTGGCGGCCACGTTGGTGCTGGATGCCGACAGCGCGTAGCTGCCGCTGCCCGCTGCCTGATACACTGTGAATGTCTCCGTCACCACCGTAATCGTGCCCGTCCGTGAGCCGCAGTTGACGGTGTTGGCGTCCACGGTGAAACTCACCGTCCCATTGCCGGTTCCGCTGCTGCTGGTGTGCAACCAGTTTGTGCTGCTGACCGCCGTCCACGGGCAACCGTTACTCGTCGTCACACCCACACTGCCACTGCCGGCGCTGGCGGCCACGTTGGTGCTGGCTGTCGACAGCGCGTAAGTGCAGAGGCCGACATTCAGTATCACGTAACCGTTGGAACTGATGTCCACCGTATAGCCCAGACTCGGATCCGGTGTCGTGCCAATCGTCAGGATCGTAGAACTGCCGTTAGTGGTCAGCGTCCCGCCATAAGTGAAAAGCGTATAAGTCCCGTTGGTGAACCCGCCCGCGTCGGTGATGTTGAGGGTGCCGTCCAGCGTCAGGTTGCTGCTCACCACCGTCAGATCGCTATTGCTGCCCAAATCATACTGCAACACCGACGAGCTGCTCAGCACGAGATCGTTGCTGATCGTGATCGTGCCGACGGAGAAACCGGGCGACAGTGTGCCCGACACCGTCGCGGTGCCTATGATGGTGCCGATGCCGTTCAGGGTAGCATTGCTGGAGATCACCAGCCCATCGTTGAAACTGTGGACGCCCGTGCCGCCATCGGCAAGCGTGAGCGTGGCACTGTGGGCGCCATCGCCGACGGTGAAAACCGCGCCGTTGCTGACCGTCGTGGACTTCGTGATCAGCGTGCCGCCGTTGAAAACCATCACGCTGCTGCTGCCGTTGGTGAGCAGGAGCGTATCCACGATGTTGGTGCCCCCGTTCATCGTGAAGGTGCCCTGGCGGACGTCCAGTACGCCATTGGTCAACGCATTGGCCACGGTCAAGTTGCCGCCGTTGAGCGTGACGAGGTTGTTGGAAGAACTCGAGTTGTACCCCACGAACAGATTCGACGAGACCAACGTGCCGCCGTTGCTGATCACCAGCGAGTTGCCGATGCCCGAGTAGCCAACTTTGAGATCGCCCGTGTCGGTCCACACCGACCCGCTGCCAGTGACCAGCACGCTGTTGCTGCTGCTGGTGGCGCCGTAGCCGATAGCGCCATCGTCGGTGTCCGCCGTGCCGCCGTCGCTGATCACCAGCGAGTTGCCGCTGTTGAAGTAGCCGACATAGAGATCGATCGAGTTGTTCCACACCGACCCGCTGCCAGTGACCAGCACGCTGTTGCTGTCGGCGCTGATGCCGATCCAGCCTTCGCTGTCAAACACCGTGCCACTGTTGCTGATCACCAGCGAGTTGCCGCTGCCGTCGTAGCCGACGTTGAGGTTGCCCGTGTTGGTCCACACCGACCCGGTGCCTGTGACCAGCACGCTGTTGTTGTCGGCGCCGGAGCTTTTGCCGATATAGCCGTCGCTGTTAAACACCGTGCCGCTGCTGCTGATCACCAGCGAGTTGCCGAAGCCCAAGGAGCCGATATCGACTTCGCTCGTGTTGGTCCACACCGACCCGCTGCCGCTGACCAGCACGCTGTTGTTGCTGCTGGTGGCGGCTGATCCGACAACGCCGGCGGCAAGGATCACCACCTCGCCACCGTTGCTGATCACCAGCGAGTTGCCGCTGCCCGAGTTGCCGACACGGACCTGGGCCGTGTTGGTCCACACCGACCCGTTGCCGCTGACCAGGACGCTGTTGTTGCTGCTGCTGGCGGCGTTGCCCAAACGGCCGCCGCCGCTCGACAGCACGCCGTTGTTGGTGATCACCAGCACATCGGCAATAGTGGCGTCTCCGACGTAGTAGTAGCCCCCCCAGTTGCTGGCCACGCCGCTGATGACGTTGGTCTGGAAGTCGGCGCTGTATTGCGCTTCGGCTGGTCGTGATCCGAGCACGATCCCGACAAGCAGTCCGAGGATCGCCGCCGGTAGGCGGATTCGCTTGCTGGTGAGAAAATAGTCGTGTCGCATTCGGTTCATTGCTGTCTCCTGGTTTTAACTGGTTTCAATGCTCAGGCTTTCTGCGGGGTAAAAACAGCACCTCGCCTAGCAACTTGTCCTGCTATATCACACCTCCACCACGACGCAAGAAAAAAATTACATGGTCTCGAGAAAGCCCTCAACCGTCGCGATCCTTCGTCCCGCGACTGCGGATCAGGGCGTCGGCGCCTCAAAAATCACGTAACCGATCTCGTTGGTCCCCAAGAAGCAGCCCGCACATGCATTGCTGGCGTACTCGCGGCTGAAAGCAATCACCATCCTCTGACGAATTGTTCAGAGTGACTGCAGGCAGCTATCCAACCAGCCGTGCAACTGCTTGATTGTCTCGGGCGTCTCATCACCCATGTGAGCAAGGCGGAAGCTCTTGCCCTTGATCTGTCCGTAGCCACCGTCGATGAGGACGTTGTGGCGTTCCCTGAGCGTCTTCTGGAGTTTCGCGACGTCGATGTTCTTGTTGTTCTTCACGCAAGTGAGCGTGACCGACTCATAGCCGGCCTTGGGGAACAATTCGAACCCGCGCGACCTGGCCCATTCGCGCGTCATCTGCGCCATCTTGAGGTGGCGGGCATAACGATTCTCCGCCCCTTCCTTTTCGAACACTTCGAGCCTGTATTTCAATCCGTAAATGTGCGGAATACTCGGCGTGGACGGCGTCATGTTCTTGTCGTGGTTCGCCTTGAATTCGAGAAAGTCGAAGTAGTAGCCGCGGCCCGGAATCGTCTCGGCTTTTTTCAGCGCTCTCGCGCTGACGGCGAGTAGTGCGAGGCCCGGGGGTAAAGCCCACGCCTTCTGCACACTGGCGAGAATCACGTCGATCCCGAGAGCATCGGTTTCGATTTTGACGCCGGTCATCGAGCTGACCGTGTCCACGATGAACATCACGTCGGGATATTTCCGCACCACCTGGGCAATGTCGGCGAGAGGATTCATCAAGCCCGTGGAGGTTTCGTTATGGACGACGGTGATCGCATCGAACTGGCCCGTCTTCAGCTTCGCGTCAATCATCTCCGGCAGAATCGGCTGACCCCAATCGACCTTCAGCGCTTCCGCGTCCTTGCCACACCGCTTCGAGACGTCGAACCATTTGTCGGAGAACGCGCCGCAGCAGCAGTTGAGAACTTTCTTGGCGACGAGGTTGCGGACGGCCGCCTCCATCACGCCCCAGGCTGATGAGGTGGAGATAAAAACTGGGTTCTTCGTGTAGAGAACCTGCTGCAGCTTCGGCTGAATCGAGGCATAAAGCTCCTGGAATCCGCTCCCGCGATGTCCAATCATGGGTTGGCTCATCGCGCGAAAGGTTTCTTCGCTAACCTCCACTGGCCCAGGGATAAAGAGCTTGACGTGCGGCTTCATTTTTTTAATGTTTGTCCTTTCTTTTTATAGTGACGGGGTGACTGCATCATCACTATAATTTCTCCAGCAAGAAAGCAACTTAATTTGCGGTGGCGGGAGGACTTTTTATGCCCAAGACTCTGAACGTCGGGATGATCGGCTACAAATTCATGGGGCGCGCGCACTCCAATGCCTGGCTGAAAGCGGACAAGTTCTTCGATTTGAAAGCCCGCCTAGTCATGAAGGTGATCTGCGGGCGCGACAAGGCAAGCGTGGCGGCAATGGCGTATCGGTTCGGCTGGGAGAAATTTGAAACCGACTGGCATGAAGTCGTCAACGACGCGACCATCGACATCATCGACATCAACACGCCGAATGACACGCACGCCGAAATCGCGATCGCCGCCGCCAAAGCCGGCAAAGCCGTTCTCTGCGAAAAACCGCTAGCGCTCGACGTCAAGCAGGCGAAAGCGATGGTGAACGCCGTCAAGAAGGCAGGCGTCGTTCACATGGTCTGCCACAACTATCGTCGCATCCCCGCCATCGTGCTGGCGAAGAGAATGATCGACGCCGGCGATCTCGGTCGGATTTATCACTACCGCGCGCGCTACGCCCAGGACCGGCTCGTCGATCCGAATTTTCCTTTTGGCTGGCGGCTGCAAAGCAAGATCGCCGGCTCCGGCGCGCTGGGCGACATCAACAGCCACATCGTTGACCTCGGCCGTTATCTGGTCGGCGGATTCACCGAAGTCTGCGGTCAGATGGAGACGTTCATCAAGGAGCGTCCGCTGCCGGGCGAGCCAAACAAGAAAGGCAAAGTCACCGTGGACGACGCCGTGATGTTCATCGGCCGCTTCGCCAACGGCGCGCTGGCCAATCTCGAAGCCACGCGCTTCGCGCTCGGTCGCAAGAACGGCATCCAGATCGAGATCAACGGCAGCAAAGGGTCGCTCGTTTTCGACTTCGAAGACATGAACCGATTGAAATTCTACAATGAGGCCGATCCGGCGGACCGTCGCGGGTTCCGCGACATTCTCGTCACGCAAGGCGGCGGCGTGCATCCGTACATTGGCAACTGGTGGCCGCCCGGCCACATCATCGGCTACGAACACACCTTCGTGCACACCGTCGCCGACTTCGTCAACGCCGTCGTGGACAAGCGGTCCGTCCAACCGACTTTCGAGGACGGTTTGGCGAACCAAATCGTCCTCGGCGCCGTCGCCAAATCTGCAAAGACGAAAAAGTGGGTGAAGCTTTAAACTCGCTGATCGCCGCTGACCGTGACGAAGGTGACGGACACGACTCACGCTGTGCGGCGCGGGTCTCCAAACCGCGCCGCCCTACCGGCCCGCAGTGCAGCTTCCAGTTGCTGCAAATCCTTCGGCAACGCGGCGGTCCACGTCATCCGCGTTCCGGGTCGGTCGGGATGATCCAGTTCCAATATCTCGGCGTGCAATGCCTGCCGCGTAAATTCAATCGGCACGACGACACGCTCCTGTTTGGCCGCGTGATAGAGCGGGTGATAGGTGCGGTCGCCGATTAACGGCAGACCTTCGTGTGCCGCCTGCACGCGAATCTGATGCGTGCGGCCCGTCTCCAGATTGAATTTCAGTTTCGAAATGATGCGGCCCGTGCCGCGGATGATGAACTCCTCGATTACTTCGTAATGCGTCACCGACTCCTGTGCGTCGTCGCCGGCTTCTCTGGCCGCGCGTTCGGACAACACATGCTGGCGCAGATTGTCGTCGTCAAACCGCAGCCAGTGCCGCCACGTGCCGCGCGGCGTTTTTGGACGACCATCCACGAAAGCCACGTACTGGCGCGACGCGCGATGCGTTTGAAATTGCTCGATGAGCCGCGCCCGCGCCGTCGGGTTCATCGCCAGACACAGCACGCCCGTCGTAAACTGATCGAGCCGGTGGACGGGTTGGGGCGTGAGATGTAAAAACGATGGCGGCAACCGGCGACGCGCCGTTGCGCCGCCGATCGCCCGCAACCGGCCCGCGAGGAAATCGCCGAGAACGCTCAGCGCCGACAAATCACCGTACGGCGCGGGCACTGAGAGCAGTCCCGCGCCTTTGTTGACGACGGCCAGCGAGGCGTCGATGTAAAGCAACCCGAGCCGCGCATGAATCCGCCATTCCCGTTCCAGCGTCACCGAGGTGCAACGACGGCCCTGCATTTCCAACGCGTCCTGCGGATCGGCCATCGCTTGATTGGGCTGGCGGATTATCACCCCGTTCACGCTGACCCGGCCCGCCATGATCCATTGTTTGGCCCGTTTCTTCGGCGTGTCCGGGTATTTCTCCAGCAACCACTCCAGCAGCGGGCGCGTCGTTTTGTCGGTGGAATCTCTCGTCGTCATGTGTGCGTGTCGACCGATACTACGCGGCCATGGCGCTGCCGGCAATCCAGCCCGTGGTCCAGGCGGCCTGGAAATTGAAGCCGCCGGTAACGCCATCGATATCGAGCAGCTCACCGGCGAAGTAGAGGCCCGGGCAGAGCCGGCTTTGCATGGTCCGGAAATTCACCTCGCTCAAACGCACGCCGCCGCAGGTTACAAACTCCTCTTTGTTCGGGCTTTTCCCGGTCACCGGCAATTCCGTGCGTATCAATTGCTGGAGCAGACTGTGCTGAGCCGAGCGCGTGAGCGCGGCCCACTGCGTGTCCCGCTTCACTCCCGTTGCCAAAACCAACTGTTCCCACAGCCGGGCCGGCAACGGCGGGATCGGCGTGTTCACCACGAGCCGGGCCGGGTGCTGGCTGCGGCGCCACTGAAGTTCCGTCGCAATCTCTTCCGGGCCGAGGCGTGGCAACCAGTACAGATGCAACGGAAACCGGTAATCGCGATCATGCAACAGCCGCGCCCCCCACGCGGAAAGACGAAGAATCACCGGGCCGCTAAGGCCCGAGTGCGTCATCAGCAACGTCCCGCGCTCCCGCAACCCCGTGCCCGGTACCGATGCTTCCACCGACTCGACCGAGACCCCGGCCAGTTCGTGCAGCCACGGCGCTTCGATGTGAAACGTGAACAACGACGGCACGGGCGGCTCCAACGTGTGTCCGAGCGAGACCGCCAACTGGCCGGCCTCCGCCGTGCGGCACCCACCGGTCGCCAACAACAGCCGGTCACAGAACAGCGTCTCGCCGTTGGACAGCGATAGATCGAAGCCGCTTGGTAGGGTAGGCGTCCCGCCTGCCTGCTGTTCATTGCCATTACGAAACGGGCGGGACGCCCGCGCTACTATTCGTTCCACCCCGCAGTCGCTCACCAACTTCACGCTCGCCGCCTTGGCCGCACCAACGAGGCAATCAATGATCGTCTGCGACGTGTTGCTGAGCGGGAACATCCGTCCATCGCACTCGGCATTGAGCTTCACGCCCCGGGCCGCAAACCAGGCGACCGTGTCGCGCGCCTGGAATCGTTGAAACGGTCCGATCAACTCCTGTTCGCCGCGTGGGAATCGTGTGGCAAAGTCCCGCGGATCGAAGCAGGCATGCGTCACGTTGCAGCGGCCGCCTCCGGAAATCCGGACTTTGGCAAGAAACTCCGGCCCTTTCTCAAGAATCGTCACTTCAGCGCCCGGCAGCGCCTCGGCGCACGTGATGGCCGCAAAAAAACCGGCCGCGCCGCCGCCGACTACAATGACCCGTCGTGAACTCATGAGAGCCGCAACTATAAGCACGAAATTCGAAACACGAAACTCGAAACAATGACGGCAAATCCGAATCCGGAAAACTGCCCTGCTAAGTAGCGCGGGCGTCTCGCCCGTGTTGTGCGGGATCCCTAAATGGCAACGGGCGGGACGCCCGTGCTACTATCCGGCAGCACGCGACGGCGTGCGGGATCGGGCTGCGCGCGATACAGCACGGCCACGTGCCCAACGATCCAGACCAGTTCGCTGTGCGTGCGCGCCGCCATCTCGGTGGCGAGAGATTTTTTCTCCTCTTTGAACGAGGTGAACTTGATCTTGATGAGTTCGTGATCGTTCAGCGCCTGCTCGACGCTGGACAGCAACTCGTCGGTCACGCCCGCTTTGCCGACGTACACGACCGGCTCCAGCCGCTGCGCCAGCGCCTTCAGTTTGCGAATCTGTGGATTGGTCAAGCTCACGTTGTCTTCGGCGTGTCCGGATATTTCTCCAGCAGCGGCTGGATTCTGTCTTCGATGCAATCTCCGGTCGTCACATGCGTTGGGGCTCTACTCTATCGCCACAGGCTACCGGACCGAGAGGATGCGGAATTCCTGGGCGGGACCACGGGTTTCGAGTTTGATGCGGTCGCCGACTTTCTTGCCGACCAGTTCCTTGCCCAGCGGCGATTCGGGGGTGATGACGAGGATTTCTTGTCCGGCGATCTTGACCTCGGTCCCGCCGCTTTTCGGTCCGAGAAAATAGAAGGTGCGGGTGCCACGCGATTCGAGTTCGACGAGCGCGGTCACGGCGATGGGCGTCTTCGCGGTAAACTTCTGGAGTTTTAGTAACTGATATTGCGCCAGAGCCTGTTCGGTTTCGGTCGCCTGGCGCGCCTGCGAGCTGGAGAGGTACGCCGTCTCAAGTCCGCGCGTGTCGTATTGGTCTTCCGCCTTGTTCTGTTCGTCGGAGGCGTCGGCGTGCATGATCCGCGCGGCGCCCGCCAGCGTTTCCAGGGCGCGGCTCAGTTCCTCAATGATCTGGCGGAGAATGCGTGATTTGGAAATCATGATGAATGTGAGAGCCGATTCTAACGAATTCCTCGTGAGCGCGCCAGTCCGGCGGTAACGAACGCAAACCGAACGGGCGCATCCGACGCCACGACCACAGCAAAGTCCTGTCACAGCAGCGCGGGCGTCTCGCCCGTTGCTGTTCTGGGGATGATGGACGACACGGGCGAGACGCCCGCGCTACTACGGTGGCAGTGCCGAGATGCACCCGTCGGACAGGGGCAACTGATTTCCACCTTGCCGGGGGCGACTCCAGCCGGTAGCTTTCACGACCTCCCATGTTGACGATTTCAGGAATGACCAAGGCGTTCGGGGCTCGCGTTTTGTTTGAAGACGCGGCGCTGCAGGTCAATCGCGGCGACCGCATCGGGCTGGTCGGGCCGAACGGCGCGGGCAAGTCCACGTTGTTCTCGCTCGTCCTCGGTCACGACACACCGGATGCGGGCGAAGTGCTCATCGAGCGGAACACGACAGTCGGCCATTTGCCGCAGGAAACGGCACCGGTCGGCGAGGAAACGGTGTTGGAGTTGGCGACGGCAATCCCGGCCGAAGCCGCTGAATTTCTTGGCCAGCAACTCGCACCGAAAGCGAAGAAGATGTTGGCTGGACTGGCATTTCGCGAACGGGATTTCGATCGTCCCTTGAAGGCGATGAGCGGCGGATGGGTGATGCGGGCATACCTGGCCCGGTTGCTCGTGCAAGAGCCTGACCTGCTCCTGCTCGACGAGCCGACCAATCATCTCGACCTCGAAGCGTTGCGCTGGTTTCAGGAATATTTGAAAACGTATCCCGGCGCCATCGTGCTCATCTCGCACGACCGTGAGTTTTTGAATCAACTCGTCGGCAGCATTGTGGACATCCGTCAGAGCCGGTTGCTGCGGTATCGCGGCAACTACGACGAATATCTCGTCCAACGCGCGGCGCAGGCGGAACAGCATCTGGCGGCTTACAAAAACCAGCAGCGCGACATTCAGCGGCTGCAGGAGTTCGCCGACCGGTTCCGAGCCAAGGCCAGCAAAGCCTCGCAGGCGCAGGCGAAACTCAAGCAGATCGAGCGCATGGACAAGATCGAAGCGCCGGTGAACGAAGCGCGGACGATCAAGTTCCGGTTTCCACAACCGGCGCGCAGCGGCTTGCGCGTGATTACACTCAAGAACATCCACCATGCCTATGGTGAGACCGTCGTGTATCGCGGGATGAATTTCGAGGCGGAACGCGGGCAACGCATCGTGCTGGCCGGCCCGAACGGCGCAGGCAAGTCCACGCTGTTGAAAATCCTGGCCGGCGTCTTGCCGGTCCAGTCCGGCACGCGCGAACTGGGGTTGAACGTGAACGTCGGTTACTATGCGCAATACCGGGTGGAGATGTTGCGCGCCGAGCGCACGGTGCTGGAGGAAGCGCTCGACACACCGCAGCGGTTGTCGCAGGAATTCGCCCGCACCGTGCTCGGCTCATTTCTGTTTCGCGGCGATGACGTTTTCAAAGAAGTGGGCGTGCTCAGCGGCGGCGAGAAAAGCCGGCTGGCGCTGGTCAAACTGTTGCTGAATCCACCGAACCTGCTGTTGATGGATGAACCGACAACGCACCTGGACATGGCGAGCATCGACGCGCTGATTCACGCGCTGGAACATTACGAAGGCACGTTGATCTTCATCAGCCACGACGTGTACTTCATCCGCCAGCTCGCGCGGCATGTTCTGCACGTGAACAACGGACTGCTCACACATTACCATGGCGATTACCAGTACTACCTCGACAAGTCCGCTGCCGCGTCCGCGCCGGCGGTGGTCCCCGTCGTCGCTGCGACCGATTCTCCGCGCGTGAAGGACCGCGAGCGAAAGCGACTTGAAGCCGAAGCACGCCAGGCGCGTTCACGTCAACGGCAAGCGCTACAGCACACCGTGCGCGAACTCGAAAAGGAAATCGCCCGGCTGGAACAATTGCAGAAAGACTTTACCGCCGAATTGGAGAATCCCGAGACCTATCAAAAGCCCGGCCGCGCCGTGGCCGTCAATCGAGAGTTGAGCGCCGTCGTGGAAGACCTCGCGCGCACCGTGGCGGATTGGGAGCAAGCGGCCTCGCGCCTGAGCGAGTTGGACTCCGTCTCGTAGCGGTGGGCGCACCCGCGCCGCCCGACCTCGCTGAAGACACGCGTTCCGCTCACTTCAGCGCGGTGTAGACGCGGTGGACATCATCGTGCTCGTCGAGGGCGTTGAGAAAGGCGACGACTTCCTCCCGCTGCGCCGCCGTCACTTCGACGGCGTTCTTGGCCACGTGACTCATCTCGGAAGTGGTCACCGACCAACCCGCCTTTGCGAGAAACTTGGTGACGGCATCCAGATCGGCGCGGTCACAGAAGAACCGCGCACCGACGTGACCCGGCGTCACTTCATCGGCATCCAACGGCTCGACGTTCTGCGCGCCCGCTTCGATGGCGACGGTTTCGAGGTCCTGCGCGGCGTTCGCGTGATGGGCTTCGACTATGCCGACGTGATTGAACATCCAATTCACGCTGCCGATGGCGCCGAGATGGCCGCCCTTGAACAGCACGCGGATTTCCGGCGCGGTGCGGTTGCGACTATCGGTGAGACACTCGACGATGACGGGAACCTTGTGCGGGGCGAAGCCTTCGTAGACGACGAGTTCGTAATTGACCTGCTCGCCCGTCAGTCCCGCGCCCTTCTTGACGGCGCGCTCAATCGTGTCGCGCGGCACGGATTGTTTCTTGGCTGCTTCGATGGCGGCGAACAATCGCGCATTAAGGTCGGGGTCGGCGCCGCCGGCTTTCACGGCGACGATGATTTCCTTGGCCAGTTTGCCGAACAACTGGCCGCGCTTCAGCGCACTGATTTCGCGCCCCTTTTGTTTCCACTGAGCTCCCATGGGGGGACGAATCCTAGCAGTAGTTCAGAGTTTTCTCAATATTGTTCCGAGCGGTTCCTTGTCGATGCGGGCGCGGTGGCACAGGTCGTGTAGTATCGGGAAAATCTTGGCAGAGGGCGTGACGACGGATAGCATTCGGGCATGAAGCTACCAGACAAGGTTCGGATTGAGGCGGGACGGGGCGGGCTGCGCCGCGTCGTGGTTGACGCGGCGCTGGCGAACGCGGAGATCTATCTGCAGGGGGCGCACGTGACGCATTTTCAGCCGTGCGGGCAGAAGCCGGTGTTGTTCATGAGCGGGAAGAGTTGGTTCGAGGCGGGAAAACCGATTCGCGGCGGCGTGCCGATTTGTTTTCCGTGGTTTGGTCCAAGGCAGGACGGGCGGCAAGGCCCGTTGCACGGGTTCGCGCGGCTACAGGAGTGGGAACTCACGGGCGCGGAGACGGCAAGCGATGGAACGGTTGAGATCGGCTTCCGGTTTGTGTCCAACGCGGCCACGCGCGAACAGTGGGACGGAGATTTTGAAATGAATTACCGGATCAGAGTCGGCGCAGCGCTCGGGCTGGAGTTGCGCGTGCGAAATGTGTCCAGCCATCCGATCCGCATTGAGGAGGCGTTGCACACGTATCTGGCGGTCAGCGACGCGCGGCAGGTCAGCATTGAAGGGCTGGCGGGCACGACCTACTCGGACCGTGTCGGCACGCCGCACACGGAAGCCGAAGGCGCCGCTCCCATTCGCATCACGGGCGAGACGAATCGGATTTACATGAACACGCGTTCGACGTGCATCGTCCACGACCCCGGCTGGCAACGGCGGTTGGTCGTCGAGAAAACCGGCTCGGAGACGACCGTGGTGTGGAACCCGTGGACCACCCAAGCGAGAGCGATGCCCGATTTCGGCGACGACGAATGGCCAACCATGCTGTGCATCGAAACCTGCAACGTCCGCGAGCACGCCGTCACGATTGTGCCAGGCCAGTCGCACGCCATGGGAGCAGTCATTCGTCCGGGGTGAACCTGCGCAACTTCATCCGCTGACAATTACTCCATCGCAACGGGACGGCGGGATTCCTTCTTCGCGGCATGGTGTGACTTGTCGGCGAGCATCCGCTGTTTGGCGCGGCGGCTGCGGCGGCGTTTCTGGCGGCGGATCTTCTCGATGCGGGCGCGCTCGGCATCGACATGGCCCTTTTGGAGCGCTTCAATCTTGTCGAGCAGAAGCCGGCGGGCAAGAAAGCGATTGAGTCCCTGATGGCGCGTGGCCTGGCATTTGACCTGAAGACGGGTCGGACGGTGGAGCAGCATCACGCAGGTGGCAGTCTTGTTGACGTTTTGGCCGCCGTGACCGCCCGAGCGGACAAACGTCTCGTCGATGTCGGCTTCGCGGACGCCGAGCGCGGCCATGCGCTGGGCGAGTTGGGTCTCCTTCTCCGGGCTGACGGGGAACGTGTTCATGGCGGCAGCGTAGCGGGCGGACGACAGAAAGGCAAATCTGGCCACGGCAAATAGTTGTTGCTATTCCGGCAGGATACACTATCATCACCCTGCTCGCAGATAGAAGCAGTCCGCAGTGAGATTGGTAGATTGTCAGGCGATCCTCGTGCTCGGTGATAATCCGAAATCCGAATTCCTCGGGAACAGTCACTGAGACCTCCTAACCGCAGCAGAAAGAAAAAAACATAATGGCTACCAAGCTATTCGTAGGAAACCTGTCATTCAACACCACCGAAGGCGATGTTCTCGATCTGTTCAAGCAGGCCGGCAACGTCACCACTTGCAACCTGATCGTGGACAAGTTCACGAGCAAGTCACGAGGGTTCGCCTTCGTGGAGATGGGCACGCAGGAAGAGGCCACCAAGGCCATTGCCGATCTTAACGGCAAGGAACTGGATGGCCGGGCTTTGACCGTCAACGAGGCCAAGCCCCGCGAAGATCGGCCCCGTGGCGACTTTGGCGGCGGACGTGGCGACCGCAAGTTCGCTGGCAGCCGGTACTAAATCCGGCAAACAGTCAGTTATTCCAACGGAAAGGCGTCCCGTGCAAACGGGACGCCTTTTTTCTCACCCGTTAGCGCGGGAGGACAGAAGCTGATTCATAAACCCCCGGTGGCACAGGCGTCCCTGCCTGTGTGGCTTGTTGGTGCCAGCGGCCTGTCGTTCAGCTTTTGGAGCGTTGTCTAATCAGCGGGGTTTTGGTATTGCCGGGTTGTGACGACGAAAGGAGATTTCCCATGCGTTTAACGGTTGTTGTCGCAGCGTGCAGTTTTTTAATTGGCGCGGTCGCAAGTTCCAGCGCGGAAGTCAAGGAGCCTATGGTGTTGTGGCCCGAGGGCGCGCCGGGGGCGCTCGGAAAGACGAACACGGATATTCCGACGTTGACGCCGTACCTGGCGGATCCGAAGGTGGCAACGGGTGCGGCGCTGGTGATTTGTCCGGGCGGCAGTTACGTCAGATTATCTCCACGCGAGGGGAAAGAGTATGCGGTCTGGCTCAACGAACACGGCATCAGCGCGTTTGTGCTGAATTATCGGCTGGGCTCGAACGGGTACCGGCATCCGCGCATGCTGGAGGATGCGATGCGGGGGATGCGGCTGACGCGCGCCAAGGCGGCAGAGTATGGGATCGACCCGAAGCGGATCGGCATTATGGGATCGTCGGCGGGCGGACATCTTGCGGCGACGTTGCTCACACATTTCGACACGGGCAAGCCGGACGCGGCTGACCCGATCGAGCGGCAGAGTTGTCGTCCTGATTTGGGCGTGCTGTGTTATCCCGTCATCACGATGGGGCAATACACGCACGCCGGCTCGAAGCGCAACTTGCTAGGCGATAATCCGTCGCCGGAAGTGGTCAGGTTGCTCTCCAACGAGTTGCAGGTTACGGCGCAGACGCCGCCGTGTTTTATCTGGCACACATATGAGGATCAGGCGGTGCCGGTCGAGAACAGCCTGATGTTTGCGGACGCGCTGCGACGGGCGGGGGTGCCGTTCGATCTGCACGTTTACCAGAAGGGTGGACATGGGTTGGCGCTGGCCGGTGGCAACCATCCGTGGCTGCAGGACCTTCTTTTCTGGCTCAAGGCGCAGGGATTCGTGAAGTGACAGCGAGGCTGTGCCTACCGCATCAGCTTGATGAGCGTCTCGCCGATTTCGGCGGAGACAAACTGACGAACGGGCTGGAAGCCCGTTCTGCAGTTGACGCAGGTCTACCGGCTTCGAGGATGCTCATGACAGGCTCAGGTGGTTTTCCGCGACGACGGCCATCAGGCCTGCGATGCGGAAACTGGAGTTCCTCCACTGGAATGTTTCCACGGCGGTGTCATGTAGCGCTTCCTCATATTCGCGCATGAACCCATCGATTTCGTTTTCTGGAACCTCGATGGCCAGAGGCCTCTCCACATTTTCGTAATACAAGTACAGCTTCATGAAATCAGCCCTTGCTCCCGGTCGCGGCCAGAATGTTTACCGCGCTCTACGTGGCCGCTCCTACGAGCGGCTTGGACGACTTCTTCGGCTTCTTCAGGAGTAAAAACGACGCCGCCATCGGGTACGGGGGCACCGAAGCGGCAAGAGATTTCCCTGGCCTGGTATTCGTGGATGTTCACTTCTTGTCGCTGCGTTTATCCAGCGGGACATAGTGACGTTCATTTTGTCCCATGTAAATCTGGCGGGGACGACAGATGCGGTTGTTGGGATTTTCGACAATCTCCTTGTAATTGGCGATCCAGCCCGGCATGCGGCCGATGGCGAAGATCACGGGGAACATTTCCACGGGGATGCCGATGGCGCGCATGATGATGCCGCTGTAGAAGTCCACGTTCGGATACAGTTTGCGTTCGACGAAGTACGGGTCGTGCAGCGCGACTTCCTCGAGGTGCTTGGCAATGTCGAGCAGCGGATCGTTGACCTCGAGTTGGCCCAGTAATTTGTCGGCGTACGCCTTGATGATCTTCGCCCGCGGATCGTAATTCTTGTACACGCGATGCCCGAAGCCCATCAGCCGCTGCCCGCTCTGCTTGTCCTTGGCGGCCGCGACGAACTTGGAGCCGTCGTCGCCCGAGCGGTGAATCCGCTCCAGCATCTCGATCACGACCTGGTTGGCCCCGCCGTGCAGCGGTCCCCACAGGGCGCAAACGCCACCGGCGGCGCAGGCGAACAGGTTCGCCTGGCTCGAGGCAATCATGCGCACGGTGGAGGTCGAACAGTTCTGCTCGTGGTCGGCGTGCAGCAGGAAGATCATGTCGAGGGCTCGCACCACGTCGGGCTTCAGTTCGTAGTCCTGGTACGGCTCGGAGAACATCATGTGCAGGAAGTTGGCCGTGTATTTGTACACCGGCTTCGGATAGATGATCGGCAGCCCGCGTGATTTGCGGAAGGCGAACGCGGCGATGGTGCGCACCTTGGAGATCAGGCGCGCCGCCTGCAGGTCGAAAATCTCCGGCTTGTAGCCTTCCATCAACCGCGGGTGATAAGAACTCGTAGCGTTGATCATTGCCGAGAGAATGGCCATCGGGTGCGCGTTGGGCGGAAACCCCTCGAAGTGGTACTTCATGTCCTCGTGCAGCATCTCGTTCTGCGTAAGCAGATCGGAAAACCGCCGCAATTGCGCGCTGGTCGGCAACTCGCCATAGATAATCAGGTAGGCCGTCTCGATGAAGCTGGATTTTTCAGCCAGTTCCTCGATGGGGATGCCGCGGTAACGCAGGATGCCCTTGTCGCCGTCGATGAACGTGATCTTGCTCGTGCACGATCCCGTGTTGCCGTAGCCATTGTCGAGCGTGATGTAGCCGGTGTTTTGGCGCAACGCGGAAACGTCAACGGCGCGCTCGCCTTCAGTGCCTTCGACGATGGGGAGAGAGCACGTTTTGCCGTCGAGTTCGAGTTTGGCTGAACTGTTCATAAGCTGAGTTTGTAACCCGGATCGTTGTTCATTGCCACATTTTTTCAGATCGCATTCGATGCGCGGCGGCTGCCGTGTACCCGCCTTTGGCGGCACTGTAGAAGCGATTGGGCAGAGCGTCAACGAAAAGTACAGGGGCTGTTGCCCAAATGATTTTTCCGGTTGTAGCTGCGCTTCGCGCCGTCGCCAAAGCGCTATGGCGCGTCGGCGACTGCGAAGCGCGGGTCGTTCATTTCCCGAAGGAATTCGGCGTTTCACAGAATCGCCGCTACACCGAAAGGCGTGGAAACCGATTTGGGCAACAGGCCCTACAGAATCAACTTGGCGACGAGTTGGCGCGCGAGAACCCCCACTCTTCCGCCTCTCTTGTGCATCACGGGAGAGGCGGAGTCTCCTCTCTTCGTCTAACGGGGAGAAGATCCAGATGAAAGGGCAGCCGTGAGTATTTCCCTTGAGTTTGCCGGGCCATTCATGCGATTTAGTGCGGCGATTTGGAGGAAAATTGCGGTGATGTTCGTGCGGGACTCATTGAGAGCTATCTGTTTACTTGCTGTCGTCTGTGCCGCGGCCGCGGCCTGGGCGGAAGGCTCGTCGTTGAACGCGCACCGCCTCGCTGGCGGCGAATATGTTGCCATCGGCGATCTCGCGCGCTTTTACAGCCTCGGACACAACAAGAGCGGTTCGAGCGAGCGCGCGGAATACCAAACGGCCTTCGCACAACTTTTCCTTCAAGCCGACCGTCGCGAGATCCAACTCAACGGAGTTGAACACTGGCTGAGCGCTCCCGTCCTGTGGGCGCGTGGACAACTCTGGATCACTGCCGTGGACGTGCTGAAGACAATCGATCCCGTTTTGCGGCATGGCCAGTCGCGAACGCCTTCGGTCATTCACACGATTGTGATCGATCCGGGCCACGGGGGCGCTGACCGTGGCGCGCGCGGCAGTTCAGGAATCGAGAAGGAGATGACGCTCGATGTCTCAAAACGTCTCGAGCGTTATCTGGAACGCGAAGGTCTCCCGGCCGTCCTGACCCGCACGGTTGACAACACTGTGTCGCTCGAAGAGCGCGTCGACTTTGCAGAATCCAAACATGCCGACCTCTTCGTCAGCATTCATTTCAACTCGGGTGGCGCTGCCGACGGGATCGAAACCTATTGCATGGCGCCAGCCGGAACAGTTTCCACTGCCAACGCTTCACGACCTTTGTCGCGCAGCGACGATGAACTGTCGCCGGGGAATCGCTTCGACGAGAAAGACGTCTGGCTGGCGCACTGCGTCCAGAAATCCCTGCTGCGCACGACGGGCGCCGTTGATCGCGGCGTGCGCCGGGCGCGTTTTTACGTGTTGCGTTACGCGTCGTGTCCCGCGATTTTGGTGGAGGCGGGTTTCCTCAGCAACCGCATTGAGGAACAGAAGATTTTGACGCCCGAGTATCGCGATCAACTGGCAAAGGCGATTGCCGAAGGTATCTTGACGTACAAGAAGAGCGTGGAGACCAAATAGTGTGTAGAGGCGCTTCCCTGCCCCGAAAGCTTTCGGGGTGAACGAAGCGCCGAGGTGTATCTGGGCTTGCTGCGCTTCGCATAAATGCAGCTACAACGGAGGCGAGCGAATGTTCGATAACCGCGCCGACGCCGGTCAAAAACTCGCGCGAGCGGTGGAAAAATTCCGCGCGTCAGACCCGCTGGTTCTGGCGCTGCCGCGAGGTGGCGTGGTAGTGGGTGCGGAGATCGCCCACAAGCTGGGTTGTGAACTGGACGTCGTGCTGGTCAAGAAACTGCGGGCGCCCGACAACCCGGAGCTGGCTTTCGGCGCAATCGGCGAGGATGGCCACTCGTTCGTCAATCGGGAGATCGCACAGATGGTGGGCACAGACCAATCCTACATTGACAGCGAAATCGAGGAGCGCCACGGGGAAATCAAACAACAGAGTCGGGCCTATCGCAAAGTCAGGCCGAGAATCTTACCAGCAGGCCGCACCGTAATGCTCGTCGATGACGGACTCGCCACGGGCGCCACCATGATCGCCGCCGTGCAGACGATATCGCTAAGCAGTCCGCAAAAGATCGTCGTCGCCGTGCCGGTGAGTTCTCCCGAAGCGCTGCAGACACTCAAATCAATGCCCGAGGTCAATGATGTCGTTTGCCTGTCAACGCCGGGATGGTTCGGCGGCGTCGGCCAGTTTTACCGGGATTTCACCCAGGTATCGGACGAAGACGTGATTGAGATTCTGAAAACGTTCGCGTAAGTGGTTTTGGCACGCCGCTGTTCGTAGTGCGAGCCTCTGGCTTGCGCGGTGGGAAGGCCGCTCTACGACTGTGCCAAGCTGGAAGCTTGCCCTACGTTTCGCTTGTCGCGGGCGGGATTTCATTCCATAGTGGAGACTCAATCGAATACCAACCATGAAAACTTATACCGCAGTTCTGCTCGCCGTCGTTGCATTGTCGTGCGGGTGCGCGCACGTGACTCTGACGAGCGCAACGTTCTCCCAAGAGGCAGCGTTATCGGCAGCCAATCAAGCGCCAGGACCTGACCTCAGCCACCTTGTCTTGCAGATCACGCGTCATGCGGACACGATCATCAACGGGCCCGATATCGATGAAGATCAACTGCTCGTCCTCGATTTGAAAAACTTTCGCCTGCAGCAGAGGCTGCCGATTCCTTCCGCGATCGTCGCGCCGCAGTTGTCGATTACGCGATTCGGCCCGTGGTCCGAAGGCAAAGAGTTTCGCGGGTTCGTGATCGTCCGAAAGATCGAGCCGAAACAGGTCAAGGCGTTTTTGCACTTGGACGTCATCGCTCGCACTGCGAACGGAAGTTATACCCAGAAGGTCAGATTCCGAGGCGATTTCGTGTTTCTCCGAAGAACGCAAGGCAACGAAGGCGGAATGTGAAAGAATTGACGATCAAGACCAGCGCGCACTCCGAGTTTGTGGAGATCACCGACCAGATTCAGCGCGTCGTGGACGAATCCGGCGTGCAGGACGGCGTGTGCACCGTATTCGTGCCGCACACAACGGCGGGGATCACGATCAACGAGAACGCCGATTCCGATGTCGTGGCCGATATCATTTACGCGTTGGACAAGGCGGTGCCGTGGAAGGACACGCATTATCAGCACGGCGAAGGCAACACAGCGGCGCATGTGAAATCGAGCATCATGGGCCACAGCGTTCACGTGCTGGTGCGCGGCGGCAAACTTCAGTTCGGCACGTGGCAGGGGATTTTCTTCTGCGAATTCGACGGCCCGCGCACGCGCAAGGTGTGGGTAACTCTCACACCATTGTAGGCCATTTCTGCGAAACGGCGTCGTGATCTTCGCCGACTCACAGAGTCGGCCTACAACATTTCCGACGTGTCGTTGACACTCCATAGTCAGCGCGTTACTTTTGCGGGCTTTTGGCGGGGAAATGAGCAAAATCAATTACAAAGACACGCTGAATTTTCCCGAGACCGACTTCCCGATGAAGGCGAATCTGCCACAGCGGTTCAATCGTTGCGGCCTGTTTGCCGACTGGCAGCGGCCTTCTGCGAAAAGTGGGCCGACAGCGGACTGCCCTTGAGTTCTTTGAGCCCCGAGATGACGCAAGCGGCATTAAGTTCGGCGCCGGCCAGGGTGGTGTGCGTGTGCTCGTCGGCGAACAGCGGCTCCACTTTTTCCTGTCCAAGTTCTTCGTATTTCCGGGCAATGATCTCGTTCAGGTCAACAAACGCCGCGCCTTCCGCCTTTGCGACCTCGGCGGCCAATTTCGCGTAGTCATCACGGACGATCTTGCCGTCTCTCCAAATCTTTCTGGGAACCGGCGAGCAAATGATCGGCACGGCGCCTTTCGCCTTCGTGTCCGCGATGAACTTTCGTAAATACCAACCGTAAGTGTGCACCACCTCGTGTTGCTTTGTGAGCAGGTTGTCGATCTCCTGTGTCTCCTCGCCGATGCCTTTGATCGTGCCGCGTGCGCGCGAGGTGTCGTTGATAGCGCCGCCGTCGTTGTGGCCGAACTGCATCACGACAAAGTCGCCGGGCTTCATGAGGGCCAGCACTCTGTCCCAGTGGCCTTGCGTCAGGTAGGTGCGGCTGCTGCGTCCGCCGATCGCGCGGTTCACGACGTTGATTTTTGTCTTGTCGAAGAATGCAGCGAGCGGCTCACCCCATCCCCACTGGCCGTTTGCACCGTCTCCCCGTCCATTTCTGACGGTTGAATCACCGATCAGGAACAGCGTCGGCAATTTCGGATCGTTTGGTTTTGGCAACGTCATTTCTGGCGATGTCGTGTTTGTGCTTTGGTTGGAGACCTGTGCCCGTGCAGGCTCGAGCAGCAGTTCGAGAAACACCATCATGGTCAGGCCGCCAAGAAGAACCGACCTTGTCTTTGCTCTCATGCACAATGCGTTCATCAGGATGCTCCCATTCAGTTTGTGGTGCTGCGTTTCTCATCGGAGTTCATTTGTGCCGCCAGTTACATACCACGGTTCCGGGGGTCTGATCTATTCGTTTTTCAATCGGAATGGTTTTCGTCCGGCCGAGCGTGCCCCAGTGGCAATCCGAAATTGCAGCTTCGATGTTTTCCGTTGCTCATGCGTGGGTGAGTGAGTATTCTCGATGCAGTCATGGAACCGATTCACGAGTTGATGAAGGCGCGACTGGAGAAGCGCCAAAAACTGCTGGATAAGGGGATTGATCCGTACGGCGGGCGGTTCGAGGTCAGCGAGACTGTCGCGGCGGTGCGCGCCAATCCGACGCCGGAGCGCGACGTGCGATTGGCGGGGCGGCTGATGAGCCATCGAGACATGGGCAAGAGCATGTTCGCGGACATGAAGGATTCGACGGGCAAGATTCAGATTTATCTGCAGAAGACGGCCGTGCCCGAAGAGCAATTCGATTTGTTCAAGCATTTCGTGGATCTCGGCGACATCGTCGGCGTGACCGGCAAACTCTTCACGACCCACGCGGGCGAATTGACGGTGCGCGTGGACAGCCTTACGCTGCTGAGCAAGGCGATCCGGCCGCTCCCAAAGGAATGGTACGGCATCAAGGACGTGGAGACGCGGCTTCGCCAGCGGTATCTGGATTTGATTCTCAACGATCAGGTGCGGGACATGTTTCTGCTTCGCAGTCGCGTAGTGGCGGAGATTCGAAAGTTTCTGGACGGGCGCGGATTCGTCGAAATGGAGACGCCGATGATGCAGCCGGTCGCCGGCGGCGCGGCGGCGAAACCGTTCAAGACGCACCACGAAGCGCTTGGTATCGATCTGTTTCTGCGCGTCGCGCCCGAACTGTATCTGAAGCGATTGCTGGTGGGCGGTTTCGAGAAGGTCTACGAGATCAATCGCAACTTCCGCAACGAAGGCATCTCGCGCAAGCACAATCCAGAGTTCACCATGCTCGAAGTATACCAGGCCTACGGCGACTACGAGACGATGATGGAGTTGGTGCAAGGACTGGTGACTTCGGTGGCGGAGAATGTCTTCGATTCGCTGATCGTGAAACGCTATGACGGGCAAGAGATCGACTTGACTCCGCCGTGGCAGTGCGTCACGTATCGGGAGCTGATCGAAGAGAGACTCGGCAAGGACTGGTTCACGATCTCGGCAGAGGACCGCAAGATGCGCGCGGCGCAGATGGGCATCGAATCTCCACCAGACGCACCCGACTATGAAGTGACGAACGCAATTTTTGAGAAGACGATCGAGCCGACGCTGATCAATCCAGCGTTCGTGACTCATTTGCCGGCGGAACTCGTGGTGCTCGCCAAACTAAACAAGGAAGATCCGAGCGTAGTGGACGTGTTCGAGTTGATCATCAACGGCCAGGAGATCGCGCCGGCTTACTCAGAGTTGAACGATCCAGTCGTGCAACGCGAGCGGCTACTGCATCAGGCGGCAGGTCACGGCGAGAAGCTCGACGAGGATTTTCTGCTAGCGCTGGAGCACGGTATGCCGCCGGCGGGCGGGATGGGCATCGGGATCGATCGGCTGGTGATGATGTTGACGGGGGCGGAGAGCATCCGCGACGTGATTCTCTTCCCGCAATTGCGTCCGCAGGGGAGAACGGAGGAGTAGTGGAGTTATGGAGTGATGGAACGACCGCGCCAATGCCCCCGTACTCCAAGACTCCAGTACTCCAATCCCACCCTCCCATGACGCGCTTGCCTTTCGAACTGTTCCTCGGCTTGCGGTATCTGAAACCGAAGCGAACGTTCGTGTCTGTCATCACGCTCATTGCGCTGGCAGGCGTCACGATCGGCGTGTGGGTATTGATCGTTGTCATCGCCGTGATGAGCGGGTTCGACCGCGAACTCCGCGAGAAGCTGATGGGAATGCACGCCCACGTGACGGTCACGGGCGGGTTGATCCAGGACAGCGATGGGTTGACGAGGACGCTGCTGGAGCAACCGCGCGTCAAGGCAGCCTCGCCGTATGCGTTGAGTCTGGTGCTCGTCGAGTTCAACCGCCGCGTGGCCACGCCATACCTCAAAGGGATCGATCCGAAGCGCGAGATCACCGTTAGCAAGCTCGGCGAATATATCAAGGAAGGCAGCCTCGACCTGAACGGTGACAAGGTGGTCATCGGCCGCGAACTGGCCGCGGAGTACGGCATTTATCTCGGCGACAAGATCACCGTGTACTCGCCGCGCAATTTCGAGAAGCGTGGCGAAGAGGTGTATCTGCCGGTGGAGCTGACCGTGACAGGCATTTTTGAATCCGGCATGTTCGAGTACGACGCCGGGCTGATCTTCACGTCGCTTCAGACCGCGCAGGATCTTTATGGAATCAGCAACGCCGTGCATGGGATAGAGTTGATGACCGACGATCCGTTCAAAGGCGCGGAAGAGGTTGCCGCTCACCTCAACAGAATCCTTCAGCCACCGCTGCGCGCGCAAACCTGGGCGCAGTTGAACCAGCGACTGCTCGGAGCAATCCAGGTGGAGAAGACGACGATGTTTGTGATCCTGATGCTGCTCATTGTCGTGGCAGCGTTCTGCATCATGAGCACGCTCATTACGACCACCGTGCAGAAGACCAAGGAAATCGGAGTGCTCAAGGCCCTGGGCGCATCGTCAGGAAAACTCTCGCGACTTGTTCTGATTCAGGGGTTCATCGTGGGAGTGCTGGGCGTCGTCATTGGGACGGCGTTGGGTCTGATAACGATCAGAAACCTCACGTTGATCCAAAATTTTCTGACGCGCGTGGTGGGGATCGATGTGTTCCCGAAGGACATCTACAACTTCGCGCAAATTCCCGCGTTTCTGACGCTGAGCGATCTGCTTGCGATCATCATCTCCGCGCTTGCGATTTGCACGCTGGGAGGCGTGATCCCTGCGCTGTGGGCGGCGAAACTCAATCCCGTGGACGCGTTGCGCCATGAGTGAACCACGAGACGACATTTTAGTTGCGGAGGGATTGCGCAAAACCTACACTCTGGGCAAGCGCGACGTGGAGGTGTTGCAGGGGATTGATTTGCAGGTGCAGCGAGGTGAAGTGCTCGTGATCGCGGGAGCATCGGGCGCGGGGAAAAGCACCCTGCTGCATTTGCTGGGCGGGCTGGATGCGCCGTCGTCAGGCGATGTCACGCTCGATGGCGCTTCGCTGTTTAAGATGTCCAATGCCGGGCTTACTCGGCTGCGCAACCAGCGGATTGGATTCGTCTTTCAATCCTACAACTTGCTGCCTGAATTGGATGCGCTGGAGAATGTCTGCCTGCCCGCGATGCTCAGTGACCAACGCCGGGAGAATTGGGTGGAAACGGGCATCGAGTTGTTGAAAGCGGTCGGGTTGGGTGAACGCATGGAACATCGGCCGGCCGAATTGAGCGGCGGCGAACAACAGCGCGTCGCCATCGCGCGTGCGCTGATGAATCGCCCGAGCCTGTTGCTGGCCGACGAGCCGACGGGCAATCTCGATTCGAAGACGAGTGAGGCGATTCTGGATTTGCTCTGGCAGATGCACTCGGAATTGAAGACGACGATGGTGATGGTGACGCACGACGAGCATATTGCCAAACGCGGTGAACGAGTTTTGGAGATTGCAGACGGCAGGATTTTGGATTAGATAACGCTTACAATAGAGGAACGCTCAGTGATGATTTTTTTGGATGGCAAATACGTTGCGGAAGAGGACGCGAAGGTTTCCGTCTTCGATCACGGTCTTTTGTATGGGGACGGCGTGTTCGAGGGGATCCGTGTGTACGGCGGGAAGATCTTTCGTTTGGAGCAGCATTTGGACAGGCTGTTCGCGTCAGCGAAGGCGATCATGCTGGAGATCCCGATGACGCGGCAACAATTGGTCGAGGCCTGCTGTGAGACTTGCGCGCGAAACAAATTGCAGGACGGCTATATCCGGCTCGTCGTAACCCGTGGGGTCGGCAACCTCGGTCTGGACCCGTTTAGATGCCGGAAGCCGTCGGTATTCATCATCGCCGACAAGATCGAGTTGTACACCAAAGAAGTATACCAAAAGGGGATCGAACTAATCACGGCGGCGACGCAGCGCGTTAACGCGGCGGCGATCAGCCCGTCCATCAAATCGTTGAACTACCTGAACAACATTTTGGCGAAGATCGAGGCCATCCACGCCGGCACCATCGAGGCGATCATGCTCAACAGCGCCGGCTACGTCGCCGAGTGCACGGGCGACAACCTTTTCATCGTGCGCGGCGGCAGGCTGGAGACGCCGCCGGTCAGCGACGGTGCGTTGGTCGGGATCACACGCGCCGTGATCCTCGAACTGGCGGCCAAATTGAAACTAACCGCGAGCGAGACGCATCTGACCCGGTACGATCTGATGACCGCTGACGAGTGTTTCCTCACGGGGACGGCGGCGGAGATCGCGCCGGTGGCGACGATTGACTGCCGGCCGATCGGGAGCGGGAAACCGGGGCCGCTTACCTTGAAATTGATGTCGGAGTTTCGTAAGTTGACTTGCTCGGAGGGAACGCCAATTACACCGAGTTGAACGAATGATGCTCTGCGACATTTGCAAAAAGAACGAAGCCACAGTTCATCTGACGCAGATCGTGGATGCGAAGATGCTGAAGGTGGATCTTTGCGACGCTTGCTCGAAGGCAAAGGGTGTGCAGGAGTCGGCGGGATTTTCCCTGGCTGATCTGCTGGTCGGATTGGGATCGGCGGAGGAAATCAAGACCGAGTCCCCAGGCGTTCGCTGTCCTGTCTGCGGCTTCACACAAGCCGATTTCAAGAGGACGGGCCGACTGGGCTGCAGCGTGTGCTGGGAGACCTTCGAGGCCGGCTTGTCTTCTCTGTTGAAGGCGATGCACAAGAGCGACCGGCATATTGGCAAAGTCCCCGGCAAGGCCGCGCACACCGTCGCCATCAGCGAGAAGATCAAAGAACTTTCTCACGAGCTCGGGAAAGCGGTGAGCGCGGAGAAATACGAGGAGGCAGCGCAGATTCGCGACCAAATTCGCGAGTTGGAATCTAAATTGAAGACGACAGGCAGCGTGACATGAAGATCGAGGAGCTACTGAAGAGCCCGACTGAATGGGTCAAAGCCGAAGGCCCAAACAGCAAGATTGTGCTCTCCAGTCGCGTGCGGCTGGCGCGCAACCTCCAGAATGTCCCCTTTCCGGGCTGGGCGAAGAAAGCGGAACGCCAGAAGACCCTTGAAATGATACGGCCGCTCGTTGAGAAGTTAACGGAGATGGGCGATTGCTTCAGCGATTCGATGGTCAATCTCGCCGCCATCGACAAGCAGGTTCTCGTCGAACGCCACCTGATCAGTCGTGAGCACGCGGCCAAAAACGTGGGGAGCGGCGTCGTCATTAACGATCGCGAAACCATGAGTGTGATGATCAACGAGGAAGATCACTTGCGCATGCAGGCGATCAAAGCCGGGCTGCAGATCAAAAGCGTATTCAAAACGATCGACAAGGTCGACACCGAGCTTGAGGAACACCTTGACTTCGCGTTTTCGCCGCGGCTTGGGTATCTGACCGCGTGCCCGACCAACGTCGGCACCGGCATGCGCGGCTCGGCGATGGTGCATTTGCCCGCGATGGTGTTGAGCGATCAAATTCACCAGGTTGTTCAAGCGGTAAACAAACTCGGCTTGGCGGTGCGCGGGCTTTACGGCGAAGGCACGGAAGCGCTCGGTAACGTGTTTCAGGTTTCAAACCAGACGACGCTTGGCGAGAAAGAGTTGGACGTAATTGAACGGCTGAACAAGGTCATCCTCCAGATCGTTGAGCACGAGGATAATGCGCGGATGACCCTGCTTGAAAAGAAGCCGCGTCTTGTGTATGATCAGGTGGGGCGCGCGTATGGCGTTTTGACCAATGCGCGCACCATCAGTTCGAAGGAGGCATTAAATTTGCTCAGTTTGGTTCGCATGGGGGTTGATTTAGAATTCTTTCCGGCTGCTGCGCGGGGCGTGGTGGACGAGATGTTTATCGTTTCGCAGCCCGCCCATGTCCAGAAAGCCGCTGAGCGCAAGCTCACCGCGGAGGAACGCGATGTCTTCCGCGCCGACTTGATTCGGGAACGGTTGAAGAATGTTTCGAAACCTAAGATCGAAGACACCCGGCCACCGGGTCGTGGCCAAACGGAAGTAGCTTGAGAGGTTAGCGGTGATGGAAATGAACAATTTTACCCCGCGAGCGCAGCAGGTGCTGGCTCTGGCCCGCAAGGAAGCGGACCGTTTTAACCACAACTATGTCGGCACGGAACACCTGTTGCTCGGCCTGATCTAGCTCGGCCAGGGCGTCGCGGTCAACGTCCTCCAAAAAATGGGTCTTGACCTCGAGACCGTTCGCATGGAGGTCGAGAAGCAAATCGGCACCGGTCCCGAGACCAAGATGGTGGGCAACATTCCGTACACCCCGCGCGTGAAGAAAGTTCTCGCGCTGGCGCAGAAGGAAGCGAAACAGCTCAATCACAATTACGTCGGCACGGAACACGTTCTCCTCGGTTTGCTCCGCGAAGGCGAAGGCGCTGGCGCCCGCATTCTCAAGTCGCTCGATGTCGATATCGAGCGTTGCCGTAACGAGATTCTCAAGGAACTCGATCCGAATTTCACGCCGTCGGAAGGCGGGACGGAGGAAGGCGAGGCTCCACCGGGCAGCAAGAAGGAAATGAAGACGCCCGCGCTGCGGATGTTCGGGCGCGATTTGACGGAACTGGCGCGAAAGGGTGGACTCGATCCCGTTGTCGGCCGCGAGAACGAAATCGAACGCGTCATCCAGATTCTCTGCCGTCGCACCAAGAACAACCCCGTGTTGCTCGGTGAAGCGGGCGTCGGCAAGACCGCGATTGTCGAAAGTCTGGCTCAAGAAATCGCCAAAGGCAACGTTCCCGAGATCTTGCGCGACAAACGCGTGGTCACGCTCGACCTCGCGTTGATGGTCGCGGGCACAAAATATCGCGGCCAGTTCGAGGAACGCATCAAAGCCGTCATGGACGAGATCAAACGTTCCAAGAATGTGATTCTGTTCGTCGACGAGTTGCACACCATTGTCGGCGCTGGCTCAGCCGAAGGCGCGATGGACGCCAGCAACATCATCAAGCCCGCGCTGTCACGCGGCGAACTGCAGGTCGTTGGCGCGACCACGATGAACGAGTATCGCAAGTACATCGAGAAGGACGCCGCGCTCGAGCGCCGTTTCCAGACCATCGTCGTCGAGCCGCCGACAATCGACGAGACGGTCGAGATTTTGAAAGGACTGCGTTCGAAGTACGAGGAACATCATCACGCAAAATTCAGTGACGAATCGCTGGTCGCAGCTTCGCGATTGTCGGATCGTTACATCACGGGTCGTTTCCTGCCCGACAAGGCAATCGACGTTGTGGACGAAGCGGGCGCGCGCGCTCGTATTCAGGCGTTGACCCGGCCGCCGAACATCCAGGATATGGAGAAGGAGATCGAAAAACTCAAGCTGGAGAAGGAAACGGCGATCAAGGCGCAGGACTTCGAATTGGCCGCCAGCTTGCGCGACAAGGAGAAACATGCTCGTGACAAGCTGGACCAGGTGATGGCCGAGTGGCGGCAGAGCCGCGAGGAAAAGGAGGTCGTCATCACCGAAGAAGACATCATGCACATTGTCGCCAAGTGGACGGGTATCCCGCTCAGCCGCATGGAGCAGAAGGACACTGAAAAGTTGTTGCGCATGGAAGGGGAGTTGCGCAAGACCATCATCGGCCAGGATGAATCGGTCACCGCCATCAGCAAGGCGTTGCGTCGCAGTCGCGCCGACCTGAAAGACCCGAATCGTCCCATCGGCTCGTTTGTGTTTCTCGGCCCGACGGGCGTCGGCAAGACGCTCATGGCGCGGGTGCTGGCGGAATTCATGTTTGGCGATCAGGGAGCTTTGATTCAGCTCGATATGAGCGAGTACATGGAGAAGTTCAACGTCTCGCGGCTGGTCGGTTCGCCGCCCGGCTACATCGGGTACGAAGAGGGTGGACAGTTGACCGAGAAAGTTCGTCGCCGCCCGTACTCGGTCGTGTTGTTCGACGAAATCGAAAAGGCGCACCCCGACGTGATGAACATGCTGCTGCAGATTCTGGAAGACGGTCACCTGACCGATTCGCTCGGCCGCAAGGTTGACTTCCGGAATTGCGTCATCATCATGACCTCCAACATCGGCGCGGACACCGTCCGCAAAGCGACAGGACTGGGCTTCGCACCGAGCAAGGAAGAGCACTCCTACGAGGAGATGAAGGGCAAACTGCTCGACGAAGCCAAGCGCGTATTCAAGCCTGAGTTTCTCAACCGCCTCGACGACATGATCGTTTTCCGCAACCTGAACAAACTGGACATGCTCAAGATCGTCGAGCTTGAAGTGTCGAAGGTCAAGAGCCGCCTCAAATACAAGGACGTCGAGATCGCTCTCACACCCGCGGCGACCGACTTCCTCATTGAGAAAGGTTACGATCCGCAGTTCGGCGCCCGTCCGCTGCGCCGCGCCGTGGAAAAATATCTCCAGGACCCGCTCGCCGAGGAAATCCTGCGCGGCAACATCAAGCCGAGCGAAATGGTCGAAGTCAGCGTCGCCGACGGCAAGCTGGTTTTCAACCAACTCGCCGCCAGCGCGAGCTGAAACTGATGTTTCCCCCAGAAGGGACAGCTCGTAGGGTCGCCCCGGCTTTTTTACCTCAGTCGATCCACGGGACGCACAGAAAAGTCTCGACGCATGCGGGCTTGATGCTTCGTCATCGCCGGGTGTAAAAAAGTTCACCTGAATCGAGACTGTCTGCCTATACCCACCCCGCTGCGGCAGACGACGAAAAAGCAAATGATTGCGGGGATACTTTTCCGCCACGAAGCACACGCCTGCGCGCCGAAGCGCGCCAGGCAGATGAAGACTGCATCAACTGATCAGCTTTGTTCTGATCCAGACGCACGTTTTCCCCAGACCGATTCCGGTTAGGGCGATGATCCCCGGCATCAGGGCAACGCCGTACCGTGGCTCGATATGCACCGGGAGGAAAATCAAATTCAGATAAACAAACAGCAGCCCGATTAACCCCATCAGAATCCTTTCTTCTTTCGTGCTCGACCAAAATGCCAACAAGGCAAACACAGAATAGGAAACAAACCAATTGCCGGAGGCCTCCCGTTCCACATACATTTGGATATAGTTTTGGTACCAAAGCCGGGGCGCCTTGGTGAGCCAATTGCTCAGACAATCCAGCGGACGGCTTCTGATCCTTTCCAGCGCCAGTTGTATGAATGCTGCATCGTTCTCTCGGACGTTCATGCTTCCCTTCATCATGTTTTGGTCGTACGAGGTGTACAGCGCGTTGAACCGTTCCTTTTCCCGTGGCAAAAAGAAAACCTCATCTGGAAACACTCCCCATCCTTTCCAAGTCATCTCGGATTCGAACGTCCCGAAGTACAGACCGTATCCAATCCCGCCGGTGGAGACGAACACCAGGTGTCGGGACACGCAATAGTTCCTGATCGTCCACGGAGCGACAGTGCAGATCGCGGCCCCGGTAAACAAAGCTGCATTCCGGACGCCAATCCAAACCCGACCGCGGTTGACCCAGAATATGTATCCCCCGAAAGCAAGCAGGAACGGAATATACTCCGCTCTCGACAGGACCGTCACACCGAACAGCACCCCCGCAGCAAGCCACCACAAGGCCTTGTTCGTCTTCAACGCCAATACACCGAGCAGGATGAAACCCGTCAGGATGAAAGTGGTCACCGACTCGGAAAGGAGCGCCCTGGCGTAGAAAATATTGTAGAAACAGAAAGCGTAGATTAACGCCGCCGTGAACGCGGCCAAGAAACTCTCCGGACGAATGACTCTCGCAATCCAGAAAACCAACAGGCAGGTCACCGCATTCAGTACACATTGCACAATCCGGACCCGGTCCCAATTGAGATGCCATGTGTCCACTGACGCCATGGCTTCCCGATTGCCAAAAACCTTGTAGACGGCGCAAAGAAAAAAGGGGTACACGGGGCCACGAGTCACCGAAGGCTCGTACGCCAATGGATTGTCTTTGTGAGGCAACCCCAACGCTCGACCGTCGTCAGTTCCTGAAAAACCGTGACCTTCATATAAATTGTATGCAAGCGTATGGTAAAGATACGAGTCCCCGAAAGGACCGAAGCCATGCCTGATTCTCACAGGGGAATGGATGATCGGGTAGAGACTTGCGGCCAAAGCCATGAGGAAGACCACCGCCAACAGAATGGCTTCTGGAACCCGACCGTTTCTCCAAGAGGTCCTGCCCGGCGCCGGTTTTTGCACGGTTTCTTTGGATCGAGATTCAGAAGACATTCCAACCTCTTCCGCAAAACCGGGTTGCCGTCAGTTTATAGTTTTCCCTTCGTGCTGGGCACGCCTTTGACCCGTGGGTCGCGTTGGCAGGCGAGATCGAGCGCCTTGGCCAGCGCTTTGAAGATCGCTTCGACGACATGATGCGGTTCATCCCCGCGCAACACGTCCACATGCAGGTTGCACCGGGCTTCGTTGGCGAAGCCCTGCAGAAATTCTTTCACCAGGCCCACTCGAAAAGCACAGGCAGCGACGCCTGTGCCACCAGCCCTGCCGCCAAGATCGACGCTGGCCATTCGATTCCAATTCTTCGCTTTGAACACGAGGAACGGTCGGTTGCTGAAATCGAGCGCGATCCGCGCTTGTGCCAGCGATTCGTCCATCGGCACGAGCGCCCAGCCGTAGCGGCGAATCCCGCGCTTGTCACCGAGCGCCTGCACGAAGGCTCGTCCGAGTGCGATGCCGACATCCTCCACCGTGTGATGCGCATCCACGTCGATGTCGCCTTTGGCTTTCACGGTCAGATCACACAACGAATGTTTCGCCAGCAGCGCCAGCATGTGGTCGAAGAACGGGATGCCTGTGGTAATGTCTGCCTTGCCGCCGCCGTCGATGGTCAGCGACAGTGTGATCTGCGTCTCCGCAGTGTTCCGCTGGATCCTAGCGCTTCGTTTTTTCACAAAGTGTCCCTCCCTCTTTTGTTGTCACCCTGAGCTTGTCGAAGGGTCTCTCCCCGAACGACCGAGATTCTTCGCCCGCCCCGAAGGCTTTCGGGGCAAGCTCAAAATGACAGACGTGGTGTCCAGCAACTTGTCCATCTCCTCGTCCGTGCCGATGCTGACGCGCGCGAAATCGCGGATCCGATCAGCGTCCCACCAACGGACCAAAACGTTCCGCTCGCGCAACTTCTCGAACCATTGCTTTGCCGTCAACCCCGACACGCCTGTCGGGGTCAACGGCGCAGGCGGACGCGCAAACACAAAATTCGTTTGCGAAGGATAGACGAAGAAGCCGAGTTTGGCCAGCGCCGCCGTGACCCGCTCGCGCGTGGCACAGATCCTCTTGACGTTATCCTGAAAGCAGCGCCAATCTTCGAGTGTCGCTTCGGCGCCAACCTGGCTCAAGCGACTGACGTTGTAGCTGTCCTTCACTTTGTCCAGCGCGGCAATCAACTCGCGCGGGCCGACCGCCCAGCCGACGCGCATGCCCGCAAACGAAAAGGATTTTGAGAATGACCGCGCCACAATCACATTGTCGTATTCGCGCACGAAGTCGAGGCAGTTGTCCGAAGCAAAATCGACATACGCCTCGTCGATTACCACCACACCGTCGGTTTCTTCGATCACACGCTGGATTTCGACGCGCTGCAGCCATACGCCGCTCGGCGCGTTCGGTTGCGTGATGAAGACGAGCTTCACGCCGTCGAGCTTCGCCAGCAGCGGCGGATGCGCCTTGATCTGGAAATCTTCATCGAGCGGCAACTCGACCTGCGTCGCACCCTGGATGTTGGCGAGCACGGGATACAGCGAGTAGCTCGGCCAGAAATATGCGAGCTTCTCGCACTCGCCACAGAACGCGCGGACGCAAAGATTCAAGATGTCGTCGCAACCGTTGCCGATGACAATCTGATCGGGCTCGAAACCGTGGATATTGCCAAGCTTTATGCGCAACACGCTTGCGGTCGGGTCCGGATACAGCCGCAGCCGCCCGTCAATTGCCGCGCGCAACGTTTCGAGCACCTTCGGAGAAGGCGGATACGGATTCTCATTTGTGTTCAGCTTGATAAGCCCCGCCACCCCGCCGCGGCGGGGCTGTTCGCCAGGCACGTAGGCCGCCATGCGTTGAATGTTCTTTCGGATATAGCTCATGATGCTTTGGAGTGCTGCGGCTTGACGCAGCCATCACATCGGGTGGCTTGACACCCGATTCACCGACGCAGCAGGCGCGTCAAGCCGCGTCAACGGCAAAGCGGGGTCAAGCCCTCGCACTCCGAAATCGAATGCGCGCCGATGTGGCATGCGCGTCCAAGCCTTCAACGTCCGCGAACTTCTCGAGTGTCGGCAGCGACTTCCGCAGCGACGCACGCGAAAGTTCCACGACGCTCGTGCGGCGCTGGAATTGATCAACCATCAGCCCCGCGAACGACTTCCCTGCTCCGCCAGTCGGCAACGTGTGGCTCGGTCCCGCGAGATAGTCACCCACCACCGTCGGGGACCACGGGCCGATGAAGATCGCTCCCGCCGTCTTGATCTGTGGCACGAGTTTCGCCGGGTTCTTCGTCATCACCTCGCAGTGTTCGGGGGCAAACTCGTTCGCCACTGCGACCGCTCGCTTCAGATTCTTCACGAGTACGCAAGTGCCCGAATGCCTGAGTGCCCGCTCGATGAACTCGCGTCGTTTGAGCGATGGGAGTTGACGCACGATCTCCGTCTGGGTCGCCTCCAGTACCTTCCGCGATGTCGTCGCCAGCCACACGCGCTCGTGACCGCTGCCGTGTTCAGCCTGCGCGAGCATGTCGGCGGCGATGAACGCGGGAGTTGCCGAGTCATCGGCAATAATCAACACTTCACTCGGCCCCGGCAGCAAATCAATCGCAACATGGCCAATGAGCAATCGTTTCGCCGCCACGACGTACGCGTTGCCGGGACCGAAAACCTTTTGCACGTGCTTGACTGCCGCAGTCCCGAGCGCCATCGCAGCGACGGATTGCGCGCCGCCGAGTTGGTAAACCTCCGTCGCGCCTGCTTTGCGAATCGCGTAGAGCAGGTCCGGGTTGATCGGCGGCGGCGAGCACACAACGATCTCGGGACAGCCCGCCACCTTCGCCAGCACAATCGTCATCAGCGCGGTCGAGACGAGCGGCGCCGTGCCCCCGGGAACGTAAATGCCGACGCGCCCGAACGGCTCGAACTTTTCGCCAACCGACGCGCCCTGTGCGTTGCGCATCCGCCAATTCTTGCGCAGCGAGCGCTTCGCGAACGCGGCGATGTTCTTGTGCGCGGCCCCAATCGCGTTCCGTAGGCTCGCCTCGACTCTCGGTATCGGTGCAGTCACGCGCAACTGTTCAGCCGTCAGCTTCACGCGGTCGAAGCGCTCGGTGAGTTCGACGAGCGCATCGTCGCCGCGCGTCTGCACGTCAGTGATGATGGCGCGGACACGCTCATCGATGACCGGGTCGAAGAGGCTGGAGCCGGCGATGGCTTTGGCGAGCGCCGCGGCAAAATCTGGCTGGTCGTGGCGGAGAATCTGCATGCACTCAATCCATTCGAAAGCGGAACGGCGGCGGCTCATCCGACTCTGGCGGCTCGGGAAACCTGAATGGGCCAGGCGGTGCCGGTGGTGGTTGTTCGGGAAGCGGACCGAACGAATCCTCGTACATGCGCAAGCGCGCTTCGAGCGCGTTGGCGATGCGGCGCACATGCCGCGGACTGACCAGCACGCGCGCCGTGACCACCGGCGTCGGCGGGAACCCGACGACGAAATCCAAGATGAACTCCTCCCGCGTATGTCCCACCAGCACGCCGGTCGCGTACTGGCCCGCCATCACCGCGTCGGGAATGACGCAGGACGAATAGAAGTCACCGGCTGGCTGGGTGCGCGCTGCGTCGGCCTTGCCCGGTTCGAGGATTGGGCCAAACTGTTTCTCGTATCGGGCGACGTTTTCGCGCAGCGCCCCAGCCAGCCGCTTCGCATGCGCGGGATGCACGATGACGCGCGCGACGACACGCACGGGTGCAGTGAAGCTGGCGAGGAAATCCAGCACGAATTCCTCCTGCGTGTGCGTGTTGATCATTGCGGTGGCATATGCGCCGGCCGCCACGTGCTCGGGCACTTTCGGACTGCCTGGCTTTGATGTCGGGTCGCTCATGGTTGATTCACTTTCTCCTCGCGGTTTCCTCACCGCCGCACTGCGCGGGCCATCGTACACAACCGGCCGCGAAAAGCAACCTTCCGGTGCTCGGCCTGTCCGGTTACCGCACGAGTTTGCCGGCCCGCAGCAGCTTGGCGTCGGGCTCGCTCAAGGTGAGCGTCTTCAAGAAGGCGAACAACTGATCGACGTTCGCCTCGTCATAAACAGCTTGGAGGGCGAGCAGTTCCTTGTCGGCGATCTTCTGCCGGATGCGGGCAACATTCTGCTTGTCGTCGTCCAGTGTGATGAGGAAACACTTCGCGTTCGGGAAATGCTGCCGCAGCGAACTCGGCCTGCCAGTACGCCGGTGTGAGCTTCTTGCGCTGCGGAGATACTCAAACGGCAGCCCGATTGTCGCGCGTTTTCAGTCTCACGCCTATCAAAGCCTGAGCAGCCAGAAGTGATTAGTCGCGGCAAGAATGTTCACCGCGGTTCACGTGGCCACTCCCATAATTCGGGTTTCATCCCTTCGCCTTCCGCCCTCATCCTTTCCGCGCTCATTCCCATTCGATCGTGCTCGGCGGTTTGCTGGAGATGTCGAGGCAGACGCGGTTGACGCCTTTGACCTCGTTGATGATGCGCGTGGACAGCCGCGCCATCAAATCGTACGGCAGGCGCACCCAGTCGGCGGTCATTCCGTCCACGCTTTCGACGGCGCGGATGGCGACGACGTTGTCGTAGGTGCGCTCGTCGCCCATGACACCGACGGTTTTGACCGGCAAGAGCACGGCGAACGATTGCCAAATCCGGTAATAGAAATCGGCCTTCTTCATCTCGTCGATGACGATCCAATCCGCATCCTGCAAAATGCGCAATCGCTCTGGCGTGACCGCGCCTAAAATGCGCACCGCCAATCCCGGTCCGGGGAACGGCTGTCGCCAGACGATCTCATTCGGCAAACCGAGTTGCGTGCCGACCTCGCGCACTTCATCCTTGAACAGATTCCGCAACGGTTCGAGCAACTCGAACTTCATCCGCTTCGGCAGGCCGCCGACGTTGTGGTGCGACTTGATCATTGCCGCGGGATTGCCCCCGATGGAAACGCTTTCGATGACGTCAGGATAGGTCGTGCCTTGCGCCAGGAAACGGGTCTTGTAGCCACGAATCTCATTCGCGGCCTTCCCCTTTCGCTGCGAAAAGGTTTCGCGGCTGCAATGGCGCGCGGCCCTCTGAAACACCTCGACGAACGTGCGCCCGATGATCTTGCGTTTGCGTTCCGGGTCCGCGACTCCTCGCAACTTGCGGAGAAAAACGTTTGTGGCATCCTCGTAATGCAGCTTGATGTGGAGATTCTTGCCGAACACGCGCTGGACGCTTTCGGCTTCGCCCTTGCGCAGCAGACCGTTGTTGACAAACACGCAGGTGAGCTGACTGCCGATGGCTTTGTGAATCAGCGCCGCCGCGACGCTGGAATCCACACCGCCCGACAGCCCGAGCAACACGCGGTCTTTCCCGACTTTTCCCCGGATCTCCTCGACCGAGCGGTCAATGAACGAACGCATCGTCCAGTCACGTCCGCACCCGCAGATGCCGTGAACGAAGTTGGCGATGACCTGACGGCCGTTCGGTGTGTGATGCACTTCGGGATGAAACTGGATGCCGTACAGCTTGCGCGCTTCGTCGGCGATGGCGGTGTGGGGCGCGTTATCACTGCGCCCGATGCAGGCGAAACCATCGGGCAGCAGCGTCACTTGATCGCCGTGACTCATCCAGACCTTCTGGAGCCGGTCCATGCCCGCGAACAGCCGCGATTCACCTGTGATTTCGAGTTCGGCGTGACCGTATTCGCGTTTGTCGCTCTTATCGACGCGACCGCCGAGTTGGTGCGCCATCAACTGCATCCCGTAGCAGATGCCGAGCGCGGGAATGCCCAGGTTCCAGATCGCGGGATCGCACTGCGGCGCGTTCTTGCCGTACACGCTGGCCGGGCCGCCGCTGAGGATCAGACCGCTCGGTCGAAGCGCCGCCAGTTTTGAGGCGGGCGTGTCGAAGCGCAGGATCTGGGAGAACACTTCGCACTCACGGATCCGCCGCGCGATGACCTGCGTGTACTGCGAGCCGAAATCCAAAATGACGATCTGGTCCATATGTTGTAGCTGCGCTTCTGCGAAGCGCAGTAAATTGATGTCACGGCTCGGCGCTTTACAGAAGCGCCGCTACACCGCTCATTTCCCCATGCCGACGCCCTGGATTGTTTGGAAGACCTTGCCTTCGGTCTTGATGGCGGGCGCGATGATGATCTCGGTCTCCTGAAACTCGCGGATGGTGCGCTTGCCGACGCTGCCCATGCAGGTGGCCAGCGCGCCCATGAGGTTTTGCGAACCGTCATCGAGTTCGGCAGGACCGAAGATAATCTGTTTTAGCGAACCCGTCACGCCGACCCGGATGCGCGTGCCACGCGGGAGGTTGGCATGCGGCGTGGCCATGCCCCAGTGACAGCCTTTGCCGGGCGCTTCCTTGGCACGGGCGAACGCGCTGCCGATCATGACTGCATCCGCACCGCAGGCAAACGCCTTGCAGATGTCGCCGCCTTTGCTCATACCGCCGTCGGTGATGATCGGGATATAACGACCGCTCTGCTTCAAGTAATAGTCACGCGCTGCCGCGCAATCGACAGTCGCGGTCACTTGCGGTACGCCGAGTCCAAGCACCCCTCGCGTCGTGCAGGCCGCTCCAGGACCGACGCCGACGAGCACCGCCGCCGGGCCGCTCTGCATCAATTCCACCGTCACGCTGTAGGTGACGCAGTTGCCGATGATAACGGGAATCCTCATTCGCCTGCAAAACGAGGCCAGATCCAGCGTCTTGTATTCGCTGGAGATGTGGCGGACGGTCGAAACGGTGGATTGCACCACGAAGATATCCGCGCCTGCTTCCTGAGCAATTGCGCCGAAACGTTCGGCCCGCTGCGGGATCGAACTGACTGCCGCCAACACGCCCGCATCCTTGATCTCTTTGATGCGCGCGGCGATCAAGTCCTCCTGAATCGGCTCGGTGTAAATGCGCTGCAGCAGGTGCGTCGCTTCTTCCTTGCTGGCGTTGACGATCTTGTCGAGGACTTCCTCCGGACTCTTGTAGCGCGTCTGGACGCCTTCGAGGTTGAGCACTGCGACGCCGCCGAGTTTGCCCATCTCGATGGCGAAGCGCACATCGACGACCCCGTCCATCGCGCTGGCCAGAATCGGCACACGAATCTTGTGCGGGCCTAGGCTCGAATCCTTGGAGTCGAGCTGGAAACTCGTGTCCACTTCGTTCGAGTTGATTGTCACATCGCCCGGCACCAGCGCGATGTCATCAAAGCCGTATGTTACACGGGCTTTTCGATTGCGGCCAATCCACATGCCCATAAATCAAGCCTCCGTTAAGTTCGCAGATTCCAAAATGAAATTGGGAAAACTTTTCGTACAACGAGTCCTCGCCAACACATTTTATAGCGACTTGCTTGGATTAGCACAACAAGCAAATGCGCCAACACGTATGTCTCGACGGCTGATTCAGAGTCCGGTGTTGTAGCTGCGCTTCTGTGAAGCGCAGGCGGCGTTTTCCATGAAATCCGCACAAACAGCATCGGCGCTTCGCAGTCGCCGACGCGCCAGCCTCCTCCGCCAAAGCAGCTACGGCTGCGGCGGCTGGATAGCGCTTTGGCGACGGCGCGAAGCGCCCCTACACCTTCGTTGCCAAGCGGATGGGCATGTTCTTGAATCAGCCGTCGTATGTCTCAGCGTCACGGCGGGGCAGCGTTCGGCTCGTTCGTCGAGGCGGGAGGCGATGTCGTAGCCCAAATGAACTTCACCACGCCCCACGTCAGCGCCATCGCGTCTGCGGCCTTCTGCGGCTCGAATCGAATTCGTTGCGCGAGTTCCAGCGCCTGCGCATCGGCTTGAGCAGCCGCCGCACCGCTGCCGGAGGAACGATCCAACACGGCATAGCGCACCGTGCCGTCGGCGGCGACGGCGATGCGCACACGCGTCGGTCGCAGTGGCGTCTCGCTTGTGATCGTCGGCGGTTCCGCCGATTGAAGCATCGAGCGGTTGTCGATCGACCCGACGACTCTGAGCACTGAGCGATCCGACACTTCCGGCGGTGGACCTGACTCAGTTTCCGTGACCTCCTCGGATTCGGCAGGCGTTTTTTCGAGGGACGACTGCACGGCGTCGGCCAGAGAGGCTTGTTCCAGCAAGGGCTGAAAGCATGGGGGAACTTCCACTTCCAGAAAAGCGAGTTCGGTGCGCGGTTCGAAGCCCCGATGCGCGGCGGGCAACTGGCGCTCCCACAACTCTCGGGAGAAACCGTGAGCGCTCGGCAGCGACATGAGGCTGGGATCAAGCAAATCGGCAACGACGTATTCGATGGCCTGCGCCTGCTGGGGCGTCGATTGTGGCATCCAATGCGCGACGGGCGTGCCGGTGAAATCGGTCTGCTTGGGTTGACGCTGAATCCCAAGGAGAAGGAACGCTCCCGCGTAGGCAAGAAAGCACGCCGCCATGATGAGCAGCAGCACCTGCCGCTCGGTCATTCGGAACTTCACGAAAGCCATTAGCTCACCTTGGCGCGGACTGGCCGGAGATTTCGGGGCGTGCGGCCAGATTGACGGAAAAGCCGGCTTCGATTGCCATGCTCATGATCTGCATCACCGTCCCGCTTGCCACTTGTTGGTCAGCCTTGATGATAAGGCTCTGATTGTGCGACCTCCGCGCGGCTCCCCGCAAAGACCGTTGCAATCCCTCGAGCGTCGTGACCTGATTGTTAAAGAACAGCAAATTGTCCCGAGTCACCGTGACAACCATTCCTTGAAACGTGGCGTTGGGAGCCACGTTGACGGCAGGCAGAGCCACTACCCCGATGCCGGGCTGCAGCACATAGGGAGAATTCAGCAGCAGGAATATCAACAGCAGAAACACGACATTCACCATCGGCACGGGATCGATGCGGCCCTTGGCGATTTCGCAATGCGTCTTGAATGTCATGCCGCGCGTCAAACTCCGCTGCGTTGCTGTTTCGTTGCCAGAACGATTGGCTCTTCAATGGAGGCGCTCCCACCGTGCCGTATCACAAAACCGACAATCTCGTTGGCCGCCTTCTCCATGTCGAAAACGAGATTCTGTACGCGACTGACGAGGTAGTTATAGGCCACGTATGCGGGAATGGCGACGATAAGGCCGGCCGCTGCTGTGATCAACGCTTCCCAGACGCCGCCCGCCAATTGCCCGGCGCCGGCCAGTTGCTGCACTTGGATGACCTTGAACATCTGAATCATCCCCAACACCGTTCCCAGAAATCCGATCAATGGCGTGACCTGCGCAATCGTGGCCAACACCACCAGCCTTCGCTCCAGGTGCGCCACCTCGGTGCGCGCCACATCCTGGACGGCGTCGCGAATCTCCTCGCGGCTGCGATCGTGATTGACGACAGCGGCTTTGACCACCTGCGCCACGGGACCGGCCGTCTCATCGCAATTGGCGATGGCTTCGATGATGTTGCCGCGCTTGAGCGAGTTGCAGATGCCGTTCACGAAATCGACGGTATCAATCTGTGCCCGATGATAGTGAAACCATCGTTCCAAAAAAGTGGCAACCGCCAGCAGTCCGTTGAACAGGATCAGCCACATCAACGGCCCGCCTTTGAACATCCACGTCAGCATAATTCAACCTTTGGTTAACGGATTAACCTTAAACTTCCAAGTTCAAAGTGCAACGTTCAAGACCATTTCGCCCCGCCGCAATCAGTACAAGATCATGTGTTCGACCCGGATCTTGCGAATCCGGTCCTCTACGAGCGGCTTCAACTCGGGGCATGACTCGAGAAGCTTCTGATAGAGCGTGATGGCATCGCGCCATTGCTGTTGCTGCTCTTTGATGTCCGCCGCGGCTCGTCCCGCTTTGCATGACCAGAAACGTTCGGGCGGCTCGTTGGCATCAGGCGCAACGTTCTGCTCGTACACGGGCTTGATGTAAAACTGCAGCGCGTCGTCGAGTTTGCCTGCCTTTTCGTACGACTGCCCGATCTTGAACAGCAGTTGGTTGCGCATGCTGGCGTCGTGGGCGCAATCCAACGCTTTGCGATAACTGGCAATGGCGTCATCGAGGCGATTCAGAGTGAACTGGCAATCCCCTCTGCGGCCTTGCGCTTCGCAGAGAAGGTAGCAGTCTGGAAATTCTTTGACCAAATTGTCAAACACCAGCAACGCGTTATCAAACTGGCCGAGTTCCGTGAGCGCATCGCCCTGCCCAAACCGCGCGTCGCAGCGCAAGGACGAATTGGTGAACTTCTTCAGGAAACCCTCGAACAAGTCAATGGAGTTTGTATAGTCCTGGCGGGAATATGCTGCTCTCGCGGCAAAATACTGCGCCTTATCAGCCAATTGGCTGGTCGGATACTTCTCCACGACGAACTGAAATTGTTCCTGCGCCTTTATATAATTCTTCTGCTTCTGATAGTAGTCGGCAATCCAGAACTGGATGTCCGGCGCGAATGGCGATTGAGGATATTTCGCCAGGAAATCCGTGAAATCAGCAACCGTCTTCTCTGCCTGTCCCTTTTGCGCGTAGCACCAGCCGCGATGGTAAAACGCCTCCTGCGCCAGCGGTGAGTCCAAGCCACCCGCCATGAGCTTGTCAAATTCCGCCGACGCCTGATCATACTTCCCTTCGCGATAATACGATTCGCCAATCGCCAGCGCGGCATTCTTCGCCCAATCGCTTTGAGGGAACTTGCTTACCACGTCGCCGAGTGCCGTCCGCGCGTCGTCTTCTTTGCCCAGTTCAACCGCGATCTGCCCGCTCATAAACTGTGCCTCGGGTGCGAACTCGCTCGTTGGGTATTGTTTCACCAGCGACTCGAAGGTTGCAATCGCAGCCTCGGCATTCCGCAATCGGTGATAGGCTTCGCCGAGTTGAAACATGGCGCGGTCGAGCAGTTTCGTGGTGGGATACGTGCCCATGAGCCGCTGGTAACTCGCCACCGCGTCGGCATACTGGCCGAGCGCGAACTGCGCGTCCGCCACCTTGAACAATGCCTCCGACGCCACGGCCGGATCCTTCGCCAGTGTGAACGCCTGTTGGAAATATTTCAGCGCGTCGGCGGTTTGATTGAGTTTCCACGCGCACCAACCCGCGTTGAAGTTTGCCTTCGGCTGCAAGACGCTCTCTGGATAGTTGGTGGTCAGGTTGGCGTACTCAGACAACGCAGCGGCAAATTCGTCATGGCCGAAGAGCAAATCCGCAATTGCCGTTTGCACCTCATCCGCCAAGGGATCGCCGGGGTGTGCTTTGAGGAATTCCTTCAGCTTGGCCACGCCGTCGGCGAGCTTGCCGCCGCGCACGTAGGCTTCGCCGAGCTTGAGCATCGCGTCGCGCTTGAGCTGCGCGCTCTGCGCACCGTTCAATGCGGAGGAAAATGCCTCCGCCGCGCTGTCGAATTTCTCGGTGTCCCAGTAAACCCAGCCCGCGGCATACCATGCTTCGGCAGCCAATGCCGCGTCCACGGGTTTGTTGGACTTCGACTTGAACGCGTCGGTCACCACCGCGTACGCTTTCAGCGCGTCGTCGTACTGTTTGCGCTGCGCCAGCGATTTGCCCAGCCAATACGACGCGCGATAAAACGCACGCGTGTTCGGAAACTGTTTCGCCACGCCACCGAACACCGCGTCGGCCTCGGGAAATTTTACCTGCGCGAGATAAATCTGGCCGCGCAACAGTTCCGCCTCCTGCGCCAACTCGCCCTTCAAGCCGGGTCTTTTCAGTTGCTCCAGCGATGTGCTGGCGGCATCGAACTGGTTAAGCTTGAGTTGGGAGAACGCCAGTCCGTAGAGCGCCTGCGCCCGATACGGGCTGCGTGGGAACTTCTCGACCACCTCCTCGTACCGCGCCGCCGCCTCGGCAAATTTTCCGTCGCGCGCCAACGCTTCCGCAAGCCAGAACCGAAAACTGTCGGGCCGCTTGTCCGGCCACTTTGTCAGCGCATCCTGTAGCGTCCGCACGGCCTCTGGCGATTTCCCCTGATTCAACTGCGCTTCCGCCAACAGCAGTTGCGCGCCGTCGGCGCGGTCCGAGTGCGGGAATTTTTCCAGGAACTCGCTGAACTGCCGCTCTGCAACGTCGTAAATCTTATCGTTGAACGCTGCCTCCGCCACGCGATACAGACGGTTCTCTTCCATCGTCGCCGCGACGAACGCCAACGTCAGGATGATCCAATACCTCCTCATGCAAATCCCTTGGACGGCAATAGTGTCAGAATCTTCACCGCACAGCAAGCACGACCCTCCGTGGGCGTTGTCCTAATTTGGGGATTTATATACAATGTTACACTTGACCCGAAACGCAGATTCGGGCACCGTGCGATCTTGTCTTTCAACTGAAAGGAATTCATGCACCCCGATGATTTAACCCCAGAACAAAAAGCGCAGATAGAAAAAGAGTACATCGAAACGAGAATACGACTGTGTGACAGATTGGCGGTTGCTGGTTGGGTTTCGCAAGCCATATATATTGAAGGGAAACGCGGCGATGTCATATTTACCGAAATGGGTCGGAGAAAATTCGCCACTGTCATCAGGCTTCTTATGGAATTGAGTTATGACCCGGAGAATGCGACACGCGAGGATTTGCGCGCTTTCTGTGAGATAGTTTATGCAATGCTTCACTCCATGCCGCCCCGTGAAGGGAAACCCCTCCCGGAAGATTGGCCTTGAGGTTGTAAGAATCGCTTTCCGATTCAGACGAAGCCCGCTTTCTCGCCTGTATTTTTACGCCCCTTCCATCGGCAACGGCGTTAATGATTTGAGTGAAGCTGGCTTTGATCGGCTTCATTATTTTCGGTGGTTTGCTCATGCGGTCAATTCCTTGTAGGGGAGTTTGCTGCTTTCTGCGATGTTGGTCACAACGTCCGAAAACACGGACTGCATTTTTTCCGTGCGTCGGTTCAACCTGAAGGCGAACTCGTCAACGTACCGCTGCAAATGCTTTCGGCTCATCTGGTGATATATACCGTGATAGCCGCGCTTGAACAACGCCCAAAACGATTCGATGCCGTTCGTGTGGCAATCGCCCTTGACATATTCCTTCGCGCCGTGGTCAACCGTCTCGCGCACGTATTCGACCAGCCCGCGATACGCGACCCACTTGTCCGTGTAGAGCGTGGCACCGGGCGTCACCGTTTCTTTGATGACCCTGTGCAAGTCCGCCATGCCAACCGAAGGAACGACCTGCGCCCGGACTTCGCCTTCTCTTTTTTTCAGTCCGAAGATCGCCGACTTGCCCGTGCCGCCCGTGCCCTTGATTGCCGCTTTCCGTTTCGCCTTGTGCATGTTCTTGGAAAGCCCTCCGATGAAGGTCTCATCGGCCTCGATTCTGCCAAAAAGCTGTCCCCTGTTTTGCTTCATGGCTTTGCGGATGCGGTGATCCATGAACCACGCTGTCTTTTGCGTGACCCCGACGTGCTTGGCGAGTTGCACCGAGGAAATGCCCTTGCTGGTGTTGGACAGCAGGTAAACCGCCATGTACCATTTGCGCAAGGGCAGCTTGCTGTCACCGAAAACCGTCTTTGTACGGATGGTGAAGTCCTGCTTGCACTTGGCGCAGTGATACCGCTTGCCATTGGCGCACCTGTAAATCTTGTCATGGTGGCAATGCGGGCAATACTCGCCGTTGCGGAACCGCGAGGCGGTGAAGTGCTCAACGCAGGTTTTCTCATCCCGGAAATAATCCGTGAAGTCGGTCAGTGTCTTGAACTCGAATATCGTTTTCATTATGGGAGAATGTTACACTAAATCTTTAGTGTTGTCAAGTGCTAAAACTAAGATTCTTCATCTTTTTTTAGGGTAGTTTTTGCTTGGTTTTTGAGGGGATTTGACGTATTTGGCCAAGCGCGAGGTGAAACATGAGCGCCCTTATTGATGCTATTGATATTCTCGACAGAATCCTGACAAGCTCCGAAAAGATTTCGGAAGCCAAGCCTGCTCTTGGTACGGTACGAGATCAGGCGGAGGCGTTGGAAAATCACGTTACGGAGCTTCAGGCAAAATATAATGCCCTTCAAATAACGCACGACAAAGAAGTGGCGGAATTGAAGCAGCAGATAGCGAAATTGCAGGAGGTGAAACCGTCTGCGTTGTTCGATGTATGCAAATTCTGCCTGCAACCTACTGGACAACTTCTTAGGGAAGACCCGGATAAGATGTTCGGAAATATGGGCGCGAACGTGCGATTCTACAAGTGCACAAACCCAGCCTGCGGCAAAGAATACAAGAGGGCAGATTAGCAGTTTCTTCACCTAGCCACCCCCAGTCGGGAATGGCGTAGTGTAACATTGTATATAAATCCCCTAATTTGAATCTTGACGGTTTCCGGGTGTAGGCATACACCTTACTGCAATCCGGGGGCTGAAACGCGCAATGCTCGCTTGCCGTCTACGCTTCCTTTGATATGACTAAAGGCACCACAAAAAAGCCGCATGACATTGGGCCTTGGACGATGATAAGGGACGTTTTGCTGAGCGCAATGGCCAAGGGACAATTGCCTGTGCTTGGTGCGATGTTTTTATTTGGTCTTATGGTATGGAAAATGCCACAAGAGGAGGTCGGAAAGCTAGTATTTCGTATCGAAGAAAGGCTTGAACAACGACAGTTGTTGGGGTATCTAATATCCGTTATTGCGATATGCGGGTGGTACGTGACTGCGCGAGGACAAAGGCGTGTCATTGCGGGCGAGTTGAAACGATTGTCTAACGAGCGAAATGCATTACAGGCAAAGGCAATCGGCGACAAAAATGTCGAATCATCTAAGAGTTAAAAATCATCGAAGGAGTGTATGGATATTTTCTTTTTAATCATTGTTCTGGCTGCACTTGCTCACTTCATTTATCAGGGCATTATCTCGCCCTCTCTGAGGATGTGCTTGAGATACAAGCTATTTGCTATGCGGGACAAATTGCGACTTGTGAGGCTTCGTGATGGCGAAAATTGCGATCAGGAAGCATATTCCCTCCTGCAAAGCAGGATAAACAATTTAATCATCGTTTTTGCCGATTTGGATTTTGGTTTGCTAGCGCGTGCTGAATACGCAATGTCAAAAGACCCCGCCTTGAAGGCGCGGGCTGAACGTCGTTATGCCGTTCTCAGTGCGTGCGACAATAAGGAAATTCGGGAGATTTTTGAGGAATCCAGGATGATTTGTTACCTCGGATTTGCTCTAAACTCGCTGCCGATTGTGATCTATCTCACGCCGTTGGTCGCGTGTTATAGTTCGGCGAAGCGTCTGGCGAATGCTGTTGTTGCTGTTCCAGAAGGTGAGTTGCCCAAGATTTACAGCCAGCCCGCACTCAGCTATTCCTAGTTGAATCACGTGGACGCGGCGAGATTTGGACTCGCATCTCCGGGGTGTAGAGCCGCAGCGACTTGTCCAGTTAGCCCACGCGCCCACGTGATTCTTCCCGTTTCTACTTAGGCGAAGGCGGCAGCACCAAATCAAGCTCTTGCTGGCCGCCAAATCTTTCTGCAATCCTGCGTTCGTAAGCTTGTGAATTGGGAGAGGATTCCGCCATTTCCAGCACCCTTCCTAGCTGAATTCTCAGTGCCCTCGACCCCAGTTCGCTCAAGAATTGGAATAACTTCTTCTGTCTATCGCCGCCATGGGCCTTCAGCGCCCTAAGAAGCTGTAGGATTCTTCCATTGCTCTTTGCCAGCGGGAAATAGATGTGCTTAACGGTTAGATGTTTGAAGTCCCATGGCTTGCCGCGTATTGGGATTTGAATCTGATACAGCCTTTGCCATTGGACATACAAATCTGGCGGAAACTCTTTCTCATATTTTTTAGCTTCTTCCTGAACGAACATTTTGAACGCAGCGATTACTTCTTGGGTCTCTGGGCTGTAACCGGCAAGAGCATAAACGAGTTGCTTGATCCCGCTCTTGGCAGAGGCGTTAAGAATAATATGAGCCTGTGAAATGATGCGTTCATGGCGTTTGCCCAGCTTGCCCTCAACAGCCCCCTGAACGATGGCGCGGCAAATATCAATAAGAAGCGTGACATCGAATCCGTGGATGATTCCGGGCGGCTTTCCCGCGCCGCCACCTTCCCATTGAAATTTAAGGGGTTTCTGTATTTTTGCCATCAGTTCCGCGCCGACAACTTCAGAGATTGACTTGCTCGCCAAGAATCGCGGAAAAGCATTCCCGCGAGTGGAAAGGCCGATTGCCCCGCCCATGCCGCTTTGGCTAATGACCGCAGTTTTTTGGGCGTCATCGAGAACGTAACAGTCAACGTCAATGCCGAAATCCTCCTTAAAATTTCCCTTATGCGTTGCCAGAATTGGCCTGTCCGACCAGCGTGCGGCTGCCCCCTGACGGGCGATTTCTATTTTTTGTTCATCGGTCAAAGCCACGGCACGGGCTTTGCCGCCCATTGATTGAATTGATTCCTCTGTCATAACACGCTCCTTTTAGTAAGCAGAATATGGCACAGCTTGTGCCTGCTAGCAAGAACAATCTTTCTTTATTTTGTGCTTGCTATTTTGGGGCGGCTCGCTACAATGTGGGCACAATAAAAGGGGAGCGCGACATGGCAAACAACCTACCAATGGAAAAGAAGATTGCGGCAGTGAGCGCACTTGCCGAAGGCGTCAGTATCCGCAGCATTGAACGAATGACGGGCATCCACCGCGACACGATCATGCGGCTGGGTATTCGCGTCGGCCAAGGTTGCACGGCTCTCATGGATACAATGATGCGCGGCTTGAACTGCGAGCGCCTGCAACTTGACGAAATCTGGCAGTACGTTGCCAAGCATCAGGGCAGGCTAACCAAAGAAGATGATGAATCGCAAAGGGGTGATTTCTACACGTTCGTTGCGTTGGACGCAGACACCAAACTGGTTCCCGTCTTCCGAGTCGGCAAGCGCGACAACTACAACACCATTTGCTTTGTCGAGGATTTGGCGGCGCGTCTCGCTGGTCGCGTCCAAATCTCCACGGATGCCCTGAGCACATACGCGGGAGCACTGGAGCGTGGATTTGGTTGCCAACTCGACTATGGGCAGATTGTAAAAACCTTCCGTGCTACGGAACTCGCGCCCGGTAGGTACACCCCGCCGGAACTGTACACACAACAAAAATCCGTGATCTTCGGCAATCCTGACCCGGCGCACATTTCCACCTCCTACGTTGAGAGCCAAAACCTCACCATGCGAATGCACTGCCGCCGTCTGACTCGGCTGACGAATGCCTACAGCAAGAAGCTGGAAAACTTTAAGGCTGCAATCGGCCTTTACTTCGGTTATTACAACTTCGTGAAGCTACACAGCACAGTCCGCATGACGCCAGCAATGGCCGCCGGAGTCGTCTCGGAGTTGTGGACAGTGGCCGATCTCGTGGAGAAAACTGATTCCTAATACGTTGAACTATATCCAGACTTTGCAGGAAGCAATCCGCAAGGCATACGGTTGCGATTCCAAGCACGCGGCCTCTGAGCCAGTAGAGGAAGTATTCCAAGGTAAAGCCGTCTGGAAAGGCGTCGTTGAGGTGTTCGATCTTATCGGCCATTCCAAAGCCAAGCAATGTTACGCTTGGGGTCACGCCATGCGAGACACGGGCAACGAGGTGCGTTTTGTTACCGTGTTGGGTGTGCCGCCAGTAGTGTCGGCTGTAACTGCTGTCCGTGCATCAATTGTGGCGGATGTAAAACGCGGGGGATGATTTGGAAGAAGTCTAGCGGTAAAAATCTAGCCCCTTGGCGGGTGGTTGCCAAGGGGCTACGAATCTTAGCTTTACACGTTTTCCACACCCCGAATACAACCGGGGTTGAGCCTTCTGCTGAATCCACCATTCAGCTTTCCCGCGAGCCTGTGGTTATCCCTGCCCTGAGGCCGCTATGGGGTTTTGCGGGTACGGCAAAAGTTTGGTCAACATATAACCTCCCTTTCGCGGGTTATTGTAGCAGAAGTCTTTCCTGTGTCAAATTAGGACAACGCCCCTCCGTGCGGCTTTTGGAATCACTTTGCTGGTCGATGTCGCAGGATTACACCGGGTCTTGTGGAGACCATCGGCAGCAGTTCAAATTGCCTGGTTCTCAACCGATCGTGGGGACGGCAGGCCGCAGTTGACCCGCTGATTGATTCGATCTATGGCACCAACCGCACCCGATAGAACCGGGCGGGTGCGTTGGTCGCGGCGCCGAGGTCGAGGTAATTGGTGACGCTGCCGAAGGTGTTGGTGACGGTGAAGATGTCGCTGAAGTCGTTCGTGAAACCGCCGCTCGCGTCGCCCGCCGTCACTTGCAGGGCGTTCGTCTTATCGTCGCCCATCGTCCAAGTCACGCGCACATCGTCACCTTCGAGCGTCAGGCTAATGATGCGAAACGCTGAGGCGCTGTTGGTCGGGTCGGTCCCCGCCAGAAACTCCGCCAGGTTGTTCTGGCCGTCACCGTCCGGATCGGCAGTCGCTGCTGCCTGCGGACAATTGGTGCAGCCGAAGTAATTCAACTGCCACTGCTGCCACCACAGCGACAAGGTCTCGGCGCTGGCCTGGTTGCTATAGTCGGAGTTCCCACCTGCGTTGTAGGCGCGCACCCGATACCAGTACATCGTATTCGGCGGCAATCCCATGTCGCTGTAGCTGATGATGTCCGCACCCATGGTCGCGATTTGCGTCCAAGCACCCGGGCTGCCGCCGTTGTCCAGCGCCCGCTCAATCTTGAACCCGTCCTCGTTGTTAGAATTGTCCGACCAATTCAGATCAATCTCGCTGGCTGATGCAGCAGTGGCTGTGAGCGCAGACGGAGGGCTGAAAAAATACGGCGATGTCAACGCCAGACTGTGGCTCCAACCGGCGGAGATCGCCACCACTCCGCTCAACGAGCATACTGGCGGCCCCGCTTGGCCGCTATCGTTGTCGCCCCAGCCGACGACGGTGCCGTCGCTCTTTAATGCCAGACTGTGGTAAACACCGGCAGCGATGGCCACCACATTGCTCAGCCCCGCCGGGCAATTCGTCTGACCGTAGTTGTTGTCGCCCCAGCCGACGACGGTGCGGTCGCTCTTTAATGCCAGACTGTGGTAACCACCCGCAGCGATAGCCACCACTCCGGTCAGCCCGGCCGGCGGCGTAGCCTGATTACCGTAGCTATTGTCACCCCAACCGACGACGGTACCGTCGTTCTTTAGGGCCAGACTGTGGTAAAAACCGGCAGCGATGGCCACCGCCCCGGTCAGCCCGGCCGGTGAATTCGTTTGGCCGAAGCAGTTCCACCCCCAAGCGACGACGGTGCCATCGCTCCTTAATGCCAGACTGTGACCACTACCGGCAGCGATGGCCACTACTCCCGTCAACCCCGCCGGCATCGTCGCTTGGCCGTAGCCGTTGAAGCCCCAACCAACGATGGTGCCGTCGTTCCTTAATGCCAAACTGTGGTAACCGCCGGCAGCGATAGCCACCACCCCGGTCAGCCCGGCCGGCGGCGTCGCTTGACCGTTGTTGTTATCGCCCCAACCGACGACGGTGCCGTCACTCTTCAATGCCAGACTGTGGAAATAACCGGCGGCGATGGCCACCACCACCCCGGTCAGCCCGGCCGGCGGCGGCGTTTGGCCAATGCTCTCGTCGCCCCATCCTACGACGGGGCCGATGCAAGGCGCTGGCGTGACGGCATCCGCTTGGTTGCTGTAGTCGGAATCACCATAGCTGTTGTAGGCTCGCACTCGGTACCAGTACGTCGTGTTGGGTGAGAGCCCCGTGTCGCTATAGGCAGTAACGTTCGAGTTCACGGTTGCGATCTGTGTCCACGCACCCGGACTGCCGCCATTGTCCAGCGCCCGCTCGATCTTGAACCCGTCTTCGTTAATGGAGTTGTCCGTCCATGACAGGTTGATCTGGTCGGGGAACACCGCCGTCGCCGTCAAACCCGATGGCGCCGCTGGTATCTCAGTGACAGTTAGAATCACAGTTCGGTTGGTGGTTCCGCTGCCATAGGTCAGATTGACGAGCGTGACGTTGTCTGTGTAGCTGCCGTCTGCCAGACCATTGGCGTTGATAGAAACCGTGACCGTTGTATTACCGCCCGCCGCCAGTGAGCCGCTCGTCGCGGACAAGCTCACCCAAGCTGCCGTGTTCGTAGCCGACCAATCCAACCCCGCCGCACCGCTGTTGGCCAACGTGTACACTTGGCTGGCCGGGCTGAACGGTCCCCCTGCCGGTCCTCTGGACGTCAGCCCGGCTGAAGGTGTGACTGAGAGAATTCCGATTGCATTGACGGTCAGACTCACGGTGCGCGCAGTGCTGCCCACACGATAGGTCGTGTTGCTGAACGCGACCGTGTCCGTGTAGTTGCTTGGGGCCAAACTGTTGGCGTTGGTATTGATGGAAACCGTGACCGTTGTGTTACTGCCCACCGCCAGTGAGCCGATTGTGGCGGAGAGAGTCAACCAACTGGCGCTCTTGCTGACGCACCAGTTCAGCGGATTGCCGCCAGTGTTGCTCAGCGTGTAACTCTGGCTCGAGGGCGAGAACGGGCCGCCTTGCGGACCACTCGCAGTAAGGCCATCGACCGGCGTGACCGCAAGGATGCCTGGGTTAACAGCGGTTGCAGATACCGGATTGCTGTAGTCCGAATCACCATAGCCGTTGTAAGCTCGCACTCGGTACCAGTACGTCGTGTTCGGTGACAGCCCCGTATCGCTATAGGTAGTAACGTTCGAGTTCACGGTCGCGATCTGCGTCCACGCACCCGGACTGCCGCCATTGTCCAGCGCGCGCTCGATCTTGAACCCATCCTCGTTACCGGAGTTGTCCGTCCAAGACAGGTCGATCTGACTCAACGAGACGGAAGTCGCCGTGAGCGCAGATGGGGGACTGATAAGACACGACCATGTTAACGCCAGATTGTGGTATCCACCCGCAGCGATGGCCACCACCCCGGCCAACCCGGCCGGTGAATTCGTCTGGCCGTAGTTGTTGCTGCCCCATCCGACGACCGTGCCATCGCTCTTCAACGCCAGACTGTGGAATCCACCCGCAGCGATGGCCACCACGTTGGTCAGACCCGCGGGCGGCGACGCTTGGCCTTGGTCGTTGTCGCCCCAGCCGACGACGGTGCCGTCGCTCTTCAACGCCAGACTGTGGAATCGACCCGCAGCGATGGCCACCACATTGCTCAGCCCAGCCGGTGAATTCGTCTGGTAATAGCTGTTGTCGCCCCAGCCGACGACGGTGCCGTCGCTCTTCAACGCCAGACTGTGGTAGTAGTCAGCGGCGATGGCCACCACCCCGCTCAGTCCGGCCGGTGAATTCGTCTGGCCGTAGTTGTTGCTGCCCCATTCGACGACGGTGCCGTCGCTCTTCAACGCCAGACTGTCATCCATCCCGGCAGCGATGCCCACCACATTGCTCAGCCCAGCCGGCGAATTCGTCTGGCCCCACCCGTTGTCGCCCCAGCCGACGACTGTGCCGTCGCTCTTCAACGCCAGACTGTGGTAGTAGCCACCGGCGATGGCCACCACATTGGTCAGAGACGGTGGCACGTTCGTCTGGCCGTGGTTGTTGAAGCCCCAGCCGACGACTGTGCCGTCGCTCTTCAACGCCAGACTGTGGTAGTAGCCACCGGCGATGGCCACCACATTGGTCAGAGACGGTGGCACGTTCGTCTGGCCGTGGTTGTTGTAGCCCCAGCCAACCACGTATGTGGGGCAGAGCATCGGCGTGGTCGCACTCGCTTGATTGCCGTAGTCTGAATCCCCGGCCACGTTATAGGCCCGCACCCGATAGTAATACGTCGTGCCGGGCCAAAGCCCGGTGTTTCGATAAGTCGTGTTGTTGGCCGACACTTGCGCGATCTGCGTGAAATTGGTTCCATCAGTCGAGCGCTCGATCTTGAAGCCGTCCTCGTTATTGGAGTTGTCCGTCCAACTCAGATCAATCTCGCTGGCTGATGCAGCAGTTGCCGTGAGGCCAGAGGGCGCGCTGGGAAGGGACACACATCCCAACGCCAGACTGTGCCAGGCACCGGCGGCGATGGTCATTACCCCGGTCAACCCGGCCGGTGAATTCGTCTGGCCGTAGTTGTTCAAACCCCAGCCGACGACGGTGCCATCGCCCTTCAACGCCAAATTGTAGTAGTAACCGGCGGCGATGGCCACCACATTGCTCAGTCCCGCCGGTGAATTCGTCTGGCCCCACTCGTTGTCGCCCCAGCCGACGACGGTGCCGTCGCTCTTCAACGCCAGACTGTGGTAGTAACCGGCGGCGATGGCCACCACATTGCTCAGTCCCGCCGGTGAATTCGTCTGGCCGTTGCTGTTGTAGCCCCAGCCGACGACCGTGCCGTCGCTCCTCAACGCCAGACTGTGCCAGCCACCGGCGGCGATAGCCACCACCCCAGCCAACCCCGCCGGCGAATTGGTTTGCCCGTTGCCGTTCCAACCCCAGCCGACGACGGTGCCGTTGCTCTTCAACGCCAGACTGTGCCAGCCACCGGCGGCGATGGCCACCACATTGCTCAGTCCCGCCGGTGAATTCGTTTGCCCGTTGCCGTTATCGCCCCAGCCGACGACGGTGCTGTCGCTCTTCAACGCCAAATTGTGGTAGTAACCCGCGGCGATGGCCACCACATTGCTCAGTCCCGCCGGTGAATTCGTTTGCCCGCTGCCGTTATCGCCCCAGCCGACGACCGTGCCGTCGCTCTTCAACGCCAGACTGTGGTAGTAGCCACCGGCGATGGCCACCACATTGGTCAGAGACGGTGGCACACTCGTCTGACCGTAGTCGTTGTCGCCCCAACCAACCACGTATGTGGGGCACAGAACCGGTGTGGTCGCACTCGCTTGGTTGCTGTAGTCTGAATTCCCGCCCGCGTTGCAAGCCCGCACCCGATAGTAATAGGTCGTGCTTGGCCAAACGCAGGCATCACGATAACTTGCCGTGTTGGCCAGCACCTGCGCAATCTGCGTGAAATTGGTTCCATCAGCGGAACGCTCGATCCTGAAGCCGTCCTCGTTACTGGAGCTGTCCGTCCAACTCAGATCAATCTTGTTGGCTGATGCAGCAGTTGCCGTAAGCGCAGATGGCGCGTTGGGACGGGTAAAGCACACGTATTTCAATGCCAGACTGTGGTAGCCACCGGCGGCGATGGCCACCACATTGCTCAGTCCCGCCGGTGAATTCGTTTGCCCGTTGCCGTTATCGCCCCAGCCGACGACGGTGCTGTCGCTCTTCAACGCCAGACTGTGGAGTCCACCCGCAGCGATGGCCACCACACTGCTCAGCCCAGCCGGTGAATTCGTCTGGCCGTAGCCGTTGTCGCCCCAGCCGACGACGGTGCCGTCGCTCTTCAACGCCAGACTGTGGCGGCCACCAGCGGCGATGGCCACCACATTGCTCAGCCCGGCCGGTGAATTCGTCTGGCCGTAGCTGTTGTCCCCCCAGCCGACGACGGTGCCGTCGCTCTTCAACGCCAGACTGTGATATTCACCTGCAGCGATGGCCACCACATTGCTCAGCCCGGCCGGTGAATTCGTTTGCCCGTTGCTGTTGTAGCCCCAGCCGACGACGGTGCCATCGCCCTTCAACGCCAAATTGTAGTAGTAACCGGCGGCGATGAGCACCACGTTGGTTAGTCCCGGTGGCACGTTGTTCTGGCCGTAGCTGTTATTGCCCCAGCCGACGACGGTGCCGTCGCTCTTCAATGCCAGACTGTGGAGTCCACCCGCAGCGATGACCACGACATTGCTCAGCCCAGCCGGTGAATTCGTTTGCCCGTTGCCGTTGTTGCCCCAGCCGACGACGGTGCCGTCGCTCTTTAACGCCAGATTGTGGTAAAAACCGGCGGCGATGGCCACCACATTGGTCAGACCCGGTGGCGCGTTGGTCTGGCCGTAGTTGTTCAAACCCCAGCCAACCACGTATGCGGGGCACAGAACCGGCGTGGTCGCACTCGCTTGGTTGCTGTAGTCTGAATTCCCGCCCGCGTTGTATGCCCGCACCCGGTACCAGTATGTCCTATCTGGCGGCAATCCGGTGTCGCTGTAGTTGGTGACGTTCATCCCCACGGCCGCAATCTCCGCCCAAGTTCCCGGACTGCCGCCGTTGTCCAAGGCGCGCTCGACCTTGAACCCATCCTCGTTGTTGGAGTTGTCCGCCCAAGATAGATTGATCCGATTGGTGGACACGGCCGTTGCCGTCAGGCTCGACGGTGCCGCAGGTGCCTCAGTGACAGTTAGAATAGCGGTTCGATTCCTGGTGCCGTTGCCATTGGTCAGACTGGTAAACGTGACGTTGTCAGCATAACTGCCCGGGGCCAAGTTGTTCGCGTCGGAGTTGATCGAGACCGTGACGTTGGTGCTGTCCCCTGCTGCCAACGTGCCGCTCATGGCAGACAGACTCACCCAGTTCTGACTGCTGCTCGCTAACCAACTCAACACGGCACCACCGCTGTTGGTCAGACTGCCTACCACCGTGGGCTGGACGAAATTGGGGAGTTCAGGGGGCTGGGGCTGTAACTGCGCGTGCGCGGTCAGCATCCGGAAAGCGACGCCAACGCAGACCGCAAGACCGAGTGACTGCTTGAATCGCACCCTCAACACGCCTCTCCTTCGGGGTGTAACGCTACATCACCCCAAACATCTCGCTACAGCTACCACAAAACGTCCTCATTGACAAGAGAATAACGCTGTCTCTGCCTCTCCACCACTGCGGGAAGAATCCGACGATCCCGTCCGCTCAAGCGGGCGACACAAACGTGGATTCGCTCTTCGCGTCGAGAAGACGGCGCAAGAATTGGCCGGTGTAAGAAGAGTCGGTGGAAACGATTCGTTCGGGCGCGCCTTCGGCGACGATGCGGCCGCCGGCGTCGCCCCCTTCGGGGCCGAGATCGATGATCCAGTCAGCGCACTTGATGACATCGAGGTTGTGTTCGATGATGAGCACGGTGTTGCCGGCGTCGCGGAGTTTGGTCAACACTTCGAGCAGCTTGGCGATGTCGGCGAAGTGCAAGCCGCTCGTGGGCTCATCCAATATATAGAGCGTGCGGCCCGTGGCTTTCTTGGCCAGTTCGGCGGAGAGTTTGATGCGTTGCGCTTCTCCGCCGGAGAGCGTCGTCGCTTGCTGGCCGAGTTTGACGTAGCCGAGGCCGACGTCCTGCAAGGTCTGCAGAATGTCGCGCAGCTTCGGCACGCCGCGAAAAAATTCCTCGGCTTCGTCCACGGTCATGTCGAGCACATCGGCGATGTTGCGGCCTTTGTACGTGATCTCCAGCGTCTCGCGGCTGTAGCGGCGTCCCCCGCATTGCTCGCAGGTAACGTAAACGTCGGGCAGAAAATGCATTTCAATGCGGATGATGCCGTCGCCTTTGCATGTTTCGCAGCGGCCGCCTTTGACATTGAAGCTGAACCGCCCCGGCCCGTAGCCGCGCACGCGGGCGTTGGGGAGTTGGGCGAAGAGGTTGCGGATATGATTGAAGGCGTCGGTGTAGGTCGCGGGATTGGAGCGCGGCGTGCGGCCGATAGGCGATTGATCGATCACGATGACCTTGTCGAGTTCTTCGATGCCCCTGATTCCGTCGTGAGCGCCCGGCCGATCCTTGGCGCGATACAATCTTCGGAACAGCGCCTTGCGCAGGATGTCGTCCACCAGCGTGCTCTTGCCCGAACCGCTCACGCCCGTCACGCACGTGAGCAGGCCGAGCGGAATCCGGACATTGATGCTCTTGAGATTGTTTTCGCGCGCGCCGCGAATTGTCAACCAGCCCTTTTTCGGCGCGTGACGAACCTTCGGAACGGGGATTTGCAGTTCGCCTCGGAGGTACGCGCCCGTCAACGATTTGGGCGATTCGAGGATCGCCTGCAGCGGGCCGGCGGCGACGACATAGCCGCCGTGCAAACCCGCGCCCGGACCAAGATCGACAATGTAGTCGGCGGCGCGAATCGTGTCTTCGTCGTGTTCGACGACGAGCACGGTGTTGCCCAGATCGCGCAAGCCTTTCAGCGTCTCGAGCAATCGCCGGTTGTCGCGTTGGTGAAGCCCGATGCTCGGTTCGTCCAGCACGTAGAGCACGCCGACCAAGCCCGCGCCGATTTGCGTGGCCAGTCGAATCCGTTGCCCTTCGCCGCCCGAAAGCGTGTCGCTTTGGCGGTCGAGCGTGAGGTAGCCGAGGCCGACGTTCTTTAAGAAGGTCAGCCGCGAAATGATCTCTTTCAGAATCTGAGAAGCGATGTGTTGCTCGTAGTCGGTCAATGTGGGAGCGGCCTCACCGCCGCGACCGTCCGCCGGTGTCGCCGCACTGAGGCGGCTCCCACTCTCTGCGAGCGGTGGCGATCCCGCCGCTGCGGGACGACCCTCCAAAGACTGGAAAAACCGCGCGGCCTCCTCAACGCTCAGCCTGGTCACATCAATGACGGATCTGCCGCCAACGGTGACGGCAAGGCTTTCTGGTCGCAATCGCGCGCCTCGGCAATCGGGACACGGCATACTGATCATGTACTGCTGCAGGCGTGCCTTGGTAAACTCGCTGCCGGTTTCCTCGTACAACCGCCCCAGGTTTGGGATGACGCCTTCGAATGGCTTGTTCATCTTCCGCCAGGCGCCCTTGCGCCAGTAGGTGAACTCGATCTCTTCGCCGCCAGAACCGTGGAGCAACACGTTCTGCACGCGTTCGGGCAAGTCCCCGAACGGCGCATCGAGATCGGCCTTGTAGTGTTTGGCGAGACCGCGCAGCAACATGCGGTAGTAAATCATCAGACGCCGCCCGCCGCGCCGCCATGCGGTGATCGCGCCGTCGGCGATGGATTTCTTGCGGTCGGGCACAATCAGGTCGGAATCGAAAAACAACTTCGTGCCCAAGCCGAGACAGGTCTTGCACGCCCCGTACGGCGAGTTGAAGGAGAAATGGCGCGGCGTGAACTCGCCATAGCTGATGCCACAGTCAGGACAGGCGTTGAGGCTGCTGAAGAGGCGGTCTGACCACGGCGCAGTGACTGGCGTGGTTGCCGATCTGTATAGAACCAGCAACAACCCGCCGCCCCATTTCAATGACGTCTCGACCGAGTCCGACAAGCGACCGCGTCCTTTCTGACTCAGCTTGATGCGGTCAACGACCAACTCGATATTGTGACTGCGCTTCTTATCGAGTTTCACGGGTTCCGTCACATCCACAATCCCGCCATCGACCCGGGCTCGAACGAATCCTTCGCTACGGATGCGGGCGAAGACATCGCGAAACTCGCCTTTGCGACCACGCACCAGCGGCGCGAGCAACATGAGTTGCGTCCCCTCGCCCAACCCGAAAATCTGGTCGACGATCTGGCTGACGGTCTGGGTGGTGATAGGGCGGCCGCAGCGGTAGCAGTGAGGCCTGCCGATGTTGGCGTAGAGCAGCCGAAGATACTCGTAAATCTCCGTGGTGGTGGCGATGGTGGAGCGCGGGTTGGTGGCGGCGGTGCGTTGCTCGATGGCGATGGCGGGTGAAAGTCCTTCGATGTGATCGACGTCAGGCTTCTGCAATTGTTCCAAAAACTGACGGGCGTAGGCCGAAAGACTCTCGACGTATTTGCGTTGGCCCTCGGCATAGATCGTGTCGAAGGCGAGGCTGGATTTGCCTGAGCCGCTGAGGCCCGTGACGACAATGAGCTTTTCGCGCGGAAGACGCAGGCTGATGTTCTTCAGATTATGCTCGCGCGCGCCGCCGATGATGATTGCGTCTTTGGACATGGTTTAGGGCCAATTCCGTGATGAGTTCAAAGTTGCCAGTTTAGCAGAGAATTGTGCTTATCCCAGACAAATTGAGAACGGCCCACTGGCATAGGGGCTGCTTAAAGACATTTGTTGCCGCGGCGAAAAGCTGCGGGAAGACAGGGAACAATCAAATAGGCAGGAAAGATATGGAAGCAACAGCAGTCGGCCCCGGCCCGGGACTTATGAAAGACAGCGAGAAACAACTGGAGCAATTGCACAAACAGTTGGAATCGCTTCACCAGAACCTGCGTACCGTGCGCCACGCGATTAACAACAACGTCGCCGTGCTCATGGCCATGGCGGAACTGAGCCAGCGTAATCCTGCTCAATGCCAAAAGCTCAGCCAGATCTGCCTGGAAAAAGCGCCGCAGATCGCAGCCGCGATTTGCGGGTTCGCCGAGTTGTTCGATGGCGCGCTGAACCTGCAGGAAGAGATGGAAAATCAATCAGCCTCGCGGTCGTCGTAGCCGCCGGCGCAACACCTCGTGCGACGATGCGACTTCGCTTCCCCCTGGGCGAACCAAGTGAATCAATGTGGCCACCAATAAGGCAAGCGCACTTGTAGAAGAACGGGATCGGCTCCCGGAACGAGACGACCGCCTGCAGGCGGAATTCGTTACCAACGTCAGCCACGAGCTTCGTACCCCTGTTCACGCGATCATCGGCTACACAGAACTTCTTCTAGAAGGCATTTACGGTTCCATGACTGACGAACAAGAAGAGACGGTCACGTACATCCGCGACAGCGCCAACGACCTGTTGGGTTTGATCGCCAATCTTCTCGACATTTCCAAGATCGAAAGTGGCCGCACGGATCTGATTCTCAGTTCGTTTGATCTGCGCGGCTTGATCACCGAGATCTTCGGCCAACTGAGAGCTCTCGCCGACGCCAAACACCTCGCTCTCGACTCGAAAGTGCTCGCCGAAGACGCCCTGATCCGCACCGATCGCACGAAGTTGAAACAGATTCTCGTCAATCTCATGGGCAACGCCCTGAAATTCACGGACTCGGGGAAAATCACTGTCACCGTTTCCGAGCCCAGCAGCATCGAGCCGACCGCCGCCTCACCTCAAAACCAGCGACTGCTCATCCGCATGCAGGACACCGGCCTCGGCATTCCACCCGACAAACTCGGCAAAATCTTCGACAAGTTCTACCAGGTGGACGGATCGGCTACGCGCGCGCATACAGGCACGGGACTCGGACTCTACATCACAAAACAGTTGCTCGATTTGCTCGCCGCGACGATCGAAGTCCACAGCACGGTTGGCCAGGGCACTTGCTTCACGGTCAGCCTGCCCAAGAATTTCGAAGAAATCGAAGGCATCCACCGCCTGCGTAAACGGATCGCTGCCGCCGGCGCGACGGCCTCCGACGAATGCAGCGAGGGGAAGCGATTGGTTCTCGTGGTTAGCGACAATCCGGACATCGCCCGCATCTTGTCTGACGGGCTCGGCTCCGCCGACTACACAGTGCGCGTGACGACCGCCGGTGCCGAGGCGACAAGTCTAGCCAGGAAACTTCGCCCACTCGTCATCTTATTGAACTCGGAAGCGTCTTCGTCAGAATTCTGGTCGGTGTTTCAAGAACTCAAATTACAACCCGAAACCAAGGACATTCCGACGATCTTTCTTGGCCACGACATCGCCCACGGTTTGGGTGCGCCCCTGACCGTGGCGTCTCAGTTGGATCGCCGCGAAGTTCTGCGCAGCATTCGCGCCGCGACTTCGACCAGCAAAAAGAACGTGCTCATCGTGGATGACGATGAAACGTTCCGTGAAATTTTGAAGTCCGTACTCTCCGAGGAGGGCTACCAGGTTTCCGAGGCAGCCAACGGCAAGCAGGCGATTGATAAACTCACGACCTGCAAGCCCGATCTTCTCTTGCTCGACATGAACATCCCGGAAATCGACGGTTCGGGTGTGATACGTCACATCACGCAGCATCCCGAGCTCAAAGACGTGGAAGTGCTCGTGATCAGTGGCGACATACTAAACAGTGACGAAGCCGCCGCCATCGGCGCAAATGCCGGAGGATTCATCTCCAAATCGGATTTCAAAGTCAACACCGTCCTCGAAAAAGTGGCTGGTTTGCTGGAGGTGAAATAACATGCCCCACGTGTTGCTCATCGAGGACAATGAACACATCCAGCGCATCTACAGCGCCAAACTCCGGGCCGAGGGCTTCAAGGTCACCACGGCCGAGAACGGCGAGCAGGGAATCCTCTGGACCGAGGTCTGCCAACCCGACGCGATCCTGCTCGACATCATGCTGCCCAAATTGGACGGATTCGAAGTGCTGAAGCGATTGCGCGCTGATCCCCAACTCAGCCGCATCCCCGTGTTCATGTTGTCCAACAAAGGGTCCGCTGAAGACGTCCAGTGCGCGTTCTCGCTCGGGGCGCGCGAATTCTTCACGAAGGGTTCCTTAACGCTCCAAAACATCGTGACGCAAATCCGCAACGAATGCGGATTCAAAATACTCATGGCCATCACCGCAAGCGCTGAATCGGCCAAGCCAATATCAGCGGCCCTCCAGCATCCGAAACTCCTCTGCGCGGTTTGCACCGTCCTTGCCGAAGCAATGACCGCCGTGGAGCGCAGGCTCCCCGGTTTGGTGATCATCGACGCCAAACCGGCAAATACCGCTGTCTTCACCATCTTGCAGCAGTTAAAGACCGCGCCAGCGACACATGCGCTCCCGGTCATCGTCATCACGGACGATCCGCAGAAGTTCCACCGTGCCGACGGCTTCGTGGCAACCGCCCAGATCAATCACGACCTGCGGCCCCTGGTTCTGAGATTGCTGGGCTTGTCAGAACCTGTCGAAGCGGTACCAATCAAGCCTGCCACTATCACCTGATTGTCTCAGGCCAACGGACCGGCCGCGTGCATCTCCTCCAAACGCTCCTCGATTGTCACCGCTGTGGATTGTACGCGGCACAAATGCGCGTACAAGCCGTCGAGCGCCATCAGCTCTTCGTGCGTGCCGCGCTCAATGATGCGGCCCGACTTCAACACGATGATCTGATCGGCATTGCGCACTGTCGATAGCCGATGCGCGATCACGAAGCTCGTACGATGCGCCATCAGCCGTTCCAATGCTTCCTGGATCAACTTTTCTGTCGCCGTATCGACACTCGCCGTCGCTTCGTCGAGAATCAGAATCGGCGGATCCTTCAGGAGCGCCCGCGCAATGCTCACGCGCTGTTTCTCGCCGACGCTGAGCTTCACCCCACGCTCGCCGACGCGCGAGTCATATTTCTCCGGCAATTGCATGATGAACTCGTGGCAATTGGCCGCCTTTGCTGCCTCAATCATCTTTGCCTCGCTTGCGTCGAGCCTTCCGTAGAGAATGTTTTCGCGAATCGTGCCGTTGAACAAAAACGCTTCCTGCGAGACGATGCCGATTTGTCGCCGCAATGAATCCAGCGTCACGTCGCGGATGTCGTGTCCATCGATCAGAATCTGCCCCGCAGTGACTTCGTAAAACCGCGGCAGCAAGTTCACAATCGTCGTTTTGCCCGCACCGGTGGGGCCGACCAGCGCGATCGTCTCTCCGGGCCGCGAGCGAACGTCGACACCGTGCAACACGGGCAGTTGGCTGCGATACTCGAAACTCACATCGCGGTACTCGACACCGCCGCGCACGCGCCCGCCATTGTCCGCCGCAGCCGCGCCGTCGCCAGAGCGGCTTTGGCGCGTCGGCCACTCGGCGGAGGCGGAGCCGCCGAGAACCATCGCTCCTGTTTTCTCGCCGACTTCGACGGGCGCATCCAGGATGTCGAACACTCTCTCTCCCGCCGCGCGCCCCGCTTGAAACATCTGATTCAAGCCGTGCAACTGCCGAGTCGGTTCGTAAAACATTCCCAGATACCACAGAAATCCGACGAATTGCCCGAGCGTCAGCCGATCCGCAATCACGGCGCGCCCGCCGAACCAGAGCACGATGACGTACCCCAGCGCTCCGCAAAACGTCATTGACGGTGAATAGATCGACCATGCTCCCATCACTTTAAGCGTGGCCTTGCGCAGATCGTTTGCTTTTCGTTCAAATCGGCCAAGCTCGTGCGGCTCTTGTCCGAAGCCTTTGATCTGGCGGATGCCTTGCAGGTTGTCGTGCAACAACGCGTTCAACGCCGATGTCGCCTGTCGGACGAGCCGATACCGCTTGTGCGCGGTGATGGTGTAGATCAACGCGCCCATCGCCAGCAACGGAATCGGCGCGATCGACAAGGCGGCCAACTGCGGATTGAACCTGAACATCATGACGCCCACCCCGACGAGACTCAGAAGCGCGACTGTTCCCTGTTCGAATCCGTCGATGAGCACACGCTCCACGGCGTTCACGTCATCAATGACCCGCGTCATCAAATCGCCCGTGGCGCGCTGATCGTAATAGTTGAGCGATAAGCCCTGCAGCTTGTCGTACAGATCGCGCCGCAAATCAAAAATCACCCGCTGCTCGAAGCGGTTGTTGATCTGTATGCGCAGCAGGTTGAACAGGTCACGCAGTAAAAACGACAACAGCACCAGACCCGTAAAGAACAGCAGCAACTCTCCCCGTTTCGCGCCGATAACCTCGTCGATGATCTTCTGCGTCAGTTTCGGGAACGCCAGGTTCGCCACCGTCGAAACAATCGCGCACACCACCGTGCCAATTGCAAACCACGGATACGGGCGGACATACCTGGAAATGCGCGCGAAGATTTCCCGGGCACTGCGCCGGCGTGCAATCATTGTCTCGTCGTTGTCTGTGTCGTGCCGGATCATTGACGCCAACGTAGCTCATCTGGCCGACCGATGCACGCGATAACACGGCTGAGGCTATATCGTTGACGGAACCACGGCAGTTCCCTAGTCTCACCGCCATGAAAGCGCGGGGATGGCTTGCGCTTTCTGGCGAGGGATCAACGTCCGTTGGACAAATCAAATCTGGAGGCACAGTGAATCGTCTTCTGGTTTTTCACTTTAACGCAACAGTGGTTCGCATGTCGTTTGCCGTCCTGTTGGCCTGGGCAGTTATCTGCCCGACCCGTTCCGCTCGCGCGCAGACTCAGGCCGCTGCCGACGACAAGACCAAGACCGCCTGGCACGGCGACGTGGCGCTGGGGTTGTCGGTGACGCAGGGCAACAGCAAGACGCTCACGAGCCACGGCAGCGCAACGGCAACCAAGCTGATGCCCGCCGATGAATTCCGACTCGGCGTGGAAGGCGCATACGGTTTGGATAATTTCGGCGCCACGAACGAAACGCGCAACGCAGAAAATGTCCACGGCTTTGCGGATTACAAGCACCTGTTCACCGACCGATTCTTTGGCGACCTGCGCGTCGATGCGCTCCATGACGACATCGCGGACATCCAAAACCGCGAGATCGTCGGCCCGGCGCTCGGCTACTATTTCATCAAGAGCGATGCCACGCGGCTCAGCGGAGTGGTCGGTGGCGGTTACGAACACTTGCGCCAAGGTGGTGAGGATAGCAGTTTCTTCACCCTCCGCATCGGCGAGCGCGGCGAACATTCGTTTGGCAAACAGGCCAAGATTTGGGAAGAGATCAACTACTATCCCAAAGTGGACGATTTCACGCAATACCTGCTGGTCAGCGAGGCCGGCGGCGAAGCGGCAATCAACGCCCATCTTTCGTTGCGCGTGGTGTTCCAAGACAGCTACAACAGCACCCCCGCGCCCGGCAAGGTCCCCAACGACCTCGCCATCATCTCGTCGCTGGTGTGGAGATACTGACAACCGATTCAAACAATCCAACACAGGAGGAAGCGTATGGGTCTCGTCAAAGAGTTCAAAGAGTTTGCGATGCGCGGCAACGTTGTCGACATGGCCGTCGGTATCATCATCGGCGGCGCGTTCGGCAAAATCGTCACCTCGATGGTCAACGACATCATCATGCCACCCATCGGCAAGGCAATGGGCGGCGTAAACTTCGCCGACAAGTTCATCAACCTCGGCGGTGGCGAGTACAAATCGCTGGCCGAAGCCAAGGCCGCCGGCGCGGCGGTCATCGCCTACGGTTCATTCATCAACGTGGTCATCGACTTCGTCATCGTGGCGTTCTGCATCTTCATGATGATCAAGGCCATGAACACCATGAAACGGAGACTCGAGCGCGCGCCTGCCGCGCCCGCCGCGCCCTCGACCAAGGAATGTCCGCAGTGCCTTTCGACGATCCCGATCAAAGCCACCCGCTGCGCCCATTGCTGCGCTGAAGTGAAGTAAACAGAAGCCGGACGTCGTCGTCGAAGGCGACAGCAACTGCGCTCGAAGGCTTCTCTGTGATTGCCAGGTTGCGTGCTGACTAAGAGTAGGTCACGCGTCCCACCCGCTGTTGTCGTCAACCGGCCGTCAGTCAAGCAGAGCAAAGACCGTCCGCCAGTGTTCTCGTCGCTGCTGATGATACATCAGATACTGATGTATCCGTCGCCCGCATTGGGATTATTGAAGCAGCCATGCCGCTGATCACGGTGGCTGGCTGTTTTATCTGTTGGCGTGGCGTGTTGGCTGGCACTCGATCCGACGAAACGACCGTCCGAGTCGTAGCTGGCAACGTAGGATCAATTCACTTTGCCCGCCGCGCGGAACGTAGGCGGATGGCGGCGGAAAATCACAGACGTTTCTTTGCGAAGGCTCTTCCGGAAGCGGTCTTGAGGTAATGTTCAAAGTTCAACGCCTTCTCACGGTCCGCAAACGCGATGCAAGTTTTGATGCGCCACGGGCGCAGCTCCGCCGTGTGGACGGATTTCCCCTCGTTGTGATCGATCAAACGTTGTTTAATGTCTTCGGTAAAGCCGGTGTAGAAATGCGAGGGTGCCTTGACGCTTTCGAGAATGTACACGTAGAAGAACTGCTCTTGTTTCTGTTCCGTCATGACTGGCGTATCCAGCCGAAGCTACATGCAGATGTTGACCTCAATGCCCGCCTTCGCTGACGCTACGGCGCGGCAGTCTTCGCTCTCCGCTGATCGGAAACTGGCGTGCCGAGTCGTAGCTCGGAGCGCAGCGGAGAGCGAAGACTGGCGGAGAGGGAGGGATTCGAACCCTCGATACAGGCTTAATTCCCGTATAGCGGTTTAGCAAACCGCCGCCTTCAACCACTCGGCCACCTCTCCTCCAAATACTTACATGAAACAGGCTTGACACAATTGGCAAAGTTTGGCATCATGGCGGGAGATAAGGAATTCAACGCCATGACAACCGCCAAAACAAAAACCAAATTGTGGCCACCGATTCATCGCCTGACGTATAACAGCGGAGAGACTCGTTGGCAAGTCGCTTGTATGATCCAGGGCGAGCGCATCCGTGAAGTTTACGACACCAAAGAGGAAGCCGAGACACGCGCCGCCCAAATCCGGTTGAAGGTCGAGAACGAAGGCGCGACTGCGTTCAACTTGCCGCCAGACATCCGCACCGAAGCCGCCCGCGCTGTGGAGACGTTAGCGCCGTACAGTGCGACGATCACCGAAGCCGTCGCCTACTACGTCGAGCACGTCTTGACCTACCACAACGCGCCGCCGATTGCGGAAATCGTCGAACGGATGATTGCCAACACCGCTTCCGCTGGCCGACGCGAACGGACAATCAAAGACCTCCGAGAGCGACTGGGCCGGTTCGTTCGCGCGTTTGGCAAGCGGCAACTCGCCGCCGTGTCGTTGGAGGAATTGAACGCATGGATTGACGACCCGACGCTTTCCCCCCGCACCCGCATCAACTACGCGACGAAGGTCAGCCAGCTTTACAACTATGCCATCCGTCACCAATGGGCAGACGCGAACCTCGTCGAACGAATCACCCGCCCCACCCCGGAAGATGGCGAGCCGGGCATCTTCACCGTGGAGCAAACGGCGCGGTTGCTGGAACACGCAGAAAAATCCGGGTTGCTGCCGTATGTCGCCATCGGTTTGTTTGCTGGACTGCGGAGCGCGGAGCTTCAACGCCTGGACTGGTCAGCCGTCAAGTTGACCGAGCGGAGCATCGTCGTCGGCGCGCAGGTGGCGAAGAAACGCAGTCGGCGCGTGGTCGAGATCAACGACACCCTCGCCGCGTGGCTGGCGGTGTGCGCACAACCTAAGGGCAAGGTTGTCACCGTGTCGCATTTCCAAAAAGCGTTGAACGCATTGGCCGAAGCCGCCGGCATCACCGACTGGCCCCACAATGGACTGCGCCACAGCTTCGGCAGCTACCACCTCGCCGCCCACAACGACACCGTGCGGACAGCGTTTCAAATGGGGCACACAAACCCGCGCATTGTCCACGATCACTACAAGGCGCTCGTCACCAAGGCCGACGCCGAGCGATTCTGGGCGTTGCGCCCGGCTGCCGATGCCGCCGGCAAGATCGTGCCGATGAAAGCCGCCGCGAACGTATAGAGAATTGCCCGGAGTGAAGCCATGATTGCTGAACGTTTGTCTGGAATTCTACGACCGGGGGCGTATACAACCGTATCAACGCTTATTAACTGATCCGCGTATGAAGCCGCAGAGAATATTCATCAGCAGCGTACAAAAGGAGCTCGCCGAGGAACGACGAGCCATTCGCGATTTTGTTCGCGGCGACGCATTGCTGCGGCGTTTTTTCGACGTGTTTCTGTTTGAAGACCTGCCGGCATCGGACCGCCGGGCGGATCAGGTGTACCTCGACGAGGTCGCCCGCTGTCAGATTTACCTGGGGCTGTTCGGTCAGGAATATGGAGCAACCGACGCGGCGGGGTTGTCGCCTACCGAGCGTGAGTTCGATCAGGCGACCGCGTTGGGCCGGCCCCGGTTGATTTTTGTCAAGGGCACGGATGACGCCGGTCGTGATCCCCGGATGCGCGCGCTCATCGGCAAGGCCGGCGGGCAATTGATCCGGCGACGGTTCACTGGCGTTTCCGATCTCAACGCCGACCTCTACGCGAGCCTGGTTGAGCATCTGGAACGGACGGGCCGGTTGCGCACCCGGCCGTTCGACGCGGCGGCATGTCCCGACGCCACGATCAAGGACGTGTCACGGGAAAAGTTGGTGGAATTTCTGACCCGTGCTCGTGCGGAGCGCGGGTATGCGCTTGGACCAAAGACGGCGACCCGCAAGGCGTTGGCTCACCTGAACCTGATGGACGCCGACGAGCCGAGTCATGCCGCGATCCTGCTCTTTGGCGAGCAACCGCAGCGTTTCCTGCTCACCTCAGAAGTGAAATGCCTGCACTTCCACGGCACGGAAGTCCGCAAGCCCATTCCGTCCTACCACATCTACAAAGGCACGGTCTTCGAACTGGTTGACCAGGCGGTGGACTTTGTCATGTCCAAGATCAACCGGGCAGTCGGCACCCGTGCGCTCGGGCCGCAGGCGCCGGTCGAATACGAACTGCCCCGTGAAGCTGTTGCCGAAGCCATCGTCAACGCCGTCGCCCACCGCGATTACACCAGCAACGCCAGTGTGCAGGTCATGCTATTTTCCGACCGGTTGGAAGTATGGAATCCGGGCGAACTGCCGTCCGTGCTGACGATCGCGCAACTGCGCGTCCCCCACGCTTCCATTCCCCGGAATCCGCTCATTGCCGAGCCGCTGTTTCTGGCCCGCTACGCCGAGAAAGCCGGCAGTGGCATTCTCGACATGATCGCCCGGTGCCGGCAGGCGGGTTTGTCGTCGCCCCAATTCCGGCAGGAAGGCGGTCAGTTTATCCAGACGCTGCCCCGGCCGAAACCGACGCCCGCCGCACAAGTCACCGCACAGGTCGGGGATGCGGAAAACCGCCAGTGGGACAGGGTGTTGCGTGACATCGCCAACGCTTTCCCAGCGGCGACCGCACAAGTCACCGCACAAGTCGCCGCACAAGTCGCGCTGTTCTGCCGCGAACCGCGCGCCGCACGGGAAATCATGCAGCACCTCCAGCTTCGTCATTGGAAGACATTTCAGGCGAACTATCTCAGCCCGATGCTGAAGGACAAATTGCTCGAACGCACCATCCCTGACAAACCCACCAGCCGTCTGCAAAAATACCGATTGACCGAACGCGGTGCGGGAGTGTTGGCAACGATGCCCCCTCCGGCGAGCACCCCATGAGCACCGTCGGTCACGCTTGCTACCGGACGCCATCGAGCCGTTGGAAGAAGGGGAGAAGCGACGATGTGCCGTCCCCGAAACGGCGCGCGCAGATTGCGCAGGATTACGGGGGCATGGTGGATATGTTCATGGCCCCGCCGCCGTCATTCGAGACGATCATAGCGGAGTTGGCCGCCATGGAGAGGCAGATCAATGCCACTTAATTCTGAACGCGCATCTGGCCGACCGTGGATGTCGTTCAGACATAAACCGATTGCTCCGGGCGGGAACGGCGTACGGCTCGCAGCAAGCCGGGGCCTATGTGAAAACCAACTTGCTGAGCTTGTTGCCGGAGCGCTGAAGTGTTCGGCAACGACGATCTGCGATGATGCCATTCCTGACTTCGTACCGGATGGGAAGGGTTGAAAGGAGCGAGTCTACCGGCTGAAGCTATGAACAAATTCTTTGGAACGGGTGAATTCCAATGTCGTGGCGAGACCAGGAAAGTCCACCTCTGCCTCAATCTCGACGAAAATGTAATTGAGGTCTGGCATCCAATGTCTGAGAAGCCGCTGATAGCAGGACGGGAAATACTCAAAGAAAAGGTGGCGCTCTCGAACGTCCATTTCCATTTGCCAACGGGTAAGATTGTCAGGGATCATCTCGCCGACTCTGTCATCACCTCGTACGGCCCAGGGACTTGGTCTATTTATGATTCGACACTCGCAAGAGCTATGGGATTTCTTGGCGAAGAAGTGGGCATGACTAAGATAGTCATCAAACCAAGACACACAGAGATTGAGTTTAATTTCGAGCCGTTCACCCCAACGGCACCTCAATACGAACTGTTCTACCAAGTGACAAAGTTTTATCTGGGCGGACCGCATCACCTGCTCCTTAACCCGGGCGAAGCTGTTGTAAAGGGTGACGAGGAAGGGATTGCCGTTATAGGCCATGAGTCGCTTCTCAAGCATGAGGAACGGATTCGCCTGTGTTTAGGCATCCTGCGAGGAGGTCCCGTTACGCTCCGCAGTACACTTGATGCCCACAAATTCACCATCCACATGTTCTCGCAAGAAGGATCCGGTATGGGGCCTCTGGTTATTGACCACACGGACATCGGGTCGTTTCTCCAAGGGCTGTTCGATTTCTTCTCGAAGCTGTCACCGACTGAATGGGCACGATGGAGAATTGCAACCTACTTCTACCTGCAAGGACTCGGTGCGCCGGCCTTGGAGGTCGAGGCACTCAGCCTGTTCACATTCCTTGAGATACTTGACAATACAAACACGCTTAGCAAACAGGCGGTGGCAACGCTCCTAAACATCAAGCAGGATGAAGCCCAGCTTTTGTGTTTGGTTAGACACGGGTTGATCCATCGCGGGGAAAGACTTGGCGCAGCATTGGTTAATGCGCACAAGCAACTAGTGGTGGAGAAACAACAAACACCAGTGGACAACTCGATCTTCCCCGTAACCGCTTCCGAGGAGACGAGAGACGTCGCGTTTTTCTTACAATTCTGCAAGTTGATGAACCAACTGTGGGCCACGAAAGCCAATTTCACGGGTCGGTGGAATGACTATTCGGAGTACACTCAATGATAATGCTCCTTTGTTTCACACTCCGCGTTCTTGGCTAAGGAGTTGGGCAATTGAAGACCCGCCAGGCAGGCCGCGTAAGCCTTTTCGGAGAGCCTGACGTATGTCGCTCCAGTCTTCTCCATCCGTCCCGATGACTTTACCGGAATTTCTAGTCGGCCATTTGCCGGTTTTGCGGTAGTGCCGGTTAGCCCAGCGTAAAATAATCTTCGTTGTGAGTGGCGGTAGTGCGGCCTTGTTACGCACTCCACGCTTCTCGTTCAGCAATCGAGCTAAGGAAGACCCACCGGGTAGGCCACGTCCGCCGACGCGGAGTGAGTTTTCAACTTTATTCCAATTCATTCCCTCCACGCCGGTGACTTTGCCTGAACTGGCAATTGGCCATTGGCCGGTTTTACGGTGGTGCCGGTCGGCCCAACTTAAGATGGTCATTTTTGTGAGTGGCGGTAATGACAGACTATTGGGCACTCCGCGCTTCTCGCTGAGCAGTTGAGGAAGTGAAGACCGGCCGGGTAAGCCGCGATGGCCAGACCGGAGAACGGCATCAATGTTAGTCCAATTCTCTCCGTCCGTCCCGATGACTTTTCCAGACGATATTCGTGGCCATCGGCCGGTTTTGCGGTGATGAAGATCGGCCCAAGCGAGGATGGTCTTCGTTGTGAGTGGCGGCAATGTCCCTACGTTTCGCACTCCGCGTTTCTCGCTAAGCAGTCCGGCAATGGAAGACCCGCCGGACAGGCCGCGGCGTCCGAGGTTCAGAGCAGCGTTGATATTCGCCCAATTCTCCCACTCTGTGCCAGTGACCTTTCCAGAATTCTGTTTTGGCCATTGGCCGGTTTTACGGTGGTACGCATCGGCCCATCGAATAATTGTGCTTGTTTTGAGAGGCGGTAAGGACAATTGGTTTGGCACGCCCCGCGTCTCACTGAGAAGCCGCGCAAGGGAAGAACCTTTGGGTAGACCACGTATACCGATCCGGAGAGCTTGATCAATATCACGCCAATCCTCACCCTCCACCCCGATCACTCTACCGGATTTGTGTTTTGGCCATTGGCCGGTCTTTCGGTAGTGCGAGTCGGCCCAAGCTAGGACGAGTTTTGTTGTGAGTGGCGGCAACGCCTTCCGGTTCCGCACTCCGCGTTCCTCGTTAAGTAGCCGGGGAAGAGAAGACCCACCGGGTAGGCCACGTAAGCCGGACTGAAGTGCATTGTTAATGTTGTTCCAACTCTCTCGCTCAGCTCCGATAACCTCACCGGATTTTGTAGTTGGCCATTGCCCGGTCTTTCTATGATGCAGATCAGCCCACAGAAGTATCTGTTCGACGGTCAAGCGAGGTGGCGGGGTTATTGACTGAACTGTGCGGAGATAGAACGCATCGACAAATCGCGTATCGAGACGTTCCGGAAGATCAACCGTGAACTTGCCTGGCAGATAAGCGCGAACCCGTTTGCCCTTCCCGATCTTAGTGCGGATGCTGTCGAGTTCATCGGCCAGCCGGTCGTCGTGAGATCGCAAGGCGCGGAGGACGCGCCAGACTTGCTTGAACGCCGAGTCCTCCAAATTTTTCTCCGCGTTTTCGCCACTGGAGATGTAAACTGGCAGGATTATGATGCCGACTTTTTTGCGCTCCGCCTTGCGGATGGCGCGACCAACTGCTTGGATGATGTCCACCTGCGATTCTTTGGGATCAATGAACGCGACGCCGTCCAGTGCGCGCACGTCCACGCCCTCGCTGAGGCACCGGGCGTTGCTCACGAGACCGCGTTCGGGTGCTTCCACGTCACGGAGTCGGTCAAGAATCGCGTCACGCTTGCTGCTAGCCATCTCGCCAGAAATCAATTCGGCCCAGAACTTACCGGCAGGAATTGCCGATTTCGGCATCCAACGGACGAACTGCGGGAACTCCTCGGCAAATTCACGCGCTCGCTTGACTCGCCCGTGGAAGGTGATAATGCGACGCAGATCGTACCGTTTGGTCGCCTTGGCCACGGCGATGTGACTCGCCAGCGTTCGCGCGTCGGTGATGCGTTTGCCGTCGAGCGTGACGAACACGCCTTCTTCCGCATACTGGCGATACATCGGGTCGTCCACGCCCACAATCACCACCCGGTAGTCAGTCAGCAACTTGCGGCGGATCGCCTCGGAGAACTTCAGTTCGTGGAAGACCGGGCCGAATACCTCGTGGTCATCCATCGACGCGACTTCCAACTCCATCTCGTCGGCCTTGTTCTTCACGGCTTCGGCGAGGTAGCGCGGAGTGGCGGTCATGAACAGGCGTTTGCGGCAGCGGATTTTCCGGGAGTCCAGAATGGTTGCGAATGCGCCGGTCTGCACGCCGGCACACCGGTGCGCTTCGTCGGCAATGGCCAGATCGAAAGGCGGCAGTTTGTGTCGCTCGTAGGCAGCGGCGATGATGGGTGTGGATTGATAAGTCGAGAAAATGACTCGTGTTCCCGAACCCTGCAAAAACTCTGCGACCTCCGAAGGATCAGTTGTCGCCGGCACACCGAGTTCGTTCGTGCGGGAGACAAGGTGGTCTTCGCCCCGGACGGTGTCATCGGAACAGACTGGCAGGAATCGGAATGGTCGCAGGCCATCCCCAGTCCAATCCCGTAGAATCTGTGAGATCAGCGATAGAGACGGGACGAGGACAAGTGTACGGCGCGCATTCATCGCCTCAGCGATTCGCAGTCCGATCAAGGTCTTGCCGGTGCCGCAGGCGCGAATGAGTTGCCCGCGGTCGTGCTTACGGAAGCCGCGAAGCACATCGGCGATTGCCTCGCGTTGATCGGGCCGGGGATTGCGCGGGCCTACCTGCTTTGCGAGGAGTTTCTCCGGTGAAGAAGGCCAGTTGAGATTGCGCTTCTTGAGATCGGACAAGAGCAGATATCCGACCTTTTTCTCCTGACCTTCGATTGCTTCCTTGGCGTTGTGTCCGAGTTCTGCCGCCGAGGTGATCAGCAGCCGGTAGGAGATCAACTCGCGCGATGATTCACTGAGGAAGCGATCGACGTCGTTCTTGGTGATGGAATGCTGCGGTGCGTATGCCTTTGCTTGAATCGCCCAATGCTTCCCATCGAAGGCTTCTGCTACGAGGTCGATTCCCTTGTCTCGACCCCATCGCTGCGGCCACTCGTTCCACAGCCATACACGCTTCAGCTCGCGCTTGTATTCGGGATCATTCTGGAGAAACCACTTACAGACGTGCTCAAACTGCCTACCCTTGCGCCCGTCATCATCGGCCAGTTTGCTGAAAAGGTTAGGGAAAGAGGCCATGCTCAACTCATTTTTTCGATCTGGGCTACTTGGAACGCTGGATGCACCAGCGGAAGGTGCGGTTGGGCGGCGGATAGCTGACGAGCCAGGGACGAGGGGCGGCGACGTACAGCTGCCGCAATGGATCAACAATGTCCCAGTATGTGCCTGCCTTCATCGGACATAATCTTACGGAATTATCCCCTTGACATAAGTAGTAGTTTAGGCGTATATTGTAGGCATGAAAACGCTCAAAGAGAAAGCCAGTAAAGCCAGCGTAACAATTCGGGAATTTCTTGTGCGGTTCAGCACCGATGAAGCTTGCTTGGAGCACATCTTCAACTGCCGGTTCGGACAGGGCTATGCCTGCCCCAAATGCAACCGCAAGAGCAAGTGGTTTCGGTTTCAAGCCGAGCGAGCCTACGCCTGCCAGTGGTGCGGTCATCATCTGCACCCGACTGTTGGTACTCCCTTCGAGGACAGCCGCACGCCGCTGCAACTCTGGTTCTATGCGATCTACCTTTACACGACTTCCCGCCACGGTGTTCCCGCGAAGGAATTGGAACGTCAACTTGGTGTAACCTACAAGACGGCGTGGCGCATGGCCGATCTTATCCGCCAGCACATCGCGGAAGTGGACGGCGAGTGGCCGTTGTTTGGTGACGTTGAAGTTGACGAAACCTATGTCGGCGGTCGTCGTGCTGGTGTCCGTGGACGCGGAGCCGCTGGCAAGACGGTCGTGTTCGGGATGCTGCAACGCAAGGGGCAAGTGATGACAAAGGTTGTCCCGGATGTGAAACGCAAAACGCTTCAACCGCTGATTGAGGAAAACGTGGTCAATGGCTCGACGGTTCACTCCGACGAACTGAGTTCCTATCGGGGACTCAACAAAAAAGGCTACAAACACCAGACCGTAGATCACGGCGCTGGCGAGTACGTGAACGGTAAAACGCACGTCAACAACCTTGAGAACTTCTGGAAGCATCTGAAGGGAAGCATTCGCGGCACCCACATTCACGTTTCCAAGAAGCATCTGCATAAATACGCCAAGGAATTCGAGTATCGGTTCAACTCCCGCGCGAACCCTTCCGTGATGTTCCCCGCTTTGGTTTCACAGTTCCCGAAGCCATAGACTTCAAGACGGCGTGGCAATGATGTTTGCTGGCGCGTGGATGTGTTTTCTCGTGTTCCTTGATGAACTGCTCCAACTTGTTTTTTGCTCTGGCTTCTTTAAGGTGCACATGTCTCCTTCAGTCGGTTATATAAAATGACGACGGGTTGTAGTTCGGGAGGCAACGGTTCCAATGGCGAGGTGAATCCTCGGTTGGGCGCATGATCAAGGGCGCTCCGAGCAGCGGTCGTCATAATTGCATCACTTGGCCTATTGTTCTTTTGATAAGCCTCAGCAAGATTGCCCAACTGGTGGGATACCTCACCGCGATACTCTGGATGTTTTAAGGCAATCGGAGCACCATATACATAGCATTCCTCAAACGGTGCAACTGATGACAGCGAATCTCCGCCCTCTCGATACACCTTTGCCTGACTTGAAGCGTTATATGCCTTCTCTTTCCGTTGCTGGTCTTCCGTAGTCCAGCCGGAAGAAAGGGTTTGAACCAAATCGGCTACCCGACGTTTAAGTCCCTCGTTGTCACTCTTTAGGCCTGCGTTTTCGTGGAGCAGTTTTGAGTTTTCAACTTGAAGGGACCGGAACGCCCTATCGTTGTCCTGAAATAAGTGATTGAGACGAGCAGTTTCTTTTTTTTCAGCACCCAAAGCAGAAGCTAGTTCATTCGTCGCACTGGCTAACTTCTTTTCTTTCGCAATTCCTGCCTGATTCTGAAGGAACGGTGCTACAAACAATGTAGAGATCACAAATGCCACGGCAAAAATTCTGCCCGCCCACTTCATAACTTGTTTTTCCCATTCTGGATGATTGCGTAATACGGGCACGCGATTTTTGAGTGTAAAAGATAGAGCAGCGGTGAGGATGCAAAGCCCTTCAACAATGCCAAAAGCGGAATCGCCGACATGCCAGCCCTGAAGCGCACACTTGCACCAGAAAAGAAGGAACTGATACATGCGTTTACATACTGTCTCAATCCGCCAATTAGGTAAAGCCAAATCTTACTTATGCGTAGGGGATAAACCCCTAATCTTAACCGTCGTACAGGTTGCTCACAAGTTCGGAATCACCTGGCCGGTCCGTCAGCACGCCCGCGCGCACATCTCCGTCGGCCTGCGTGATCGCCCGTCGATAATTCGGCTCGGTACGCGCGGTCAAGAGGTGCGCCTCGTGACGGTGAGACTGCCTTGTCCAGCCCTACCCTACGACGGGCTTCTGCTGATCGGGGTGATAATGATGGCCGCGACGAAGGGACGGCCCCGGTCGAGGTTGGCATATCGTTCGGACACGACGTGGACCGTGGCCAGGTCGTTTTCGCGGAGCAGATCGGCCAACCGACCCAGACGCCAGCCCAGGATCACCACGTCGGCGGTCGAAAACGCGATTGCGAGTTTTTGCGGTGGCGCGTTCTTGTCCTCGCCGGCGTCCGGATTCGGTTCCAAGGTGTAGTCAATCAACTGGCTGGTGTGAAAACCGTGCCGGTGTTCCTCGTCGAGGTGGAACTCGACGCAGGCGCAGTACTTGCCGGAGGATGTGTGGCATTGGTCTTTCGTGAGGGACATGGATTGCTCCGTGGTTGATGTTGTTTGAGGGTGAAAGTTCAAATGTGGATGCCGTGAGAGTGGCCGGTGTCGCGTGGCGGGGTGATCCCGCGACCAAACTTGCGACGCAAAGGCTGCTCTTGCTGGAGAGCTTCTTTGACCGTGCGCGATCGTTTGATGGTCTTGGTTGGCTTGACAGACTCAGCCGGCTTGATGGACTCCGTCTGCTTAACCGTGTCCGTGACCGTTTCCTTTTGCTCAACGCCAAACCGTTCAGTGAGCCAGCGGCGCACATCCTCCACAGTCCGAGCAAGCCGTTGCACCGGCGATAGCCGTGTCGGGCGGGACACCCGCGCCGTCTGACGCATCGGGCGTACTGCCCGAAAATCTACAGGTGTCGTATTCGACGGAGCGGTGTTGTTTTGTGGCTGCTGGAGTTTTCGCACGAAACCGAGTTTTGCCAGATCATCGCGCAGGGCTTGGAGTTCGACGGCGGCCTTGCGTTCGTGCGAATCGGAAACGCGCCGGGCGAGCAGGTCGGCATCGTCCGTAAACACGTGGATGCGCTTGCGCCCACGAGAAACAGAAACGTAGAACTGTTCACGGTTCACCGCTCCGAACGAGCGTGACGACGCCACCAATAGCACGTCATCGACGGTCTTGCTTTGTGACGAGTGCGACGTGACGGCGTAACCGTGCGTGAACGTGTTGAAGGCGCTGGGCAACTCCCGCCCATCCGCCAACGAGATGCGGCCGCCGTGGATCTCCCGCACCTGGACGCGCTCACCGTTCACAAAGCCGGGAGCATTGGCTTGCAGCAAAAGCCAGTCACCAGCGGCGACTTTCAGTTCCCGCGCTTCGCCCACGTCAAATGACGCGGCAGCAGTTTGCGGAATAAAATCGGCTTCCGTCCCATCCGGACGGCGTACGCGCAAGCCGTTCTCGACGACGGCCACGATTTCGACCGTTTCGCCCCGGTCAAACGCCTTTGTCTTTCGCATGAAGCGCAGGCGCTGACCGGGTTCATACTGGCTTGCGTTCTTCTTTTGGGCTTCCGTCCACGAGAGCGAATCAAAGACGGCCACCGCTTCGTCATCCCGGCCGACGACACCCTCAGTTTTCAAATTCTCGCGCACCCTGTCGGTCACCGCTTCAATCTCCGCCCAAGTGGGCGAGACCAGCAGCACCGACCGGCCCTGCTTCGTGGCCGACAAGTAAGCGTCAGCCGCTCGCTGATAGAGTTGTCCATCCTCTGTCGGCGCTTCCGTCACCGCGCCCAATTCCACGAGCTTTGCAAACGCCTTGTCGGTGTGTTTGTCGGCAGCCAGTTCAACGATTTGACGAAAAGCGGCAGGTTTCTGCCGACGGATCGTTGTCAATTCGCCGAAACGGTAGCCCGAATACTGTTCGAGGATGCGCAGGGCATCGCCACGAGCAACCGACGCGTGTTGGCCGGTGTCGCCGGAGAGCACCACGCGGGCATCGGTGGCCACAGCCAGTTTGAACAGGTTCACCATGTCATCGAGGCCGACAGCGCCGGCTTCATCCAGCACAATCACGCTTCGCTGGGACAGCGTGCGCTGAGTGCTGCCGGTTACGAGCAGCCGGGCCAACGTCGTTGTTGGTAGGTTGTCCTTGCGCAGCGTGTCGGCGGCGGCTGCGGTCGGCGCACAGAACACCGGCTCGAATCCCTCGTTGTCGAGCACACGGGCCAGTTCGCCGAGCACCGTGCTCTTGCCCGTACCGGCCAGGCCACGGAAGCCCGTGAACCGGTCGCTACTGGTGAGCACATGCGCCAGGGCGTTGCGCTGGTCGGGGCCGAGGCGGTCGGACGGTTCGTACCGGCTGCTGATCGGGGCAACGGTGTCGAGGCTGGCGTTGACTGTACGAATCAGCAAGAGCTCTTTCGTGAGAATATCCTGTGTCGAGAATTCCGCACCGACGCGAACCAACTCGGAACGTTCGGCCAGCTTTCCCTTGAGTTCCGCCAAGTCCAACTGCCCGCAGCCTTTGACCAAGGCGGCTTCCAGCAACTGATGCTGCCGTGCGACCGACTGGCGCTCGAAAACGTGCTGGACGCCATGCTCGATGGCATCGTCCGTGGTCACTCGCTGCGCAACGTCGCGCGGCTGGCCGTTGGCTGCTTCGACCACCTTGCGCAGTGCCCGCTTCTCGAAAAATCCGATCTCACCGAGTTGCTGTCGGCGGACTTGTTCATCAGTCGCGCCCTTGATCTTTTTGGGGCGGGTCTGGTGGACAACATGGGCGATCTCGTTGCGGCTGAGTCTCCGACCGAGGCGCTGTTCTGCGCGAGCAACGGCGGTATTCCGTTCCTTCGACCGCTTGGAGAATCGGTCGATGAGTGCCCGTGAAACGCCCTCGATCTCGAACGCCGACCCGGTGCGCCGGAGCGAGTACCCAAATTGGCGGAGACGCCGGACCAGTTCATTGCGATAGGCGGCGGTGCCGTAATGGATGGCATCAAACATGGCGGAGGTTTGCAGCGCCTTCCACCGTCGCTCGGTGTTGTCCCAGGTGCCGTTGAACAGGACGAAGTGCGTGTGCAATTGGGGGTCGAGCGCGCGCGACGACGTGTGCAGGAACGCCGCGCCGACCAGGTTACCGGTGACGCGATCCCGGTCCTCGATGCCACCCTTACGGATGCGCGTGGCGGCATACTGTTCCAGTTCTCGGAGCGCCACTGCCGAAGCTTCTCGGTGCGCTTGCAGGATGCGCCGGTCATTCATCGTGACGGCAAGAATGGACACCGATTTGGGCGGAGCACATTGGAAGTCGAAGAAGATGCGCCGATCCCGACGGTGCTCCGGCGTGAGGTGTTCCCCGGTCATTGGGTGCACGTTGTCACACAGCTTGAGGAACACATCGCGCGTCACGGTTTCGCCGGGTGTCAGTCCCAGCCGTTCTGCTCCCTGACCGATCCAGTGACCGGCCTGCGACTCGTTCTGCGCGTAGTAATCGTTTCGCGACAAATGCTCGTCGAAGTAGGTCGTCGCGGCGGCACGGTGCTTCTGTGGTTTGGCCGTGAACATGGCTGCTCAGAGTAGCGAACACCGATAATGCAATTGTTCCCAAACGGGAACGATTGGGTGCGTGTCCTGTGCTGATATGCCGGCGATGCAATGGCATGAATTCATTGAATCGGAGTCTGCCATGAACACCGGTTCAGATTGTGTACTGGCCACACAAAAGAACGAACTTGGCTGGGCTATAACGCCACCGATGTTAACGGGTCTCATGCCGAGCACTGTAGCCGGAAGCGCCGGGCAACCTGTTCGCAAGCGCGAACGAATTGACCGGACCAACTGTGGTAGAGAAAAAGCAGAAATGGGGTATGACACCAACCCCTCCTCGCCCGATACGCGGGCTGCTGGAGGCCAGTGCGCGCGGCTGCTCGCCACCGCGCACCACGGCTGCTCGCATAAATGTCGGATGGCGAGCCAAACGCTATCGGATGCAATGTCGCATCACCGACGGAAAAAACGTGAAAGGAACTGACAATGAGCACACGCGCTGATTACGCGCAGATCGCCACGAAATTGGATTACGCGGCGCTGGAGAAAAAGATGGAACAGTTGTCGCAACGCGCCCCACCGAGGAAACGCAAAACTGCCGCCGACTTGCTGGAGCCGTTGCGCGAGCAATTGCTGACGCTGCATCGCAAAGGCTGGAGCAGCGGCCAACTGGCAGAAGAATTGAAAGCCGCCGGCGTGCCGGTGAGTCCGGCACGCTTGCGCGAGTGCTTGAGCCGCTGGATGACGGGCGGCAACGGCGCCGCCAAGCCGCGCAATCGCCGCCGATCGAAACGCGCGGTGACGAACCATCAGCCGACGATTCCGGCTAACCAGGCCGGACGGGGAAGTGAGAGTCAGACCGGCTTGAAACTGCCGCAGCATTAAACGCAGCCGCGTCGGAATCGTTGCCACTCACTCGTGGATGTAATGCGCGCAGACCCGGCGGGACGGACGCTGCATTCGCGTTCCGCCCGCCGCGTCTGCCGCGCTGTGACGCGGCACCGATCAGGCGCCTCTGTCCGTGGCTGCGCGCTGCGTGGGCTGGTGGCCCCGCGCTGCTCGCCACCGACAGCCGGAGGCAACCAACCATTGCCGGTTAATCGGCCACCGCATGGACGTGAGAAATACCAGAGTGTGTCCGCGTACTGGCCGCTGGAAAGACGCGCCACGCCCACGGAGACGACATTCTGCTGTCCAAGCAGCAGTCTGTCCGCAAACAGTCCGTGGTCGCGGATATTCCCTGTCCGCGAACCGGTCGCGGCCTGGCATTTTCCACGCCATTTCCTCTCACTGACCCGGTTATTCCACTCACTGTCCGCGAGTAATTCTCGCAGCGTTCGCGCAATAGTTTGTGTTGCACCTACACGCCCCCCGCGTACGCCCTCGTGCTATCTCTGATACGAATGATTACATTCGATCAGCCATCGACTGCGCGTGAAGCGGTGCCAGACGATTGTACGGCTCGCTGCGCGCCGTCAAGGTCCTCCTCGCTGCGCTGCGGTCCACCGTTGACTGCGCGCGCTCCGCCACCGGCCTGGCTCCTAAGATTTCACGCGCGGGCAATTCACTTCGGGGAACTGAACCGGGCGAGATTCAAAAACATGTCCAGCAGAAAAGTGAGAATTTTTTGCAAGCATAGCCAAAGGCAGATGCCGATGGATATTCCGGGCAATGTTCGACTTCGGCGGACTCCGGAATTTCGATTTTCGCCGTGGTATTTTCGCTCACGTGATTCAGAAGAAATCCATGGCGACGAAAACAAACCAGCAAGCGTCCGCGTAACTGCATGAATGGGCTGACGACAATTGGCGACAACAAGGATACGACGGCACCACTGCCGCGTTTGTATTTGCGCCCAGACGAAGCCGCGCGCGTCATTGGTGTCAGCCGTCGCACCCTCTCGGCGTGGCAGTCGGCTCGTGTCATCGGCTTCCGTCGCATCGGTCGCACGGTACTGTTTTCCGTTGCCGACATCCAAGCCGCGATTGACCGATACCGCATCGCAGCCGTCGGCGAACCGAAACCACGCCGCCAGTCAATCGACACCGGCACGTTGACCGTCCCACCTTTGGCTCCGGGTAGTAAGGCCGCCCCGCGCAGACGCCGAATGCAGCGCGTCACACCTGAGCCGGCCACGTCGTAGCCAAACCGCCGGCACTGGTCGGTGCTGCCACGATCCCCAGAGCCGCTACACCGCCTCGCATTGGCCTGCTGAAAGCTGTGCTCACCATCAGGTAGTGGAGGGGCCTCCGGTTCTTGTCACGGCGCTGACGCGCGCAATTGGCAAAATTGGCAAATCGGGGTAGGAACATGACAAACCGTATTTTCAGCAGTTGGCAAAAATTGGCAATCTCACACCCTTTTGACGCCAGTTTCTGCAAATCTTTGCAAAAGTCGAGAAGTAGACTCTACGTAAGCCGGCATTGGAAAATCGCACATTGCTAACGATAGCAAAACAAAGCACAAAGTGACCTGGCCGCTTTAGCAAACCGCCGCCTTCAACCACTCGGCCACCTCTCCACAGCAGTGCACCCAGGATTTATAAGGGCGTTTTCACAACCGGTCAAATAAATTGGCTTGCGCACGCACCGGCCACGAATTGCCCAAGGAAACCATCGCCGCCATCGGCGCAAGCCGCAGACTGCTGTTACGCTGCTGGCTCGAACTGACTTCTGAGCGCCCAGAGGCCGAGGGCGGGATTACTGATATAGAAGATCTCCTCGCCGTCGGGAAGGCGATTGTAACCGTCCTTGAGCTTGTCGGGCTGGTAGCGCTTGATCATCGCGTCGAGATTGCCGGCTTCGAAGCCCGCCGACCGAATGGCATCGGCGCTGAGGTCGCGGCCCGGACAGTAGGTGATGCGGAATCGGCCTTCACTCGAGCCGTGAATGAGATGCGCGGCGGCGCCGAGGTTGTTGCGCAGTTCGGCGTTCGCTTTGACGGCGGCCAGCGTGGCCGGTGTGCCACGGTAACCGTACTTGCGTATCAGCCGGTCGATCTCGGGGTCTTCGCCGAATTCCTTCAGACCGGGAGCGAGGATGATGAGTTCGCCGCCGTCGGCCATCGCCATCCGGGTGCGGTAAATCGCCTTGTTGCCGAGCCAGGTGCTTTTGAATTCGTGCGGATCGAGATAGACGAGCACTTTCTGCAACGGCTTGTCGAGCAGGTCGAGGTTGACCTTCTGCGACAGGCGCGCGCCAATTGTAAACGTCTCCATGTCGTCGCCGACGTACAACCCGCGCATGATCATGCCGCTGCCGGCCTTGTTCTTCTCCATCACGGTGAGCACGTAAACGATGGGCAGATCGTGCAGGAACTTTTCGGCAGCGTAGTTGAACAAGCGGCGGACCGGCGTGTCGATGCGGCCCATCATCCTCTCCATGCCGTAGGCCGCGCCGAGAAAATGCGATTTGTTGATCGTGTCCGCGCCACCGGCGCCGGTCAGGATGTTCTTGGTGTAATTGGCGATGCCGACGACCTCATGCGGGACGAGTTGTCCAACGGATAGAATCAGGTCGTATCCGGCAAACAACCGATCGCTGACCTCGACGTGCACGTCGTAATCCACGCGTCCCTCCGACCACTCGCGCACCAGCTTGCCGGGCACGTCGCCCACGTGCCGTAAGCCCTTCCGCCAATCGTGCACTTTGAATCTGTCCAGTGGAATGCTCTCGCCGAACATCATCCGCAGCTTTTCGGCGGACATCGGCGTATGCGTGCCGAGCGCCGGCATGATGTCCACCTCAACCTTCGGCGCCAGCATCTCGTAAAGCAGCCGTGTGAGTTCCCCCGCATCGGAATTCAATCGTGTATGATCCGGCGGCAACACCAGCACCTTGCGCAGCGTTTTGCCAATGACCTTCAGGGCCTGCGCCAGCGCCTCCCGCTTCTCCGCCGTGGTGATGTTATCGTTTACGCCGCCGCGCCCAAAATATGTCGCCATGATTTGTCTCTCCGGCTTTCCGTTTCAACCAACCATACACGATCGCGTAGCGCTCCTCAAGAATCCAGTCCGCCGCGCCGGGTCAAAGTGTTGAGTTGCGCCTCACCCAAGCCACTCTCCCCGCATTGCGGGGAGACGGATCGTTCCTCTCCGCCGCTATTGGGAAATGGGATACGACACGGGCGAGACGCCCGCGCTACTGCTTTCCTCTCTTACCGCTGGACGCGCGCGTTGCCCTTCCAGATGCTCCAAATCTGATCTTCGTCCGCGGGCTGCGCATAGTCGGTCAGAAGCGTCGTCGCCAGCGCGCCGCTTGCCCATCCGAACTGGACCCACTTCTCGGGTTCCCATCCCTTGAGGATCGCGTAGAGCATGCCGCCGACGAACCCGTCGCCGCCGCCGATGCGGTCCAGGACCGTGATGTCGCGCGGCTCGACGACGTGCCAGTCGTCGCCCGCCGCCATGATCGCGCCCCACAGGTGGTGGTTCGTATCGACGACTTCGCGAAGCGTCGTGGCGAACGTCGAAGCGTTCGGATACGCTTTCTTCACGCGTTCGATCATCCCCTTGAATCCGTCAATCTTCGACTTGAGGCCCTTGCCGCCCGCTTCGGGACCTTCGATGCCGAGGCAAAGCTGGAAGTCTTCCTCGTTGCCGACCAGAATGTCCGACACGCTCGCGATCTCGGCAAAAATGGCGGAGAGTTCCTTCTCGCGGCCTTTCCAGAACGACGCGCGGTAGTTCAGGTCGAACGAAATCCTGGCGCCGTGTTTCTTCGCCGCCCGCGCGAGTTCCAGGCAGAACTTCCCCGTTTCGGGCGACAGCGCGCCGATCAGGCCCGACAGGTGGAGAATCTGAACGCCTTCCTTGCCGAAGATCCGGTCCAGATCGAAATCCTTCACGTTCAGCGTCCGGCCCACTTCGCCCGCGCGATCGTTCCACACGCGGGGTCCGCGCGACCCGTAACCGCTGTCGGCGATATTGAACTGATGCCGATAGCCCCAGGGACCGCCCTGCGGAACCTCGACGCCTTCGTAGTCCATGTGGCGGCTCTTGAGGTTGTCCTTGATAACCTGCGCGATCGGACTTCCCTTGACGAACGTCGTCAGGACCTTGACCGGCAGACCCAGAAACGACGCCACGCTTGCCACGTTCGTCTCCGCGCTGCTGGCCTGCATGATCATCGAGCCGTCGCAATGCACCGGCTGCCCGTTGAGGGGCGTAATCCGAATCCCCATACTCGAGGGCACGACGAGCGCATACTTACAATTCTTCTTCAGTTCAATTTTCATCTGCTGTTCCTTTCGCTAATTTCAGCTAGTAGAGCCTTGGTTCTCGACTCAGGGTCGAAGTCTTTTGGGTCTCCGGGGTGAAAGTATTCGCCTTCATCAAAGGCTATGTAAACCTTCCATGCGAATTCTGGCAGACCGGTATCTGTAACGGGGTAAGCATATGCAAAGAGTCTGTTCATCGCTGCATCGCAGTAACTCCACGAATAAACACCCTTGGCATACTTTTCGGCTACGTCTCGTGCAAAGGCTGTGTAGAGTTCTTGGAGTGATAATTTCTCCTTAATGCAAGCTTGCTCAACAACAGTTGCATTCAGCGCTTGCGATTCAGCAAACCGGACGAGCTCTTCGATGGTCATTTGGCTTTCTTGCGGCTAACAGTGTTAATCGCACAAACTCACTTTGTCATAACGCGGGATATTCCGCACAAAGACGGCCTCGATTTCTTCGAGGTAAACTTCTGCTTTGCCATGCCGCGCAGTGTAGTCAGTCAGCAGCCCATCGACAAGCTTGGCGTGGAGAGCCCGTACGACACGGGCGAGACGCCCGCGCTACTCGGATCAACGGCCGACACGACTGGCTAAACAGAAGCCAACGAAGTAAACAAAGACTTCGTTACCTTTGTTACCTTCTGTTCAATTGTCGTTCTTGTCATCACACCGTATACGTCTGCGAGGTGGTCGTGCCGCCGTGGCCGGTCCAATTCGTATGGAACGCCTGGCCGCGCGGTTTGTCCACGCGTTCGTATGTGTGCGCGCCGAAGTAGTCGCGCAAAGCCTGCAGCAGGTTCGCGGGCAACCGGTCGCTCCGGTAGCCGTCGAAATACGCCAGCGCCGAACTCAGACACGGCGTCGGGATGCCGAGTTGGGCAGCTTTCACCACGACGCGACGCCATCCCGCTTGCCGGCTGCTGACGGCCTTCTTGAAGAATTTGTCGAGCAACAGGTTCACCAGATCAGGATTGCGCTTGAACGCCTTCTTGATATCAGCGAGGAACGCCGAGCGGATGATGCAGCCGCCCCGCCACACCAGCGCGATGCCGCCGTAGTTGAGGTTCCACTTGTACGTCTTGGCGGCGGCCCGCATGAGCTGGTAGCCCTGCGCGTAGCTGACGATCTTCGACGCGAACAACGCGGCACGGAGATCGTTGACGAATTTCGCCTTGTCGCCCGTGAACGTTTTGACCTTGGGCTTGATTTCCTGGGAAGCTGCGACGCGCTCCTCTTTCACCGCCGAGAGGCAACGGGCAAACACCGCTTCGCCGATCAGGGTCAGCGGCATCCCGTCGTCGAGCGCCGCGACGACCGTCCACTTGCCCGTGCCCTTCTGGCCCGCGGCGTCGAGAATCAAGTCCACCACTTCTTTGCCTTCCTCGTCCTTGTAGGCAAGTATATCCCGCGTGATCTCGATGAGATAACTGTCGAGTTCGCTCTTGTTCCACTCGGCAAAAACGTCGTGCATCTCCTGGTTGGTCAGGCCGAGGCCGCGTTTCATCAGGTCGTACACCTCGCAGATCAACTGCATGTCGCCGTACTCGATGCCGTTGTGGACCATCTTGACGAAATGGCCCGCGCCGTTCTCGCCAATCCAATCACAGCACGGCTCGCCGTCGGGCGTCTTGGCGCAGATCGCCTGGAAGATGTTCTTCACCAGCGGCCACGCCGCCGGACTGCCGCCCGGCATCAGGGACGGCCCTTTCAACGCGCCTTCCTCGCCGCCCGAAACGCCGGTGCCGATGTACAGTAGTCCCTTGCTCTCGACGTATGACGTGCGGCGGATCGTATCGGGGAAATGGCTGTTGCCGCCATCGATCAGGATGTCGCCTTTTTCGAGGATCGGCACCAACTGCTCGATCAATTCGTCCACGGCCTTGCCGGCCTTGACGAGCATGAAGATCTTGCGCGGCTTCTTCAGCGACGCGACGAACTCCTGGAGCGAATGCGCGCCGAAGAACTTCTTACCCTTCGCGCGTCCGTTGATAAAGTCGTCCACCTTCGAGACCGTGCGGTTGAACACGGAGATGGGGAACCCTTTGCTTTCGATGTTGAGGGCGACGTTTTCGCCCATGACTGCCAGGCCGATCAGGCCGATTTCAGATTGTTGGTTCATTGCAATGTGTCCTTTTGATTGATTTCTCTTTTTTACAGAAGGTAACGAAGGAAACAAAGAACTATTCGCGGTTGGCTCCGGGCAGGATCATCCGGTGGATGCCGTCCACCAGCTTGACTTCGTGGAAGTTGATCAGCAGTCCGACGGGTACGTTCAGCAGTTTCATGTAGCTCATCAACTGCGCCTTGTGGATGGGAAGCACGTTCTCCACCGCCTTCAACTCCATAATCAAACAATTGTCCACGTACACATCCAATTTCAACGGCTCGTCAAACGTGTAGCCCTTGTACTCGACCGTCACGATCAGCTGATCCTTCGCCGGTATACCCTGCAACTCCAGTTCTCGCATCAGGCACTTCTCGTAGATGGATTCGAGGAGTCCAGGCCCTTTGTTGCGGTGGACTTCAATCGCCGCCCCAATGATCTTCTTGCTCCACGCATCTGCCCGTTTGAACTCCGGATGCACTTCGTTCTCTTCGCCTGCTCGCGTGTCGTTTACGGAGTTACCTTCTGTTCAATTCCTTCCGTTACTTCTGCCAGGGCGCTCTTTCCGGCAGGGCGGCGTCGAATTCCTTGAGTAGTTCCTGTTGGTACGCGCCCGCAAACGTGCCGCTGAAAAACTTCCCGGCGCCTTCCTCGTAAAACCGTTTCCACGAAAGCTCTTCTCTGCCGGGGACGACGGGGAAAAACAGCGCGTTGTTGCCCTTGGCGGCTTTGAGGTCGCCATGAGCGTCGCCGATCATCAGCACCTTCCCGTCGGCGTAACGGCCGCCCGTGGCGTACTTGATGTGCTCGGTCTTCGTGCCGGCTTCCTGGCCGGCGATGTAATTGACGAGGTGATCGATCTTGTGTTCCTGCCATTCGCGCACCAACGCCTCCACCGGTGTCTGGCTCACGCAGATCACGTCGGCTTTCGTGCGGATCTTCTCCAACGATTGACGGACCCACGGGAACGGCGGCACGCCATAAACCATGTCCGCGATCCGTTGGTTGACCTCCTTGCTCCACGCGAGGAGTTTGACCAGCGCCGGGTCGTTGGTGGCTTTGGCCCTGGCTTCGAGCGTCGGATTGCCCAGTTTCGATTCCTCCTTGAGCCACGCATCGAGCGCCGGGATGTTGGTGACCTTCAGTCCGCGCTCGGCGAACACGTCGCGTTCGCCGATCAGCTTCAGCGCTTTCTGCACGGCGACGAACCGGTTGCAGCCCCGGTCGCGGGAATACAGGTTCACAAACTCCCAAACTTCCCGCGCGTACTTGCTGGCCGCCTGCAGACCGAAATGCTTGATGAACGCCGGGCAGAAGCATTCCTTATGCTTGATCTCCATCGTGTCAAACACGCAGCCGTCGCTGTCAATGCCGATGAAAAAATCGTGCTGCTTCGGTAGCACCTTCAGTTGTGCAACGTAGTCCATCAACTCTCCGTGTATATCTTGTTTCCGTTCCAACACGGCGTAACAAAACCGTCGTTGGTAGGGACGGCTCGCCGAGCCGTCCGCCAATGGGCAACCAGCGGCGCGCCCGGCGGTCGCGCCCTACCATCTCCTTCCAAAACTCCATCCCTGCGGCGTGTACGCCGGCAGTTTCATCTCCGCGAAAGTTGGCCGGGTGATTCCGTTACACGCCGCTGAACGCGCTGAATCCGCCGTCCACCGGGATGACCTGGCCGGTCACAAACCCGGATGCTTCGTCGCTGAGCAGCCAGAGCAATGTGCCGAGCAAATCTTCCGGTTTCCCGAAATGACCTTGCGGCGTATGAGCCGTGATCGTGTTGCCGCGCGCCGTCAACGAGCCATCGGGCTGCGTCAGCAGGCTGCGGTTCTGGTCCGTCAGGAAAAATCCGGGAGCGATGGCGTTGACGCGCACGCCGACCTTCGAGAAATGCACCGCCAACCACTGGGTGAAATTGCTGACGCTGGCTTTGGCCGCGCTGTACGCCGGGATCTTCGTCAGCGGCTTGAAGGCGTTCATCGAGGAAATGTTGATGACGCTGCCGTGTTTCTTCAACACCATGTCTTTCGAGAACACCTGCGTCGCCAGGAACGTGCCGAGAAAGTTCAGGTTGAACACGAACTGTATGCCCTCGACCGTCAGATCGTAAAACGTCACGACGCCTTCCTTTTTCTGCGTGAGGTCCTCGACGGCGAGGTGCTCCTTCGAAGTCGTGCCCTTGGGGTGATTGCCGCCCGCGCCGTTGATCAAGATGTCCACCGGCCCGAACGCCGCCTTGATCTGCTCGTGGGCCTTTTCGATGCTCGGTTTTTCGAGCACGTTGCACGCAAACGCACGCGCCACGCCGCCGGCCTTGTTGATTTCATCGGCGGTTTTCTGTGCGAACTCCGGTCTCAGATCAAGGATGGCGACCTTGGCCCCGCATTCGGCCATCGCCTTGGCCATAACGCTGCACAGGATGCCGCCGCCGCCGGTGACAACCGCCACTTGGTTCTTCAGATTCACATGAAATGGTACCGGCATAGCTTGTAGTCCTTTCAGTCTGCGGAAACCCGCAACGGCAACTTTTATGGAATCCGCCCGCGAAAAGCAACAGCAATCCCCTGATTTGCGCCGCTGGGGGCGTATCTCCCCCCATAGTAGCGCGGGCGTCTCGCCCGTGTCGTGCGGCATTCCGTACCAGCAACGGGCGAAGGCCCGCGCTACTGTGTCAGGACTTGTCGCGGAGGCAGTGTCAAGTTACGCCAAGTCAGTCAGGCACACCGGCGGCCGGAAGTAACCGAAGACCAACCACGGTTTTTCAAACGCGCACGCGCGCTTTTGGAGGGGCACGATGTACCTGTAGTTTCCCAAAAAATTGGAAATATGTGCTTGACAGAATGGCAGGGTGGTGTATATCTTTCAAAGCTGAGCGAGTAATATCGTTTATAGGGTCCGAATCGAGTTAGCAGCGGAGGGGTATGTTATATGAAAAGGCGAGATATCATTTTAATCGTGCTGGCAACGATGCTGTGTTGCTCGACCAGCCGTGCCAGTATTACGAGTGCGTCTTGGTGGGACGATGGTGACGGTGCGATCGTCTGTAGTAATACTGCTTGGAATCCAGGCACCGCAGTCTTGAGCATGTCAGGAGATCAGTACTGGGCGCCGGGGCACATGCTGGGAACCGTCAAGACCGATACCCAACAGGATCCGACACTCACTCTCGCCACTGGCATCAATAATGACAGTTCGTTCGCTTGGACCGCCTTTATTGTGAACGTGTACATGAACAATACCTTCACGCTTGCCAATGCGGCCGTGACCGCTCCCGGAGATTGGACGGTCGTCAGCGTCTCGCCAGTCATCTACACCGGCAGCAATTACGTTGGGACAATCCTGTTTGACACCGGAGCACCCATTCCGAACGATAACGTTAGCGAATTGGATTTCAGCTACCAGTTGCATTTTAGCGGCAACACCTCCTACACCTTCACTCAAGAGATGACCCCGGTTCCTGAACCCGGCACGGTTGCTCTTGTGGCGGTGGGCGGACTGCTCCTCGCTCAGTTCACGTTGCGCCGTGGTCGAAGGTAAATGTAGAACATTTTGATCCTCGATGGTTGCAGGCCGCCTCGGCGAGGCGGCCTGTTTTTTTCTTGCGCAGATTTGCCAGTTTCTGATGCTATTGCAGCCGCGCTTGGCAAGCGCGCTCAGACTCAAGCCGGAACGATTCAGTTGTACCTGGGGCGAAAGCGAAGCGGCTTGAAACCAAGACAACTGGGAGAAGCGGTCGGCGGGATCGACTACGTGACCGTGGCGATGACTGTGAAACGATTGGCGGCGCGAGCCGAGACTGATGGTTTCGCCGAAAGGAACGGGGGTCAGTGTTTTGAATCTGTTGTAGCTGCGCTTCTGTGAAGCGCAGATTCCTGAATGAAAACGGCGCTTCACAGAAGCGCCGCTACATCGACCGCAGCAACCGGTAGGGCGCGACTCCGTAAACGGCACGCGAGCAGGCCGCCGGGCCTTCGCCGCGCCGAAGTGGCTTCGGCCACGCAGGCGGGCGCGCCGCGTCCTTGCAGCAGTTCGGACGGCCCGGCGGTCCGTCCCTACCAACAGATCATCAATATCTCGGTGGTAGTGTCCAGTGGCGCCCGATCTGACGTGCACCCCATGCTTTTCCCTTGCAATGGATTCCGTCGGCAAATACCCTCTCAACCCATGAATCAGCAAGCAGTTATCGACCGAATCACAGCCGGGAAAATCGTTCCTGTCGCCGTGATTGACGACGCCGAGCAAGCCGTTCCATTAGCCGAAGCGTTGCTGGCAGGCGGCTTGGACGTCATCGAAATCACACTGCGGACACCTGCCGCCGAGCGAGCGCTCGCCACAATCTCGAAGACGTTTCCCCAGATGCTGGCCGGTGCGGGGACAATTCTGGACGAGGCTCAAATCCCGCGCGTGGTCGCCGCCGGCGGACGATTCGGAGTGGCACCGGGTTTGAACGAAGCCGTCGTCAGGAAAGCGCAGGCGTGCGGCTTGTTATTCATTCCCGGCGTGATGACGCCTTCCGAAGTCGAGCGTGCCCTGGCTTTGGGATGCAAACTGCTGAAGTTTTTCCCGGCCGATGCGGCTGGCGGCGTGAAAACGTTGAAGGCAATCGCCGGGCCGTACGCGCACACGGGCGTCAAATTCATCCCGTTGGGCGGCCTGAACGCGACGAATGCCGCCGAGTATCTCGCGTTGCCGGGCGTGGCAGCCGTGGGCGGCTCGTGGATTGTTGAGCGCAAGCTCATCACGGAAAAGAATTGGACGGCGATCACCAAGCTGACCAAGGAAGCGCTAGCCCGCATATTTCACACGCCCGTGTGAAATATGCGCCAGCAGGGCCGACAATTCGGCGAAAGCTGCCAAATTGTCGGGGCAACCCCGACACACAGAGTGCGTCGGCCTCGGGAGCGCCGCGCCCCCACGCGCGGCGCTCCCGAGGTGGATACTTCACCACTACCTTCTGGCAGGTGTGAAATATCCAGGCTGGCGATTGTGTCAGGCGGCGCAGGACGCGCGAAGTAGCAATGGGGCTCTCCAACTGAACGGGCGGGACGCCCGCCTGCGTGGCCGAAGCCACTTCGTCGCGGCGAAGGCCCGCGCTACTGTGGTTGTAGCCGCGAAACGTTTTCGCGGCGGGATGGAAGGGCCGCGAATGAGATTCGCGGCTACAATTCTCCGAGCGGCGGGACGCCCGCGCTACTGTCAAACTACGGGCAGCAGGGCGGTCTGCCCCTACCTACAGCCCTGCAAAACGCCCGACGCTGGCTATGGTGGTAGTATCAAGATGCACTCATTACTGTGCCCGCCAAGCCAATCCATCCTTGACAGCGACGCCGATGTCTGCTTTACTTCCACGTGTCCTTGGAGAAGCCGGCGCGACAAGCGTTGATTCTGTTCGCTGCTTATCCAGAGAGGGATTCAAGAGTGAAAGTCGTGCAATCTAACAGCCTTTTTAGGGGATGTGTTTCTTCTGCAGTGGCGCTAGTCGCGATACTGACCGCCGTCGTGGTCTTATCGCCTGCGGCATTCGCGCAGTTCACCAACAACTACCAGACCAACACGATCAGCGGCGTAGTCATCGACTGGGAGGACGACTACATCTTCGACCATCAGTTTTGTCAGTTGCAGGTCATCAACGCGGGTGCGCTGAGTAACTTCTACGGCTATATGGGCTACGTTGTGGGCGCAAGCAACGACTCTGCGGTGGTCAGTGGCAGCGGTTCGCTCTGGTACAACGATGGCTACTTGTACGTCGGCTATAACGGCGCAGGCAACCAACTCGTTATCAGCAACGGCGGCGTGGTGTATAACTCCCCCAACGGCTATGTGGGCTACAATGGTGCCAGCCCGAGCAATACGGTCCTGGTCACAGGCACCGGTTCGGTCTGGAGCAACCTGACTGGTTTGTACGTCGGCAATAATGGCGCTGGCAACCAGCTCGTCATCAGCAACGGCGGCGCGGTGTACAGCAGTTCCGGTTTTATCGGCTACACCAGCGCCAGCAACAACGTGTCTGTCACAGGCGCCGGCTCGGTCTGGCGCAACAGCGGCAGTCTGTGCGTCGGCTACAACGCCTCGTCGGTCAGCAACAAGCTTACCGTCTCGGGTGGCGCGTTGTATGTGACCAACGGATCGAGCAACGCCGTACTGGACGTTCGACGGGGCACGCTGACGCTCAACAGCGGGACAGTAACGGTGGATCGGCTGACCTTGACCAATGCCAGCAGCGTGATCACCTTCAACAGCGGTGTGCTCATCACCAAATCCACCACGGTCAGCAACGGCGTGCCGTTCATGGTAGGCGACGGCACAAGTGCGGCGACACTGAATCTTGCCGGGGGCACACATTCGTTCGTCAACGGATTGGCGATCACGAACAACGCAGTTCTGGCAGGAACCGGCACGATCAATTCGAACGTAACATTGGCGGGAATCCTATCGCCAGGATCATCGCCCGGCACGATTACCAATTCCGGAAACCTGACCTTGCAACCCGGTGCCGTCTTGAACTTCGACCTTGGCACCAACAGCGATCTGGTGGTTGTCAACGGGAACCTGACGCTGGGCGGCACGCTGAACGTCAGCGACTCGGGCGGGTTCACCAACGGTACGTACACTCTGTTCAGCTACGGGGGCACGTTGACCACCAACGGCAGTTCCAGCATCCTGACGATTGGCACTACACCGAATGCGAACTGGAACTATACGGTGGACATCAGTTCCAACGGTTACGTGCACCTGATCGTGGCAGGTGCTGTGTCGTCGTGCACGCCGCCGTGGGCCAACTTCACGGCCAACACGACGACTGGCGCGGCGAACTTGCAGGTGATCTTCACCGACAACTCCACCGGTACGATCACCAGCGTCTCCTGGACATTCGGTGATGGCGGCACCACGAACTTCACCGCGCCGACCACCGTGACGTATACGTACACCAACGCCGGCGTCTATACGGTGACTCAGGTCGCCTACAGTGGTTCTTGCGGTACCAGCACGAACACGCAGTCGAATCTGATCAAAGTGCTCACGGCGTGGGAGGCGTGGCAGCAGCAGTACTTCGGCTGCATCGGCTGTCCGCAGGCAGCAGGTGACGTGGACTACGACGGCGACGGCGTGAGCAACACCAACGAGTTCTTGGCAGGCACCGACCCGACCAGTAGCGCCTCGGCCTTCCGCATCACCTCCATCACGCCCCAGGGCAAGGACCTGCGGATCACGTGGACGACGGGCAGCGGCAAGACCAACGCGCTGCAAGTCACCAGTGGTGACGCAAACGGCAGCTACAGCACGAACAACTTCACTGACCTGTTCATCGTCACCAACACCGTTGGCACCGTGAGCAACTACCTCGATGCCGGCGCCCTCACCAATGCCCCGTCGCGGTTCTATCGCGTGCGTCTGGTGCCGTGAGCAGGCGCCGCGCTAACAGCTAAGGGCAAGGAGGAGTCGGCAAGCGCGGACTCCATGTCCTGAGCTTCGGAAACATCTGGTCCTCACGAGAGCCTTGGACCCAAGTGCTGCTCAGCCCGTCCAGCCATTCGACATGCCCGTCAAGAAAGAGGAAGTTACCTGCCATGGGCGAAGCCGATGAATGCTTCGAATTGGGACGTTTGGCCATAGACGGACCACGGATCCAATTACCGTCAGCACTTTCGATGATCGTGGTGTCCGGCCCGTTGTAATATTCCACGACGACCGCGACCTGAGTGTTGGTCAACCAAGGGCACGTGAGCCGTGATCCCGCAATCCAGAAATCCGTGTCCGGACTAGAATCCGCAATAACAATCGCATAGGAACGCGGCGTAGCCTTTGGCGCAGCCAGCCGTCTGTCATCGGGACACTGGAAGACTTTCGGCGTGACATAGCCACCATCGATCAATGCATTATACCAGTTGTTGGTCGGAGGATCATTCGCATTGTTTTCCACCGTCGGCACGTGGTTTTGATGGTCGCCCGCATACGATAGCATCGCGATGCCGATCTGGTGGAGGTTGCTGGAGCAGGCTATGCGACGGCCTTTTTCACGAGCGTTGCTCAGAGCAGGCAAAAGCAACCCCGCAAGAATGCCGATGATGGCGAGCACCGTCAGCATCTCGATTAATGTGAAAGCGTAAAACCGACGGCAGTTAGTGGTTTGCATCGTGGCTCTCCAGCACTTTTGCTAAAACTAAATACTCCCCTCCGCAACATTCGTCAAGGAACTTCGCGGCCAAGGCATGGTAGGGTAGGCATCCCGCCTGCCATTCGGATTCAACCCGGCAAACGACCGTACGGGCGAGACGCCCGCCTGCGTGGCCGAAGCCACTTCGTCGCGGCGAAGGCCCGCGCTACTGTTATTGTAGCCGCGAAACGTTTTCGCGGCGGGACGGAAGGGCCGCGAATGAGATTCGCGGCTACAATTCTGTTGACATGGGGGTAATCACCATGTAAATACAATGTAGGTACTGCGTATGGAGTTTGACTGGTCAGATCCGCCGTTTAACACGAAGGATGCGCCAACGATCCGTGAGCTAGAGGAATCGTTTGAAGATCCGCATGGGATTCGGTTGTTTCCTGACTCCGCGCGGTTTGCTCAAGAATCGCGCGCGTTTTGTCTGGGGAAGACGCTGACGGGTCGCGGGATTTTCAGCGTGTACCGGTCCGACGGAAAACTCATCCGCGTGGTCGGCGCCCGGCAGATGACGGAGGAAGAAGATTACTTCTACGGCCGGAAGGTGAGCGAATGGACATCGTAAGTGGAAAGAAGTCAGAAGCCAGAAGTCAGGAGTCAGAAGTGGAGGGACACGCTCCGTCGTGTCCGAACGGTGCCTAAATGGATGTTGTGACGAAATGGGAAGAGGTTCCGCCATTCACCTGCGAGCATGACGAGGCGAAGTTCTGGCTTGCGCATCGCATTGACGCCAAGCTGATGGAGCTTTCGATTGCGGGAGCCGACCAGAGCGAATCGACGACCATCACGCTGCGCATTGACCCGCGGATGCTGGCGCGGATCAAACGGCTTGCTCGTTCCCGGTATTTGAACTATCAGAGCATGATCAAGCAGTGGCTCAGCGAACGAATGGAAACCGAACTCCGCGAGCGGGGAAACAAATGAAGGCGGAAGGCAGAAGACAGCTCCGTACACGACACGCGAGCGGGAAGACAGAAGACAGAAGCGGGCTGCCAAACGCGGAAGTGCGCTGTTCGCTACGTCCTAGCTCCCACCTTCTGGCTCCTGACTCCCCTGCTCCGAAATTCCGCAGTGTCCTAATCTGGAGGGCCACGTTTACCCGCCTTTGGCGGCGCCGAAGGCGACCAGGGCTCTGTCGTGGCCGCATTTCGCGAACGGACGCGACGGAGCGCGTCCCTCCAAACTGCAAATCAGGACACTACCCGAAATTCCGCCGGAATTTCGGAGTGAATCTCCTGTCTCCTGTCTCCCCTGCTCCGAAGGCTTTCGGAGTGAATCTTCTGTCTCCTGTCTCCTGTCTCCTGTCTTCTTCCCCCCATGGCTTCACCCTGCTCGAACTTCTGGCGGTGTTCGTCATCATTGTCACGCTGGCGGGAATGATCCTCGGCGTCACCAAGTATGCAGCGACCAATGCTGCAACCTCGCGCACCCGAGCCGAGATCGCGGCGATGGAAGGAGCGCTGGAAAGCTACAAGAACGATAACGGGGCTTATCCGCTCAGCACCCCGACGCGGGCGTCGCCCCCAGCCGGGACGGAAATAAGCAATTCGGGTAGTCTGTACGCGGCTCTTGCCGGCACGAGGACCAATCAATACTTCTACTTCAAGCCCAGTCAACTCAAGACCAGCAGTGCTGGGATTACCTATATCGTCGATCCGTTCGGAAACCCGTACAACTATTTCTGCACGGTGCCGCCATCGAGTATGCTACCGAATTATCAGGTAAACCAGGCGACATTCGACCTTTGGTCGTACGGCCCAAGCGGCACGAACGGAGCCCCTGACATGATAACGAACTGGAAACAATAATTTAGGAGCTACTATGAAAACCTCTTCAACGACCAACCGTGCATTCACCTTGCTTGAACTGTTGACCGTCATTGCCATTATCGGAGTCTTGGCCGGGCTGTTGTTTCCAGCGATCAAGAACGCGCTCCTGAGGGCCGAGGTAGCCAAAGCGCAACAGGCTGTGAACGGCTTGGCGACTGGCTTTAAGTCGTACTACACGGAGTACGGCAAATGGCCCATCGCGTATTCGGGGACAGGTCCATTCTCGTACGAGGATTTCATCGTTGATCAGAATCTAGTTGCGCTTCTCTCCGGTCAAGACCCTAGCTCCTCTACGTATCTCCCTACGCCAAATCCTGCCGCATGGAAGGACTCGCCACCCGGCGGCTCGTACGGCTCGTCACCATCTGCCACGATCCAAGGCAACACCCGCAAGATCGTCTTTCTCGAATTCAAAAAGGCGGACCTCGACAGTTCCGGTAGGTTTGTAGATCCGTGGGGCAAGCCTTATCACTTTCGACTCGATGTTAACTATCAAAACTCGATTTACAATCCATTCTCTCTACAAACAAGTACGTATGCCGTGACCAATGGGTTTCTTATCTGGTCAGTCGGGCCTGACGGGCAATATGATGAAAATGGTGATGTGCCTCCGTCAGCGCTAAACAAGGACAACGTCAAAAGCTGGTAACGCCCGATGACAAAGCCGCGAACACATGGGTTCACCCGCCGACGTCTTTGGGACGGGCCTGCCCCGACCGGCCAGTCGGGGTTCACCCTTGTCGAGTTGATCTCGGTCCTCGTGATCCTCGCCATCCTGTTGTCCATCGCCCTTCCCACCGTGACCAACCTCGCCAAAGCCAACGCGGTGAGTTCCGCCGCCCGTCAGGTCTCCAACACGTTGAACCTGGCCCGGCAATACGCCATCACCCACCGCACCTATGCACGGGTTGTGTTCCCCTACAGCGGCACGGGGAGCCAGCCAAATATGTGGTATTGCACTTACGCGGTCATGACCAACAGCGTCACCTCAAATCCCTTAGGATGGATACCCGTCACGAAGTGGGAATATCTCCCCACGGGCGCCGTGTTTCTTAACAATGCCACCGGCATTACCCCCGGCAACCTTGGAGCGCTGAATGATAATGCACACTCCCTCAATCAGCAGGTTGGCCTGCCGTTTGCCATTCCAGGAAACGGAGGGAATGTCGGAACCTTCGCCTACATCGAGTTCGGTCCAACAGGCGCAGCAACCCCGGTCTCGATCCCGCCCGGTAGTGGCACTGTGGGCAGCACCTTGGCGATCACAGAAGGTTTTATTACGAGCGGCAGCACGGCGACGCCGGTACCGACGACCACCAAGACGAGCGGCGGCACTCTGGCAAATTTGACCACCATTAGCGTGGACACCATCGTGGGCCACATACAGGTCATCCACCCATGAAGGCAGCGTTTACAACTTGTTGTAGCGGCGCTTCTGTGAAGCGCGGGTCGTCAATCCTCCGAAGGAATTCGGCGCTTCACAGAAGCGCCGCTACACCGAAGGGCCAGAAGCCTGCTGGATTACGCTGTCTCCTGTCTCCTGTCTCGTGTCTTCTGTCTTCTGCCCGTTCCGCCTTTTCCCTTGTTGAGGTCGCGGTGGCCGTGGCGGTCATCGCCATCGGCCTACTCGTGATTCTCGGTTTGTTTCCGCAGGGATTGCAGGCGAGCCGTGACGCCGCCGATAACACGCTATCGGCCATGATCGCGCAGGACATCCTCAACGACATACGGGCCCAAAGCGTCGTCAACCCCAACTTCTCCCTCAGCCTCCCTAGCCCTAGCCTCAGTCTCTGCATCGGGTGCAGCACGTCGCAGACTCTCGGCAACAACTCGAGCGATACAGCTTGGTTCGACGCGCAGGGCAATATTGTCGCCGGCACGGATCCAAACCGTTACTTCAAGGTCCAAGCGAGCTACAGTCTATACCCCGGTGGAATTCTCCCTCTGTCCGAGGTAATCGTCACGGTGGCTTGGCCCGGACAATCCGCAGCACCTGCCAATACGAACGCGTTCATCACCATGATCGCCAAATACAACTGACCATGAAACGGTTCTTCGATAAGCCATCGGCTATCAGCTTTCAGTCATCAACGATGCGGCAGCGAGCAGCGGGCAGCGGTCGGCTTTCAGAGTGTAGCCGCGCTTCTGCGAAGCGCGGGCGGCCGATCTTCGGAACGAAGTCGGCGCTTCATTCACCCCGAAAGCTTTCGGGGCAGGGAAGCGCCACTACAGCCAGCCATGCCTTTACGCTGTTCGAGTTGCTGGCCGCGATGGGCATTCTAGCCGTGCTCTCCGCCCTTCTCTTTGCAGCGTTCAATCAGGGGACAAAGGTATGGCTGCAAAGCGAGAACCGGGTCGAGACCTATACGCAGGCGCGTGCCACTTTGGATTTCATGGCGAACGAAATTTCGCAAGCCGTGACAAGCTCGAACGTCTGCTTTTACGGCGATGCTACTCACTTCTACTTTGTCGCTCCCGTTGGAGCCGGTTCTGTCAACAACTGCGCCGACCTTTGCGAGATTGGGTATGTGTTTGATCCCACTTTGCGGACGCTAACTCGCAAGTTCGCCGCGCCGACCACAGCCAATATCGGCAATGGCAATTGGAACATCATCAACAACGGCAGTGCGTGGTGGGGCGTGGGCGCGTTTGACCCTTCCCAAGTCGTACTCGCCACCAACGTCCTCAACCTCACCTTCGCCTACCTTGATCAAAATTTGTACCCATTAACACTAGCTCAGACCACAACACTACCTAATAACACAAACTTGCCATACGCCATCCAGATCACTATGAACGTCATCGATTCACGCGCTGCGGCACGACTGAGTGTGGCAGGCACCTCAACGAACGCGATCATTAACGAAAGCATGCGCCCGTTCTACCGGCTCGTGTACATCCCCACGCACGGGAGCTAACGATGAAGATGCCACTGCCTCACACCTTCCCACGGCGAGAACCCGGAGTCGCGCTGGTTCTGACGCTTGGAATTCTCGCCCTAGTCATGCTGCTTCTCATCGCCTTCGTCACAAGTATGCGCGTGGAAAACACTGCTTCACGCAATTTCAACGATGGCATACGCGCCCGCCAACTGGCCCAAGGCGCCGTGGATGAAGCCGTGGCGCTCTTGAAATTCAACACGGCGAACGCACCCAACTACTACGTCACGCAGCCGGGGCGGGCTGCCAGTACGGCTGCTAGCAGCTATCCGCAGGAAACTCTGCTGCGCTCATACGATTCTGGCCCAACGCCGACGTATGCCTATCTCAACTCCGATGGCTCGATCATCCCCCTGAATCTGGATTATCAAACGCCCAGCGTGGCCACCATCGTAGCCCATTGGGTGCCGGTCATTTATACCAACCCTGCCACCCCCGGCACGGGAACGATCGTCGGACGGTACGCTTACTGGGTGGACGATGAAGCGGCCAAAGTTAATATCAACAGCGCCAACCAGCGCGTGAACGCGCTCGGCCCGACACCCTCGGATATCGACCTCAGAGCGCTGATCGGCCCGCTAAACCCTGGGGACATTTCCACCTACCAATTGAGCCACGGTGGCCCTTTCATGACACCCGCCGAGTGGAATCTCGTGCAGACTGCCTTTGTGAGCGCACTATACAGCAACAACAGCTTTTACGTCACGACGTACAGTGCGGACACCAATCTGACTCCGTGGGGCGCTGCGAAGCTCAATCTCAACACCTTAGGCACAGGGACGAACGGAGTGGCTGCCGTTACCAACGTACTTGGTAATATCGGGCTGACGAACTGGTTCCCCTCTTCCACTTTTGCATCTAGCACCTTTGCTAATAAATACGGAGCGAACTTGCTTAACCAAATCGCTGCCAACATTATCGACTACGGCACATTGGTTGATGATGCGACAACGGATAGTCAGTCCAGCCCGACATATTGCGGTCTGAAACCAGTGCCTTACATTAATGAAGTCGTCGGTTACGCCGCGATTGATCAGCCCAATAGCAACGCCTTTTTCGGCGTGAGTTTCGAGTTGATTAATCCTTACCTCAAGGCGAAGGGAAGCGGATATACACTGAATGGCACTTGGACTGTTCTTGCCACTGGCTTGACACCCACTACGCCACTCCCTGTCAATGTTCCATTCGGACCCATTCCGATCTCGCAAAATGTGCCGGCACAGGGCTACTACATGACTCCAACGAATTGGCTCTACCAGACGATTAACGATCCTCAGGTTGGCAGCCTTGCTCCCGGCGCAATCGTTCCGGTCACAGTGATCTTCTCTAATTTGAGGCTGTACAATTCGTCGGGGAATTTGGTGGATTTTGCCTACGGCTTGACCAACCCGCCGGTTCCCCCGATCAATATTCTGGCTAGCGGCGCAACGAACGTTTTTGCCATTGGCGACAGCGATCCTCGGTCGCACCGTTCCATGAGCATGGTTAACCCTCTGACGGGTACCACAGTGCCTCTCTGGGGCAATGAAGCGCCGGGCTCGCACAGTTTCTACTCAAGTCACCCGCTCACGGCGACCCCAAGCGATCTGACGGATGACGGAACCGAACCAAGTGCGTCGCAGGTGATCGACTCTAACTACCATATCACGGAAAGCCCGTACCAGTCGGTCGGTGAACTCGGCTACATCCACACCGGCATACCGTGGCGGTCGCTGCGGCTACAGCCTAAGGGAACAGTGGGCCCTCCGAATCACATTCCCGATTGGGTAGTGCTGGATCTGTTTACGATAACCGATTCGGCTCTCACCGGCCGTATCAACATCAACGCTCAAATGATAATACAGCCAGGGGGGGTTGGCACGCTCAATATCCGGAAACGCCCGCTGACAGCTCTCATCGGACAATCGGGATCACCATTGGCGGGAACATTGGCTGACCAGAACATCTACAATCAGCTCTGGGTTACAACCTACGCGCCGCCAGGAGTTGCCCCGTGGGCACCGACGTTCGCAAACGTTTACGCGATGGCTGGCCAGATTTGCGAAATCCAAGGCGTCTCGGACAGCACCGTAGGTTCGACCGACGCGCAGCGTGAAGATGGCGTGCGCAGTATTATTGACATGGTCACAATTCGCTCCAACACCTTCACGGTTTGGGCAGTGGGTCAAGCGCTGAAGGCTACTCCGACAGGCGTCATCGTCACGGGCGAAGCCAAGGTTCAAGCCGTCGTCCAGCGCGATTTCACCGGACAGTTCCGCATTCTGTACTTCCGCTATTACTGACAGTAAGGCGGGGGGTACCGGACAGGAGGCAGAAGACAGGAGTCAGGAGACAGAAGACAGTAGGCGGTAGGTAGGAGGTAAGAGCAAGGCAGGAGACAGAAGACAGAAGTCAGGAGACAGGAGTCAGAAGACAGCGGTCGGCTTAGCAGTTCTTGCGCCCCGCGAAACGGGGTGAACCTTTTTGCGGCCACTCCATTTTCAGCTAGAAAGAGCGATAAACCACGGAGCGATGCTGGATACGGTACAGTCGGATCAACCGGTTGTTGTGATATACCCAGTACAGCACGCGGTAATCGCCGACTCGCAGCTTGCACAATCCCTGCAATTCATCGGGTATGCCAGCGAGACGACGATGCACAAGAGTATCTGCATTTACAGCCAGCCAGATGGTTTTCCGCTCGATGCTGGCCGCGATTGTGGGATCGAGCTTATCGAACTGCGTTTGCGCTTGCGGCCCTATTTCGACTCGGTAGGCCATGCCGCGTAACGAGGCGTCCATGGACGAAACCTGCCCGCTAGATCATCCTGTCGTGTCTTCCGTAGCTCTTCCATGATGGCGGATTGGTGGGTCATCAACCAATCCTCCAATTCATCCAGTGTCTCTACCGACGCCAACACCGAGAGGGGGATTTCGACCGTTTCTGAAGCTGCGCTCATGCTTACAGCATACCCATTTCCATCCGTTTGGCAAGCGCGGGTTTCGGCGTGGCGGGAGACAGGAGACAGAAGTCAGGAGACAGGAGACAGGAGACAGGAGGCAGGAGACAGGAGGCAGCTCCGTGAAAGACACGCGAGCAGGGAGTCAGGAGGCAGGAGACAGCTCCGTGAAAGACACGCGAGCAGGGAGGCAGGAGTCAGGAGACAGGAGACAGAAGTCAGGAGCAAGGCAAAAGGCAGGAGACGGGAAGGCGGGAGACAGGAGGCGGTAGGTAGTAGGTAGGAGTAAGGCGGCAGGCACCGGACAGGAGATTCACTCCGAAATTCCGGCGGAATTTCGGAGCAGGTAAGTCAGGAATCCGGTCTTGGAGCGGCAAGAAAGGTTTGAATGCGCTGGCAGAGATGATACTATGTTGGTGAACGAGACTGAATGACCCGCGATGGCCGCGAGGCGCAGGCCACATGGGAAATGTCGGCTGGAACCAAACTGGAGGAGAAATAGTATGAGGAAGTTATTCGCGGTAGCTGCGGTGGCTGCGTTGATGGGCGTCGTCAGCGGTTGGGCGCAAACGACTAACATTCTGGAAAAGCAGGACATCACCATCAATGGTAAACTCAGTCCGAGCGGCACGGCGGTGACTGATGCATCTCTGTCCGGGAATGCGAACGCAATCTCGCGCCTTGATCTGCAGATCATCAGCGGTGATGGGACGACGACGAATGAAGAGCAGTGGATTGGACAGGTTGTCGGTTCCACCTTCAACCTTTTATTGCAACTGAAGGAGAGGGTGGATTTGACGCCGGACTCGACCAAGGGTGACAAGTTCGTTGTCGTGTTTGTGGGAAAGGGCCAGGTGGGCACCGCCAGCAATGCCGTGATCTTGGTATCGGGCTCGTCGATGCAGAAGGTTGTGAAAGGAGCAACCAACAATACGGTCATCGCAAAATTCCAAGGCGTCTGGGTGGATGGCACCGACTCCGACGCGGGGGAGGCCGTTGCCGGTTCGCTGGCCAGCGTCAAAGTCAAGTAGTAGTCGTTGCCGTTTGGCGCAACGCTCATCGTCAGACCGCGAGGCGCAGGTCACATGGGAAATGCCGGCTAAAAACAGCCTTGCCGTGCCCCGACAAAGGTGTAAGATTGTTGGCAAATGAACACGATGCTGAAAGCAATTCTCCCTGAACCGCGCAGCGTCAAAAAGCAAATTCCTATCAGTTCAATGAAAATCGTTTGCCCGGTTTCAAGTGAACAGACCGGGAAGGAGAACACAAAGATGAAACACAAACTCACAATGTTTTTGATTCTGGCGCTGGCCGTCCTCTTCGGGGCGCACGCCTTCGCCGGAATTCAGCTTTCGGTGAACATCGCGCCACCGCCCATCGCCGTCTTCGATCAGCCCCCCTGTCCTGGCGACGGGTACATTTGGACGCCTGGCTACTATCAGTACGGCGATTATGGCTACTACTGGGTACCGGGTCAATGGGTTATCCCTCCCAGCGTGGGACTCCTCTGGACGCCCGGTTATTGGGGCTTCGTCGGCGGCAGGTACGCCTGGCACGAAGGGTATTGGGGCCCGCAAGTCGGCTTCTACGGCGGCATCAATTACGGCAACGGCTACTTCGGCTCAGGCTTCAACGGCGGACGTTGGGAGGGGGGCGTGTTCCGGCATAACACGGTCATCTCGAACGTGGACCGCAAGAACGTGCACAATACTTACGCGGACCGCTCGGTGGTTCGGGAAATCAAGGGTCCGAATCACGCGTTCAGCGGCGAAGGCGGAATCAAGGCACAACCCTCGCGTGGCGAAGTGGCGGCAGGCCGCGCGACTCATCAAGGCCCGACGCCGGTGCAAGTCTCGCATGCGCAAGAGGCGCATAACAACCATCTGGCAGCTCATGGAGCCGCACGCGAGTAACCAGTCCAACGGCTGCGGATAGTGTCCATCCACCCGAATCACATCGGCTGCTCGGCGGAGGCTGCCGTCGACGTGACAGCCGACTCGATTCTGCTGTTTGGTCCGGGTGAGGCAAAGGGCGAGTTAAAAAAACGTCTTGAGAGAGACAATCTCGGCGGACGCATCGTCGCCATTCAAACGGTCGACAAGATGACGGATCGCCAGGTCGCGGCGAAAGTCCACGAGTACTTTCATGAATAGAATTCGGCCATCGAATCGAAAGCCGAGCGGCTCGACAAGGAACGGTGAAATCACAAAGGATATCGGGTAAATATCCCGTAGCGCCGCGCGCGGCTACCAAGTTGGTCTTCACGCTGTGAAAACGGGTCACCAAAAGAAGGGGCTGACGTTTGGCGATTTGACCACGCTTGTTTACAACCCCTGCAGCAGGCAAAGAGCCGGAGGAATCGTGCGGCTGGCTGTCAAGGCGCACGCCGTTGTGTTTCGAGGACACCAACGGTTCGTGATTTCTTGAGCAGAGCCGCGATGTAATTCTCCAAACGATGGTATCCCATGAACACGTTCCTGGTTTACGTGCGCGACGAGAACTTCTGCCGGGTGCTTCCGAAGGAACTCGACCGGTCAAAGCCTGACGGCGGGCGGGTCAAAGTAATGGCGTTTCCGCCCCTGGGCATCCAGACGCTCGCGCCGGTGCTGCGCCAACGTGGACACCGTGTGCGGATGTTTGACACGTGCCACCCGCAGATGAAGGCGGAGCACATCGCCCGGGCGGTTGCCCAAGAGCCACCCGACGTGATTGCGCTCTCGTTTCTATCTACAACCACTTACCCGGCCGCCAAAATCACGGCCCGGCGACTCAAGGCCGAGGCCCCGAAAATCCCGATCATCGTGGGCGGACCATTCGCCACTTTGAACGCGGATCGCATTCTCGGGGACTGCCCGGACATCGACTGCGTGGGCGTCGGCGAGGGCGAGGAGTTGCTGCCGGATTATTTGGAGCGCCTCGATGATCCCGGCTCTGTGGCGGGTCTGGTCTGGCGTCAGGGAGAAAGAATCGTTCAGAACGCCCCGCGTCCACTCCTCGGCGATCTGGACCGGTTTCCGTATCCCGACAGGACCAGTCTGCCGATTGATTACATCGAGTCCCTGCCGCTGGATGTCCCGGCGGTGCTTTCGTTGGACAGGTTCTGCACGGTGCAAACCTCGCGCGGCTGCCCGTATTCCTGCATCTACTGCGATATCCCGGCCCTCGGGCACGGCCGGTGGCGGAGCCGTTCGCCGGAGCACGTCCTGGGAGAACTGCAGGCGCTGAACGATATGGGCTATCGCTCGATTTATCTGACCGATGACCATTTTCTCATCAACCGCCAGCGTATTGACAAAATCTGCCGCGGCATCATTCAACGCAAGCTGGAGTTCCACTGGGGCTGCGAAGGCCGTGTGGATTCGGTCGGAATCGAGCAGTTGCCGGTCCTGCGCGAGGCCGGCTGCAATTTCCTGGCGTTTGGCGTGGAAGCAGGCACGCAGAAAGTGCTGGACCGGCTCAAAAAGAAGCAGACTCCCGCCCAGGTCGAGCACGCGGTCAGGGAAGCGAAACGCCATGGGATCGAAAGGGTCCACGGATTCTTCGTCGTCGGCTCGCCCGACGAAACGAAAGAGGATATTGTCGAGAGCTTCCGGTTTGCCGCCCGATTGGAGCTGGACACTTTTTCTTTCAATCGTTTGTGCGCCTACCGCGGGACGCCGCTCTGGCAGGAGTACGTGGCGCGCGGGATCATCGACGACGAGCGGGATTGGCACAAATGGTTCAAGTGCTCGGATATCGATCCCACCGCTCTGCCCAGTCGGGTGGTGAACCAACTGCGGGCGAAAGGATATGGTCTGCTGTTTCTCCACCGGATCTTCAAGCGCCCGATCCGAACCTGGAAGCTGCTGCGCACCTTCGGCCGCCATATGAAGACGTCCGACATCCTCAAATTGCTCTACAGTCCCTTTCACCGACGGGCGTTGACGAGGAAGCCCGAACTCCCGGCCTGGATGATGGACGCGGGACTCGATGAGCCGGACCGTCGAACGGTTTCCGCCCCGGGCTGGGCGTAGTGCCGGGTCGGAAATGAAACGATGAACCTGTAAAATGCATCGCCTTCCGGGGATCAAGGCTCCGGCGCTGCACGTCGGACACCAGCACTCCTTGCATCGGTGGAATCCCAATTAACCCATGTTGCACGAGCCTTCGTGCAACATGCGCCCGCAGGGCCGACAATTGGGATATCAACCCAATTGTCAGGGTGTACCCCGACAACGCACCCTGCGTTGTCGGCCTCTGACAAATGGAGTTCCCACTCCATTTGTCTTGAGGTGCCTATTGAACCAGCGCACTCGCACTGGTGCGATAAGCAGGTTAACAGTACGGAGACAGCGATCAGACAGGAGCCAGAAGTCAGAAGACAGGAGTCAGAAGACAGGAGTCAGAAGACAGGAGTCAGAAGACAGGACTCAGAAGACAGGAGTCAGGAGACAGGAGTCAGGAGACAGAAGGCGCGAAGGCGGGGAAGACAGGAGACAGAAGACAGGAGTCAGCTTTGCGGCTCTTGCGCCTTTTTGCGGCCAATGGAACGTTCGGGGTCGAAGATTGAACGGGCGAAGGCCGCGAAGACGCTTCGCGGCTACAATTCTGGGCTGGACTTTACTGACGTGACACAACTTAATGAGCGGCTGCGAGGAGGCCCAATCGGTGAAACAGCTATCGGCCATCAGCTTTCAGTCTTCGGCAACTGACAAACGGCATTCGCAGTTCAAGCTGACGGCTACCCACAGCTTCACGTTGATCGAGCTTCTGACAGTCATCGCGATAATCGGGATTCTGGCCGGTCTGCTGTTGCCCGCGCTGGCTCAGGCCCGAGCCGGTGCGCAACGCATCAATTGCCTCTCGAACCTGCGGCAACTGGGTCTCGCCATACACTTGTATGCAGGCGATTGGTCCAACCTCCTGCCCTGCCCGACGGACAAAGGCCCTTTCACCTGCTGGTTCTATGCGGTCGATCCGTATGTCCTCGCTCCCGGCAGTTCCACGACCCCGACGAACGCGCAGAAACTGGCTTTGATCAAACAGGATCCGTCCTGGTCTAGGTTCGATGCCAGTTCAAGGATCAAATGGCGCACCATCAAGATGAACCGCAAGCTGGTGGGTAAAGCCAAGGAAGGTGTCGATGTCCCTGCGTGCGACGCGAACCCGCCGCAACGGAGAATCACGCAGGTGCCTCACCCCGACACAACGCCCCTGCTCTTCGACGGCCGTTGTGAGGAAAGCAATTCGTCCGTGGACAAGGCGCGCTATGACGGCTGGGAAACTTACGTGGCGCGGCGTCATCTGGACGGCGCCAACGTCTTGTTTGTGGACGGCCACGTGCAATGGAGAAAGGAAACGCCGCAGAGCGACGGCACCCGCACTGGTTGGGAGAAGGATCAGACGACACTGGACTGGTGGGTTCAGTAGTTGCAGCCGCGTCCCGCCGTGGCGGGATTCGGGGCCATCGGCGAGTAGCAGAGCAAGCTTTGCGTGAGACCACGCCCCAAAGATGTTGATCGTTCATTTTCCCGATCAACTTCGGCGCTTCGCAGTCGCCACCTCAAACTTTGCCGAATGCAAAACGAAACAGGCGAGACGCCTGCGCTACTATGCGTCATGGCGCTCCAGCGCCATCAACTCCTGAAACCGGCTGTATGCCGTGTCCCAGGCGGCGGCATCTTGAGGTTGATACGTTTGGAGCGCAAACGATTGCCGCACGACATCGCGCAACGCGGCGAGCGATGGCAGATGACCGAGCGCCAACGCCTGAATCAGCACGTTGCCTATGGCGGTGCACTCGACAGGGCCGGCCAGAACGGTCCGGCCGATGGCGTCGGCGGCGAATTGGTTGAGCAACTGGTTCTTGCAGCCGCCGCCGACGACGTGCAGCACCTTCACCTTCTGCCCCGTCATCTCCTCGACCTGTTCGAGCGTCTTCCGGTAAAACAACGCCAGACTCTCCAGCACGCAACGGATCGTTTCGCCGGGCGTCTGGGGCGGCGTCTGGCCGGTCTCGCGGCAGAAATCCGCGATCTTTTGCGGCATGTTGTCCGGTTTCCCAAAACGCGGATCGGCGGGATCGATCAACGTCCTGAGCGGCGCAGCCGCTCCGGCGAGCCTGACCAGTTCCGCGTAATCGTATTCCCTGCCCTCCTTTGCCCATGCGCGGCGGCATTCCTGTACGATCCAGAGGCCGACGATGTTTTTCAGGAACCGGATCGAGTTGCCGTAGCCGACTTCGTTCGTCCAGTTGTAGGCGAGGCTTTTCTCGTTGATGATCGGTTTCTTCGTCTCGATGCCGAGCAGCGACCACGTGCCCGAACTGAGGTAGGCCCAGTCTTTCCCCGCGCCCGGCACCGCCGCCACCGCCGCGCCGGTATCGTGCGAGCAGGTCGCCACGACCTGTACGCCGTTCAGTCCGGTCTCCTCCGCCAGCGCCGGCAGCATCGGCCCCAGCACGGTGCCAGACGGCACAACTTCGGGAAACAATTTCTTTGGCAGCCCGAGTTTCTTGAGCAACGGACGCGACCATTTTTTCTTCCTGGGATTGTACAGTTGCGTCGTGCTGGCCAGCGAGGCATCCACTTTGGCCACGCCGGAGAACAGGTAATTGAAGTAATCGCCCATGGTCAGGAACCGGTCCGCCGCCTTGAACAGCCACGGGCGCTGCTGCGCGTCGGCGTGCAACTGGTAGAGCGTGTTCAGCGTCATGAACTGGATGCCGCTCTCGGCGAAGATCTCCTCGCGGGGGACGACGGCAAATGCCCGCTCGAATCCGCCGTCCGTGCGCCGATCGCGGTAGTGATACGGCACGGTCAACAGCGGCTCGTTGTCGCGCAGCCAAACGTAGTCCACGCCCCACGAGTCCGCGCTGATGCTCTCGACCTTGATCCCGCGCGCCGCCACTTTGCGGAGGCCGGTCTTGAGTTCGTCAAAAATGCGCAGCACGTCCCAACGCAACGTCCCGTTGACACGCACCGGGCCGTTGGTGAATCGGTGAATCTCCTCCAGCGTGAGCTTCCCGTCAGCGAGCGCGCCGAGCATGACGCGTCCGCTCTCGGCGCCCAAGTCACACGCAATATAATGGTTAGTGCTCATAGAGTTCTCCCAATGAAACCGCAGATTAACGCAGATGGACGCGGAGTTAGAACTTATGAACGATGCGTCGCACCTCCACTTTCGGGTTACCGAGATTCAGTAACAGACAAACTTGAAGTGCTGTGGCCTTCAGATAGTTCAAGCATTGCGCGATATGGATTTCGTCGAGTGCCTTCACCGCCTTCAACTCCACGAGCACACAACCTTCCACCAACAAATCGGCCACGTAATCACCGACCACGATGCCGTCGTATCGCACCTGAATCGCCTCTTGTTGCTGAACATTGAGCCCACGCCTCCTCAGTTCATGCGCCAGTGCGTTCTCATAGACCTTTTCCAGAAACCCGTGCCCCAACGCGGTGCCGACCGCATAGGCGGCACCGATCACTTGTTCGGTGATCCCATTCAGTAGCGATCTGCGTGCATCCGCGTCCATCTGCGGTTCAATACTTTCCATACAGCGGCCCGAAATTTCGGCAGGCGGCCAGGTCGGCGGCTTGCGGCTCGTTCGCGCCGAACTCCGTCCACGCGCTCGGACGGAAGATCCGCTCCTCATCGAGGTTGTGCATGTAGACCGGAATGCGCAACATCGCCGCCAGCGTTACCAGCTCGTGACCGATGTGCCCGGCGCTGAACGCGCAGTGGTTCGCGCCCCAGTTGTTCATTACCGCGTAAACGTCCCGGAACGGCCCCCGACTTTCCAGTCGGGGCGCAAACCACGTCGTCGGCCAGGTCGGATTGGTGCGTTTGTCGAGCACGTCGTGCACCTCGTTGGGCAGGTCCACCGTGACGCCTTCGGCAATCTGCAACGCCGGGCCGAGACCTTTGACGATATTGACGCGCGCCGCGGTGACCGGCATGCCGCCGCGCGTCCTGAAACGGGTCGAGAATCCGCCGCCGCGGAAATACTCGTACACGGCCGGACACCATTCGGTGGCGTTAAGACACTTGGCGGCTTCCTCGGGTGTGATCTGCCACCACGGTTTCATCGTGGGTTTGCCATCGTCTTCCTGCATGCCTGTGCCGTCGAGCGCGGCCGGGCCGCTGTTGATGAGATGGAGGATGCCGCCCTCGGCGTCGCCTTTCAGCTTGTGGCCCGTGACGCGTTTAACCGACTCGGGACTCCAGTACGTGCGCACGTCGGCGAAGATTTGGGCGCTGCCCGTGAGGAGGTGACCGAAAAGCATTGTCGCGCCGTTGAGCGCATCGTTCTCGGTCGCCACGATGTAAGGCTGGCGAATGCCATTCCAGTCAAACGAGGAACAAAGGATCGCCTCCATAAAATCGCCGTTCGGATAATGATCGGTCCACTGCCGCTGGCCCTGGAAACCCGCCACGATGGAGTTATGCCCGTGCGCCTCCTCGCCGAATCCCATTGCGGCAAGGCGGGGATTGCCGACCATGAGATCGCGGGCGATCATCGCCATCTTCACGCAAAACTCCCATTCCCCATCCTTCTGTTCGCGGCTGCGCTGTTTCCCGGGACCGTTCGCGTCCGTGCCTTCCCGGCAATTCTCCCGGACCCATTTCACGGCGCGGGCGAACTCCCTCGGATCGTAGATGCCGCGCTCAATGCGGCGGGTCAGCTCGACCATGTCCACGTTCATCACGCGCATGCCGAGGTAGGCTTCGAAGAACGCGCTGTCCACCACGGAGCCTGCGATGCCCATCGAGGTCCCGCCCATCGAGCAGTAGCTCTTGCCGCGCATGGTGGCGACGGTGAGACCGGCCCTGGCAAACTGCAGCAGCTTCTGCTTCACGTCTTCGGGGATCGTCGTGTCGCCGCCGTCCTGCACGTCGCGACCGTAAATGTTGAAGATGGGATACCCCTTTTGATTGTGCCCCGCTGAAACGGCGGCGAGGTAAACCGCGCCGGGGCGTTCCGTGCCGTTGAAACCCCAGACGGCTTTCGGCAACAACGGATCCATGTCCATCGTCTCCGACCCGTAACACCAGCACGGCGTCACCGTGATTGAGACACCGACGCCTTCGCGCGCAAACTTCTCGGCGCACATCGACGCCTCGGCGATACCGCCGATGCAACAGTCGGCAATCACGCATTGCACTTTCGTGCCGTCGGCGTGGCGCAGATTGTCGGTGATCAGCCTCGCCGTGGCCCTGGCCATGTTCATCGTCTGCTTTTCGAGTGATTCGCGGACGCCGCCAAGCCGGCCGTCAATGGTGGGACGAATTCCGATCCTGGGTAAACTGCCGACCAGTCGATTCGCGGGGCGATTCATTTTGATTGCGGTTGCCATCTTCGTTCTCCCTTCAGTGGTTGTGAAAAGTCAGGAACGCAAGCCATTAACAATCGGCTCTGAGCAGAGAAAATACGACAGCCACAGGATCGAGAACAATCGCAAATTTTCGCGGTGCTGGGAACCGGGCGGATCTTGTCACTGTCACCGATGTCGTGACTGCGCCGGTGTAGCCCCGACATCCAATGTCGGGGCCGAAATCCCAAAGAAACCAACGACTCGGCGCTTCACAGAAGCGCCGCTACACCGAGACCGATGGTTTCGCAGTGCTGACTGGCAACGCGACACAACCCGCCAATTTCTGGATCACAGCGGCTACGGCACGAGGCGGATGCGGTAGTAGCGCGACGGCGTGTTCGCCGCTCCACCGACATCCGTGTAGCTGGCCGTCGTGTCCCCGCTGCCGGGAATAACGATTGACCCACTCACGTCCGCGAAGTTGGTCGTGTAGCTTCCGTTTGCGGCGCCTGCCGTGGCTTGCACCGCGTTGGTAGTCCCGCCCGCCGTCGTCCAGGTGATCACCATGTTGGTGCTCTGCCGCACGACGGAGATGATCCGCAGCGCCGAGAGACTGTTGGTCGGGTTCGTCCCCGCCAGGAACTCCTCCATGTTGTTCATGCCGTCGCCGTCCGGATCCGCCGTTGCCGCTGCCTCCGCGCAGTTGGTGCAGCCGAAATACTTCTGCTGCCATTGCTGAAATGCGGTGAGCCGCACTGACACAATCAGGTTCACATAACCGTTGGAACTGACGTCCACTGTATATGTCAGGTTGGTACTCGGCACCGTGCCAATCGTCAAAACGCCGGCACTGCCGTTGGTAAACATGGATCCGCCATAGGTGAACAGCGTGTAAGTCCCGGGACCGAACCCGCCGGCATCGCTGATGTTCAGAACTCCATCCAACGTCAAGTCGCCGGTCACCACGGTCAGGTCGCTGCTCGTTCCCAAGGCGTACTGCAGCACCGCGCCGCTGCTCAGGAACAGGAAGTCGCCGCTCAACGTCAGGGTACCGACGCTGCTGCCGCCGGGCGCAAGAATCCCGCCGCTATCGACCGACACCGGCGCCACGATGACGCCGCTGCCGCCCAGCGTCGCGCCAGCGCCGACCTCGACCGGATCCGATCCGAGGCCGCTGCCGGCAATGTTGTTCACGAGCAATGTCCCATTGCTGATCGTCGTGCCGCCGCTGTAGTTGTTGTTGGTTCCGGTCAGCACCCACGTGCCGCTGCCCACCTTCGCAATCGCCGTCGGCCCGTTGCCGTCCAGGATACTCCCGTCGAATGCGACGCTGGCATTGTTGCCGCCAATGACGTAGGTGGTGGAATTGAGTTGTCCGGCGCCGCCGGATCCCGACAGCGTTGTATTCGTACTGCCTGTCAGCGCTCCAAGGTTGACGGTGATGCCGCCGTTCAGGTTGTTCAACGTGGCGGTGTTGGTCCCCAAATCGAATGTGGCGGCGGCGCTCCCGGCCACGTTCGTGGCAGGATTGAACTGGAAGAAGCCGCTGCTGTTGCCCAGGGCGAAGGTCCCGCTGAAATTGGTCATGGTCCCCGTGACAGTGAACGTGTTGCCGCCCGTGATATTAATGTTCAACGTGCTGGTTCCGCTGAGGGCGCCACTGAGGGTGTTGCCTCCCGGATTCAGCGCGCTCGGCGCGGTGACGTTCAGGGCATTCGCGATCGAAGCGCCGAGCGTCAACGTGCCGCCGCTGAGGGTGATCGTACCGGTGCCGGCTGCGTTCGCGCCGTTCACCACCAGCGTGCCGTCGCCGACGGTCGTGCCGCCGCTATAACTGTTGCTGCCATTCAGCGTCAACGTACCCGCGCCCAGCTTGATGAGGGAGGCCGCACCGACGATCGAGCCGTTGGTGCTGGTAATGGTGTAGGCCGTGGCTGCATTACTCACCATGATCGAGCGTGGCCTCACAATCCCCGTGATGTCCACGTTCCCGTTCGCCGAAGTGTCGTCGAAGATCACGGCATCGGAATTGAAGAAATTGTCGGTGACACCGCCATTGTTCCAGTTGGTCGAAGTGTTGAGGTCCCAGATATTGCCATTGTACCCTTGCCAGGTGAGCGTTGCGGGGTTTCCGGTGACCACGAGCTGGACGTAACACTGTCCGCTGCCGGAGGACGGCGCCTGGAGCGCAAAACTCTGGCGTGTGCCGGTCGGAAGGTTGTTGGTGAAGCTCACGCCGGACTGGGACGTGTTGGTGCCGCCGGAGATCAACGTGTAGGTGCCGGCATTGAGCACGCCGCCCAGCAGATTGAAATTGTACGTCTGGACCCCGCTCATCGTCAGCAGGCCGCCGAGCAGCGTGACGCTGTCATTGGGGCCGTTGGTCGAACTCGACAGATCGAAGTACATGGTCGGTGTATTCAGCGTTAAATTGCTCAGAGTGAGTGTGCCCGCTGCGCCCAAGCCGTCGCCGGGGGTGATGCCGCCTCCGGAGTTGACCGTCACGAGACCGAAAATGGTTCCATTGCCCCCGAGGAGTGCATTGGCCACCGTGAACGCGCTGTTGCTTAGCAGCATCTGGGTCCCATCGATCAGCAACGTTCCTGCGTTCACCTGCAGCCCGCCGCCGAAGCTGTTGCTGCCGGTTAATGTCAACGTGCCCGAACCAACCTTGGTGACCGCCGTTTTATAGCTTGTCGCCCGACCCACATCTTCCGTGATCGTTCCGCGGAAGACCGTATTGGTATTGAGTCCTCCAATCGTCCAGATCGTGGCACCCATGGCACTCTGTCCTACCGTCGCGCCCGACACCACCGTATTCGAACCTCCAATCAAGGCGCCAATGTTGATGGTGACGGCGCCGTTGCGGCTACGCATCTGGGCCGAGCCGGTGCCGAGGTCGAACGTCGCGCCGCTGCTGCCGGTGCTGCCATTGAAGCGCATCGTCCCCGAATTTGTGCCCACCGCGATCGTCCCGGTGTAACTGCTCATGCTTCCAACCAGGGTGAGCTGATTCGACATCACAAGGTTCAGGGCGCCGCCGCCGCTGATCGCTCCATTCAGGCTGCCGTTGTTCGGAACCAGGGTGGAAGCCACGGGAACATTCAGCGCATTGGCCGTGATCAAGGCGTTCAGGACCAGGGTGCCGCCATTCAGCGTGATGGTACCGCTGCCCGCAGTGCCCGCAGCGTTTACCGACAGCACGCCGGCGTTCACGATTGTCCCGCCGCTGTAGCCGTTGGTCGTCGTCAGGATCAATTGCCCCGATCCCGATTTGGTCAACCTCATCGAACCCGTCAGCGAGCCGCTGCCGGTAAACGTGTAGGTTTGCGAACCGGTCACGGTGACCGACAGCGGTTGCAGTGACCCAACCATGCTCACGGGTGGACTGGCTGAGCCGGAGTTATCGAAGCTTACGGCCGCCGCATTGGAGAACACAGTCGCGCTCGTGCCGTTGAACCAGTTGGTAGTGATTCCCACGTCCCACCTGTTGGAGACTCCGTCTCCAACCCAGGTCACGGCCGGAATCGAGGTGGTCGTGGCTTGCGCGGTGTTGGAATAGCCGGAATTGCCGCCGGTGTTGCTGGCTCGAACCCGATAATAATAGGTCGTCGCCGGCGTAAGGCTTGTGTCGGAATAATTGGTGACGCTCGCGCCGAGCGAGGCGATTTGACTGAACGTCACGTTGTCGGTGGATCGCTCCAGCAGGACGCTCGCCGCATTGGTCGCATTATTCATCCATCCGAGGTTGATCCCCGTGGTCCCTGCAGCGGTGGCCGTCAACCCGCTGGGCGCAGCCGGCGCCAGAGGCGGCGGAGTCGCCCCCGTCACGACCACGCTCACCGTGTCCGTCATGGCGTCGCCGGTGCCGGCGGTGACGGTATAGCCGAAACTGGCCATGCCGGAAAAGCCCGAGGCGGGCGTGAACTGGGCGGTGTGACCGTCGCCCAGCAGCGCGACGACGCCGTTGCTCGGGCTGGAGACCGCGTAAACCGGGCTGGCGTTGGTGAATCCCATGGTGTACTGCCACAGATCCACGTTCACCGAAGCATTGCTTAGCGCAATCGCGTGCGGGCCGGCCAACCAGTTGAGATACTCCTCCAGACGGGTATAGCCGTCGGGCCCCAGGTTGTTGGCGTCGGTGGCATCATTCGGATTCATCCCGTTGGCCAATTCCCAATAATCCGGTATGCCATCCTGATCGGTGTCGACGGGATCGAAGGCAGTATTCAGCGTGCCGTAGCCGTTGTTGCCCAAGCCGCTCTGCGTCTGGCTGGTCCACTGATGGCCGCTCGTGCCCAAAGACATCAAATCGCTGAGGACTTGAGAGTCCACCTGGTCGCGGTAAAGCGAGTTGGTGGAGTTATAGAACAAATTGTTGTTCGCCGAGAAGGCTCCGGCCACGGACAGGCTGTAGAAATAGCCGCCCGTCGTGCTCGCCGTTGGGATGTTCGTCGTCCAAAATGACCATGGACTACTCAGGACGACCACACCGCTCGGAGCCGTGGGCGCCCCGTTGAGGCTGCCGTTATAGTCGCTGTCCAGCAAATTGCCCGAGGAGTACACACTTTGGTTGGAGTTGAACTGGAAAAAATCGTTGCCCGGGGTTGCGGTCGAAGGGCCGGCGATAAAGTAGTCGTTAACAATGTCATGGGTAAAGTGCCCCGACGTGTTCGCCACCGTATAGCCGTCAATATAGTTATAAATGACGTTGTTGATGGACACCGTATTCATCTTGGCCATCGGGTTGCGGTCATGAGCATTGGCCCAGATATTCCGATACCAGGTTACGACGCCGCCGAGGCTCTCGGAGTGACAGACAAACTGTTGCCCGATTGGATTGGCCAGAATCGAGTTCTGGAAGGTGAAGTGGTCGGCACCGTGGTTCCCGTGCGCGTCGATGTCATTGTACGGGGCGTACTCGATGGAGACGTGATCAAAAATCATGTTCGTTCCGTCGCCCAGATTGATCCCGTCCTCGGTGGAACTGGCAATGCTCCCCGGGCGGAACCGGACGTTACGCACGATTTCGTTCGTCCTGCTGGTAAATGAGACTTCGTGACCCATGATGCCGATCCCGTCACCCGGCGCCGTCTGCCCGGCAATCGTGAGGTTATTGGCTGCCGACACCGCGGAAGACAAGGTGATGTATCCGCCAACGTCGAACACGACGATGCGATTCTGTTGACTCACGGCGTCGCGGAATGAGCCGGACCCGGAGTCGTTCAAATTGGTGACGTGATAGACCGTGCCGCTGCGTCCGCCCGTGGCATACGCGCCGTAGCCCACGGCGCCGGGAAAAGCAAGCTGTTGGGCCTGAACGGGGGCACCGGCGAGCATGTCCAGCAGACACGCACTGCTGAGAAGGAACAAGGTCTTCCTAAAGCCACTGCCGATGATTGATGAGTTCATTTTCATAATGCACCTTTGTAATTCGTGAGGCTGTTGGGGAATTCAGTATAGAAATCAAGACGAAACACACAGCGAAAACAGCATTAAAGTTGAGACGCTTCTCGAACGCAACGTACGAAGTTTGTCGCACGTTTCTGCGCAAAACGCAAGTGAAAAGTCTCACAGAATTGGGAACCGGCGGGTACATCGTGACCCCGCTTCCTCGACACGGAGAGACGACTGGCCCCGAAAACGTTCGGGGCTGGCCAGAAACCCAAATCAGCAAACGGGACAATGATGAACAACACTTGCTGACAAACGACTCAACAACGGCCCCCTTGGAAACGCAGTGCCGACCGGCAACGCGGTTTCGCAGACCGCCTTGCGCTCATTGCCCCGCGCCACGGCAGATGTCAAGTGTCGAGAGGCTGTTGAAATAGTCGAGAACAACACGGTCGCGACGGAGCGCGACCCTCCAAGTTTTCCGAAAGGAGGCGTGTTTCGTAGTGGAGGGACACGCTCCGTCGTGTCCGAAGGTGTTTTTCAACGGCCTCTCGAGGGCGTGTTGCCCAAAAGGCGTTTGTTGTTGTAGCCGCGCTTCGCGCCGTCGCCAAAGCGCTATCCAGCCGCCGCAGCCGTAGCTGCTTTGGCGGAGGAGGCTGGCGCGTCGGCGACTGTGAAGCGCGGGATCTCCGTTTTCTGAGCGAATTCGGCGCTTCGCAGAAGCGCCACTACACCGGAAGAGACAAGAATGGATTTGGGCAACACGCCCTCGATCGCTGGCCCCTTCACATAGATGATAAGAACCGAACTGACCCCTTTCTGGTGTCAAACATAAAAGAAATCGACTTTTTTCCTTTGGTTCTGCGCCAGAAAACCCTATGGTTTCCCGGCAAGGAGGAAGTTTTCCGCGTGAACCATCTGGTGGACGCGTTTTTGGATCATCTTACGGTCGAGAGGGGGCTGGCGGCCAATACCCGCACTGCATACTGCACCGATCTTTCGCAGTTTGTGAGTTTCCTCCGCCGCCATCGAATCGATCAGATCAATTCTGTCCAGCGCCAGCACATCACGGACTATCTGATGGAGCAACGCAACCGTGGTCTGACTGCGCGGAGCGTATCCCGGCACCTGGCCGCGATTCGCACGTTCTGCCGTTTTTTGTTCCGCGAAAAGATGCTGGCGACCAACATCGCCCAGACGATTGATTCGCCCAAGCTCTGGCGCACACTGCCACAAACGCTCGATTATCATGAAGTCGAACGCCTCCTCGCCGCTCCCCCAACCCGCACGAAACTCGGCTTGCGTGACAAAGCCATGCTTGAATTGATGTATGCAACGGGCCTGCGCGTCAGCGAGGCTGCGAAATTGACACTGAGCGAAATCAATTTCGAAGCCGGATTCCTGAGGACTGTCGGCAAAGGCAGCAAGGAGCGGATCGTGCCTGTCGGCAAACAAGCGATCTGCTGGGTACAACGCTATCTTCAGGAGACGCGTCCATTGATTGGCAAGAACGACGGCAATCGCGCCGAAGTGTTCTTGTCCCGGCGCGGCAGTCCACTCAGTCGCAAGACGATTTGGCACCTCATCAAGAAGTACGCGCGCCATGCTGGAATCACCAAAAACATCACACCCCACACCCTGCGGCACAGTTTTGCGACTCACCTGCTGGATAATGGCGCCGATCTTCGCGTCATCCAGGAGATGCTCGGTCACGCTGACATCTCCACGACGCAGATTTACACTCACGTTGACCAAGGCCGGCTCAAAGATACCCACTATCGGTTTCATCCCCGCTCCGGCCGGCGCTGAATTTCCTGCTCGACTTGCTTGGAGCCTGTGGCTACGATTCCATTATTGCAGTTGGATTTCCGCCCCGAGATTCATCGAGTCCAAAATCCCACCGCAACGAATCGAACGAGCGAAGTATGCACGGACAGAAACTGCAGAAGACGATCGGCCACGAATTCAAGAATCCTGATCTTTTCATCGAGGCGCTCACGCATCCATCGCTGGCTCATGAAAAAGGGGGTCCGGGCAATCACCACAACCAGCGACTCGAGTTCCTCGGTGACGCCGTGTTGCAGTTGATGCTTACGGATCACATCTTCAAACTATACCCTGACCTTCCCGAAGGTAAGCTCACTCAAATCCGCGCCCACCTGGCCAATCGCCACGCGCTCTATCGGCGCGCGCAGGCCATCGAGTTGGGGGAATACCTGCTGCTGGGCAAGGGTGAGGAAGCCAGCGGAGGCCGCGAACGTCTTTCAAATCTAGCGGACGCCTACGAAGCCTTGCTCGGCGCGATTTACCTGGATGGCGGCGTTCGCGCGGCGCGCAAATTCATTTCCACGCAGTTTGCTGGAGAATTCAAGCAAATCAAACAATCCACCCCGCGTCAAAATCCGAAAGGTCTCCTCCAAGAGCTTCTCCAAGCTCGATCGGCGGCCAATCCCGTGTACCGAGTTGTTGAGGAGTCCGGCCCCGACCACAACAAGTACTTCGAAGCGGTGGTCGAATGGGAAGGATGCGCAATCGGACGCGGACACGGTTGCAGTAAGAAGCAGGCTGAAGCGGCTGCAGCCGAGGACGCGCTACACGCCTTGGGGCAGGAACCACTAAAGACCAGCATCGCCGCGCCGGGCATCAGCCCGCTGTCAACGCAGGTTAATTCACTGTGGGAACAGAAGAGGACGGCGCACCAGAGGCAGGCTGAGACCTGATCTCGAAGCCAGATCGTTTGAAGATCGCCATCAACTCGGGGTTGCCGCGGCTGTACTGCGCCAATTCTTCGACGAGCGGACGCAACCGCTGTTGATTGTCTTGGATTTGGACCGCCTGCTGAGTTCGAAAGCGGATCTCGGCGAGAAGGTTGCGATTCTGCTTCCAGACAAACGCATTGAACGCCAAGCTCATCGCCAGCAGGCCGAGCCCTAACCAGCAGGTTAGTATCCGTAACTGCCACAATGCCCGCGCCACATCAAGCGGCGGCTCCGGAGCAGTTGCGGCATGTTCCGTTGGCATCGATGGTTGATCGATGGGGCTTGCGTCTTCTGGCGCGCTCATGGCTTGAGATCCTGTCCTTGGTTCGTCGCGGTGGCAGACGCACCGCTGTTGACCCGATACCGCTGTAAAATCTCGGCGATTTTGGGATCGTTGGCCGCCAGCGGAATGAACCCGCGAAGCACATTCTCAAGTGCTTGCTGCCGTGCCGACAACTGCTGCAATTGTTGCTCAGCCCGCACCCTGTCGCGATAGACCTCTCGAAATCGCAAAACGAAGTACAAACTGCCGATGACACAAATCGCCAAGGCAATCCCGCCGCACTTGACTCCAATCTGAAAATTTTTCTCGGTCATCATAACAGCCATGGATGATTCAACTTGTCTCCGACGCCAACTTTCTTTTCACACACCGCTGTCTGATCGTCCACCACCATCACGCGCAATCGTTTCTCAGGAGGCATACAAAGTCACTTTCATCTGGGTTCCGAACTGTACCGAATCCCCCCTGCCAATGCAAGCCCGCGCGAAAAAGATTAAAAACACGAAAGTTCGTGCGGGGATCGCAATGCAGCACGGCAGACGGTGTGCGCGAGTTAATAACCTCCGTGCTCCTGGAACTTGTACTTCTTCAGCTTGGCGGGTTGCTTCTTTTTGGATTTCTGTGGTGTTTGATGCCGCGATTGCTTTTGAGTTTGGCTGGGTTGCTTTCGATGAAAAAGATTGTGGAAGAAGTCTCCAATGCCCGCATGCGCGTCGATGGGGGTGATGACACTTGCCGTCGCGATGCACGCAATCAAGACTGCCGATTTGAAACGAATGAGACGTTGCATACAACCCGATAGGAGCAGCAACAGTGCCACTGCGATCTATTGGACCCGACTGTCGCAACCGTGGCTGAGCCATTCGTGGAACCTTGCGCCACGAAATGACCGCGTGCCGAGTTGACTTTCTGGCGCGATTGCCCCAAAGTTGCCTGACGCAGGATGAAAGCAAGGACAATCACGTTCGCAGTCTGTTTGCTTTATGTGGCCGTTGCGCTGTTCGCGGGCAACATGCATCACCACCACGAGGGTGGCGCGCTTGCCCCCGACAGCCATTGCGCTGCCTGCGTTTGGCAGATCAGTGCCCACACCGACGTGCCGCTCGTTTTCACCCCGATTGAGTGTCACCGAGTGGAAATACCGTTGCGCAGTTTCACCGTCGAACCTGTGCACGTTTTCGTTCCGTTCACCTCCCACAGTCGCGCTCCTCCTGTCACTCCGGCATAACTCTGTCGGGTTGTTCCCAAACTAAACCAACGGCCGGTCGTGTCGGGCCGATTCACCGTATTTCACAGGAGGAATTCAAGGTGAAGAAATATCTTTGCAGAATCGTATTGACGATGGCGCTCATCGCGCCGTCCGCCGTTCGCGCCGATGGGATGGACTCCGCTCTCGACGCGCTCAAGCAGCAAGTACAGCAGATGCAGCAGCAGATGCAGCAGTTGCAGCAGAAGATACAGGAATTGGAGGCGGGTAAGACTTCAGCGCCGCCTGCCGCCGTGCAATCACCGCAAGCGGTGACGCCGGGGCAAATGCAGGAGTTGAATGAGAAAGTGGACAAGGTTGTAGAAGCACAGAAGAAGACCTTGCTCAGTGAATTCAACCCGTCCATCGGGTTGGTGGGCGAGACGGTCTTCTCGTATCGGTCAAGGAACGATAGCGAGACCGGCAGTGATCGGCCGGGTGGGTTCGACGTATGGCAACGCTCGGTGGAGTTGAACGTGGCGGCCTCGGTGGATCCGTTCGCGAAGGGCTACGCGGTGATCAATGCGTCGGCCGATCCGGTCACCGGCGAGGCAACGCTGGGAATCGAAGAAGCCGCGTTCCAGACGACCTCGTTGCCGTGGAATCTGGAGTTGAAGGCCGGGCGGTTCTTCGGCGAGTTCGGGCGGCTGGCGTACATTCACGATCATGAACTGCCGTTCGTGAATCGGCCGCTGGCGCTTGATCAGTACATCGGCGGCGAGTCAAGGTCGGACGGGTTGCAGATCAATTGGCTGGTGCCCGTCGAGCACTACGTCAGCTTGACGCTGGGCGTGGGCGATCAGTTCGGTGCGGACAGCCCGAATCCCAACAATCCCGGCGGCTTCCGCAGCATTGACGAGTTGAACTACTGGGGACGACTCTCGACGTACTTCGATCTGACATCCGATTGGCAGGCGGAAACGGGCGTGTCCGCGCTGTTCAACCCACGGACCGAAGATCGCGGCGGCGCGGTCTTGCAGCCCAACGGAAGCACATTGACGGAACGCGAGCGGCGGTTGCTGGGACTGGATTTCTCGCTGCGCTACGTGCCGCTTCGGGACAATCAGTTTCGCAGCCTCACCTGGGGCACCGAAGTCTTGTACAGCGACAACCGCTACCTGATCGATCCCGATGGGATTGCCGGGAACGGTGATGAGTTCAACGGTTCGGTCGGCTCGGTGGGACTCTATTCGTATCTTGCCTACAAGTGGAGCCGGCGGTGGAGCGGCGGCTTCCTATTCGACTTTGTGGAGAACGCGGAGAACGAGCACGACCAAACCTTCGCCTACTCACCATTCCTCACGCTGGCGATCAGCCACTGGAATCAACTGCGGCTGCAGTACACCCATACCGACCACAACGCCGTTTCTGGATTGAAAGGCGACGATGCCGTGTACCTGCAATGGGCATGGATCATCGGCGCGCATTCACACGGCTGGCAACAACGCTAAGCGGAAGGAAATCATACAATGAAATCAAAACTCCTTTACATGTTGATGTTCGCGGCGCTGGCCGCAGTGATGCCGGCGCACGCAGCCAAAATCCGCGTGGTGACCACGCTCACCGACCTCGCAGACTTGACACGCGAAGTCGGCGGCAACTTGGTGGACGTTCACAGCTTGGCGACAGGCGTTGAAGACACACACGGCGTGCCGATGAAACCGAGTTTCGTCCCGCTGATGAATCGGGCCGACCTTTTGGTACTGGTGGGCTTCGACTGCGAGCATGCATTCCTGCCCGCCTTGTTGGAAGCGAGCAAGAATCCGCGCATCCAGAAGGGAACGCCCGGCTACGTGGACTGCTCGCAGGGGATTGCCCCCGTGGATGTGCCCAAGTCAACCGACCACTCCGAAGGGGACGTTCATCCCTATGGCAACCCCCACTACATGCTCGATCCTGTGCTGGCGAAAACTGCGATCCAGAACATCTACAATGCGCTGGCCGCAAACTCGCCGGAGCACCAAGCCGAGTTCACCCGCAACCGCGACGCCTACCTCGCCAAGCTCGACGCCAAAATCGCCGAGTGGCAGGAAGAGGCCAAGCCGCTCAAAGGTGCGAAGTTCGTTTCCTACCACGAACATTGGGCGTACTTCGCCGATCGTTTCGGCATGAAGTATTTCGGCACCATCGAACTGAAGCCGGGGATCGACCCGACGGCGCGTCACATCGAGGAACTGATCACCTCGATGAAGGCCCAACACGTCCCGCTCGTTGTGCGCGAACCGCAGTTCCCCGAAAAAGTGCCAAGGCTCATCGCCGAACAGACCGGTGCCGCGTTGGTGAAACTGCCGATCATGCCGGGCGGCGTGCCGCAAACGGACACGTATATCGAAATGATGGATTACATCATCCATACGCTGGTCGCGGCAGAAAAGAAATGAACACACGGGACACGGGCCTGCCCCGAAAAATTTCGGGGCAGGCCCACCCTAATACATCCATGAGCGAATCTCTTATCACGTTCGACAACCTGAGCATCGGTTACAACAACCAGCCCGTGCTCTCCGGCATTTCGCTTTCCATCGACCGCGCCAGTTTCACCGCCCTGCTCGGCGCGAACGGTTCGGGCAAATCCACCCTGCTCAAGACGCTGCTGGGCCTCCAACCGCCGGTCGCCGGCCGCATCCACATCGACGCGCCCGCTGACACCCCGGTCGTGTTCGGCTACGTGCCGCAAACCATCGTGCTCGATCCGCTCTATCCGCTGACGGGATTCGACGTGGCGCTCATGGGCGTGTACGGGCGCGTCGGACCGGGCCGTCGCGTCCCGCCGAGTGAACGCGACTTCATTCACGAATGTTTGCACGCCACGGGTGCGGAAGAATTCGCGCACCAACGATTCGCTGAGTTGTCGGGCGGTCAGAAACAGCGCGTACTCATCGCCCGCGCGCTGGCCACAAAGGCCAACATGCTCGTGCTTGATGAACCCACCGCCGGCGTGGATGCGGCGGCGACGCACGCCTTGCTGGAGTTCATCTCGCAGATTCACGAGGAACGGAAGTTGATGATTCTGCTCGTCACGCACGACCTGCCGCTCGTGCGCAAGCACGCACGCCAGATCATCTGGCTGCATAAGGGCAAGGTCTTGCACGGCACGGTCGCGGAGTTGCTCACACCGGAACGCATGGCGGAAATCTTCGAAATGGAGATCGGTTAGTGAGAACCAACTTGGTGAACTCAAACGCTGTCACCCTGAGTGGAGCGAAGGGTCCCGGTCGTTTGGGAAACCGGGGCAACACCAGAGATTTGCCATCGAACGACAGATGGCCCGCAGCGGTTTCGCTGCGCTCAGAATGACAAGTACCACTGATTGACATGGAAACACTACGACAGATTCTTTCGCCCGACTTTTTGTTGCGCAACTCGGTCTATACCAGCGTGCTGATCGGTTTGGCGTGTCCGCTGGTTGGCGTTTTCCTCGTGCTGCGCCGGTTGGTGTTCATGGGCGTGGCGCTGCCGCAAATTTCCTCCACGGGCGTGGCGCTCGCGTTGTCGCTGCCGTTGTGGCTTGGCGTGAGCGTCACGGCCCACGGTCCCCACAGCGAACATGTATTGGCATTTGTCGGTTCGCTCATTTTTTCACTGGCTGCAATCCTCGTGCTGGCGTTCTTGGAAAGACGCGGTCGCGGCATGCCCGAAGGCCGACTGGGCACGGCTTACGTCGTTGCCGCAGCGTTGAGCATTTTGCTGCTGTCGAGGAACCGCTATGCCGAGATCGGCTGGCTCGATTTATTGAAAGGCGAGATCATCACCATCTCGAATTTTGATCTTACGCTGACGGCGGCTGCACTGGCAGTCGTGCTCCTGGTGCTCGGTCTGTTTCACAAGGAGATACTGCTGGTCTCATTCGACCGCGACATGGCGACGACGCTCCGTAAGAGCGTTATTTTTTGGGACGTGCTGCTGTATCTGCTGATCGGGATGACCGTCTCGATGGCGGTGCTCAGCGTCGGACCGCTGATCGCGTTTGGGTTTCTCCTGATTCCCGCGCTCACCGCGCATTTGTTCGCACGCAACATGCGCCAGTTTACCGTGTTCGCCTCGATCATCGGCGGCGTGACTGCCTTTCTCGGTTTCTGGCTCGCCTATCAATGGGACCTGCCGGTGGGTCCGACTGATGTCGTACTGCTGGGACTGTTGTACGCCGTGGCGTGGATCGTTCACCGTTGCCTTTCTGCCTTCAGAAACGTTAGGATTGAAAACTACGGCCATGACTGATTGGACGAATCAATCCGTGCTGGAATTGCGCGATCTGCACAAGAGCTACCGCGACGCGGATGGAAACCCGCTAGACGTGATCCGCATCGGACGCTTCGATCTCGCCGCGGGCGAACAGGTCGCGCTCGTCGGCGCGAGCGGGTCCGGCAAAAGCACGCTGCTGAATCTGGTGGCGGGCATCCTGTTGCCGGACAGCGGCGAGATTTTGGTGAATGGCACGGACATCACGCGGCTCGATGAAGCCGAGCGCGACCGGTATCGCGCGGACAACATCGGCTACGTGTTTCAGTCGTTCAATTTGCTCCAGGGATTCACCGCGCTGGAAAACGTGATGCTCGGCCAGATGTTTGCCGATGGCGAACACGACGCCGACCGCGCCGTCGCGTTGCTGGAAACCGTCGGACTCGGCAAGCGATTGCATCACAAACCGCGTGCGCTCTCCGTTGGCGAACAGCAGCGCGTGGCAATCGCGCGCGCGCTGGTCAATGCGCCGCCGCTGGTGCTCGCCGACGAGCCGACCGGCAATCTCGATGCGAAGAACGGCGCCGTCGTTTTGGAGTTGCTCCGGCGCATCTGCGCGGAAAACAATCACACGCTGCTGCTCGTCACGCACGATCCGCAGGCGCAGGGACAGTTCAAGAAGGTGATCCGATTGGAGGAGCTGGCGTGAACCTGTTCAGGATCGTCATCAAGAACATGCGCCAGCGCGCGCTGGCCACGTGGTTGACAACCCTCTCGGTGACGCTGGGCGTGGCGTTGACCGTCGCCATTTTGCTCATTCGCGGCGGAATGCAGCAGCGCTTCGAGCAAAGCACGCTCGGCTATGAAATGGTCGTGGGCGCGAAGGGCAGTCCGTTGCAGCTCGTGCTCAACACCGTTTTCAATCTCGACATCTCGCCGGGCAACGTCTCCTGGAAATTGTTCGAGCAGTTGCGTGATGACAAGCGCGTGAAATTCGCCGCCCCGTTCGCCGTCGGCGACAACTACAAGGGCTTCCGCATCGTCGGCACCACCGACGCGTACCTCAAGGAGTTTGACTTCGCAGAAGGACGAAAATTCAGACTTGCGGAAGGCCGTGTGTTCAACTTCGATGAACGCGCATTGAAGGAGGCTTTCGAAGAAGCCGCAGCCCGCGCGCGGGAACGCGTCGCCCGCGAGCGCGGCGAAACGCCTCCTCCCGCGCCGCCGCGGCCCGAGCATGAGCACCCCGAAACGGCTGAAGCCCTGATCGGCGCGACCGTGGCGAAGGAGACGGGATTGAAGATCGGGCAAACCTTCATTGCCGCGCACGGCGTACAGGACACCGCTGCCACGGAACATCACGCGCATAATCCGTGGACGGTCGTGGGCATCCTCGCGCCGACGCAGACGGCCTGTGACAGAGCCATCTACATCAACCTCGACAGCTTCTACCACATCGAAGGCCACGAGATCCGGCAAAACAAGGAAAAGGAACAAGCGAAAGACAACGATCCCGAGGTCGGCCAGATTTCGGCGATTGTCCTGAAGCTGCGCAGCCCGCTCGACGCGCTGCCATTGTACCGAGAACTCAACGACCGCACGGACGCGATGGCCGCGTTCCCCGCGGCGGAAGTGCGCAAACTGTTCGACATCGTCGGCAACGTTGACCGCGTGTTGGTCGCGCAAGCCGTCCTCATCGTGATCGTAGCGGGCGTCGCCATCGCCGTTTCGATTTACAACTCGATGAGCGAACGCCGCCGGGAGATTGCCATTCTCCGCGCACTCGGCGCGCAACGGCAAACCATCTTCACCATCGTGGTGCTGGAGGCAATGATGATTTGCACGCTGGGCGCGATCGGGGGTATCTTGGTGGGACATGGAATCGTGGGCGCAGCCAATGCCGTGCTTGTGCACGCGTCCGGCTTTCAAGTGCCGGCGGGACAATTTCAGTGGATTGAACTGGCCGTATTGGCTGGGTGCGTTCTGCTCGGCACGCTCAGCGGACTCGGTCCCGCCGCGCGGGCCTACCGAACGCCCGTGGCGGAGAATCTGGCTCCGACGAGTTAGTTGCACGGTATTGGTGAAGGAGGCAGTCGCAGGATGAAACGAATGTTGCTGACATTGATGGGAGTCGTCACCGGAACGATGGCGCTATTGTTGTTGGCATCGCGAGCTGGTGGAATCCCGGAGCCGCCTTCCGACAGCCGTTACACGACGTTGCCGTTCGACGTGTTGCGCAGTTGGACCTACATCGAAGGCAAAACGCCGATCCCCGACCAGATCATGGTGTTTGACGGCAAGCGGATCCAAATGGTCGGCTTCATGATGCCGTTGACGCAGCCGAAGGCCGTCGCCGAGTTTTTGCTCGTGCCGTATCTCTGGGGCTGTTGTTTCGGTGGGCCTCCCGCGCCCAATCACATGGTGCTGGTGGACATGGCGCCCGGCAAAAGCGCGCCGTTTGTGAACGTGCCCGTCTGCGTGCGCGGCACGTTCCACGCCGGTGAGATGCGACATGAAGGCGCGCTCCTCAGCCTCTACCGGATCGAAGCCGACGAAGTGGGCGGGCGTTGAGACCATTTTCTGTTTGTTGAACTGCCGCCGCCCGCCTATCGTCTGAAACAAACCGCTTATGGATCTCGCGCGCTTTGACAATGTGACGCTCGGCTACAAGCGTCGCGCCGTGCTGTCCAATCTGAACTTCGCGATCCGCGAAGGCGAGTTCTTCGGAATCGTCGGCGGCAGCCGCTCGGGCAAGACGACGCTGCTGCGCGCGATGCTGGGGATTCTCAAGCCGACGCGCGGGGAGATCGTCGTTCACGTGCGCGCGGGCGAGGCTGGCGCGATGCTGCCCGATGGCGGCTACGTGAACCCGTCCGACACACCGGGCGCGGTGCGATTCGGCTACGTGCCGCAGCGCGACTCCATTGACGACGTGTTTCCGTTGGCCGTGCGCGAGATCGTGTTGATGGGCCGCCAGACCGCGCTGGGTCCGTTGCAGTGGCCGACCGCGCGCGACCGCGATCTCGCGGAGAAGAACCTTGCGCAAGTCGGCCTCTCTGAAGTGGCCGGCCAGCGTTACCGCACGTTGTCGAGCGACCAGAAACAGCGCGTGCTGATCGCGCGGGCGTTGACGGCGGAACCCCGCGTGATGGCGCTCGACGTACCGTTGGATGGCGTGAGCCAGGAGAATCGCCGCGCGATTGTGGAACTGCTGGCGCGGATGCACGCCGAAAACCGCACGACCGTGATCTACGCAACGCGGCGCTCAGAAGAATTATCCGGGAGCGCCGAGCGATTGATGCTCCTGCAGGCTGGCGCCGCGCGCGTCGGGCCGGCGGACGAGATTCTCGACGCGACAAGAGCTGCGGCGAAGTCATGAGCAAGTTCTTCGAAATGTTTCAGCATGGCTCGACGGCCAACATTCTCGCCGGGGTCGGAATCGTATCGCTAATCTGCGCGTATCTTGGAGTGTTCGTCGTGCTGCGACGCGACGCAATGGCGGGCGTGGTGCTGGTGCACGTCAGTCCGTTTGGGATGGCGTTGGCGTTGTTCTTGAGCGGTCTGATGACGACGGATGCGTTCATGCCCGTGCGGTTGTCGCCGCCATTCTTCGCGCTGGTGCTGACGATTATTGCGGCGACGTTGATTGCGTTGGTACATCGCGGCCGGCGCCCGCGATACAAAACGCCAGCAGCGGCGGCGTGGCTGGCGGTCGGCGCGCTAACCGTCATGCTGGCGGCCTCGTTGGCGCTTGTGGGCGCGGCCTCGATCGTACACGCCAAGGCGGAAATGCTCTACCTGCTGTTCGGCAACCGGTTGTCAATCAGTCCGGGGCAGATCGTCGGGTTGGCGGTGCTGGCCGTGATTGTCGCGCTCGTGCATGCGTTGTTTCACAAGGAGTTCGTGTTCGTGTCGTTCGACCCCGACATGGCGCAAGCATTGGGGGTGCGCCCCCGGCTCTGGAATATCGTGCTTTTTCTGACGCTGGGCGTGACCATTTCAATCGCCATCCGCGCGGCCGGCGCGCTCGCCGTGTTTGGTCTTCTCGTTCTGCCTGCTGCGACGGCATTGCTGGCCTGCAGAAATCTGCGTCTGACTTTCATTGTCGCCGTCGCGGTCGGCGCGGTGTGCAGCTTGGTCGGAATCGCCGTCTCTTCCATGGCGGACCTGCCGACCGGACCCACGATCGTCGCCGTGAGCGTTGTTCCCGTCGCAATCGCCTCGCTCGTTCGCCGTCAGCGTTGACTCTTCGTCGGCAGCAGCAGGTGATCGTACATCTGCCGAATCCTCTCCGTCGCCAAGCGATACGTGCCGAGAAAATCGTCGCGGGAGGCGAACCCGAGCCGCTTGGCCAGCCGCGCTTGCTCGCGTTCGTCGGTGGGCAGGCGCGAAACACTGACGTTCTCCATGCGGCGAAGAACGGATTCGATCCTGCGCAGAAAAAGATAGTGCGCCCGAAGCTGCGCGCTCTGGCTTTCGTCAACAACGCCGAGAGCCGTCAACCGGTTCAAAGCGGCCAGCGTATGCGCCGTGCGCAATTGCGGATGCGCGTGACCGTGGCGGAGTTGAAGCGTCTGGATGATGAACTCCACGTCTATCAATCCACCGAGGCCCGTCTTGAATTCCATTTCGGCGTGCGTCTGATCGCCGCGCTCGGTCTCGATGCGATGCCGCATCGCCCGAATCTCTGCAACCTCCTTGTCTGTCAGCCCGCGCGCATACACGGCTTCGTGCACCATCTGCATGAAGCACCTGCCGAGGTTCTCATCGCCGGCCACAAACCGCGCCTTGGTCAGCGCCTGTCGCTCCCAAAGCTGGGCGCGCTTCACGTAGTAATCCCGATGCGCCTCCAATGAACTCGCCAGCGGCCCTTTTCCCCCATCGGGCCTCAGCCGCGCATCCACGGCGAAGAGCGTCCCCTCTGCCGTCTGACGCGACATGAAGTCGATCACCTTCGTCGCCAGCTTGCTCGCCCTTGTCTGGCCTTGGTCGCCCTTGCCGCCCACGAACAACACGTCCAGGTCTGCGCCATAACCGAGTTCCTGTCCGCCGAACTTGCCCATGCCGATGATGACGAATGGAAACTTCATCAGCTTGAGTTCCCGGCGCGCCTGCTCCAGCAAGAACCGCAGACAAGCCCCCGCCAGCGAAGTGATTTCCAGTTGAACGCGCTCCAGGTCCGCCAACCCCATCACGTCTTCAATCCCAATCCGCAGCATCTCCGCGCGCTTCCATCTGCGCGCGATTTCCATCGGCGAGGCTTCATCGTCGGACCGGGTCTCGCTGCGGCTCATCGACAAAGCGACCAATTCCTCGTGCAGCCGGTGGATCGTTTTCGTCTCGGTCAGGGCGACGCCAAGGCAGACCTCATCGAACAATTCGGGCTGATGCGCCATCGTGTCGGAGAAGAATTTGCTCGCGTCGCCCAGCCGCATCAGCATTTCGACGAGCTTAGCGTTGCGAACCAACAGGTCGTAGAGCAACCCGCGCGAACCGTAGGCGCTGACGAACTGCTCGAACCGCAAGAGTGCCGCGTCGGGATCGGCTACCTTGCCCGCCCAGTCCATCAATAGCGGAAACAACCGCGCGAACAGCTCCTTTGTCCGTTGTGAGACGTGCACGAAACCGGAGCCGTGCAGCAGACCGTCGACGATCTTCACTGCGCCGGGCACATCTACGAAGCCGACGCGACGGAGCGTCTCGGGAAGTTTTTCGGGATCGAGTTGCCGTTCGGCGCTGACCGTGGCGCCCTGCCCCGCATCCGCAAGCACGCTCTGGTAGATTGACCGAACGGCGGTGGTGTGCGCTTGTTCCGTCGCGAGAAATCTTTCCACCGTTTTGAACCCGAGACTGCGGGCCAGGCGATACAACGCGTGTTTCTCGTCGGGGATCGTGTGCGTCTGCAGTTCCATTTCCATCTGGAGACGATGCTCGACGTTGCGCAGGAAACGGTACGCGCCGGCCAGCGTGGCGGCTTCTTCTTCGCTGAGCATTCTGGCTTTGACGAGCAACGGCAGCGCGCGCAGCGTGGTGCGTTCGCGCAGCATCGGCATACGCGCGCCGCGCAACACCTGAAACGATTGGACGATAAACTCGATCTCGCGAATTCCGCCGATGCCCAGTTTGACGTGCCGCGTCAGACGACCATCGGTCACGATCTCCTGCTCGATGCGCTGTTTGAGCACGGCCATCTGCTGGATGATGTTCTCGCCCGTGTGCCGCGCGTACACGAACGGCTGCACCATCTGGAGAAATTCTTCGCCGAGAGCAGGATCGCCGGCGACGGGTCGCGCCTTGACCATCGCCATCCGCTCCCACGTTTCGCCCCACTCGGCGTAATAGTTCTCGCAGCTTTCCAGCGACCGCACCAGTGGTCCCGTCGCGCCTTCGGGACGCAGCCGAAGATCGATGCGAAAGATTGTGCCTTCCTCGCCCGTTGTGCTCACGGCGTGGATGATCTCCTCCGCGAGCTTTGTGAAAAACAAATGATGCGAGATCGTCGGCGTCAGGCTGCCTTCCTCGCCGTACACGAAAATCACGTCCACGTCGCTGGAATAGTTCAGTTCCTGTCCGCCCAGTTTTCCCATGCCGATGATGGCGAAGCGTCTCGCCGCTGGCTCAGCCTGGACAGGCAACTTGAACTTGGCACGCAACGATTCGAGCGCGATCTCAAAGACGGCCTGCAAACACACATCGGCCAGATTCGAAAGTTCCAGCGTGGTTTCCTCAACCGTCGCCAGCCCGATCAAATCGCGCGCACCGATGCGCAGCGTTTCGCGTCGCCGGAACTGCCGCACGACGCCGTACTTCTGTTCGCGGACGCGAATCGACATGAGCAGCCGTTCTAGCTCGGCGCTCAGCCAGGATTTCTCCCGCGGAGCCTTTAGCGTCTCGGAAGCGATGAGAAAGTGGAGATATTCGGCGTTGCGCGTCAACGTGCCGGCTAATGCCTGCGAGTGGGCAAACACACGGACGATCAGGTCGAGACGGTCGGGCGCTTCCTGAAGATAGCGGTAAAACATGTTGGGGTTCGGCAGCGCCGAAACCAGCCGCCCGAAGTTGACCAGCGCACGGTCCGGGTCGGCGGACTTTTCGCAGGCGGCCATCAGATGCGAAAAAATCTTGGCCAGACTGCTGCGCTGCAGCTTGTCACTGCAAAGACGCGCGACGGCCGTGTGCGCACGGGCTGGCTCGCGGAATCCATGCTCCCGAAGAAGAGCCTGAGCTTTCGGTTTCGGCAACGGCCGGGAGGAAAGCAAAACGAACAGCTTCCCCCGGGCGGCGGTTGCTTTACGCGGTCGCGAGCGGGCCATGCGGGTTCACCGCTGCTGTTTCTGCATCAAATCCTTCGCGGACTCAAGAATCTTGCGTTCGCGGCGCGTCAGGCTGTGGATGCCTTCGCGGGCAATTTTGTCGAGGATGGGATCAACCTCCTGACGGACGAACTCTTCGGGAGATTCATAGCGCGCCCGCGGATCCGAGGGGCGCCGGGGCCGCAACAGCCTCGCAACCCGTTGCAGCCACAACAGCCAGCGCGGAGTCGCACCGTAGCCCAACTGCTTGATGTAAATGTAGCCCAGTGCCGCTCCACCCAGATGCGCAAGGTGCGCCACGTTTGTATCGGTACCGGAAAGCAGCGGCACGAGATCGAACGCGACTGCAATCAAGGCCATGTATCTGGCCTTCAACCTGACCGGCAAGACAAAGAAGACGAGCAGCGTGATCTCGCGATCGGGGAACAGCGTTGCAAATGCGATCACACAGGCAAGCACAGCCGCCGACGCGCCCAGAACCGGCACCGGCGAGTGAAAATTAAACGCGAGCCACACTCCCGCGCCTGCCAGTCCACCGAGAAAGTACAACCACGTGAAATACTTCGGCCCGATGAAGTATTCCACCTCGCGACCGAAAAACCACAAGATGAACATATTGATCAGGATGTGCCAGATGCCGCCGTGCAGAAACATGTAGGTCAGCGGTTGCCAGACAAAGCCGCGCCGCAGACCGTCGCCGCTCAACGCGAACAGCGCATCAACGTACGGAACGCGCCCGACCGTGCAGAGCAGTTGAAGGCAGAACACGATGACGTTGACCCAAATCAGCAACTGGACGACGGACCCGAAATGGTCCACCCATCCGCGCACCGAGCCGGAGAATCGTTCGCGCGCCCCGCGCACCCTCGATTGATACCACGAATCCAACATGTCGGCAGGAAGTTAGAACATTTCGCCCGCGCCCGCAAATGGGAAGTGGGACGGAGGGGAACTGGAGTAATGGAGCGATGGCGTACTGGAGTACTGGATGTTGGAAGATCGGATGTGTATCAGTAACGCACTACTCCATTCCCCCACCTCCAGTACTCCATTCCGCAGGATTGGTGAGCCGGCTGGGACTCGAACCCAGGAACTATGAACCGGGGTCACCCAATTCTTTGAGAATAACCTTTGCATTGTACCCACAAGCCATGCTCAGAGTTCAGTCTGCAATTCACTGACCTCGCCATTGAGAACAGCATTGGCTTGCTTCTCATCAAAAGCTTTTTCCCACCGGGCAACTGTGATCGTGGCAATGCCATTGCCGATCAGGTTTGTGACCGCACGCGCCTCATTGATAAAGCGATCAACTCCGAGCAGCAGTACCATGCCGGCAACGGGTATCTTGTCCATCGAAGCCAGTGTCGCTGCGAGTGTGACGAATCCGGCACCGGCAACTCCAGCCGACCCCTTTGACGTGAACAGCAAAACTCCCAGAACGATCAACTGATCCCAAAGCGTCAACGAAGTGTTGGTTGCTTGTGCGACGAAGATCGCCGCCATGGTCAGATAAATTGATGTCCCGTCTGCGTTAAATGTGTAGCCAGCCGGCAGTACCATGCCAACGACAGGCTTGGCGCAGCCAAGTTGCTCCAGCTTGACCATCATACGCGGCAGCACGGCTTCCGTCGAGCAGGTGGCGAACGCTACGAGTATCTCATCTTTGATGAATCTAAGGAATTTCCAGAGAGAGACGCGGCTCATCCTGGCGATGGTGCCAAGGACAATGAAGACAAAGGCGAAACTGGTAATATAGACGCCGCCCATAAGCTTGCCGTAGGAGCCTAATGTGCCGAGGCCGTACTTCCCGACGGTGAATGCCATGGCACCGAGCGCCGCGATCGGGGCCAGACGCATAATAAAACGCACGATGCCGAACAGGCCGCGCAGGATAGCGTCGATCACATCTACAATCACTTTTCCCCGGTCGGGAAGCTGCGCCAAAGCCAGACCGAACAGCACCGAAAACAGGATGATCTGCAGCATGCTTCCTTTGACGAAAGCATCTGCGACGCTGGATGGGATGATGTCCATGAAGAAACTGACGGCATCCTGCTGTCTGGCTGCCGAGGTGTACGTGGCGAGCGACCTGGTGTCGAGCGTGGCAGGGTCAACATTCATCCCGGCCCCCGGTTTCAACACGTTCACCACGACAAGCCCGATGATAAGCGCCAACGTCGAGACGATTTCAAAATAGATAAGCGCCTTGACGCCGACCCGGCCCACTTCTTTCAGGTTCCCCATCTTCGCAATGCCGACGACAATCGTGCCGAAGATGATTGGCGCGAGCAGCATCTTGATGAGTTTGATGAAAGCGTCCCCGAGCGGCTTGAGCGATTCTCCCCAGCCCGGATTCAAAACACCAATAAGAATGCCAAGCAGGACGCCCAGAATCACCTGAAAATACAGATGACTGAATAAAGTCGCTACTTTGCCTTTTGCTTTGCCCATTACCTCTTCCCGGAGTTGTTGGCTTGTCTTGTGCGCGTGACTAGGCGCTTAGCGATTTCATCAGTTTGAAGAGTTCTGCCCTGGTTTCAAAACCTATACCCGGAACATCCGGCAAACCCACATATCCGTTCTCGACCGCAATGCCGTCGGCGAAGCCGCCGAACGGTTGAAAGACGCCCGGATACGACTCGTTGCCGCCGAGATGCAAACCCGCGGCGATATTGAGCGACATCTGATGACCACCGTGCGGCACGACCCGGCGGGTTGACCAGCCATGCTCCTCCAGCATTTCCAGGGTGCGCATATATTCGACCAGGCCGTACGACAGCGCACAATCAAATTGCAGCCAATCGCGATCGGCGTGCATACCGCCGTACCGGATCAGGTTGCGGGCATCCTGATGCGAGAAAAGATTTTCACCCGTGGCCATCGGCAAATGGTAATGCTTCGAAAGCTCCGCTTGCAGGGCATAGTCGAGCGGATCACCAGCCTCTTCATACCAAAACAGTCCATAGGCTTTCATCGCCTCGCCGTAGGCAATTGCGGTGTCCAGATCAAAGCGGCCGTTGGCGTCGACAGCCAGGAATTTGCCGTCACCAACAACCTCAAGCACCGCCTCGATGCGACGGATGTCTTCATCGAGTGAAACGGCGCCGATTTTCATCTTCACCACCTGGTAACCTAGGTCGCGATAGCTTTTCATCTCGTTCCGCAGGGCTGTCATATCTTTGCCCGGATAATAATAGTCGCCGGCGGCGTAGAGCCAGACCTTCGAGTCGGCCTTGCCGCCGCGATAGCGGTCGGCGAGCAGTCGGTAGAGCGGCTTTCTCGCAATCTTGGCGACAGCATCCCACACCGCCATGTCGATGGTGCCCACCGCAACTGAACGCTCGCCGTGTCCGCCCGGTTTCTCGTTTGTCATCAGCGCGGCCCAGATGCGGAATGGATCCAGATTCTCGCCAGTCTCGTCAACAAGCGTCTTTGGATCGGCTGCCATCAGGCGCGGGAAGAAACGTTCGCGCATCAACGCTCCCTGGCCATACCGGCCGTTGGAGTTGAAACCATAACCAACCACCGGTTTGCCATCGCGGATTACATCGGTCATTAACGCGACGACAGAGCACGTCATCTTTGAAAAATCGATGTAAGCATTGGCAATGGCAGAGGCAATAGAGACAGTCTTTTCCCGGATTTCCATAATTCGCATTGTTAAATCTCCATAACCAAATAAATTTCAGGAAAAGAAAATGCGTGACATGTTGCGTTGGATCTTCAAATTCACGATCTCCCTCAATAAGATTTCGAGCCTGAACAGTTGGTGAGCCGGCTGGGACTCGAACCCAGGACCCACGGCTTAAAAGGCCGTTGCTCTACCGAGCTGAGCTACCGGCTCGCACGATGGGGCGTACAAGCGGAAGCGACTCTGCCACAGCCTCACAATGGTGTCAAAACAAACGAAGCCGCCGGGTGCGATTCGGGCGTATCTGAGCACCACCGTAACCCACCGAACACCGAACGTACTGGTGTTGTGCGAGGTAGGGCGCGCCGCGTTTTTCGGGGACGGGCGGCCCCAGCGGTCTGCCCCTACCTACAGCCCTGCAAAACGCCCGAGGCTGGCTATGCTGGTAGTGTCCAGATGCGCCCCTCGCTGGTGGGCGTGGCTGGAAGTTTTGGGCAACAACCGAAACTCCCCTCACCTTAATCCTCTCCCCTCAAGCGGGGAGAGGAGAATCCCCTCTCCCTTATCGCGCAAGGGAGAGGGCCAAGGTGAGGGTTGCAGAAGCCGAAGTCATCCTGACAGTCTCAACAATACCTATTCCACTTCCAAAACCACTACAGACTTGGCCGGCAACGTGGCGGTGAATCCGTCTCCAGTCAGCTTGAACGCATTGAACGCGCCTGGTTTGACGGCGTCGGTCTTCTCGAAAGTGTTGTGCGCTTGCATCGTTTCGGCTGTCAGAACACGGCCGGACATCGCCTTCGGCTGGGCGCCGCTCAGCGTGCAATTCACTTCCGCCGTCGCGTTCGGATTGAGGTTGCAGAGCGAGACGTGGATCTTGCCGGCTTTGTCACGCGAGGCGGAGACGCTCAGCGCCGGGATTTTGTCCCGGCCGGATTCGTAGTTGGCGCATTTCAACTCGGTCGGCAGCAGCGTCGCATCGTGATGGACGGTGTACATCTCGAAGACGTGATAGGTCGGCGTCAACAGCATCTTCTCCTTGTCGGTCAGGATCATCGCCTGCAGCACGTTGATCATCTGGGCGATGTTGGCCATCCGCACACGGTCGCAATGCTGGTTGAAGATGTTGAGCGTGACGCCCGCCACCAACGCGTCGCGCAGCGTGCTCTGCTGGTAAAGGAATCCCGGATTCATCCCCGGCTCGACGTCATACCACGCGCCCCACTCGTCCACGATGAGGCCAATGCGCTTTTGCGGGTCGTATTTGTCCATGATCGCGGCGTGACGGGTGACGACGTTGTCCATCTCCAGCGCGCGGCGCAGTGTGGCGTGCCATTCGGCTTCCTGGAAATCGGTGGCGGAACCTTTCTTGGACCAATTGCCGCTCGGCAGGGTGTAGTAATGGAGTGACAGGCCGTTCATACGCCGCCCGATGTTACGCATCAGCACTTCCGTCCAGTTGGTGTCTCCACCGTTGGAGCCGCAGGCGATCTTGAAGACGCGATTGCTGTCGAAGTTGCGAACGTAGGTGGCGTAACGCCGGAATTCATTGGCATAATACTCGGGTGTCATGTTGCCGCCGCAGCCCCAGTTCTCGTTGCCGACGCCGAAGTAGGTCAGCTTCCACGGTTGCTTGTGGCCGTTCTTCTTACGGAGATCGGTCATCGGGCTGACGCCGTCGGAGGTGATGTATTCCACCCATTGCTGCATCTCGCGCACGGTGCCGCTGCCGACGTTGCCGCAGATGTACGGTTCACAGCCGAGTTGTTGGCACAGGTCCATGAACTCGTGCGTGCCGAAGTGGTTGTCCTCGGTCACGCCGCCCCAGTGCGTGTTGATCATTGTCGGGCGGTTCGCGTACGGGCCGATGCCGTCCATCCAGTGATATTCGTCGGCGAAACAGCCGCCCGGCCAACGCAGCACGGGGATCTTGATCTTGTGCAACGCGGCGACAATGTCGTTGCGGATGCCGCGCGTGTTGGGAATCGGGCTGTGTTTGTCCACCCAGAGGCCGCCGTAGATGCAGCGGCCCAAGTGTTCGGAGAACTGGCCGTAAATGTTGCGGTTGATCGTTTGCCTGCCCTGGTCGGCATGGATGACGAGTTGGTTCACCGCCCCGACATCCGATGTCGGGGCTGCGCTCGCAGTTAGACTGCTCAAGGCAATCCCTACCAGGATTGAAACAAACAATCGGAATCGTTCAGTTGTCATCTTTGGCATCCTTTCCCTTCGTATTGGTTTGTCTTTGCTGCACGCGCACCGACAAGGCGGGCTTCAAGTCCCTTGCGGGTGCGCACCGGCGGCGGCACCATCGGCCTCCTTCTTCTTCCACTCCTGCGCAGAATACAAGTTCCAGTAAACGGAGTAACGCTGATAATGCATCCGGTAGAATGGGATCAACGTCACGTCCTGCGGTTTGCCGATGCCTCTTGTCTGAAACGTCAGCGGTTTGCCCGCCACCGGCTTGACATGGTTTAGCACGTCGTTCGCGTCTGACACGAACACTGGCACTGGAGGCGATGGCACCTTGTTCAAGTCGGTCTGGTTCCGGGCGTAGGGGCTGGGCATGTTCGTCGTGCCGAGTTCGCCCGCCAGCACAATCGGGCCGTAGAGGATGGCGACCGTCTTCGGATCGCCCGGCAGCGATTCCAAATGCAGCGCCATCGGCAGACGAATATCCACCGTGTCGCCGTTCCGCCATTCACGCTCAATCGTGACGTAGGAACCGGGCACGGACTTGATGCTCTGGCGCCTCCCGTTGACCGTGACGGTGATGCCGGATTGCGCCCAGGATGGGAACCGGACTTTCAGCTCCAATTTGACCGGCTTGCCGCACTTCATTGTCAGCCGGGTCCTGTCTTGCTCCGGGAATCTCGTATCCTGCCGCACCACCAGTCCCTTCTCCTTCCAGGTCAGTTCGGAAGCGATGAACAGGTTCACATAAAGCGAATTGCCGTCGTGGAAATAAATCGTGTCGCCATACTTGCCGTGGTTTTCCATGCCGGTGCCGACGCAGCACCAGAACGAATCCTCCGGCGTCGAATACGTCTTGAAGTGCCCGGGCTTCAGCGACATCAGGTAAACGAACATGCCCTGCTCCGGGTCCTGCGACGCAAGGATGTGGTTGTAGAGCGCGCCCTCGTAGAAGTCCATCGTCTCCGCCGACGGTTCCCACTCGAACAGGTGCCGAGTCAGTTTGAGCATGTTGTAGGTATTACAGGTCTCCGCCGTGTCAGGGCTGAGGTGCCTCGCGAACTGATCGATCGGGAAGAAATGTTCGCGGTCGCTGTCGCCGCCGATGACGTAGGAGCGTTTCAGCGCCACACGCTGCCAGAAGAACGTGGCGATGTCCCTGAACCGGGTTTCGCCCGTCAACTCGTATTCACGCGCCGCGCCGATCATCTTGGGGATCTGCGTGTTGGCGTGGAGGCCATCGAGACGGTCTTCGCCGCCGGCCAGCGGATCGAAGACGGCCTCGTGGTTGAACGCGCGGGCAAGCCGCAGATGCTCCGGGTTGCCGGTGACGGCGTAGAGGTTGGCCAACACCTCGTTCATTCCGCCATGTTCGTTGCGCAGCGCGCGCTGCATCTGCTCGTGCGAGAGACGGTCCACGCGGAACTTGAGCCAGTCAGCCATCTTCTCCAATACCTCCAGCGCCTGGCGGTTGCCGCAGTATACGTGCACGTCAAATAGTCCGGCCATGATCTTGTGCAACGTATAGTACGGCGCCCACACCTTCTGGGCGGCATCGACCCGGTCGAAGAACGATTCCGGATACGCCGAAAGAAACCCTTTGTTGTACCCCTGCTTCGGCAGCGCCTCCTGGCACTTGGCCAATTCGGCCACGATATAATCGGCCCGCGCCTTCAGCCGTTCGTCGCCCGTGCTGGCGTACATCAGCGCGCACGCCGACAGATAATGGCCGACGCTGTGGCCACGCAATTCGCCATCCGGCTTCTCCCATCCGCCCAATGGTTTCGCGGTCGAGGGCAACCCGGCGGTGACGCGGAAATTGTGCAGGAGCCGGTCCGCATCCAATGCGAGCAGGTACCTGTGGTCCCGCTCCATGGCGTCCTTGAACGGCCCGTCCAGCAACCGCACCTGGTTCAGGGGGAACGGCTCGGCTTTCATTTTGACTGTTCCTTCCGCCACCGCACTAATGGCCACCAACATGCTCAACAACATCGCTGCCACGATTTTGTCTCGACAGTCGTTTCTCATAGGCAAGCCCTCATTTACCGTGCTGTTTCCACGTTGATCACGTGCTTGACCACCACCGGCTTCCCTGTGTATCCCACGACCTGATCCGCGCGCTCCGTCTCCCCGCCGCCCACGCCGTGCCCCTCACCCACAAACACCACGCGGAACGTCCGCTCCTTCAGCATTCCCGGGAATTTTCCCTTACGCGCCCCAATCGTCAGCGTCCCCGCCGCCTCGTTCCACGTCAGCAGAACCGTCGCATGCGCTCCCTTTTCATAGTTGTAATTGTCCCCCTCATCCTCATACAGCGTGAACTCTCCGTCCGCCCCGCGATACACCCGCACTTCGATCGGGTCAGCCGGTTTCTCTGCCACATACTGCACCACAGGCCCCAACGGCACAATCGCCCCTGCCCGCACGTACAGCGGCATGGTCTGAATCGGCGCCGCCGCCTCCACGCGGCGCCCGCCCGCCTCCCGCTTCCCAGTCCAGAAGTCATACCACGCGTTTTGCCCCGGCAGATACACGCTCCGGCTCGTCGCCCCTTCGCGCGTCACCGGACTCACCATCACTCCCGGGCCAAACAAGTACTGGTCTCCCACATCCAGCGCGTTTGGATCGTTCGCGAAATCCATCATCACCGGCCGCATCATCGTCCCACCGGCGCTCGTCACCTGCCACGACACCGAATAAATGTAGGGCAGCAGCCGATATCGCAGCCGCACGTACGTCTCCCAAATTTTCTGCGTCGGTTCATCCCACCGCCACAACTCCTTGCCTACCCCCGACCCGTGCACGCGAAACATCGGATTAAATGCTCCGAATTGAAACCATCGCGTGAACAACTCTTGGTACCTCTTGTCCGTCGTTTTCCCGCCGAAAAACCCACCAATGTCCGTGTTCCAATACGGAATCCCGCTGATGCAGAAGTTCAGTCCCGCCGAAATCTGTTTCGCAAAAACGTCCCAGTTCCCTCTGATGTCTCCCGACCATGTGATCGCCGCGTTCCGCTGCTGCCCCGCGTACGCGGACCGCGTCAGGATGCACACCCGTTTCTCGTCGGTCTCCGCCCGCTGCCCTTCGTATACTCCCGTCGTCGTCATCAGCGGGTACGCATTAAACGCCGTCGCGCCGGGCCCGGCCGCTGTTCGGAACGTCCGAAATTCCCCCCACTTTCCGCTCAACTCCGGCTCCGTCGCATCGAGCCACCAGCCGTCGATGCCGAGTTTGAACAGCCGTTTTGAGATCTGCTTCCAATAAATGCGCCGCCCATTCCGGTTGAACGGGTCGTACCACTTCTGCTGCCCTTTCGGATAAACACTGGGCAGCATCGGAGAATAGAAAGCTCCGGCATGTTCCAATTCCTTGAAGTTTTGCGTCACCAAATCGAACTTTGGCCAGACCGAAATCAGCACATGCGCGTTCATCCCGTGCAATGTCTTGACCATTGCCGCCGGGTCCGGATAGCGTGTCGAGTCGAACTCGTGCGACCCCCAGGTGTCGAGCTTCCAGTACTGCCAGTCCTGAATGACGCCATCAATCGGCACGCCGCGCTTGCGATATTCCGTCACAACATCAATCAACTCCTTCTGGCTGGCGTACCGCTCCTTGCACTGCCAGAATCCCCACAGCCACCTGCCCATCATCGGCGCCGCGCCCGTCAGTTCGCGGTAATCCTGAATCACACCGTCCGCCGTGGGACCGAACATGAAATAATAATCCACCGCCTTCCCCACCTCCGACGTCCACCCCACGATCCTCTCCTTCTCCTTCACCCCCACATCCACATCCGTCACTGCCGGATTATCCCAAAACACTCCGTACCCTTTGCTCGACACCAGCACCGGCAGCCCGACCTCCATGTTCCGCTGCTGCAGATGCACCGTCGTCCCGCGATAATTCCAAACTCCGCTCTGGTGCTGCCCCAATCCGTAAACTCGCTCGTCGGGCGCCAGGACAAACGATTGCCGCACGCTTGTTCCGCCAACCTCCTTAACCGGTGATAGCGCGAACTCCCGGCCGCCTTCCGCCTCCTGAAGAATTGGCTTGTCGTTCAAATCATAGAAACTCACCGCGCCGGTCTTTAGATCCACCCGCGCCCGCAGAGCCGGGGTCTCCAGCGTCACAGCTTCCGGGTTTTCACGCAGCTTCCACTTTGATTTACCCGGCTTTCCAACCACGCTCAGGCTCTTGTTGACGGGCAATTCAGCCGTCGGCGCATACGTCACCCGAATCACCCGATCCGACCACACCTGCAATCGCATTGTCCCCGACTGCATCGTCAGCGCCACGCCATCGGATCGCTTCTGCACCTTGGTGACAGGCATGACCTCCGCCCAGGTGTAAAGGCCCGTCAGGCCGAAAACCCCGCACGCTAACGCAAGCGAATGAATTGATCTTTTCATTGAGGTTCTTTTACATGCCTTGCTGTTCGGTTTACCTCGCCAGAACGCCTTTGATCTTTAGCGCGAAGGCATGATCACAAGGTTGCTTGTCCGGCATCTTCACTTTCAACCCCTCCCCGTCCTGCGACCAATCCAAATTGCCTTTGTAGCCGAGCAGCGACACGCTCGTAATTTTGCGGCCGGCCAACTGGGGAGAGTTTGTCGCCAGAGATTTGATGACGGCGGCCTTTTCACCGGGCCAGCCCAGCAGGAAAGCATAGAGCGTTCGTCCTTTGATCGTAAAGCGGACGTCCCCGGCGGTGAAGGGCTTGGCGTTTCTCTCGCCGAACATGCCGCCTCCCGCCTGCGTCGGTCCCTCGCCGCAGATTTTCCACGGCCGCGTGCCGAAGATCGCTTCGCCGTTCACGTCCATCCATTTCGCCATGCCCTGGAGGAAGGCGATCTCGTGGTCGTCAATCGTGCCGTCGCCGCGCACCGGGATGCTGAGGAGAAGGTTGCCGTTCTTGCTCACGATATCGACGAGCATGCGCACCACTTGGGCGACGGTTTTGTATTTGTTCTGCTCCGCAATCTCGCGGCTGTAATGCCACGAGCCGATGCAGGTGTCGGTCTGCCACGGCTCGGGACGGATGTCGGTGGCGACGCCCCGCTCGATGTCCTCGACCACCGCGGCGCGATGGCTGGGTGTCATTTTCTTGGCGGTAAGCACGGCATCGAGTTTGCCGCCGGTCCACTTCTGGTCAGCGTTGTAGTAGTGCGCCTCGATGTCGAGGCCGGCCTGGCCGAGCGGCAGTTCCGTGTCGTCAAAATAAACGAGGTCGGGGTGATACTTGTTGATGAGGTCCTGGCAGCGGAGGAACCAGTTCTCGGTAAACGCCGGATTATTCGTCGGCGGCGTTTCGGTCCAGACCCGGTCGTTCTTGTTGTGCCAGTCTTGGACGGCCTTGATGCCCTTGATGCCGTCCGGAATCACCATGTTCGGCCCGGTATAAAGTTCTTGTGGATCGAGTCCTTCCCACCATTTGCCTTTGCCATCGGCCTTGGTCAGCGTGAACGCATCGTAACGCACTCCGGCTAGCGGACCTTCGCCGTCGTAACCATACGCCGTTTGGAACCAGTGCCACGCGTGGGCCGAATGATTGCTGACGCCGAAGCGCAGGCCGTTCGCGCGTGCGACCTTTGCCCACGTGCCGACGATGTCCTTGTGCGGGCCGACGTTGACCGAGTTCCACGCGTGATACTTCGAGTTGTACGCGTCAAAGTTATCGTGATGATTGGCGAGCGCGACGAAGTATTTCGCACCGGCGCGCTTGTAGAGCGCCATCAATTTCTCCGGGTTCCAGTGCTCGGCGCGCCAGAGGTTGTCGATCTCCATGAAACCGAACTTCGACGGATGACCGTAGTGCGCGACGTGGTAGTCGTAGCCTTTGTCGCCCTGAATGTACATCCGTCGCGCATACCAGTCGCCCTGCTCGGGCACGCACTGCGCCGACCAATGGGCCCAGATGCCAAACTTCGCGTCGCGGAACCAATCCGGACACTGGTAGTGCTTCGTCAACGACTGCCAATTCGGCTGGAACGGCCCACGGGCGATGCGGTGCTTCGGGGGATTGTCCTGCCTGGGCGCCCGTGAGGACGGGAGCGCGAAGAGGCCGGTTGCGATCCAAGCCAGCGTGGTTACAGAGACGACTCCGAAGGTGATGAATCTCTGACGCATTCGCTTCATGCAAATTCCCCTTTCACTTCATTTTTCGTTACCGCCATGTCCGACGGAGTTGCTGTGAGGCCGAGTCCTGCCAGAGTAAGAACTGCAGGATTATTGCGCAACGACTTTCAGCGGCAACCGGAACAGGATGTCGTCCGACGCCGCGCCGACGAGAAGTTCGTATCGGCCGGGTTCGACGACGTATTGTTTCCGGGCCGTGTCCCAATAACGAAATCGTTCCACTGGAATCTCCATCATGACCATGATCGTCCTTTCTCTCGGCACGTAAATGCGTCCAAAACCGCACAGCGCCAGTTTCGCCTGAGGCAGTGCGGACTTTACGTGCCGAAAATAGACTTGCGCTACTTCATCGCCATCGCGCGAGCCTGCGTTCGCAAGATTGAACGTGAGTCTCAGAGTGCTGTTCGCGCTGACTTTGGTTTTGTCCAGCTTCGCACTGCGGTACTTGAATCGTGTGTAGCTCAGACCGTGGCCGAACGCGAAGAGCGGTTGGCCGCCGAAGTAACGGTACGTGCGATTTCTCATGGAGTAATCCTCGAACGCGGGCAAATCATCCGTGGAACGATAGAACGTGACGGGCAATCGGCCTGCGGGATTCGTGTCGCCGAACAACACTTCCGCCACGGCGCGTCCGCCTTGCTCGCCCGGATACCAGGCCTGCAAAATGGCGGGCAGGTTTTTGGTTTCCCACGGCATGGCGATGGCGCTGCCGCTGCAATTCACGAACACGATGGGCTTACCGGTCGCCCGCAAGGCTTTGAGCAAATCCGTTTGCACGGCCGGCAATTCAATGCGCGTGCGGTCGCCGCCCACAAAGCCGTCGTAGTTCACGCGCATCTCTTCGCCTTCCAGTTGCGGGCTGATGCCGCCGACGTAAATGACAACATCCGCTGACCGCGCCGCGGCGATCGCGTTGGTCAACATTTCGGCGCCGGGTTTGTCCGCGCCGTCCTTGCGCAGCGCCAGCGGGCAACCCGGTTCGTAAATCACTTCGGCATTCGCGCCCGCGACGCTTTTGATTCCGTCCAGAATCGTCACCGGATGCGACGGCGTACCGTTATAGTTGCCGAGCAACATGGCTACGGAGTTGGCGTTCGCGCCAATGACGGCGATGCGTTTGATCTTCGCGCGGTTGAGCGGCAGCAGGCCGTCATTTTTCAAAAGCACGATGGATTCGCGCGCCACCCGCAGCGCCAACGCCTGATTTTCGGGGCTGTCATTTTGCGCGATCGGAATCCGCCCGTAGGGCACCTTGTCCGGCGGATCGAATAATCCGAGTCGGAACCTCGCCTCCAACAGGCGACCGACCGCGGTGTCAATTTCCTGCTCCGAGATCAGCCCTTTTTTTACGGCGCGAACCAGGCTGTTGTAATCGGTGCCGCAGCATAGATCGCAACCCGCTTTGACCGCGCGCGCCGCGGCTTCTTCCGAGGTGCCGACAATTTTGTGGTTGGCAAAGATATCGTAGATCGCGCCGCAGTCCGACACCACGTGGCCGGTGAATCCCCACTGCTTGCGCAACAGTTCGGTGAGCAAAAACGGGTTTGAGCAGGCGGGCTCGCCGTCAACGCTGTTGTAAGCGCCCATCACGGCGCCAACGCGGCCTTCGCGCACAGCCGCCTCGAAGTGCGGCAGGTAGGTTTCATAAAGATCGCGCTCGGATGGAACGGCATCGAAATGATGCCGCGCAGGCTCGGGGCCGCTGTGCACGGCGAAGTGTTTGGCGCAGGCCATCGCCTTGATGTATTTCGGGTCGTCCCCCTGCAAACCTTGAATGAAAGCCACTGCAAGCCGTGCCGTCAGGAACGGGTCTTCACCGTAGGTTTCCTGGCCTCGGCCCCAGCGCGGATCGCGAAAGATGTTGATATTCGGCGTCCAAAACGTGAGGCCGTAATACCTCGCGCTGTCGCCGTCGTGATTGCGAACGTATTCATTGTGCTTGGCCCGCGCCTCGGTGGCGATGGTGTTTGCTGCGTCGTGCAGCAACGGCACGTCCCACGTGGCCGCCATGCCGATGGCTTGTGGAAAAACGGTGGCCACGCCGGCCCGGCCCACGCCGTGAAGGCATTCACTCCAATAATTGTAAGCCGGCACGCCGAGCCGGGGAATGGCCGAAGCGCCATTACGCATTTGCATTACTTTCTCCGCGAGCGACAGGCGGCGCACGAGGTCTTTGGCGCGCGCTTCCGGCGGTTGCGCCGGGTCTTTCCACAACTCCGGCACGCTGACCACGGGCGGCTGCAACGCGGCAGCGTCTTCGGCGTCAATCAAATCCGCCGCCCGCATGGAAATGATGGATTGGCCAGAAGCGTCCTTGAGTTCAAACGTGTTCAACTTCGCCGCGTTTGTGCGTCCAGTGAATGTGAGCGTGAGCGGCCCGCGCAGCGCGTCGCCCGGATGCGCGACCTGGGCGGTGACAAAATAGACTTTGCCGGCGCCACCCGCGGCGGCGAAAACATCGAGATTGCTCGCGAGCACCTGCTCGCCGCAGGCGATGTCAAACGCGCGTTCTCCAGCCTTTAGAAAATCGACTTCCGCAAAGCCAATTTTAACGGTGTATTCACCCGCCGGAAGATCGGGGACGGACAGCGTGAAATTTGTCCCGTAAATCTCCTCACGAAACGCTTCTTCGCCGCGCCGCGGCGCGCCTTCAATGGTCAAACTCTCGTGTCCCCGGCCGTGGCTGAACTGGCCGCTCACCACAACCTTCCTGTCGCAGGCAACGCAGACTTCTTGGTCCCCTAACGCGGCGGGAATTGAGAACCAGCCGGCAAGAATGACCAGAGAGCAAAGAATTACCAGGCGCACGTTTTGTGGATACGCGGCAAGCACATTAAATTCAACAAGATTCATTTCGCCTTCGTCTCCCGGTGGGCGACCTGAATGATCACGCCGAACACCAGCCTGGGTTGGCAAGCGCGGTTGAAAAGCAGCGGATAGCTGGTTCAGGCCTCGGTCTCGGTCATTGGCCGGAACGACGCTTTCGCAACTGGTCAACCGCAACGGTGATGACCTCGCAGGCTGCCAAAAAATGTTTCTCGGGGTGTAGGCCGCTTCTGCGAAGCGGCGAAGTCCTTGGGAAACCCGCCGACTTGCAGAGTCGGCCTACAACAATGACTTCATGAGCAGCCTGCCCGACCGTGCCGCTCGACACACCACCGTTTCGACTGCTATTGTTCGCGCCCGGTCAGAGTCTATTTTTGCGAAGGCCAGAATCTGATGACGTAAACGAGGCCGAAGACAAACAGTAACGCCCCCCACCAGATGTCGGCGTGAAGATCCCACAGGGCGACTTTGTGGGCCGGCGGTTGCGCCAGATCATAGATTCCCGCTGCCGTAATCAACGCGCCGTACAACGACAGGATGACGCCGATGAAGAACCAGATCGGAATTTGCTTGTCGTGATCGTGCATGGTCTCCTCCTCACCAGAAGATGATGTTGACGGCCACAAGCACAACGGCCACGACCGCGCACCAGAGTTTCGGGGACTTCCACCATGGGCACGGCCCTTCGTCGGGCAGCGGCGTCAGGCCCATCACCAGATTCTTGAGTTCCGCCTCGGGCTTCGGTTTCGTCACCAGGCTGACCAACACCGTTACCACGAGGCATACGACGAGCGACCACCAACCGCTGTACATGTTTACGGCCATCGGTTTTGCCTTCGGCGAACGCGCGATGAGCCTGGCGTGATCGGGATTGAAGGCGGCCGGCGCGAATTTCTCGCTCACCGTTTCCGCCCGCACTTTCACGCCCGGCTTCAACACGAGCGGAACGGCCTCGACACCGAACTTGGTCGTTTCCTGCGTTCCCGCCAGCGTCACTTCGTGCGCCAGGATTTGCACGGGAAGCTGCCCGCTCTTCTCCTGGACCAGTGGCGGCACCGGAGTCGGCTGACCGGCTTGCCGCGCCACCGGCACGTTCACCATTTCCACCTGGCCGCTCTCGACGATGATTCGGTTGACCTTGTGATCCGCGCCTCGCTCCAGCGTGACCACCGCGCCGTCACCGAGCACGACCTTGGGTTGCGGCCGGTAGCCATCGGGGAAACTGTGGACGTACGCCCACATGCTCATGGATACGAGGATCGCGCAGAGGAAACCCCAGAAGCCGCCCGCCGGCGTGGCCCGTTTCCAGAGCATGCCGAGGATCACGGTGCCGAACAGCGGCACGATGAAGAAAAAGACCAGCACCTGGAGATATTCAAGGATGTTGGAGAAATAAAACAACGTGTAAGCGGTGCCGATGGAGATGAGCACGCCCAAAATCGAGCACCACCGGCCCATGTTGAGGTAGTGATGATCGGGCGCGTTCTTGTGGATCAGGGGCTTGTACACGTCGTACGTCCACACCGTGGCGAACGCGCTGATGTTGCCCGCCATACCGGACATGAAACCGGCAATCATGGCCGTCACACCCAGGCCAAGCAGGCCGGGCCCGAGATACTGCCCCATCAAAAGCGGCAGCACGTCGTTGAAGGTCCGGTTGGTGATACCGGCGCGCGGATCACTTTCCGGCACCAGGACCATCGGCGAACCGTCCGGGTTCATCAGCACCGCCAAGCCCAGCAAACCCGGAATCGTCACGATGAGCGGCACCAACATCTTCAACGCCGCGCCGATGATCGTGCCGTTCTGGGCCGAACGCAGGTCCTTGGCCACGATCACGCGCTGCACTTGAAGGAAGTCCGTGCACCAGTAACCGAAGCTCACCGCCAGCCCCAGACCGAACACCATCCCAAACCAGTCGATGCCCATCGGGTTGGAATCGAACGAGCCGAGGTTCCGCCACAAGCTCGTGAAATCCGCATTCTGAACCGTCGGATGGATCACCTTCACGTTCTGCTGGATGGTGTCCATCATCTTGTGCCAACCACCGGCGTGGTAAATGCCGAGGATCGGAATCAACAGCGAGCCGGACCAGATCAGGAAATATTGCAGCACCTCGTTGAACACCGCCGACAGCAGTCCGCCGAGCGTCACATAAATCGCCACCGTGAGCGATGACACCCAGATGCTCGCGCTCATGTTCCAACCGAGCAGCAGGTTCAGAATTTTTGCCATTGCGAACATGCTCGCGCCGCTAACCATCACCGTCATAAACGTGAACGAGATACCCGCAATCGACCGCGGGCCTTCGCCGTAACGCAGTTTCAGGTAGCCCGGCACCGAGTGCGTCTTGCAGATGTAGTAGAACGGCATCATCACGATCGCCAGAAACAGAATCGCCGGAATGGCGCCGATCAGGTAGGCATGGGCACCGAGCATGCCGTACTGATAAGCCATGGCCGACCAGCCCATTGTTTCCAACGAACTGAGGTTGGCCGAAATGAAACTGAGCCCGGCAATCCACGCGGTCATCTTGCGTCCCGCCATGAAGAAATCTTCGCCGGTGCTGGCGTATTTCTTCAGGTAGAACCCGATGCCAAGACAGAACACGAAGTAAATGACGATGATGCTCATGTCAATCGGGGTCAAGGAGAGCAAACGCTCGGGCACTGCTGCGGCTAGGAGGAAGCTGTTCATAGTGGCGCAACCCTTATTGAAAAAGAGCGCAACCGTCAAAAATCGCGTTTCTTTCGGGCTGCGTCCCCGGGTGACACGTCACTGCAGTTGAGCCGAAGGTTCTGTTCCACATCACGGACCTCCGATGCGCCAATCGGCGCGTTAAGACTTGACGGCACAGACTAGCCAAGCTACTGCGACATAGGAAAGAAAAATCGAAATTCGCGTGTGTTGAGCGCATCGAAAGCCGGGTCAAATACTCAACCCTTCATGCCGACTCCAAAATGACGTTCGCATACTGGGTGGTGTCGCCCGTGCGGATGAGGCCGATAGCGTGTGGGACGCGTTTCTTGAATTCGGTGTGGGGCTGGTGCGTGATGCGAATGCCCTTGAGCGCCGCCGCAAACTGCGCCTGCGTTTTCTCCGTGTTGTGCTTCAGGAATTCCTCCGCCATCCACGCTGCGCCGATGACAAAGTTGGGACGAATCGACTTCAACACGTCGAGCACCGTCGGAACGTCGTCCACCAGCGAAATATCCACCGTCTCAATCTGCAGCCAGAACGGGAAACTGCGGTCTGCGATCACCAACGTGTTGGTGTGCCGCACCCGGCTCAGCAAAGAATTGATCTGTGGATTCAGGATGCCCGTCTTAAGCATGCTTGGTTTCTCCGTCGTTTGTCTACCGCATCGCAAACGGGGCGGCAATAGCTAGAATTGACTGACACATGGACATTCTTGACTTTGCCCACGACCGCGCGCCTGCGCGTCAGCGTCCTACCGCTCAGGATCGGTGTTGAAACCTGGCGAACTGGGCCGGCGAGAGGCGCATCACCTTCTTGAAGACGCGGGAGAAGTGAAAAGGATCGCTGAAACCGAGTTCAGCCGCCACTTGCTTGACCGAAGCCCCCGGAGCTTGGAGTCGTTCCGCCGCATGACTCATTTTCAGCCGAAGCAAGTACTGGTACGGACTCTGATGGTCGAACCGACGGAACAGGCGGCAGAGATAGGCCGGGTCGATGTGACATTCGCCGGCGATCTGTTCGAGCGTTTGCCAGTGCAACCAGTGGTCTTCAATCTCTTGCAGGCAGCGCCGGTACGTGGCAAAGGCAGGCGTCCCGGCTGACCCGTACGGGATGGCTGCCTCTGCGACCTTCAAGGCCAGGTGTTCGAGCAAGACCACCGAGATCCGCGGGCTGTAAGGCGTGTCGCGGAGGCCGTTGCGGATCAAATCATCGAACAGATCCAGAATCTCACCCGGTGCCGACGTTTGGAGGACGTGTCCCGGTGCCGGTCCGTAGCGTCGCAGGAGCGGCTCGGCTTGTTTGCCCGTGAAATCGACGAAGTATTTCACCAGCGTCTCGTGCGGATCCGAGCAGATGTCCTGGGAAATCCTCGGCCCGTACGAGAACAGCGTCCCCGGACCGAGTGGATAGGTCCTGCCCTTCAGCCGCAAGGTTCCTTTCCCCTGTGCCACAAACTCGATGGACCAATACGGGAAACCCGATCGATGAATCTCGTAGTCGGGGGTGCAATGTTCGCATCCGCCACAAACCACGGTCAACGGCCCGTGGCGGGAGGGCTTGAGATCGAGGTAAAACCGCCTCGCTTTCGCGACTTGAGCGGAGAAAAACTCCGGCGGCCTGGAAGCTTTATTCGTCACAGGAATCCACATACCGCTCTGGGATGCAGAAGTCAAGAATAGTCATGCGTTGGCCAAGATTGTCTATTGTGGCCCAACGATGGAGCGGGTATTGTCGAATCGCGTTCAATAACGAAGTCAGTTTTCGCCATGGCGAAGCCGGCAGGAACAGGAGAACCAGCGATGACCAAGCAAGCAGCCAGGAAAGCTTCGATGCCCGGGAAGGACGATTTGATTTTGGTGGCCGGTGCCGGCGGTTTCATCGGCGGCTCACTGGTGCGCCACCTCCACGAAACGGGTTTTATCCGGATCCGGGCGGTCGACAAGAAACCGCTCCCGCTCTGGTACCAGCGGACGCCCGGCGCAGAATCTCTGTGCATGGATCTGACCGAAGAAGCCAACTGCAAACACGCTGTTCGCGACGCGTTGGAAGTCTACAACATGGCTGCCGACATGGGTGGCATGGGATTCATCGAGCGGTTCCGCATCCTGTGCCAGCGCAGCATTCTCATCAACACGCATCTGATCGAGGCCGCGTACAACGCAGGAGTGGAGCGGTACTTCTTCTGCTCCTCGGCTTGCGCCTACAACACGAAGCTGCAGGAAGACCCCAATTGCCGGGCCTTGAAGGAATCGGACGCTTACCCGGCCTACGCCGAACGCGGTTACGGCTGGGAAAAACTCATGTCGGAGATGTTCTGTCAGGAATACTGGGCCGAGCGCAAGATGAAGACCTTTATCGCCCGTTTCCACAACGTCTATGGGCCGTGGGGCACGTGGGACGGCGGACGCGAGAAGGCGCCAGCCGCCATTTGCCGCAAGGTGATCGAAGCCAAGGACACCGGCAAGAAAGATATTGTGATCTGGGGCGACGGCCATCAGACCCGCAGCTTCATGTACATCAACGATTGCCTCAAAGGAATCGACATGATCATGCACTGCGACGACCTGATCGCCACGCCGATCAACCTCGGCACGAGCGAAATGATTTCGATCAATGACCTCGTCGGCATTATCGAGGAGATTGGCGGGATCAAATTGAAGCGGAAGTACGACCCGGACGCGCCGAAAGGCGTTGGCGGCCGCAACAGTGATAATACCTTCATCAAAAAGATGCTCGGCTGGGAACCGTCCACACCGATTCGCCAGGGCCTCAAGCCGACCTACCAATGGATCGAGCAGCAGTATTACGATCGCAAGGCCGGCAAGAAGACGGTCGAGGACGTTGCCTGACCGAGGGCCGCAACCATGCGCTCCAAGACTCGCCGTGTGATCGCCGACGTGATCGGGGAAATCCCTTATCGCATTGCCCTGGCGGGCGGATGGATTGATCAGCCGTTTTGCTCGAAGCTTAATCCGTCCCCTCCGGGCTCGATGGTGGTGATCGGTGTTGAGCCGACCTTCCCATGGTTGGAGCGGGCGGGGATCGCCACCGGCACACGCAAAGTGGCGATGCGATTCTGGAATGGCCGTTTGCCAAACGGCGACCCGGCCAAGTTGGTCAATCAGTTGTACGCGGAAGAAAACAAGGGCAAACCGGATCCCTCGGGAAGCCAAGACATGATCGGCCTGATCTATCCGGGGATGAACCGTCTGGATTACGACTATGCCTACAAGGGCGGGATCTTTCCGAAGCATATCGAGTCCAACAACGACCCGAAAGTTGCCCGCTGGGTGGAAAAGGTAATCCACGTGATCGCCATCACGCCTCGGCCCGATGGTTACAGCCCTCTCGGCGTGAAAAACCTGAGTCCGGAGTGGGTGGAACGTCTGGGTCAGACCGGCAAGGACTGCTACGATGCCATCGTGAAACGGGACGTCGCCGCCCTGGGCGCTTCCATGAACGAATGCATGTTGTGCTGGGAAACCATGCTGCCCCACGTTGTCCGTCATCCCACGATCAAGACCGATCTCGTCGCGTTGCTGCGGTACTACCAAACGAACTATCCCGGCGCCATGTACTCCGGTTGCGGCGGCGGCTATCTCTACGTCGCGTCCGAGGAACCGGTGCCGGGTGCGTTCCATTTTCAAGTCCGGCTCGTGAACAAGAAGCGGTCGGAAGCATGAAACGCGTCGTTGTCTCCGGCAGTTTTGACGATCTGAGGTCGAACCACGTCCGTTTCCTGGAGGAATCTTCCAGGCTCGGCGACCTGCACGTTCTGCTCTGGTCGGATGAGACCGTCCAGTCCGTGGAATGGAAAGCACCGCACTTTCCGCAAGCGGAACGGCAGTACTTGGTCGAAGCCATCCGGTACGTCCAAGAGGTCACACTCGTCAGAGGCAAGTTCGATCCCAACACACTGCCGCACCTTGATGCGATCAGGCCGGACATCTGGGTGACGTGCGAGATGCGCGACACGGCTGCCAAACAAGCGTTCTGCCAATCGCACGGCTTGGAGTGCCGCGTCCTGACAAACAAGAACCTGGCGGGTTTTCCAGAAGCCAAGCCTGAGCCGTCCGCACCGGGCCGCAAGAAGGTGATCGTGACCGGTTGCTACGACTGGTTCCATTCTGGTCATGTCCGCTTCTTCGAGGAAGTGTCCCAGTTGGGCGACCTCTACGTGGTCGTCGGCCATGACGACAACATCCGCCTGTTGAAGGGTGAGGGTCATCCGCTGCTCACACAGGACGAACGACGGTACATGGTCGGGGCCGTCCGTTACGTCAAGCAGGCGTTGATCTCCACAGGGCACGGCTGGATGGACGCCGAGCCTGAATTTGATAAGATCAAGCCCGACATGTACGCGGTGAACGAAGACGGTGACGTGCCAGAGAAGCGCGAGTTCTGCCAGAAACACAGCCTCCAATACGTCGTGCTCAAACGCACGCCGAAGGAAGGGCTGACCAAGAGATCAAGTACGAGTTTGCGCGGGTTCTAATGTTCCTTCAAAGTTGATTTGAATGATGTTTGGAGGGACGCGCTCCGTCGCGTCCGTAACAATCACGCAGCCACGACACAGCGCAACCCTCCAGATGAATTGTGACGGAGTACAAGTTCTGGATCGTTCGTGATACGATTCCAACAAAACAAGGATAACATCATGCAGCCTTGGAAAACAATCTCGCGCAAGGTCGTGCACCATTTCGGCAAGTTCCTCACGGTGGAGGCGCATGAGATTGAATTGCCGGACGGACGACGAGTCAAAGACTGGCCCTGGCTGGTCTCGCCGGATTTCGCGCTGGTGCTGGCCCGCACGACGAAGGGACGATTTCTCTGTTTCCGACAGACCAAATACGCCGTCAAAGGTGTCACGCTGGCCCCGGTGGCGGGACATGTCGATCCGGGTGAAGAACCGCTGGCCGCAGCGAAGCGAGAACTGCTTGAGGAGACCGGCTATGTCGCCCCGGAATGGCACGCGCTCGGCAGTTACGTAGCCAACGCGAACCGAGGCGGTGGACAAGGCCATCTCTTCCTGGCTTTGAACGCGCGGCGTGAACGCGACCCGCACTCCGACGATCTGGAAGAACAGGAGTTGCTGTTCCTGACTCAGCAGGAACTCGACACCGCCCTTGCCCGGGGCGAATTCAAAGCGCTGGCGTGGGCGGCTATGATCGCCCTCGCGTTAAGGCACTTGGAGAAGGGCGAAAGGCGCTGAAGCTCAAGAGCACCCAACAGAACCTTTGCAGGGAAGTGCAGGATCACGTCTCATCGATTCATCAATCGAGAGTTCGCTCACTCACGGAATTGACCGGGTTTCTTGTTGCGCGCTGCCTGCCCGGCCAGTAAGTCAGTTAGATGTCACCCCCATCACAGCGGTCTCCGCGTCGATCGATCGACGGCTAGTAACCTACCTCCAGCAAGCTGTTCTTGCCGCCATCGTGATGAGACACCGTGCCGAACGACTTTGGATCCAGCGTGTTGACACCGTCCACAAGAAACCGGTATTCGTAACGCCCCCGTTTCAGTTCGAGGGCGGTATGCCAATAGCCGTCGATGGCGCGCCGCATTGGGTGTGGCGCGCCCCCGTCAAACGTGCCGACAACCGAGACGCTTTCCGCGTGAGGGGCATGGTATCGAAAAGCCACCGGAAACATCGAAACCTTGACGCGAAGCCGGGGATGATGCGAACCGTGGGTGTGGTGTGATGTCACAACACACTAATATCCACATCCCGGCGCTAAAGTCCACTGCCGCCTGCCCGCTGGGACGGGGCAATCGCACGCCATCGCCATTCGGCGCATAGGAGATGCCCGACGGCAGCTTGTCGTCTGTTGTGGCCCGCGAGGGTCCCTATCAAAACGATCAACCCCGCTTGCGGAGCACGCTGGCTTCGTAGTTCTTCACGTCGTCCATCCAGGCGTGGTCGAGCGGTGCGTTGCCTTTGGCACAGAGGTAATCCCACACGGCACCGAACGGCATCGTCTTCATCTCGTCCATCATCGCCAAACGACCGGCGTTGTTGCCTTCGGCTTCGAGTTGCTTGAGTTTATTGGACGGATCGAGCAGCGCGTACAGAATCGCTTTGCGCGTGGCCCGAAGACCGATCGCGTACGCCGCGATCCGGTTGATGCTGGCGTCAAAGTAATCCGTCGCCACCGCAACGCGATCCCACGCGTTGCCGCGCTGGATTTCGAGGAATACGTGGCGCAGATCGTCGTTGAATATCACCACGTGGTCGCTGTCCCACCGAACCGCGCGGCTGACGTGGAGAAGCAATTTCTTGTGGAATTGCAGGAAGCTGGAGATCTTGTCGTGAATCGTCTCGGTCGGGTGCCAATGCCCCATGTCCAGGCAATACCCGACGCCGCGACTGAGCGCGTAGCTGCTGTAGTATTCGGCGGAACCGACGACGTACTCTTCGCTGCCGAGGCCGAACAGCTTGCTTTCGACGTAGTCCACGCACAGATTCTTGTTCACCGACTTCTCGTTGGCGATGGCCTCATCGAGCGACTCGGTCAGCAACGCGCGGTGCGTCCAGCGATCGGCGGGAAAATCTTTGCAGCCGTCGGGAATCCAGTGATTGATCAGGCTCGGGCCACCCTGGTTCTTCGCCATCGCTTCGGCGATCTTGCGGGACACTACGGTGTGGCGGACCCAGAATTTGCGGATGGCCTTGTCGGTGTGCGATAGCGTGAAACCGTCGTTGGCTTTGGGGTGCGCGAAGAACGTCGGATTGAAGTCGAGATGCACGCCGTGTTTCTTGCCCCAATCCATCCAGTTGGCGAAATGCTGCGGCTCCAGCGCGTCGCGATCGACAACTTTGCGGCCCGTCTCCGCGTATAAAGCATGAATGTTCAACCGATGCGCGCCGGCCACCAGCCCCAGCACCTTTTCGTAATCGGCACGGGCCTCATCGGCTGTGCGCGCGCGGCCGGGATAGTTGCCGGTCGCCATGATGCCGCCGCCGGAAAGCCCCTCTTCCTTGGTCTCAAAACCTACGACATCGTCCACCTGCCAGCAGTGTATCGAAACCGGAATTTTGAGAGCCTTGGCAACGGCCGCGTCTGCATCCACGCCCAACGCGGCGTACTGTTCCTTCGCACCACTGTAACCTTCCTGAACCCTTTTCTCTGTCGCTTTCATTCTCGTTCTCCTCCGAATTATTTCATTTGTTGCTGCCGATAAGATTCCACTTCCCAGTTTTCGATGAACTCACGCGCTGCGTCAACCAGAAACTGGATGCCGCCAAACGCCGCCGCCAACTGCATCACCAACGCGCCGTCCTGCGCCAGTTCCAAAGCCAGTTCCGCCTTGCTGCGCGTGTTGCCCACCCCGAACACGCCGGCAGCAGTGACGAAAATCTTCGGCCAATAACCCCGACGCTTTTGAAAATCGGCCACGCCTTCACGAGTCAACAAGCCGGCGTAAGGATATGATTTGGCATACACAATGTGGTCGGGCGAGATTGGTCCTGGCGCGACCTCGAAAGAGTCGCAACCCACGACGAAAGCGGCCTCTTCTCCGAGCAACGAACGCAAGGTCTGCCGCACCGATTCGGCTTCGCCCGGGTTGGATGACCGGACCACGCGCAATTCCGTGGCGATCCCGGCTTTCCTGTACTCCGCGCGCAACGCGTCCAGCACATGACCATACGCGGAGCGAATCTCCTCGGGCGTGTCACCGGCGACGAAGATCCCATGATTCTTGAGAATCAGCACAGCGGGTTGTTTGCCGTGCCGTTTGGCATGGTCACTGACGCGGCGGCGAACATCCATGCACAACGTAAACCCGGGGTCGATGTATGGGACCCACAGCGCGTCGGGAAAAAGACGCGCGCAGACCGCGGCGCCGTCGCGCGAGCAGGTCATGCCGTTGACCAGCGCGGGATGCGTGTGCACGACGAACGCACGTTCCAGGATGTCGTGCAAAGGCGCTTCGACCGAGGCGCGCGCCTTCTGCCCGGGTTTCACGGCGGCGGCCATCATGTCTTTCACCAACGCCTCGCGGGCTGTCGAATCGCGCGGGATTTCGGCCTGATACAGTCTGCCCAGCCTGGCTCTGTCCATTGCCACGAATGTTTCCGGGGAAAGTTGTGCCAAGCGCGTTCCCGAAGGCTTCACCCACAGCGTGTCAGCCATTTTGGCCGAGGTGTTGCCGCCGCCACCCTTCACGTAGTCGGGGGTCCCGAACTCGTGAGATAGTTTTGTGATTTCCGTTAAGAGGTCCATGTATGATTTCCGTGTTGTCCTTCGGCGGTGAAACTTGCCTCGCTGGGGCAAAGGTTTTCACAAACTCGAAGCGTTGGCAAGCCTTGTTGGTGAGGCGAGACTCACAGCGGCGGCCTGAGCCAGGCCGCCCTACCAACGACTCTCTCAAAGCGACGGTAGGGCGCGCTGGCCCAGCGCGCCGCCCCGTTCTCTTCACCGCGCACTTGTCCGGAACGTCCTGATTCTGATCTCGGTCTTGTAGTCCGTGAAATGAACGTAGCCGCCACGGTTGTGCATCCACATGACGCTGGTCGTGCCGGCGGGCGTATTGCGCACGACGACCGGGCGCACATTGTCGGCTTTCGAATCCTTTGTCACCGCTTCGGATTGCCACGTCTTGCCGCCATCGCGAGTAGTCCATCGTTCGATTTCGAAGATCCCCCTCACCGGCCGCGAGGCGTACACGGCTGTCGGGTTGGCCGGGTCGAGCGCCATGCCGCCCGAGTAGTGCGGTTCCCGCTCCTGCGCGGCCGGTGGCGTCCGCGGAAACCATTTGCCGCCCGGTGTGATTTGATGGTCCAACCACCGCTTCCCGTCCCAACGCGCATAATGATAGCGGTGATCTTCTTCCGCTGGCAGTCGGGTGTAGGCAACGACCGGGTTCCGGTCACGATCCTCGCACACGTCCCAAATCCACGCCCGCCCGGCCGTGGCCCCGTCGTAGATCCGATCGCACCGGGCCGGGTCCAGCGGAAGATCATTGATCGAACCAATGCGTGTGCCGTCGGCTTTGAAAAACCCGCCCTTCTCGTAACGCAGGAAATAAACGCTGTTGGTCGGCTCGTTCCGCGGATGTCCGTCGGTGAAAATGAAATCGATTCGGCCCTTGCCGTCGGTCCACAGCTTCACGTAGGGACGGACATCGGTGCCGGTCCCGGGACGTTGGATCAATGTCCGTGGTTTGCTCCAGGTCTTTCCGAGGTCGGGGGAGATCGAGAAGGCCGGTTTGTAGTCCGAGCCCCGCCAGAAGAGATAGACCGCGTTCGCCTCGTCGATCAGCATCACCGGGTTGGCGTACGTGACGCCCCGCGGGCCGAGGCTCGGGTTTTCGAATCCGAGCGTGCGGTCGGCCGACCATTCGCCGATGTCCTCCGATCTGGCAGTCACCCGCTGGTGCGTGTCGCCATTGGCGTGCAGAGAATAAAACGCCACGAGCCGGCCATCGGGCAGAAACAGCAGCGAAGGATGATCGTGATCGTCGCGCTCGAATTTCCCGGCCAGCGTCGCCACCGTCAGCGCGCCGGTCTTCTGGTCCCGCGCTCCGATTTGCACCGAGCCTTCGGAATTCATCCACCCGGCGTAGATTTTTCCGTTGCGATACACGGCGCGCGGATCGCTGAACCAACACCAGGCGCCGTCCGCCGTAAACGTCTCGCTGCCCTCGACGGGAATCGACTGGGCGGCGTCCGCAGCGCCAAAAGACGAGAACGGAAGCGCGGCCATGACCGGACACAACAGCATTCGTGGAATCAGATTGGACATCCTTTTGTCTCCTCGATCAATTCAGTTGGGAACCGGATCGTAGCTGCGAATCCCATTCGCGGAGTTTCCCTGCCGCGAAAGCCGAGCTTGCGAGACATGCGCAGCAAATGTTTCGGGGCTACAACAATCCCATGGCCAGCGAACAATTTCCGTTGTTCCCGCGCCAAGATTTTCATAGAGTCAAGGTTCTGGCAAGCTCTGTTGGGAAAAGGAAGAGGAGGCACACATGATCCGAAAAGCGTTCGTCATGTCTCTGAACCAAGGGCAAGAAACCGAATACGAGAAGCGCCACAGGCCAATCTGGAGGGAGCTGGAGGACACGCTCAAGAAGCACGGAGTCCACAACTACTCGATCTTTCTTCATCCCCAGACGCGCCAACTGTTCGGCTACGTCGAGATCGAGGACGAAGCGCGCTGGAACGCCATTGCGCAGACCCCGATCTGCAAGAAGTGGTGGGCGCACATGAAAGACCTGATGCCGTCCAATCCCGACAACAGCCCGAAGTCCCTCGAACTCCGCGAAGTGTTCCACATCGACTGACAATGGGATTGGCTCCAGGGCGATCGCCAATCCCTTCGGAGACTCGCCGCTCGTCCCTCATCACTCTTTTTGCCAAAACATTTCTGAGTTGTGCTCTCATTCCGGCCGGGATAAAAGCAGAACTGAGGGTAAGAAAAAGCAATCGCAACCAGCGGCTGCTGCCGAGCGCGTGGCGGTGGGCGCACACATCAATAGGGAGATAGCATGAGCGGCAAGACAATCTTGGTTCCCGTGGACGGGGCCTCGAACATCAAGTTGGAAGCGCTGGACTTTGAGACGTTGGCCACGGTGCATTCCGCGGCCACTGAAAGTCCTACCGCAAAATGGGAAGGACTGGCCTATAACGCCACCGGCAAGGAATTCGACTGGTTCGACGAAGCGATCCGGTCGCTGCCGGAGGGCTGCCGGGCGGCGGTGGTGGTCGCTCCAGTCGCCCGCGGCGCCTCGGGCGGTCTGGTGGACGCCGACAACACGCTGATGGAGGTCCCCGGTCAGCGGCTGACGCTTGCCTACACGCAAGCGTATCCCGATGCCGTCAACGAGCAGTTCGCCAAACTGGCCGGCTCGCGGGAAGAGTTCTTCCAGGAAACCGGATCGATCCGTGATTTCCCGGGCTCGCTGACGTTGTTGAAGCGGCTCGTGTTCGAGGAGATGATTCGTCCGCAGTTGCTGGCCAAGGCGGCGGGTTTCGCCCAGTACGGGGCGCTGATGAGCGGACACTTTCTCGGCGACGATTACCTCGCCGCCATCCGCCAAGCCGGCAACGAGCACAGCTACTGGATGTGCCATACCGGCACGCGGGACGTGCGCGCCAAACCCGGCACGCCCAGCCGGGCCGCCGGGAAAGTCGCGGCCTTTCGCCGGCTGGTGCCAGAGCTGCCGGCCGTGTGCTATAAATCCCTCGGCGCCATGCCCCGCGCGCAGGTCAAGCAACTGAAGTTTTCCACGCAGCCGTTGGTGGTTTCAGGCGGACACGACACGTGCCTCTCGCACATTCCCATTCTCTCGACGTTTTACCAGGCCTATCCCGCTGCGGTCGGCAAACCGGTGTTGCAGGTGGAAGCCGGCACCTGGACGATGATCGCCCAGATGGGCGGCACAGCCAGAGTGCCGGGCGACGGGTTTACTCGCGACATCATCATTCAGGGAACGGTGGACGGCGAGCCCGTCGTCACAGCCCGATACGGCGGCGGCGCGGATTTTTCGCATCTGAAGAAACTCGCCCAGTCCAAGGGGCGCGGGTTCGATAACTCCTGGGATGTCCAGCGACTGGCCAGGATGTTGAAAGACGCCGAGTGCTTCGTGCTGCCCAATATCAACCCGTCCAACCACGGCACCGGCCCGTTCCCGCAGGTCAAGGGCCGGATCATCAACGAGCAGGTGTTTTTCGGTGACGGCGTCACCGCCTACCTCGCAAGCAACCTGTTGACGGCCATGACCACGGCCCATCAAGTAGAGGCGATCTCTCAGGACGCCAACGTGCCGATCGTGCTGACCGCCGGCGGCTCGAAGGATCATCTCTTCGCGGGGCTGCTGGCGACGCTGACCGCCCGGCCGGTGTACGCCATGTTCGACAAGGGCGGCCAGGCCGTCACGGAGACGACCACCCTCGGGGCCGCCATCGCCGGCAAGGCAGCGTGCTTGGGCATCCATCCTTACAAAGTGGACACCGCTCCCTTGGGCGTGAAGTATCGCCAAGTGGAAGCCCTGACGAGCGATGTGGCCACGGCTCTCCAAGCCTACCGCGCGAAGTGGATGCAGCAGATCAAGGCGGGCTAAAAGGACTGAGGCGGCCTCAAATCCAACTTCCGCGTGCCTGCGCAGTGAGTTAGAGCGCCTAACAAAAACTGTAGTCGCAGGCTTTATGCCTGCGTTCTATGCACCCATAAAGGGTGCGGCTACCATGCGAGATGAGTTTTGTTAATGGCTTGGCCCTATTTCGTCAGGACGGGTGCGGGTTTAGCTTTACCCAGCTTGCCGCTGTAACCGGAGATGACCGCGGTCAGCACCAGCAGCGTCAGTCCCGCTGCCAGCAGCCCCCGCGTGCGTCCGCCGGTGCCCTTCCATTCGCCGAGGACAATGCCCAGCACGGTGCTGAACAGGATGGCGCTGGCCATCAACACGGCCCAGCCGACGTAACTCTGACTGCCCATCTGCGGCTCGCCCGTCTTGAAGCAAACGAATTGGCAGACCCAGATTGTGCCGGCGATAGCAGAGAATACCCCATTTGACACCAGCCATGGCCCTTCTGGAGCTATATAGTCACCCAATGATTTGTTTTTGATGTTTAAGATGAGGCACCAGAGGAAGTTCACCGTGAAACCGCCAAGCAGGGCGATCACCAGCACCGGCATGCCTTTCCACGCCATCGCCGTGACCGGCTGGGTCGTCAACGCCAGTTTTTCGATGGTGGGACCGCCGACCAGTCCGAAGCCGAGCGCGGCGCTCATCAAACCGGAAAACAGGGCGACCGACATGCCTTTCCCGAAGTTGTATTCCGCCACGGATTTTTTCTTTTCCTCTTCCGGCAGCTCTTTTTCCTTGGACATGCCGGCCATGCCAACCAACACGATGCCGACCAGGGAAACAACCACCCCAACAAGAGAAACTTGTCCACCGGCGCTCTGAAACAATTCATTAAACTTGATGCCCTCCAAACCGAATAACTGCCGTAAAATGGGAGGCACCAGCGTCCCCGCCGCCGAGCAAAGGCCGCAGCCCATGGCCAGACCGAGACCGACGCCGAGGTAACGGATCATCAAACCCCAGGTCAATCCGCCAAAGCCCCACGCCGCGCCGCAAAGGTAGCAATACCACAGTTCCTTGCTTGGAGAATTCTGAAGGACGCTGAACGTGTTGGGTGACTTGATCAGGGCCAGCATCCAAGGGACGATGAGCAGGGCAAACAGCGCATACACAAGCCAGTAGCTCTCCCACGCCCAGTTCTTCACTTTCTTGAAGGGCAGGTAGAACACCGCTCCTGCCAGACCACCGAGCGCGAAGATCATCACACCGAGGATTGGATTTGGTTGCATGGTTCTAGTCCTTTCGAAGGGTTAACTTACTCGTGTGTACCAGATACCCAGAATCACCGCAATTGCCAACTAAAAACGATTCCCCACCAGGGCGCATCTTGATACCACCACCGCAAGAACCTGATTCTGGTGTAGCGGCGCTTCTGTGAAGCGCCGAGTCGTTGATTTCTTGGGGATTTCGGCGGCTCACAGAGCCGCCGCTACAACGGGCAATCGAGACAACGGTGGCGGTAACAAGAGGTGCCGCCACGATCCGCACGGGGCCGAGCAGACCGGACTCCATCAGTGGCGTGTTCTTGGTGAGCTTGCGGATGTTGGTCTTTGTGAAGCGCTTTTCCGGCGGCAGGAACTGGTCGCCGATGATGCGATTAGGCCAGAAGTTGACCACTTCGATTTCGAGTTTGTTGCCCGCCGGTCGAATTGCATCCGTCACATCCACGCGGAACGGCACTGTCCAGAGAATGCCGAGGTTCTTCCCGTTCAACTTCACCTCCGCGAGATTCTTCACGTCGCCGAGGTCGAGGAAGATTCGTGAAACGCGATTCGTGAAGCGTGATTCGACGGGAAGGTCGAACGTCTTATGATAGATCGCGGCGCCGGAATAATATTTGATGCCGTCTTCCGGTCGGTGAGGCCAACTGACCAACGTCGCGAACTCCACCGACGCCGGTCCGCCCCACTTCGGATCGAAGTTCACCGTCCACGGGCCGGTAATTTCGAAAGGCTCGGAGAACGTCGGAAAATTCCTCGTAGCCGTGCCCGCCTGGTTTGCCGCCGGTTTTCGGAAGATGACAAACAGCGACCCGTAAGGCGCAAACTCCAGCGGCAACGTCGTCCGTCCTTCGCTCTGCGCGAACGCTGCCGCCAGACGCGTCTCGCCGGTCACCGGGTCCCACAATTCCGGCGTCTTGCCGCTGACGCGGAAGGTGCAATCGATTTCCTCCCAGCGGTTCGAGCGGTTTGCAACGAAGTAGATCTCCGTCTCTCCGTCTCGCCGATGGATGTAGTCCAAAAACGTGTCCTTCTGGCCGCCGCTGAATTGAAAGTCCGGTTTCACGCTGTCGCCAGCAAAAACTTCACGAGCAGTCCTGCCCCAAATCACACGGCCTTTGCCAAAGGTGTGTTCGGTGATGGATTTCCCGTCGCAGTTGCCCCAGAGTTCGTCGGCCAGTTGCCGCACCTCGTCGTCGCATTGCGGATAGTTGGTCAACCCGGTCGCCCGGCTCGGCTTCGGCCCGATTACCGTTGCGCCCGCCGCGACCAGTTCCTTCAACTTGCGGAGCACCTCCAGCGAGATCATCGGATGGTCCGGCAGCACCAGCACACGGTAGCTCATGGCGTCGGGCAACACGATGCGCCCGTCACGAACCGACATGCGGGTGAGCACGACCTCTTTCGTCGCCACGTCGTAGTCGTAACCCGGCAGGACTTTGGCCGGGTCGGAGCGTTTGAGCTGCGCGAAGTTCGGCACCATGTCCCCGTAGTAGTAGCAGGCATCCCCAACGAACAGACCCTGCTGCAGTAGGAACTGGCAGCGATTGAGGTAGCTGAGGAACGGCGCGGACTTGGCCCACCAGGTGGTATTCGGATTGAAATGGGTACCGGCGAAGTACTGCTGTCCGGGCACGCCCATCTCGGCGGGCGAACAGACGAAGGCATGCCACACCAGCCGGTTCAGACCCTCACACGCGGCCTGGTCGAACGACGGTTTGAGGTTGTCCCAGAGTGTCTCCTGCCAGTGCGGCCCGACCGTGGTGAACCCCTCCGCCGCCACGATGCGCCGGCCATACGTGTGCGCGGCGCTGGCGGGTTGCTTCACGAAGAAGCGCACCTCTTCCGTGCGGCGGTGCGTGGTCGAGGCCGCCCAGAATTCCGACATCGGCACGTCGGTCGCGCCGAAACATTCCTGCGCGTCAATCGGAGTGAAATGCGGCCCGCCGGCCTCCGGGTGGATGCCGAGTCCGTGGCGCGCGGCCCATCCGTGGAACAGGCGGTAATGATTGTCCACGGCGAGATCGCCGAGCGTGCGGCGGAAATCGTAAAGGAACCGGTTGCTGGCCTCGCGGCTTTCCACGATCCGCCCGGCGAACACCGGGAACCAAGGCAACGGGTCGTAGCCGCGCCGCTTTTTGAATTCGTCGCACACGGTCGGCGTCCAGTTGAAGACGTCCACCTCCCAACTGTCGGTGTGGAGATACTTCAGCGTCTTGCCTGCGAGCGGCCCGGCATCGGCGACGAGCGGCTCGACAACGGCGTCCCAGTAGCGGCGGAAAGCATCGCGATCGAGCACGTCGAGCGCGTAACCGTTCCAGCCGTCGCTGGCCGTGGAGACGCGGCGGCTGTCCGCAAGCGTGCAACCGAACCGAGCAACGCGCCATTTTCCCGCCGGCGCGTACCAGTTCAGCGTGCCGTCGGGCGCGAGGCGGTCGGAAAGATTCAGCACGTCCGCGGCGCGCGTGTCCTCTTCACCCGGCCGCGACGGTTCTTCGTCGAGCAGGAACGGCGCGGTGTCCGGAGCGGAGTTGGCCAGGAACCATGCATCCGGCCCGGCAAACTTCGGCTTCTCGAAGAGGGCTTTGACACCGAGGTTCTTGAGTGGCAGGCGGTCAGGCGGCAGCGCGGGATTGACGCGCCACGCGACAACCAGCACATCGCGGTAGAATCCGTCCACGGTCTGCGGCTGCGGCAACTTCACCGAGACACGCCCCGGCCCCTGCGCCTCGGCTTCGGAGAAGACGAGTTTTTTCACTGTGTCCTCGGCCTTCACCATCGGCCCGCCGAGATTCCAGCCGCTGAGGACGTTCAGGCTCATTTCCAGCCCGAGCCGGTCGGCCTCGCGCAGGGCGTGCTTGTAGAGTTCGCGCCATTCCGGCGAAAAGAAGGTCGGCCCGTGCGGTACGCGGTCGTTGCCGTCCTGGTCCGCGCCACCGGCGTCTATAATGACCGCACCGCCAAACCCCTTGGCCTTCATCTCCTCCAGATCGCGAGTGATCGCCGCTTTGGTGACGTTGCCATTCAGCCACCACCAGTAGGCGCGCAGCCGCGCGCTGGGTGGCGGATTGAGGAAGCCACTTTCGAGGTCGCTGGCCGGCTGTGCGCATAGCAACGGAGCCGCCGCAACGAGCGCGAGCGAGATTAAGATCAGTTGCCGCATGAATCTGTCCTCCGAAACGGTCAAGCACACTCTACGGGCTGTTGGAAAATTATCCGACCTGCGGCTCGGCTGGAACCGGGCCCTCCAATTTCTAAGAAAAATCGCAGATCTTTGGAGGGCACAGATCCACCCGCGCCGTTACCTAGAGCATTCACATAAAAGATGTAGCGACACTTTCCCAAAATTCCTGCAATTTATTGGGAAGCCCCAGCACTGCTTGCGCAAAAAGACGATACATGATTCATGGGAATGCTGTAAGGCGGCGCAGCCGCAACCAAAGTGGGGTAAGCTTCCAGCTTGCCCACGCCGAGGATGGGCAACCAAGATGGTTGCCCCACTTTGTCTGACAGCCCCAAAACTTCTCCGCAAATCTGTCGCGTCTTTTGCCGGAACAATCTAACACACCTTCGCGGTTTCCATCCCAAACAATCCGATGCGCACGTTTCTCACGTCATCATCCTATCCTCCCGCCACGCCGCGTGGCAATTATGGAAATGACACTCTTCTGGGGAAACCGCCGCACTTGCCCGATTGCCTCACACCCTGCTAAACTGTGCCCATTGGGTGAGGAATTTGATGGCGCGACATCTGATCGTTGAGAATTCGAAGTGTCAACTCACTCCGACCGGCACGGCGGGGCTTGACCGCTGGCGGCAGTTCGAGCGACAATTCCTCAGCGACACGCAATGAGCTTTGACATGCAACGGATTCTGGAAAGCAAGCGCGCCTACCGGCACGCGCTGGCCGCCAAGCCGATCGCAGAAAAGCTGCGGATGCTCGACGCGCTGCGCGAACGCGCGCTCGCCATCCGCCGTTCCGCTCCGGCTGCCGCATCGAATGTCGTCCGCGAACAACCCGCAGAATACCAAGCGAAAGGGAAGCAATGAACACAGTCGAGATGTTTCACTGTCTGACTTCATCCCCCATCCCTCATCCTTCTGCCCTCCTGTCTGACGTTGCCGGGCTGACCTTCGGCAAGGATGTGATTGTGGAATTCTGATGAGGACGGCCGAGAAGTCGGAACGCTTGATCAAAACAGATACAGAGGTTTACGGAAAGGCTTGAATCCGATACATTGAAGGCAGCTAAGAAGAGAGCCATGCCCACAAAACCAAACACAGCATACCGAGATTTCACGGCGCGATTGAAGTTGCTGATCAGCAAGAACCCTCACCTCATCACGACGACCCTGAGCAACATCTTCACGATGCGGCTGATTGGAAACAAGACCCATGGAGACTTGGCGGAAATCGGGATTGCCGAGTTCATCAACCAATACATGTACGACTTCAAGTCAGTGCATGTTGGCAAAGACCTCTACCGGGCCAAGGAGCACGAAGAGGACATCAAAATCATCAACGAAATCACGAAAGCAGAGTTTCCCGTGAGCCTGAAGGCTTACGGCGACGGACCGCTTCAGCTTTCCACAGACAAAAACGGAATCATGTTTCTCAAGCTCAAGGCAATGGGAAAAGTGATTGAGGGCGGAAAAGACCTCTCGCAGCTTTGGAACGAACCGATATTCTCTGAATTCAGCAATCTGAACATCCTCCCGCTTATTTACGACGAAAAGCAACTGCGCTGCAACATACTCGTGTTCAATGCTGAAAGAGCACGAGCAGCCGTAACTCGTATCGAGTACGTGGACAGCGGTGGGCGACGTAAACACCCTGTATATCGGTTTTATGACAAGGATGATGGCTATGTTTGCGAGGTTCGCTACGGGACTGGGACTGCAAACGCTCTACAACGTGGATTCTGGACGCACACAAAAAACGGTCAGAAATACTTCAAGAGCATCACTAGCGGTTGGATTGATTACTCGCACAATCACATGCTCGTGAAGTTGTTTTCGCACGCCTTGCTCTCGACGGCCAAGGGCCACGAAGCAGCTCTGGAAAAGCTCAAGCAGGACATTGAAGAGCAGAAGCGGCGGTCACAGCTAAAATGAGCACACAGACCTTGAACCTGTTTGAAGACCTCGTTGTGGACGCACCGCAAACGCAGGGCATCAAGTATGCTGGCTCAAAACTCAAGCTCTTGCCTTACATTCTTCAACTCGCGCGAAAAGTCAGACCGAAAACCATGCTGGATGGTTTCGCCGGCACAACACGCGTCTCCCAGGCTCTGGCGCAGACCGGGTATCGAGTCATTGCCAACGATCTCTCCGCGTGGTCTGAAGTCTTTGGAAAATGTTACCTTCTGAACCAGCACCCACCCGAGTATTATCAGCCGATTATTGACCATCTCAACGCGCTTCCTGGAATAGACGGTTGGTTCACCCAGCAATATGGAGGCGAACCAAACAACGGCTGTTCTGTGAGTGGCGACGGCCTCAAAAAGCCGTGGCAAAAACACAACACGATGCGGCTGGATGCGATTCGTGACGAGATTGACCGCCTTTCGCTTTCAGACGTGGAGCGCGCTGTCCTGCTGACAAGCCTGATCCTTGCGCTGGACGAAGTGGATAGTACTCTCGGCCACTTCGCCTCGTACCTGAACGACTGGTCGCCCCGCTCCTACAACAAACTCCAATTGCGAGTGCCCCGGCTCCTCTCAGGACAGGAAGCCCATGCTGTTTACAGAGGAGACATCTTCGAACTTCTGCCACGCGTGGAAGCAGATGTAGCCTACTTTGACCCGCCTTACGGCTCGAACAACGAGAAGATGCCTCCATCCCGGGTGCGCTACGCTGCCTATTACCATTTCTGGACGACGATCTGCCTGAACGACAAGCCTGCCCTCTTTGGAAAAGCAAGGCGTCGGGTCGATACATCGGACACCGTTGCCGGTTCCGTTTTCGAGGAGTTTCGCCGCAGCGAATCAGGGCGTTTCGCCGCCGTCGAAGCAATTGAGCGTTTGCTGCGCGTGACATCCTCGAAGCATATCATCCTGTCATACAGTTCTGGCGGACGTGCGACGGCGAAAGAATTGAACGAAGTCATTTCGTCGGTTGGTCGGCTCGTTGAGGTATCGGAGATTGACTACAAGAAGAACGTCATGGCCGGTATGCGTTGGACTGACGAATGGATCAATGATGCAGAAATGCCCAATAAGGAATTCCTTTTCTTGATCGAAAAGTCGTAGGGCACATTTGAGAAACTATGCCGCGAGCTAAGGATTGCGAAGTCAGCGACCCGAACGAACCGGAGCCGGTATGGCAGCGGGCTTGGGCAGTAGTCGGAAGCCAGAAATCAGAAGGTAGAAGTTTTGCGGCTCTTTGCGCGTTGCCGCACATGACAGCGGCGTCTCATCGGATTCGGCTTTGGCGGCCACTCAATCTGCGTGTATCCGCGTTCATCCGCGGTTGAAACTCGTGAGCCGTTCTCCCCGTTCTCTGCGCCTCTGTGGTTCAATGACAGAACGGAGGGGAGCGGACGGCTCGGCGATCCTCCCTACCTGCCTTCGCCGAGGCTGCGGCGGGCAAGCCCACGACATTATCCGCGTGTATCTGCGTTCATCCGCGGTTGAAACTCCTGAGCCGTTCTCCCCGTTCTCTGTGGTTCAACGACAGAGATTCTTCTCGTGCCGCGGCGCTGCATCTCAGAAATCAAACTGGTCGATGTTGTCCTTGTTGAAGATGAACGGCTTGCCGAGCATGATGTTGTCACCCTGAATCTCGAACTCACCGAGAGAACCTGCCTTGATGCTCTTGGCCCCGTGTTTCAGCGTGCCCTTGGCCAACGCATCTGCGGCGTACACGGTGAGATAACCAAGGTCTTCGGTCTTCCACAAAATCACGCTGTCGGTAACGCCTTCCTTGACGTAACGGCGGTTCTCGCTCGGCAAGCCGAGGCCGATAACCTTCACCTGGCCCGTCTTGCCGGCCTGTTTCACCGCCTCGGCGGCGCCGGGCACACCGAGCGAGGTCGTGCTCAGAATGAGTTTCAGGTTCGGATACGCGCTGAGCAATGCCGTGGCTTCGCTCTGGGCTTTGTCCTTGAGATCGTCGCACGGGCGCACCGCGACCAGTTTCATGTTCGGGTATTGCGCGGCGCGCCGTTCCTCAACGTACCTGCGCCATTCGATCTGGTTGGCGGCCGTGAGCGAACCCGTGATGACGGCGAACTCGCCTTCGTTGCCGCATAGCCGCGCGGCCTCGTCCATGAGCGCGTAGCCGATGCCCCGCGGCGTGGCTTGGTTCACGAAAAACTCGCGCGCGTCGGGCAGCGCGTCGGCGTCGTAGGTAATGACCTTGACGCCTTTGGCCCGGGCCTTCCGCAGCGCAGTCGAAATGCCTTCCTTGTTCTCGCACGCGGCGGCAATGACATCCACGCCGAGCGCGATCCAGTTCTCGACGATTTCGTTTTGCTTGGCCGGGTCCGGATCGGTCGGGCCGTCAAAGATCAGCTCGATGCCGAGTTCTTTGGCGGCCTTGTCCGCGCCCTTCCTGCACGAGATGAAATAGGCGTTGCCCTTGCTCTTCGGCAAAAGCGCGACGATGAGCTTTTTCCCGCCGCTCGAACTAACACCTCCGGAGGATGATTCGGAAGACCTGCTGCAGCCGGTCACAACCGCCAGACCGGCAACGATCAGGAGTGCGAGGAACTTTTTCATGCGGTTTCCGTTGGTTGAGCGCTGGCCGGTGGAGTTTGCCGTCGAGACCATAGCGTGGTCAACATTTTTGGAACGACCGAACCCGACAACGCCAGCAACAACAGCGCGCCGGTCAACATGCCGGCGACCTCTCGTGGCTGCCGGGCGTGGACAAGGCCGTTGTTGAGCACCGCGATGGCCGCCACGCCGAGCAACGTGCCATGCACGGAACCGACACCGCCAAAGATGCTTGTGCCGCCGAGCACGACGGCGGTGATGGCAAACAGTTCGTAGCCCGTGCCGGCATCGGCTTTTGCCTGACCGAGCCGCGCGGTGTAGATGATGGCCGCCAGCCCCGCCACGATCCCCGCCAGCACGTACACGAGCGCAATCCGTCGTTCGACCGGAATCCCCGCATAGCGGGCCCCCTCCGGCGCAAACCCGATGGCCCGGAACGAACGCCCAAACGTCGTTCGATGCACGAGCAGCCAGATGGCGACAGCGACCGCAACAAAGATCGGCGCTTGCGCCGGAATGCCGAGCCAGCGTTCCTGTCCGAGGAACAGGAACGACGCGGGGAAGTTTGTAAACGTATCGGCTCCATGCGTGATGGCTTCAGCGAGTCCGCGAAAGAGCGAGTACGTGCCAAGCGTGATGATGAGCGGCGGCAATCGCAGCCAGGTAATCAGCGTGGCATTAAGCCCGCCCGCGAGCGCGCCGATTCCCAGCGTACAGACGCCCGCCATCACCGGCGAGAGGCCGGCATCGCGCCAGAGTTTGCCGAACAGAATCGCGCACAATCCGAGCAGCGAACCGACGGATAGATCAATCCCGCCGGTTAGAATGATCGGCGTCATCACCAGCGCCAGCAGGCCGATCTCGACCGAGTGGCGGAGAATGTCGTAGGTGTTGTCGAGCGAGCCAAAACGCGGCCCGACTGAGTTGAAGTAGAACCACTCCAGCACCAGCACCAGCAGCAGAATCGTTTCGTGCCGGAAGAGGATGGCTTTCCAATGGCCCGACCTCGGATTGTTCCTAGCCCGCATATTTCACAGGGCGGCTCTGCCGCAACCAAACAGGCCAATTCCCCTCACCTGTCCCCGCAAACGACGCGGGGCCGGCCTCTCCCCCACGCGCCGGGGGCGAGGCGTTCCCCCTCTCCCGTGTCGTGTACGGGAGAGGGTCAGGGTGAGGGCCAAACTTCTTGCCGGAAAAAAAGATTTGAGCGAATTGTGGCACAAATCCCTGTAGGAGCGACATTCCTGTCGCGACCGGCCCGAGCAAATCGCGGCAGGAATGCCGCTCCCACGAAACCATGATCTGTTGCCGGCTTTCGCGGAATGTGAAACATTCGGGGTAGGTGAGGACATGAGGGTCACCGTTCCCCTTTCCGGCTGCGCAGGCCGTCCGCCACGACGGCGAGCAGGATGATGGCGCCCTGGATGGCTTTTTCCCAATAGGCTTCGACATGCAGGTGCGTGAGCGCAGGGCTGACGCACGCCAGCAGCAGCAAACCGACGAACACGCCCCACAGATTGCCGCGTCCGCCGGAGATCGCCACGCCGCCGACAACCACGGCGGCGATCACCTTCAGTTCAAGGCCGGTGCCGGAGTTCGGGTCCACCTGAGGCGATTGGGCGACGTTCATCATCGCCGCCAAGCCGACGAGCGCGCCCATCAGCACGAACGTGACGAAGGTGACGAGTTGGGGCCGGAGGCCGGCCAGACGCGCGGCCTCGGCGTCGGAGCCGACGGCGTAAACGAAGCGGCCGGCGGAAAGGTGCTTCATCGCCAGCGCCATGAACACGAGCAACACGAGCGCAATGATGATGAGCGTCCACTGGCCAGCGGCCTGGCTGAGACCAAACCATTGGATGCCGTTGGGTAGGTCCACCCAAACTCCCTGGCGCAACCAGCGGAGTCCTTCCCGCCACGTGACCATCGTGGCGAGCGTGACGACGATGGACGGCAGGCGCAGTCCGGCAACGAGCACGCCGTTGACCGCGCCGAACAGGGCGCCGATGGCAACCGATGCCGGCAACACGAGCGCGAGCGGCCAGTTCATGGACGCCAGCAATCCGGCACAGACGCTGCACACGGAAAATTGCGAGCCGACAGAGATGTCGATTTGCCGGCAAATGATGACCAGCGCGATCCCGCACGCGACGACAAGTGTCGGCGCCTCGCGGGTCAGAAGCGACAGGAGCGGTTGCGGCTGATAAAACGTCGGCGCCGCCACGGCGAGGAACAACAGCAGCAACCCCAGCGCGAGCGCGACGGAAAATTCGCGGAAGTGGCGTTTCATTGCGCCCTTCCCTTCTCCGCCTGCCCCAATGCCGCAGCTATCACGTCGTGGGCGTCGGATTTGCCGGGGAGAATCGCCATGATTGTCCCGCCGCGCATGACGGCAATGCGGTCGCTCATGCCGAGGATTTCGGGCAGGTCGCTCGAAATCATCAGCACAGCCACGCCGTCCTTCGCGAGGCGGCGGATGATCTTGTGAATTTCGCTCTTGGCGCCGACGTCCACGCCCTGCGTCGGTTCGTCGAGGATGAAAAGTTTCGGTTTCGTCGCCAGCCACCGGGTCAACGCGACTTTCTGCTGGTTGCCGCCGCTGAGAGAGCCCGCGGGAGCTTCAGGGCCGTAGGTTCTCACGTCGAGATCGCGGATGTAATCGAGCGCGAGCTGGCGTTCGGCGCCCAAGCGGAGCCAGGTACCGGGGAAAATGATGCGATGGATGGCCATCGTCATGTTGGCGGCGACGGCCATGTCGAGAATCACGCCGTGACGGCGCCGGTCTTCGGGCACGTAGGCGATGCCGTGGGCAACGGCTTCCTGCGGTGAACGAACGGTGAGGCGCTGACCATTCAAAATGATTTCGCCGGTGTCGGCTGGCGTGATGCCGAAGACGACGCGGGCGAGTTCGGTCCGACCGGCGCCGACGAGTCCGGCAAGCCCGACAACTTCGCCGGCGCGCACGTCGAGCGTCACGTTGCGGACGCCGCCGATTGCGCAACCGATGTTTTTTAGCGAGAGGACGACTTCGCCGGAGGCGCCTTCGGCGGGCGGGTAGATGGTTGATACTTCGCGGCCGACCATCAGCTTGATAAGTGACGCCTCGTTCATCTCGTCCACCGGATTCGTGCCCACGCTCTCGCCGTCACGCAGGACGGTGACGCGGTCGGCAACGGTAAAGATTTCTTCGAGCCGGTGGGTGATGTAGATGACGCCGACACCGCTGCCATGGAGATCGCGCACGACGCCAAAGAGCAATTGCACTTCCTTCTGCGTCAACGACGCGGTCGGCTCGTCCATGATGACGACGCGGGCGCCGGCGGCGAGCGCACAGGCGATCTCGACGAGCTGTTGCTCGGGCATCGAGAGCGAACGGACCTCGGTGTCGGGGGAAATCTCCGCCCCGATGCGCTGCAGGAGTTGTCCGGCGCGGGCGCGGCGCGCGGGCCAATCGACGCGGCGGCCGGCGGTGGCGGGTTCGAGGCGCAACGCGATGTTCTCAGCGACGGTGAGGTCGGGGAACATCGCTGGCTGCTGGTAAATGCAAGCGATGCCAAGCTCGCGCGCGGCGGCGGGCGTGAGGTGGCGGACTGGTTGCCCCGCGATCTCAATCGTGCCGCCGTCGGGCTGATGCGCGCCGGTGATGACTTTGATGAGGGTGGATTTCCCCGCGCCGTTCTCGCCGAGCAGGGCGTGAACCTCGCCCGGGCGCAGGTCGAACGACACGCCCTTCAGCGCGCGCACGCCGCCATAGGACTTGCTTACCCGCTGAAGTTTAACAAGCGGTTGTTCTTTCACGTTCCTGAAGAAATCCCGTCATAGCACCGCCAGCACGACGGGGAGATAGTTGCCAGAACCGCCGATGATAGTCGAGCCGATTGATGCGACTACGCCGCCAAGGATGACCGATTCTTGAGGAGCGGCGGGGGCGAGACGACCCGTGAAGTTCCACCGCGTCCGCATCTCGCTGCCTTGAACTCCTGCGGGTTGTTGTAGCTGCGCTTCTATGAAGCGCAGATTCCTGAACCAACACCAGGGAGCATGTCCCTATCTCGGGGCATCTCCACTGATGCGCACGGCCCGGGCAATGATCGTCACTTCGCGCCACAGCATTTCTTGAACTTCCGGCCGCTCCCGCATGGGCAGAGATCATTCCAGCCGACGGGTGCGGGCTTCTGACGCTGCTCCTCTTCCCGAAGAATCTCCATGATCGCGGCGGCTGGCTGGTTCGTCCGTAGAAGCTCAGCCATCGTGCGCATGTGCGGGTCGATGTGATTGAAGAACTGCTTGTATGCAGGGCAGAGGTAGTTCAGTCCGTCTTCGCCGTCGGGAGTCTTGGTGAACCGATGTTTCGGGCACTCGCCATTGCACGCGAAGCGCACTTCACATTGGCGACAATACTGCGGCAGCGCGTCGAGCTTGTCGTTGCCGAATTTCGTCTGCCGGGCTGAATGCACCATCTCGCCTAACGTTTGGCTCATAATGTTGCCGAGGCGATATTTCGGATAGACGTAATGATCGCAACTATAGAGATCGCCGTTGTGCTCGATGGCCAGTGCCGCGCCGCACTGTTCCGCAAAAACGCAGAGCGATGACCCTAGACCCATCCAGTTGCCCAGAGCCACATCAAAAAGCTGGACGAAGATTTGGCCAACATTGTTGCGCACCCATTCGTCGAAAATCGCGCAGAGGAAATTCCCGTATTGCTTCGCCTCGACACTCCACGCCGTGACCGGCGACTGCTGATCGCGCGGCTGGCCAGGCTCTGGCGGCTCGGCGAAGTCGTAGCCGAGCGCTTTGAGCCCCGAAAGCTTTCGGGGCTGCCGCTCGACCAGCGGGATGAACTGCAGAAATTCGCTGCCGATTCCCTTGAGAAACCGGTACACCTCCAGCGGGCGCTGCGAATTGGCATGGTGGACGACCGTCAGCGTGTTGAAATCGGTTTTGTGCTTCTTCAGCAGTTCCAGCCCACGCATGACGGCGTCGAACGTTGGCTGCTGCTGCTTGTCCACGCGATACTTGTCATGCAGTTCCCGCGGCCCGTCGATCGACAGGCCAATGAGGAACTGATGCTGCGTGAAGAACTCGCACCATTCGTCATCGAGCAAGACGCCATTGGTCTGTAGGGCGTTGGAGATCGTTTTCCCGTCGGCGTACTTCTGCTGCAGCTCGACGACCTTGCGAAAGAAGCCCACGCCCAACAGCGTCGGCTCGCCGCCCTGCCAGGCGAAGTTGATCTCCGGCACGGGCTGGCCCTGAATATACTGGCGGATGTATTCCTCCAACACCTCATCGCTCATCCGCCACTGGCGTTCGTCCCGGTAGAGCTTTTCCTTTTCCAGATAGAAGCAATACTTGCAGTCCAGATTGCAGATCGGCCCGATCGGCTTGGTCAGGACATGAAAGCCGCGGCCGGCGTTCATGGGAGTGGTTCCGTTCATCGCCGCGGGGAATATAGCCCTGTCGAATCCGATTTGCCCGTTTCTTTTCCCTTTCCCATGCCGGTCCGCGTGGTAGAATGCTGCGCGCGGAGGCACGGATCATGAGCCAGATCACTCGTCGAAGGTTCCTGGGCCAACTCGCCGGTGTGGCGGTGGCCGCATCGCTGCCAAAGGCGCTGCTCGCGCAAACGGCGAAGCCAGCCGCCCGCAAACTGAACGTTCTATTCCTCATGTCGGACGACATGCGCGTTGAGCTTGGCTGCTACGGCAGCATGTTTGCCGCGAAGACGCCCAACCTCGACGCGCTGGCCAGGGCCGGAGTTCGTTTCGACAGGAACTATTGCCAGTTCCCGCTTTGCAACCCGTCGCGCGCCTCGTTGCTGACCGGCCGGCCGGCGACCAAAACCGGTGTGCTGGGCAACCGCACGGATTTCCGCGTCGCTCACCCGGACTGGATCAGCCTGCCGCAGTTGTTCAAGGAAAATGGATACGTCTCTTATCGCGCCGGGAAGATTTATCACGGCGGCTATGACGATCCCAAGGCCTGGACGGAAACCGGGGACAGTGGCGGACCGACCGACGACGGCGGAGGCGCCCCCGTCGGAAAAACCATGGTGATTCCGCGCAAGCAAATCCCCATGCCGGACGGTGTACTTCCGCCGTTGCCAGCCGACAACAGCCGGGCGGCGTATTCGGACCGCATCGTCATCCTGGACGGCAACGGCGAAGGCCACGGCGATTATCACACCGCCGATCGCACCATCGAACATCTCCGCAAATACAAAGACCAGCCATTCTTCGTCGCCTGCGGATTCGTCAAACCGCACAGCCCGCCAACCGCGCCGCAGCGGTTCTTTGATCTGTATGACGTGAACAAGATCAAATTGACGCCGGACTTTGCAGCGTGGCCGACCGTCCCGCCGGGATTTCCGAGCGCGGCCATCCGCAAACGCAACGCCGACCTGTTCATCGGGCGCGGCGCGAGCGAGGCCGAAGCCCGGGAAGTCATCCGCGCCTACATCGCCTCGATTTCCTGGGTGGACTGGAACGTCGGGCGCGTTCTGGCCGAACTGGATCGCCTCGGCCTGCGTGACAACACGATCATCGTGTTCACGGTTGATCACGGATATCAGCTTGGCGAAAAGGGGAAATGGTCCAAGGCCGGGTCGCTGTTCGAAATGGGCACGCGCGTGCCGATGCTGATGGTCGTCCCCGGCGCCAAGGGCAACGGACAATCCTGCCTCCGCATTGTGGAATCTTTGGACATCTATCCGACGCTGGTTGAGTTGTGCGGTCTGCCGCAGCCGGCGGGACTGGATGGAAAAAGCCTCGTGCCGCTGCTGAACAAGCCGCAGGTGCCGTGGGACCGGCCGGCCTACAGCGTCTGGAGCGAAGACGGCCAGACCCTGTATGGAGTGGCGGTTCGCACCGAAAAATGGCGGTACGCCGAGTTCGGCCCCGACGGACAGAACGGCGCAATGCTGTTTGACCCAAAGGCCGATCCGCTCGAAATGAAGAACCTGGCTGACGATCCGCAGCATGGGCAGGCGCGTGCGGAGCTGTCGTCGCTCGCCCGGAAGTACGCCGCAAATCTCGGTAAGACGTAGCCGTCACGCGCGGCCTTGCGTCCGCATCTCGCTGCCTTGAACTGCTGCGGGTGAACGCTGGTCAACCATAGGATTTCTGTTGATATGAACCGACGTGAATTTTTGATCCAGATCGGAGCGGCCGCGGGATGCGTTGTCGGGGGCATTCTGACAGGTTGCACACATGTGGTCGCTCCCTCGGCCAGACGCACCCGCCGAGGCGTTTCGATCGTGTGCGACCCCGGCGATCCGATCGCATCGGCGAAGCCATCGCAGTGGGCCGTGGAGCAACTGCGGCAATCGCTGACCGGACGCGGCTTCGTCGTTCGGGTATGCACACGCTTGGACGAAGCCAACCCGGCCGATGTGTGCATTGTCGCGGCGGGAAGATCTTCCTCCGTGACGCGCGACGTCGGTGTCGTTCCGCCAGCCGACGCCGAGGCGTTGGCAATTGTGCCCGGACGGCTGGGCAGACGAGATGTATTGCTCGCCAGCGGCACCGATAGCCGCGGGCTGGTCTACGCATTGACCGAGATCGCCGATGCCGTCGCGTTGGCCGACGATCCATGGCCGGCACTGCGTCCGTCCAGACCCGTCATCGAGCGCCCCGCCAACACTGTCCGCAGCGTCATGCGGGTGTTCGCCAGCGACGTCGAGGACAAGACCTGGTTCAACGACCGCGAGTTCTGGCGGCGATACCTCTCGCTATTCGCGGCCCAGCGGTTCAACCGTTTCAACCTCGCCCTGGGGCTGGGTTACGATGCGCCGAGCAATCTCAGCGATGCGTATTTCTATTTTGCGTATCCGTTCCTGGTGTCGGTTCCCGGCTACAACGTCCGCGCGACAAATCTGCCCGATGCGGAACGCGACCGAAACCTGGAGATGCTTCGCTTCATCAGCGATGAAGCTGCGGCGCGCGGGCTGAGTTTTCAATTGGGCCTATGGACCCACGCGTACCAGTGGACCAACAGTCCCAACGCGAACCACAACATCGAAGGACTCACGCCACAGACCCAAGGCCCGTATTGCCGCGATGCGCTGGCCTTGCTGCTGAAGGAATGCCCCAATATCTCGGGCGTGACGTTCCGCATCCACGGCGAAAGCGGCGTGCCCGAGGGCAGCTACGATTTCTGGAAGACGGTCTTCGACGGATGCGTCCGCAGCGGGCGGCGCGTCGAGATCGACATGCACGCCAAGGGCATGGATCAGCCCACGATCGACGCGGCGATTGCGACGGGCTTGCCCGTCATCATCTCGCCGAAGTTTTGGGCCGAGCACATGGGCCTGCCCTACCACCAGGCCGCGATTCGCCCGAACGAACTGCCGAGACGGGAACGAGGAAGCGGTCCGTTCGTCCAGAGCAGCGGCGCCCGCAGTTTCCTCCGCTACGGCTACGGCGACCTGCTGACGGAAGATCGGCGCTACGGCATTGTCCATCGCATCTGGCCCGGAACACAACGGCTGCTGCTCTGGGGCGATCCGATATTCGCGGCGGCATATGGACGCGCCATGAGCTTCTGCGGAAGTCTGGGCTGCGAAATCTTCGAGCCGCTGTCGTTCAAGGGTCGCAAGGGATCCGGCCTGCCCGGTGGGCGCGATGGCTATGCCGACGCATCGCTGCGCCCGGCCGGTGGCGATTTCGAGAAGTACCGTTACACGTACCGGCTCTGGGGCCGGCTGCTCTATAACCCCGATGCAGAGCCAGAGACCTGGCAGCGGCAGTTACGCAAGGATTATGGACCCGCTGCCGGCGCGGCGGAAACGGCGCTGGCTCACGCGAGCCGCATACTGCCCTTGTTCACCACGGCACATACGCCGTCGGCGGCCAACAACAACTATTGGCCCGAAATGTACGTGAACATGTCGATCGTCGATCCCTCGCACCCGCAACCGTACACCGATACACCCAGCCCGAAGCGATTCGGCACAGTCAGTCCGCTCGATCCGCAGCTTTTCGCCCGCGTGGACGATTATGCCGACGAATTGCTCAAGGGCCAGATCAGCGGCAAGTACTCACCCGTCGAGGTCGCGCAATGGATGGAAGATTTCGCGCAGACCGCCGCCGAGAACCTGTCCCAAGCCGAGGCGAAGGCCGCCGACCGCAGCGCGCCAGCCTTCCGTCGATTGTCCGTCGATGTGTCGGTCCAAATCGGTCTGGGTCGCTTCTTTGGCCAAAAGTTCCGCGCCGCCGTTCTGTATGCCTTGTATGATCGCACGGGCGACCGAGCCGCTTTGGAGGAAGCGATCAAGACCTATCGCTCCGCGAGGCAGGCATGGGCGCGCATTGCGGAACTGACCACCGGCGTTTATGCCAGCGACGTGACGTACGGCGACGGCTGGTTTCAACGCGGCCATTGGTCCGATCGTCTGGCGGCAATCGATAAGGACATCGCCGCCATGGAACGGAAAGCCGCTGCGCCAACTCCGCAGCCGGCAGTGTCGGGCATCACGCCGGAGAAGGTCGCGGCGCTCGTCCATGACGTGCTGGGCCGCCCACAACGCACCGTGCGAGAGGTGACGCATACCCAGCCCGCGTCTTTCCGGCGAGGCCAGCCCGTTGCCCTTGGACTTGCTTTCGCCAGCGACCAAGCCCGACCCAATGCGGTCCAACTGTATTACCGCCGCACCCACCAATCCGAGCCGTGGCGTACCGTGCCGATGCAGATTGACAAGGGCAATGGCCGAGCTGCCATACCGGGCGAGTACACCGACTCGCCTTACCCGTTGCAGTATTACTTCGAATGCAGGGACGAATCAGCCCGGTCGTGGCTGTATCCCGGGCTGGGAAAGGGCCTGACAAACCAGCCGTACTTTGTGCTGCGATAGATACGAAACCGCACTACGGTTTCATCTCTCCAGACAGCAACACCAATCCGCGGGAACGAACCCGCCGGTTCTGCCGCGTTACCATCTATCGCTGCCTTGAACTGCTGCCTCGCTGATCATCACCATGATGAAAAACGGACTGCCCCCTTACTTGAGTTCGGTAGTAGGCAGCGGTCATGGCAGAAGTCGTGCTCGACAGGGCTTGTGAAGCATGGTAGGAACAGAATCATGAATACAGACACCATCGTAGCTGAACTACGCAAACAACGGAATCACCTCAAGGATCAACTCGCTCGGACTGAGAAGGCGATTGCGGCATTATCGGGATTGTCACTTGGACCGGCGGCGAAGCACGCTGCCAGAAAGTGGAAGATGAGCGCAGCGGCACGAGCAAAGATTGCGGCATTCCAGAAAGCTCGCTGGGCGAAGATCAAGGCGGCCAAGAAAAAGGCATAGTCTTCGGACAACCCGAATGTGGAACAACCCGCCGGTTCTGCCGCGTTACCATCCCTTGCCCCCTTGACCTCCTGCGGGTGAACACCGGTCAGCCGTGAGGAACCGCCGGCCCGGCGGGCTGAGCCAGCCCGCCCTACCAACGACCGTCTCCACATTTGCGGGTACGGCGCGACGGCCGGTCGCGCCGCTTGCATGCAGTTTGTCACCTTGGTGAGCCGCAGTCCTGAATGGAGGCTCCGGCAACCAAAGCCGAACGTGGTCGTTTGGATGACGATTGTGTAAAGAGTGCAGTTTTGACCCCGTCCATTTTCTCTTCCTGGTTTCCGCCCAACCAAAAAAGCGCGCCGCCATTGCTGGCGGCACGCCGTGAGATGGGTTCAGCGGTGTTTACCCGCGGAAATAGAGGTAGGCACCAAGGATGCACACCAGGATTAACGCAGAAGCGGCCATATCGTGCCAGTCCCAGCTTGCATAGGTACGCTTGCGGTCCTCTTCCGTGGCCGTGCCAAAGGTCAGGCTCTTGATCCTTGTGTACTCCGGCGCCGCGGTCATGTAGCTGACCACGACCATCACTATCGCCGACACGATCGTGATCAACACGCTGAAGTACTGGAAGTTGATGTTGTTGATGATCCACAGGAAGGAGCCTTCCGCATAGTTGAAGCTGCCCTTGCCGATCGTGACCGGCGTGTCGACCAACATGCGAAAGACGCCAAGGGCAAAGCCGACGATCATCGCCCAAAGGCAACCCTTGGCATTGAGACGCTTCCAGAACACGCCAAAGAAGAACACCACGAAGATCGGCGGTGCCAGGTAACCCTGCACCGATTGCAGGTAGTTGTACAGGCCAGTGGCGCCCTTCACGACGGGAATCCAGGCCATGGCGATGAGGATCATGACGCCCGTGGCGATGCGGCCCATCCGCACGATCTCGTGTTGCGAGGCCTTGGGCCGAAGTTTCTCATAGATGTCCACCGTGAACAGGGTCGAGCAGGCGTTGAATACGCCGGCCAGTGATCCCATCAACGCCGAGAGCAGGCCAGCCACTACGATACCACGCAGGCCGGCCGGGAGCAGGTGCTCCACCATCAGCGGAAAGGCGCCTTGGGCGGCGTCAGGACTGGCTGTGAAGGCGGCGGTCAACGCGGGCACCTTGTTGCTCTTGACCAACGCGAAGCAGATCATGCCGGGGATGATGAACAGGTAAGGGGGGAACAACTTGAGAAAACCGGCGAAGATGCTCCCACGCCGGGCAACCTGCTCATTCGGGGCGCCGAGGGCCCGTTGTACGATGTACTGGTCCGTACACCAGTACCAGAGGCCGATCACCGGTGCACAGATGAGCATGCCAGGCCAGGGGTAGTAGCTGTTGAAGTACCACGCCTGCTTGACGATCTCACCGTTGGCGCCCTTCTGCAGAACCGGGGCCCATGTAGACTCTACACCCGGCGGCGTTATTGGCTTCCAGAGGTTGAACATGTTGGAGCCGCAAAGAGCCCTGAGTTCGTGCCAGCCGCCCAGCTTGACAAGGCCGTAGATGGTTAGCAGGGCCGACCCGGTAATCAGGACGACGACCTGTACTGCGTCATTGTACGCCACCGCCCGCATGCCGCCGAGCGCGGTGTATAAGCCCGTCAATGCGATCACCAGCACGGAGCCGATCCAGAAGCTGTCAATCACGTGACCGCCGATATTCAACTGCATCTCTGGCAACAACGTCGCAAACACCACGCCGCCGGCAAAAATACCAACGGCGATTTTCGAAACGACGAAGGTAATAAGCGAAACGATGGACAGAACGTAACGCGAGCTGGTGGAAAAACGGCGTTCGAGAAATTCCGGCATGGTGAACACCAGCGATCGGGCGTAGAACGGCACGAAGACCCACGCCAGGACCAGCAGGCACCAGGCGTGCAGTTCGTAGTGCGCCATGGCCACGCCGTCCTTGGCGCCGGAGCCAGCCAGGCCGACGATATGTTCGGAGCCGATGTTCGAGGCGAAGATGGACGCGCCGATCACCCACCAGCCGAGATTTCGGCCAGCCAGGAAGTAATCCGCCGCCGTGTCCTTGCGTTTGCTCACCACCCACCATGCGACGCACAGCAGGATGCCGAAATAGAATGCGATGGCCAGCCAGTCGATTCCGGTCAACGTGGACACGCCGCCAGCAGCAGCGAGAATAGGAGTCAGATTGTTCATGTTTGGTTCCTCAGGGTTGTTGGAAGCCGCGCCAAAAAACGCCCGCGGCTACCAAAGGTTGTAATTGACGCCAATCAATCAGCACCTGATGACTCGTCAATGCCGCCGCCAATACGGGACTCTCTGCTGTCATAGGTAGCCTCTCATTCACGGGTTATTGGGCGCGGATTACACCACAAAGCCCACCGCAACGCAACCCCCGGCTTGACAAGACTCGCGGCGGGGCATTTACTGCCCGCACTATGATCAATCTCAAACAACTCGAAGCCTGGTTCGTGACCGGCAGCCAACATCTCTATGGTCCGAAAACACTCGCGCAAGTCGCCGCCAACTCCCAGAAGATCGCCAAGGCACTCGGCAGCGCCTTGCCGGTGAAAGTCGTCTTCAAACCGGTGCAGACGACGCCGGACGCAATCTCGCAGCTCTGCCGCGAGGCCAACAACGACCCGAAATGCATCGGCCTGATCTGTTGGATGCACACGTTCTCGCCCGCCAAGATGTGGATCGCGGGGCTGACCAGCTTGCGCAAACCGTTCGCGCACCTGCACACGCAGTTCAACCGCGAGATTCCGTGGGCCGATATTGACATGGATTTCATGAACCTCAACCAGGCCGCGCACGGCGACCGCGAGTTCGGGTTTATCTGCACGCGGCTGCGGAAGAACCGCGCCGTCGTCGTCGGTTACTGGCAGGACGCGGACGTGCAGGCCGAACTCGGCGTCTGGGCGCGCGCCGCCGCCGCGTGGGCCGACGCGCAAGGCGGAAAGGTCGCCCGCTTCGGCGACAACATGCGCGAAGTCGCCGTCACCGAAGGCGACAAAGTCGAGGCGCAGATGCGTTTCGGTTATTCCGTCAACGGCTACGGCGTCGGCGACCTCGTGAAGTCGGTCAACGCGGTGACGAAGGCGCGTGTGGAAAATCTCGTGAAGAAATATCTAGCTGAGTACAGCGCCGGTCCCGGCGTCGAGGCGGGCGCGGAGAATTTGCGGACGGCGGCAAGAATCGAACTCGGCATGCGCGATTTCCTGACCGCCGGTGATTTCAAAGCTTTCACCACCACGTTCGAAGACCTCCATGGCCTCGAACAACTTCCCGGCCTCGCCGTGCAACGGTTGATGGCCGACGGCTTCGGCTTCGGCGCCGAAGGCGATTGGAAAACCGCCGCGCTCGTCCGCGCGATGAAAGTGATGGCCGCCGGTTTGCCTGGCGGCACGTCGTTCATGGAAGATTACACATACCATCTCGTCCCCGGCGGCATGAAGGTGCTCGGCGCGCACATGCTCGAAGTCTGCCCGACGATTGCCGACGGCGAGTCGTCGTTGGAGATTCACCCGCTCGGCATCGGCGGCAAAGCCGACCCGGCGCGGTTGGTGTTCAACGTGCCCGAAGGTCCCGCGCTGAACGCGTCGCTGATTGACATGGGCAACCGGTTCCGCCTGATCGTGAACGAAGTGGACGTCGTCACGCCCGACGCCGATTTGCCGAAGCTGCCCGTCGCGCGCGCCGTCTGGATTCCGCGCCCGAACCTCAAGGTAGCCGCCACGTCGTGGATTTACGCCGGTGGCGCGCATCACACCGGTTTCTCGCAGGCGGTCACCGCGCAGCACTTGGAAATGTTCGCCGAGATGGCGGGGATCGAGTACGTGTTGATCGGCGCCGACGCAACCGTCCCACAGATCAAGAAGGAACTCCGCTGGAACGAAGCGTACTTCAACCTCGCGAAGTAACCGTCGTCCATCCCAGAAAACACAACAGGGGCGTCCCGGTGTCGGGACGCCCCTGTTGGCGTTTGTGAATGGTTACTCCGTGGTGAACTTGTAGATGATCGTGTTCTTGTAAGTCTGTCCCGGCTTCAGCTCGGTGGTCGGAAATTCCGGCTTGTTCGGGGAATCCGGATAGTGCTGCGGCTCCATGGCGAAGCCGGTGCGGCGCTGGTAAACCTTGCCGCCCTTGCCGGTGATCGTGCCATCAAGGAAATTGCCGGCGTAGAACTGGAGGCCGGGTTCGGTGCTCCACACTTCCAGCACGCGACCGCTGGTCGGCTCATAAACGCGCGCCTGCAAGCCGAGCTTGCCAAACGGTTTGTTGATGACCCAGTTGTGGTCGTAGCCCGGGCCGTATTGCAGCACGGTGTCGGGGTCGTTGATCCGTGCGCCGATGGTCGTGGGCTTGCGGAAGTCGAACGGCGTGCCATCCACGGGAGCGTATCCGCCGGTTGTGATCAGTTCCTTGTCCACGGGCGTGGTCTTGTCGGAATTGATATAGACTTTGTGGCCGAGGACGTCGCCATTGCCCTGGCCGCGCAGGTTGAAATAGGAGTGTTGCGTCAGGTTGCAGACCGTGGTTTTGTCCGTTTTGGCGGTGAAGTCCAGCCGCAATGAGTTGTCTTCGGTGAGCCTGTAAACCGCGGTGACCTCGAGATTGCCGGGGAAGCCTTCTTCGCCGTCCTTGCTGAGGTAGGTTAGTTCAAGCGCGGCGCCGGTGAGCGGCTTGGCCTTCCATACCACCTTGTCAAAGCCCTTGAGGCCGCCATGCAGCGAGTTCGGCCCGTTGTTCGCGGCCAGCGTGCAGGTCTTGCCTTCGAGGGTGAACTTCGCGCCGCCGATGCGGTTGCCGTAACGGCCCACGAGGCAGCCGAAATACGGACTGTTGTTCTTCACGTAGCCGTCGAGGTTGTCGTAACCCAGCACGACGTCAGCGAACTGGCCGTTGCGGTCCCGCGCGGTCAAGGAAACGACGATGCCGCCGTAGGTGCAGATGCGCGCCTCCATGCCGTTGCCATTCTTCAAGGTGTAGATTTCGATGGGTGTTCCGTCCGGCAGATTGCCGAACGGTGCTTTGGTGACGGCGCCTTTGGTTTCACACATGGTAGCGCAGCCTAAAAGGCACGCCGCAGTCAGTCCAGCCCCGAATAGAAGGGCGATCTGCATCATGTTTCGCATGGTTGATCTCCTGTAGATTAATAGTTGTTGTGTTGTTGGATGTGATTGCTGCAACCGATGACGCACGCGGCGACGACCGCCACCGCGCACATCCACTTTGCTCGCTTCATGATCTTGCTTCTTTGTTTGAGAAATCAGCCATCGCTGCGCTCCTCGTTAGACGCAAAACGGCAGCGTTACTTCGAAGGACTCTTCATCGCGCGGCGGGCCAGCATGACCATGACTGCACCGATGAAAAACAACAACAGACCCCAAAGCAGATTGATATTAATACCCAATGATCGTTTGTACATCTCGGCGTCGGAGGAGGTCAGGGCGCCGAAAACCACCAGGATGAAACCCACAATCAGGAACATCACTCCCATTGGCATGCGGATATCGAGTTTCATAAGTTGGGCTCCTTTACCAGAAGATGACGTTTAGGATGACGGCCCCGACGATCACGATAATGCCCAACATGGCGGGCTGTTTGTGCCACGGCACGCCGTGATCTTTGATCTTGGGCGTGAGCGAATAGACAAGTCCCTTGAGTTGTTCGTCGGTCTTGTTTTTCGCAGTCGCCAGAGAGATGACGATCGTGGCGACGAAGCAGACGGTCCAAGCGAAGATCGCCGTCCAGAAGTTCTGGGCCATGTCGCTCGGATACTGGTGAACGATGGAGCCAAGCCATCCGCCGTGAATGCCCACCGCGGCGCCTGCAGGCAGCGTCAGACCGTGATGGATCGCCGCGGTGATCGTGCCGGAGAGCAGGCCCAAGAAGGCGCCATGCCCCGTGGCACGCCGCCAGAACATGCCGAGCATGAACGTGGCAAATAGCGGCGCGTTGACGAAGGCAAACACAAGCTGGAGGAAGTCCAGGATGTTATTGAACCGCGTGGCCGCATACGCGCAGCACACACTCAGGAGAATGCCCGCCACCGTCGTTATGTGGCCTACCGTCAGGTAATGCTTGTCGGATTGACCGGGCCGGATGTAGCTCTGATAGATGTCGTAGGTCCACACCGTGTTGAAGGCGGTCACGTTGCCGGCCATGCCCGACATGAACGACGCCATCAACGCCGTCAGACCCAGCCCGAGCATTCCGGCGGGGTAATAGTGGCCCAGCATCATCGGCATGGCCATGTTGTAGTTCGGTTGGCCATTCTCCATAGGCAGGAACATGCCCTTGGTCTGGTAATGCATCGAGATGGCGATCAAGCCCGGCAGAATCACCAAAGCGGGAAACAACATCTTGGGAATGGCTGCAATCAGCGGTGTGCGCCGCGCGGCCGACATCGAGTTGGCCGCCATCGCCCGCTGGACCACAAGAAAGTCGGTGCACCAGTAGCCGAACGACAACACAAACCCCAACCCAAACACCACTCCAAACCATTCCACACCCATTGGATTCGATGCCGCCGAACCGGTGTGCGCCCAGGACTGGGTCATCGTGCCGGGCGCGAACCCCTTGCCAACAGCCACTTCATTCAATTTCCGGATCAGTTCATGCCACCCGCCAACATCCCTGAGTCCCAAGAGCACGAGCGGCAGAAACCCAAGCACGATCAGGAAAAACTGGAGCACTTCGTTGTAAATCGCCGAGGTGAGACCACCAAGGGAGATGTAAGCAAGCACGATGACTCCGGAAATGAACACGCTGAAGTGGAAGTTCCAGCCCAACAGAATCTCGAACAACTTCGCCAGCGCGTACATCGAAATCCCAGAGGAAAACACCGTCATCACCGCGAACGAAATCGCGTTGAACCCGCGGGTCTTTTCGTCGTAGCGCAGCTTCAGGTACTCCGGCACCGACCGGGCCTTCGAGCCGTAGTAGAACGGCATCATGAAGATGCCCACGAACGCCATTGCCGGGATCGCGCCGACCCAGTAGAAATGGCAGGTCATGATCCCGTACTTGGCGCCGGAGGCCGACATCCCGATGACCTCCTGAGCGCCGAGGTTGGCGGAGATGAATGCCAAGCCCGCTATCCACGCGGGGATCGACCGTGCTGAGAGAAAAAAGTCCGCGCCGGTCTTCATGTAACGTTTCAGCGCGAACCCGATTCCCAGCACGAACAGGAAGTAAACACAGAGAATCAGGTAATCCACGGCGTGCAACTCAATTCTCGGCATAAGGTTTCCCTTTCTTGGACGAGGTTAACGGCTTCCTTTTCCGTCGGATGTTGGAGACTGCTAGTACAAAACCGCTTTCTCTTTGTCTAGCACATTCTCTCGCTGCCGTTGCCGTGGGGTGTATCTCGGCACCACCACCGTTGTAGGCCGACTCTGTGAGGCGCGGCTTGGATTGAGCCGCCTCAAGACGCTAGACCTGAGCGGCGCGATTGTGCTAGTCTGCGCGTCCAAGGCAAAAGTCATGACGCAACCCAACCCGGATCAACAGGCAAAAAAAGTCCTAGCCCAGTTAGCCAAACAAACCAAACTGCTAGTCGGGGGCGGCAAAATCCGCCGCACGTCCTCGCGCTTCTGCCTCGGCGTCGAGCACGGCGACTACAACGGCACCGAGTTGTTCGGCGTCGGCACCGACCGGTTCATCTGGCTGGCGTACAAACCGAACGGCACCGACCGCGTCCGGCTGTTCAGCGGCAATTTCACCAAGGACGGCATCGTCGATTTCAAACTCGGCCGCGTGCCCGCGCCGAAGTCGCCCGAGATCGCCGACACCTGGGCGCGTTTCCCGTACGGCGTGGATTTCATCCTCCGCCGCGAAGGATTCAAGCTGACCAATGGATTCGACGCAGTGCTCTACGGCGATATCCCCGGCGGCGGCATGTCGCGCTCGGCCTCACTTTGCATCAACCTCATGCTCGCCTTCTTCGAGGTCAACGGAATCAAGGTGAAGGACGGTATGAAGATTGTCGATATGGCACAGGCGGTGGAGAATGATTACGTCGGCTCGCCTTGCGGCAAGCTCGATCAGATCATGATTTACTTCGCGCGGGCCGGCATGGGAACGCATTACAACCCGAAGAACCGGTCCATCAGCTACGTGCCTCTCGGCAAAGGCGCGATTGATTTTCGCATTGTGGGCCTCGACACGGGCACCGTGCGTCCCGGTTTGGAGAAATCCACCTACAAGATCCGCCGCGCCGAGTGCGAGGAACTCGCCGCGTTGGCCGGCAAGGAATTCGGGTTCTCCTGTCTGGCCGGCATCCGCGAGCCGGCCTTGTACGAACACGTGATGGCCAAATACGGCGCATCGCATCCCCACCTTTGCGGCCGCCTGAAATACATTTTCCACGCACAACAACGCTTCTACCAGATGATGAAGGCGTGGAAAGCCGGCCACATCGAAACCGTCGGCGCAATCTTTCGCGAGGACGGCATCGGCCTGCGCGACGATTACAGAATCTCCGGTCCTGAACTGGAAACGATGTGCGACATCGCCCGCAGCGTCCCCGGCGTTCTCGGCGAACGCATGCTCGGTGGGGGCGATAAAGGCGCATCCGGCGCGCTCGTTCGGGCCAAGAGCGTCGAGGCGTTGAAGACAGCCGTGGAGACCGGCTACCCGCGCAGCCGGCCTGAGTTTGCGGACAAGTTTGCCGTCCACGTCTGCAAAGTCGTGGAGGGGGTCGCCACACTGCCGGGTCTGTGAGGGGACAAGAACCGTCAAGAAACCCGACCAACGCTAAGACCGTGAAACACGTTGAATCTTGTTCGTCGTTTTGTAGCCGCGAATCGCATTCGCGGCCCTCGGTCCGCCGCGAAAAAGTTTCGCGGCTACAATTATCAGAACAGTGTTCGCCATGAGCCTCCAGAAAAAACCATTTGGGACACTGGCCGACGGATCGCCGGTCACCCTGTTTACACTGTTGAACGCCGGCCGATTGAAAGCGGCGGTCATGAACTACGGGGCGACGCTCGTCTCGCTGGAAGCGCCCGACCGCAAAGGCAAGCCGGCCGACGTGGTTCTCGGATTCGATACGCTGGAAGATTACGTCACCCGCAACGGGCCGTATTTCGGTTGCATCGTCGGACGATTTGCCAACCGGATTGCCAAAGGCCGGTTCACGATGGACGGCGTCACCTACAAGCTGGCCGCCAACAACGGCCCGAATCACCTGCACGGCGGACTCAAAGGTTTCGACAAGGTTTATTGGCAGGCCGAAGCGAGCGAAGGACGCGAACCATCGGTAAAGTTCACCTACCTCAGCCGCGACGGCGAAGAAGGTTATCCCGGCAATCTCTCCGTCACGGTCACTTACACGCTGACCGATCAGAACGAACTGCGGATCAAATACGCAGCCAAAACCGACAAGGCCACGCCGATCAACCTCACCAACCACGCCTACTTCAATCTCGCCGGTACCGGCGATGTATTGGCGCACGAACTCACCATCACGGGCGACCGTTACCTTCCTGTGGATGACACGCTGATCCCCACGGGCGAGATTCGCCCGGTCAGGGGCACGCCGATGGATTTCACCCGGTCCATGGGCATCGGCTCGCGGTTCCCCGAACTCGGCGGCGACCCCGGTGGTTACGATCACTGCTACGTCCTGCAGAACGACGGGCGAAAACCGGCGTTGGCGGCGCACATACACGATCCGGAATCAGGAAGGATTCTCGAAGTCCACACGACGGAGCCGGGGATGCAGCTTTACACCGGCAACTTTCTCGATGACACCATCAAGGGCAAAGGCGGCCACGCCTATCGGAGGCACGCCGGGTTCTGCCTGGAAACGCAGCACTTCCCCGACTCTGTCAACCATCCGCAATTCCCCTCGGTGATCATGCGGCCGGGGCAGGGTTACTCCCAGAAAACCTCGTTTCGTTTCGGCGTGGAATAGTCTGCGCGAACAGTGTCGCGGAGGGAACCCGGCTTGGTCTCAGTTCTGGCCGCAATGAGCGCCGGGGCCCCTGTCTGCGGGGCAAATGGTTGTCCAAACAGCACGCGCTGCATTAGCTTGGCGGCGACCCTGATGCGCAACGTCTCGCCGTTCAGCCGCGCCAGAGTTCAGGCACGATCGCGTTCCCCATCGCTTTCGCGACGCGGCCATTCCTGCGGTTGTACATGCCAACGATCAATATGTCTCCAGCAAGTGTGGGTCACGTTGAACCCAACGGTAAGGTGTGAATCGAAGATGTACTGACGCTCTCCAGATGTTGACCTCGGCTGCAAGTCCACCGGTGTTGGAACTGCTCTCTTCACTCGGCTGCATTTCTCGCGCTTTCGGATGGATCGGCACTCCGCGCCGGCCATGCTGTGATCTCCACATGGCATGTCAACATTGCAGAACTGACGGGATCCGCTGCTTGCCAGGCCAGAAAAATGAACCTCCCCCACGTTGACACAGCCGTTGGCATCCCAACAGCCCATGTGTGTAAACCCCCGGTAAGACCTCCATTGGACTCAGCACAGTGTTACTGCAGCATCGACACGCTGTTGCCGTCCGACCCACGCCCCGCTTTGTCTCGTTTGCGCGAGAACTCTCGCTCAGAATTGGCGATCATTGGGCGGTCTGGTCGGGCTTGCTGCAACCGGGTCAAGAGAGATTGCCAAGACCGGCTCATTTCTGCTCATTACAGTATATCGGACACCGCTGCAAGATTCAGCACGCCATTATTGACACGAGTCCATGTTGTGTATTTCGTTATAGCAGTCACCGCTCGAATCGCAATTCTGGATGAGCCAGCGCCAGTAGTTTCCAGTTGAGCCCCCATCATCAGACCCGAAACCGCAGCCTTTAGCGACGGCCTGCCACGTCTCCCATGTCACATGCATATCCGCCCAAAGCACATCCAAGCCGCCGAAATGCCGGTCGAGAGCGGACGAAAAGTCGGTATAACTCCCACTGCCATTTGCCCCATAAAACCACAAGGCCGACGCGCAATTCCCATCCATCATGATCGCCGAACCGCTCGGCTGCGTACACCACTTTTGGCAAAAGCCCCTAAGATTTGCCGATGCTGGCTCAAGCCTGATCATCTCGTAGCCGGGAGTTATGTTGTCGGCGGGTTGTCCAGGGCGTGGGTCTCCGGAACTAATCAGAGCCACGACCTGAGGCGAGAGACTCTGAGCCGGGCACATCTTCATCTTCAGGATCCGTTGCTCGGTCTGCTGGCCAGTGTCCCCCTTCCCCCAATACATTCGATAAGGCCCCCCAACTCTAGCCCACGCCCCGGCTCCCCCGTTTGGCATGCTTATTATGATCGTTCCGTGGAAGTCATCGGCATACATCAGAAAGACGTTGCCCCATTGCTTCATGACATTGACGCAGGAGATCTGCTTGGCTTTCGCCCGCCCCTTGGCCAGCGCGGGCAACAGCAGCGCCGCCAGGATCATGATGATCGCAATCACCACCAAGAGCTCAATCAGTGTGAAACCTCTGTTATTTCTGTGATTATATCGCATTTTGTTGCCTATGCCTCCATCGTACGTATGTCGCAGCGATTCTCACGCTCACCCCCCGAATGTGCCCGACGCTGTGACTAATTCAGGGCGGCGCTCGCCACCTTCTGTTGTAAGTTACACATGCACTATTTTTTTATCATACATACTTCTGCCCAGACCGCAAGAGGTTTTTTGCAACTTATTTGTCTTTCGCGGCAATTCAATTCCTTGCAGGGAAAGCGGCGCGCGGCTGAGGCCGCAATCGCGCCGACACCGCTCAGGATGTAATGCGGCTGATAGGCGAAACCCTTTGAAGGTCGGCTTATGCTGTCACGCCCGGTTAACGCAAGGATTGTTTCGATCTCCGTTCGGCGCATCCCGCAAGGCGGGACTGACCGCGCCGTTCGGGAGACCTTCGGTCGCGCCGCGGTCTGGAGACCGTCGCACAACGCAAGGCGAGTTACCCAAATCAAATCTCTGCCACTCCGGTGTGGCGGCGCTTATGAGAAGCACCGACTCGGTGGCTGGCCGTTCCTCTTTTGACCATCGCTTCGCAGAAGCGCGGCTACAACCGGCGGCCCGCCGCCTTCCATCAGCAGAAGCAGAAAGTTATGCGAGCGCTTCGGCAGCGGCGCTGCCGGACATTGCAGCGCGTTTGCGCTGGGTGGCGTTGAGGATTTTTTTGCGGAGGCGCAAGTTTTTCGGCGTGGCTTCGACGTATTCGTCGAGCGCGATGTACTCCAACGCCCGTTCCAGCGACATCTTCAACGGCGTCTCAAGCTGGATGCCTTTGCCTTCGCCCTGGCTGCGTATGTTGGTGAGGTGCTTCGTTTTGGCGGGGTTGACCGGCATGTCTTCGGCTCGAGGGTTCTCGCCAATGATCATCCCTTCATACACGTCTTCGCCGGGACCGATGAACAATTTGCCGCGTTCCTGGATGTTGTTGAGCGCCCAAGAGGTAGCAATACCGTTTTCCATCGAAACGAGCGTACCGGTGCGCCGTGTCATGATCTCGCCACGCCACGGCTCGTAGCCATTGAATAAATGCGACATCGCGGCACGTCCGCTCGTTTGATTCACCAGATCGGTCTCGAACCCGATCAGCCCGCGCGTGGGAATCACCGCTTCGACGGTGACGCCGTGGCCGTGATGGTTCATGTTGGTGACTTCCCCCTTGCGCGCCGCGATGTTCTGGAGAACGTCGCCTAGACATTCGTTCGGCACTTCAATCCACAGTGTCTCAATCGGCTCCAACGTCTTGCCGCCCTCGTGACGCAGAATCACTTCGGGACGGGACACGAGCACTTCATGGCCTTCGCGGCGCATCTGCTCGACCAGAATCGCAATCTGCATCTCGCCGCGGGCGCTCACGAGAAAAATGTTCGGTGCATCAGTGTCTTCGACATGGAGTGAAATGTTGGTGCGGATCTCCTTGTAGAGCCGCTCGCGAACGTGGCGGGCGGTGACGAACTTGCCATCGCGCCCGGCCAGCGGGCCATCATTCACGGCGAACTGCATTTGAATCGTCGGTGGATCGAGTTCGACAAACGGGACCGGTTCCTGTTCTTCGCTATCGCAAAGCGTCTCGCCGATGGCGACCTCCTCGAGGCCGGAGATGCCGATGATGTTGCCCGCTTCGCCGGTGACGATCTCACCAGATTTGAGGCCGCTGAACTCAAACACTTTCGTAACCGAGGCGCGTTCGCGACGACCGTCCTTGTGAATACAGACGATCGAGTCGCCGATCTTGACGCTGCCGCCCGTGATCTTGCCGATGGCGATCCGGCCCACGTAGTCGCTCCAGTCCAAGTTGCTGACGAGCATCTGAAATGGCGCGTTGGGATCAGCCCGAGGTGCCGGGATGTGTTGCAGAATGGTTTCGAACAGCGGCGTCATGCCGTTGGGTTTGTCGCCGAGATTACGCAGCGCGTACCCGTCGCGAGCACTGGCGTAGATGAACGGCGCGTTGAACTGCTCCTCGGCGGCGTTGAGCTCCAGCAGCAGTTCCAACACTTGATTGTGAGCTTTGCGAGGATTCGCGTGCTCGCGGTCGATCTTGTTAATGACCACGATCACTTTCAGACCGTTCTGAAGCGCCTTGCGCAGCACGAAACGGGTTTGCGCTTGCGGGCCGTCAAAGGCGTCCACGAGCAGAAGAACGCCGTCGACCATCTTCAGGATACGCTCGACTTCGCCGCCAAAATCGGCGTGGCCGGGCGTGTCCACGATGTTGATGGTGTAACCGCCCCAGTGAATAGAGGCGTTCTTGGCCTTGATGGTGATACCCTTTTCTTTCTCCAGATCCATCGAATCCATTGCGCGCTCTTCCATCGCCTGGCCGGCGCGATACACGCCGCCCTCGCGCAACAGTTTATCCACGAGCGTTGTCTTGCCGTGGTCCACGTGCGCAATGATGCCGATGTTGCGAATGTTTTTGGTCATGGAGATAGCTCCACACAGGTCAGCAAAGCCAGCAGATGAGAGACAAAAGCCAGCCCGTGACAACTCAGCGCCGTCGCCGCGTGTGGCGGCGCGCGCAGTTGCAGTCCCGGACTGGTTTGCGTTTCATGTTGATGACTGAAAATTTTTGGTGGAGACGATGGGAGTTGAACCCACGACCTCCGCAATGCCATTGCGGCGCTCTCCCAACTGAGCTACGTCCCCGACCCTTGCTCAACTTGGCGAACCAAATGCTAATCATTCGCGACTGCTTTGTCAAACTCGCGTTCTAAGCGCCGGGGAAAAACTCCTTTACAGTTCTCCGAGGGATGGTTAGACTGGTCGAGGAATTAGAAGAAAGGTATCAGACCCAACTATGATTGCGACGGAGAAAAAGTCGGAAATCGCGAAAGAATTTCAGCTCCACGCGAAGGACACCGGTTCTGCCCACGTGCAGATTGCGTTGTTGACGGCCCGCATCAACGAGCTGACGCAGCATTTGCAGGCGCACGTGAAGGACCATAGTTCGCGGCGTGGATTGCTGAAAATGGTGGGCCAACGGCGGCGGTTGCTCGATTATTTGAGCGGCACCGATACGAAGCGATACCAGGAACTGATCAAGAAACTCAATCTCAGAAAGTAGGAAAGACCGAAGATTGGTTGATTGATGGATTGATAATCGGCTGACAACGCCAAGCGTTGCGGGCCGCCATCTTTCCATCGAGCCAATCTCCAGTTTATCCGCAAAGAAGGCTCATGCACCAAACAATCAGTACTCCCATCGGAGATAAAAATCTTGTCATCGAAACAGGCAAGTTGGCCAAACAAGCCGACGGCGCCGTCACCGTCCAATACGGCGAGACGGTCGTCATCGTCACCGTCGTGGCCGAGACCACGTTCAAGGAAGAACTCGATTTCTTTCCGTTGACCGTTGACTACCGCGAGAAAGCTGCGGCAGCAGGGAAATTCCCCGGCGGCTACTTCAAACGGGAAGGACGCCCGACCGAAAAGGAAATCCTCACCTCCCGCATGATCGACCGCCCGTGCCGGCCGCTGTTCCCAGAAGGCTTTTACAACGACACGCAGATCATGGCGATTCTGCTGAGCGCCGACACCGAAAATGATCCCGATATCCTCGCCATCAACGGCGCGTCCGCCGCGCTCACCGTGTCCGACATTCCATGGGATGGCCCTGTCGCCGCTGTGCGTGTCGGCCGCGTCAACGGCCAGTTCGTCGTCAACCCGACCCACACACAGCGCAAGGAGAGCGATCTCGATCTCATTTATGTTGGCAACGAGAAGGAACTCGTCATGATCGAGGGCAGCGCGAATGAAATCGCCGAGGCGGACTTGTTGAGCGCCATCGAGTTTGCGCACGGCCACGTTCAGAAAATCATCGCCGCAATGCGCGAACTGGCCCAAAAGGTCGGCGTACAAAAACGCGTCCCCGTGTTGAAGACCGTCCGCCCCGAAGTGCTCGCCGCCGCGAAGGGAACGATCGGCCAGGACATCCTCAGCGCGATTCTGATTCACCAGAAACTCGAACGCGAAGCGGCGGTCAACGCGCTCAAAGAGAAAATGACCACGGCGCTCAAGGCGAAGTTTCCCGATGTCACCGACTTCGAGATCAACGAGTCGATGTACCGCATCGAGAGCGAAGCCGTTCGCTCGTCGATTCTGAAAAACAACAAGCGGTCCGACGGCCGCGGCGCGCGCGACATCCGCCCGCTCCAGTGCGAAGTCGGCCAGTTGCCACGCACGCACGGCTCGGCGATTTTTGCGCGAGGCGAAACACAGGCGCTGGTGTTGACCACCCTCGGCTCGCAGTCCGACACGCAGGACATGGACGCCTGGACCGGCGGCCCGACGGAGAAACGGTTCATCCTTCATTATAACTTCCCGCCGTTCAGCGTTGGCGAAACTGGCCGCACGGGCGGACCGGGCCGCCGCGAGATCGGTCACGGCGCGCTGGCGGAGCGTTCCCTCGCGCCGATGATCCCCGCCGAACTGGATTTCCCCTACACCATTCGCTGCACGTCGGAAATCATGGAGTCCAACGGCTCCACTTCAATGGCCTCGGTTTGCGGCGCGACGTTGTCGTTGCTGGACGCCGGCGTGCCGTTGAAGGCACCGGTCGCCGGGATTTCCATCGGCTTGATTACCGACGACAAGACGGGCCAGGCGTTGACGATCACGGACATCATTGGCGCCGAAGATCATTTCGGAGACATGGATTTCAAAGTAGCCGGCACGGTGAAAGGCATCACCGGATTTCAGACCGACCTGAAGCGGCATGGACTGAGCCATGAATTGGCGAAGCGCGCCTTCGACCAAGCCCGCGAGGCGCGCTTGTTTATTCTCGAAAAGATGGCGGAAGCGATCAAGGGCCCGCGGGCGGAATTGTCGAAGTACGCGCCGCGCATCTCGACGATTCGGATCAATCCCGAAAAGATCGGCGCGGTCATCGGTCCGCAAGGCAAAGTGATCAAGGCCATCGTTGAGGCAACTGGCTGTCAAATCGACATCGACGACGACGGCTCGGTACACATTTTCTCAACCGATGGCGAAGCGGCCAAGCGCGCCATCGAACAGATCGAGGCGATCACAGCCGAGGTCGAAGTCGGCAAGATCTACCGGGGAAAGGTTGTCGGCATCAAGGAATTTGGCGCGTTCGTGGAGATCCTGCCCGACAGGGACGGACTGCTGCACATCAGCGAAATCGCCGATTACCGGGTCAAGCAGGTCGAAGACGTGCTGAAGATGGGCGATGAGGTGTGGGTGAAGGTCATCGGGATTGACGATCGCGGCAAAGTCAAGCTCAGCCGCAAAGCGGCGTTGGCAGAGAAGGACGCGGCAGCAGCGAAACAGTCGTAAGGACGCACCGCCCGAATGGTGTTTGCCGTTGTGGCTGCGCTTCTGCCTGCCCCGAATGCCACATGGAACGTGGCAAGCCTTCGGGGTGAAAATCCCGCGTCTTTGATCTTCCCAACAAAATCAGCGCTTCGTAGAAGCGCCGCTACACCAAATAGAAGCGGCACGGCTTAACCTCGTGCCGCTCTCGATTTTCGGTGCGCACCCGTTACTTCGCGCCGGGCTTACACTTGGGAAGATCTTTGCCGAGCGGCTCTTTCTTCGCCGTGATGTTCACGCACTGGGCGGCCTTCTCTTTATTTTCGTCGATGTAGTTCTTCCACTTCTCGGGGACGTCGCCTTCGGCGAAAATCGCTTCCACCGGGCACACCGGCACGCACGCGGTGCAATCGATGCACTCGTCAGGATGAATGTACAAGCGATCTTCGATTTCGTAGAAACAGTTGACGGGACACACCTCAACGCAATCGGTGTATTTACATCCAACACACGGCTCGGTCACTACGTGCATTTCTTCCTCCTGTTGATTTCCAAATTGAATTCACGGCGCCTTACCATGCTATACTGCCGCCAGTGAACACTGCCAAGCGCAATCTAGCAGCTCGCGTCAAAAAAACCATCCAAAAATTGCGCCAGACCTATCCGGACGCGCGTTGCGCGCTGCGCCATGAAAACCCCCTTCAACTCCTTATCTCCACCATTCTCAGCGCCCAGTGCACCGATGCCCGCGTCAACATGGTCACGCCTGCGCTGTTCAAGAAATATCGTACCGCCGCCGATTTCGCCGCAGCGCCTCAGCGCGAACTGGAAGAGATGATTCGCTCGACCGGTTTCTTCCGCAACAAAGCCCGCTCGATCCGCAATTGCTGTAAAAACATCGCCCAACACCATGGCGGCCAAGTACCCGACACACTCGACGAACTCATCACACTCGATGGCATCGGTCGCAAGACCGCCAACGTCGTGCTCGGCGTCGCCTACGGCAAGGCCGAAGGCATTGTCGTGGACACGCATGTTGCCCGCCTTTCCCGCCGGATGGGCCTCACGCGCCAGCGCACTCCCGAGAAGATCGAGCAAGCTCTGATGAAGATCGTGCCGCGCGAGGACTGGATCGATTTCTCGCACCTGCTTATCTGGCATGGCCGGAAACGTTGCAACGCCCACAAGCCTGATTGCATCGAATGTGAAATGGCAGGTTTCTGCCCGAAGATTGGAGTGAAGACTTTGTAGCGGCGATTCTGCGAAGCGCCCAGACCTGGAAACATGACGCTGCGTTTCACAGAAGCGCGGCTACAACGGCGAAAGGATTCAAACATGAAAACACTCAACGAAGGCGATAAAGCACCCGCGTTCATGGAACTGACCGGGAACAAAGGGTCCACAGTTATTCTCTACTTTTACCCAAAGGACTTCACTCCCGGCTGCACCACAGAGGCCTGCAATTTTCGGGACCTCTACGACAAGATCACGGAAAACGAAGCCGTCGTCATCGGCGTCAGTCCTGACCCGCCGGAATTGCACGAAAAGTTCATTGCCAAGCATGGACTGCCTTACTCGCTCGTTGCCGACGAAGACCGCAAGATCGCTGAGGCCTACGGCGTATGGAAGGAGAAGTCGATGTACGGCCGCAAATACATGGGGATCGAACGCAGCACGTTCATCGTCGCCCCCGATGGTCGCATCAAAAAAATCTTCCGCAGAGTCAAACCCGCCGGCCACGCCGAAAAAGTTCTGGCGGCGATGGTGTAAAGCTCCCTCCCCTATTGGCACGACTCTGCAATCTGAGCGGCAGGGCGCGGTGGCCCCACCGTGCCGTGGCGTCTTGTCAGAACTCGACTTGGAATGCGGCGGCGTGAGGCCGTGCCGCCCTACCGTACGGAGTCGTGACGCAACTGGTAGCGCGCACTCGTCGAGCGCGCCGCGAACAAGTCACAATGCGCGGGAAGATTCTTTCACCAAGCGCTCGAACCTTTGTGTCTTGTGGAAGAGGTGCGCGTCTTTGTCGAGTTCGGCGACGGTTTTCTCAAGGCGGGCTGACCAGTTGCTGGCAGCTACGGAGCCGGGGACGTTGAAGCGGGTTTCTTGGGCAAAGATGTCGGTGATCTGGAAAATGGCCATCCAAGCGTTGGACTCCAGCACCCGGCGGCAATAGGCTTCGTGCACTTCGGGCGTGAACTCGCGCGGAACATTCTGGTCGTTGAGGCCGCACCATTTGCAGAACCGCTGGAGCTCGAGCCAGGTGACGTGGGCGCGGTGGTGGTCTTGTTTGGCTCTGGCGGCCTCGTGGTCGCGCCACATGCGCCGCCACATCGCGGCGAGTGGATCGTGGTCGTGCGTCGCCGGCGTGCAGATCGACAGGCGCGGATATTTCGCGCCGTCCACGTAGGTGTAGTCGGGGTTGCGTTCCCAATGTGGAATCTTGAAACCGGGGATACCCAGCTTCAGCAGGTGCGGCCGCACGTACGGCGGCACCATGCCGAGGTCTTCGGCGACAACAGCGGTCTCGCCCGCGGCGACCTTGACCGTGCGGAGAAGTTCGTCGCCGTGGCGCAGGTTGCGTTTTTGTTGTTGCTCGGTGGCGTCGGGGCCGGGAAAGAAATGCGGCAGCAGGCCGCCCGTCTTCTTCGCCGCTTCCGCTTCGGTGAGGTTCACGAATTCCCCATTGCGTTGCGGCGGCCACGGGAAAGCATAGATCCGATAAAAACCTAGCACGTGGTCGATGCGAAACAGATGGAAGATACTGCTGGTGTGCGCCACGCGCTGCCGCCACCAGGCGAAGTCGGTCTTGCGGTGCTCGTTCCAGCGGTAGAGTGGCACGCCCCAGTTCTGTCCCCATTTCTCGGTGAACAAATCGGGTTTGAACGTTGGCTCGGGGGGCGCACCGCCGCTCCAATCGAGATCGAAAATCTCGCGGTTGGCCCAGACATCGGCGCTGCAGCGACTGACACCGAACGGAATATCCCCCATCAACGCGACCTTGCGGCGCGAACCGTAGGCTTTGAGCTTCGTCCACTGGCCAAATGCGATCCACTGGACGTAGGCAAAGAATCGTTCGCGTGATTCGAATTCCTCGCGGCGTTCCGACGGCAACGCCGCCAGCCAATCCCGCGCTGCGGCGGACGTTTGATGTTCGTGCGGCCAGCGTTCCCAGTTGGGCGAGCCGCCGTTCGTGTCCATGAGCGCGCGGAACAGCGTGTAATCAGGCAACCAGGTGGCGCTGGCTTCAAGGAACGCGCGAAACTCCCCAGCGCGTTCGCTCTTTTTACTCCAATGTTTGGCGATGAACGACTGAAACGCTTCCCATAGCAGGGCGCGTTTGAGTTTCTTGACTTGTGTATAATTGGCCGATCCTTCTCGCAACTCGGTCAACAAATCAGTCGGGGCGATGGACTTGAACTTCGCCGCCGAGAGATCGGGTATGTGATCGGGCGAGATCGCCATCGTCGTCGGCTCCAGCGCCAGCGAACTGATTGCGTTGTATGGCGAATTGTCGTCGCTGGTCTCGTTGATTGGCAGGATTTGCAGGACGCCGAAGCCGTGTTTGTGACACCAGTCGATCATCTGGCGCACACCTTCGGTATCGCCGATGCCGAGATCGGTTTCCGTGCGAATCGCAAAGACCGGACATAAAACGCCCGCGAGCTTTTTGTCAGGTGAAAGTTTCATGGATATTCAGCGGTATACTTCGCGGCGATGACCTACTGCAAGAACTTCAACCGTCTGTGCTTCATCGTCGATCAGATACAAGACACGGTAATCACCGATGCGAACGCGATGGCCATCGTGGCCGTGCAGTTTCTGGACGCCATGCGGACGCGGGTTGTTTTCCAATTCAATGAGCTTCCGCGTGATTCGCTGGCGAACCTTTTCGGGAAGTCGGTCGAGTTCCTTTTCCGCCGCGCGATTAACGATGACTGTGTAAGCCATGCCGCGTCATTTGGCTTTGCGGGAGGCCAAATACTCGCGCAACGGTCGCCCCGGTCCGCCGCGACGCTGCTCGATGGTGGCGATGTCGAGCAAGTCTTCGCGGAAATGCCTGTCCTGCAGCAACCGCTCGATCACCGCTTCGCGCTCATTCTTTTTAAGACTGCGGAAAGTGGCGTACACGGTGTCTGCCGTTTCTCGAACCACGTTGGCCATGCCCAAAGAATATCCCTTGCCCCGCTCCGCTTCAACAGCAAATCCCGCCTATTATATCTTTCTTGGCCAAGTGAAGCTAGGTTGGTAGTCTTTTCAGCGCCAGCAGGTTAAGTGATATGACGATGAGCATCCGATTCCGCTGCGAAAGTTGCGGCCAGACTCTTGTTGCCGATGAGCAGATGAAGAAGCTACCGGCAAAATGCCCTGGGTGCGCTCAATGGGTGACTGTGCCAGAGACTTCGTCTCTCCCGCCGGGAAACCAAGACATCGAATTCAATTGCGGGAAATGCGCGCAGAGCCTTGTGATCGACGCAGCGGGTGCGGGCTTGGTCGTGCAGTGTCCAACCTGTGGGAACAGCGTCACGGTGCCGCAGCGAGAACACCCCGACTTGGTGCCAGTCCCAGAATGGAACAGCTATTACCCAGAATTGGAGTCCGCTTCGTCTCCTCAGAAAGCGTTCTACAAATACTGGTGCAAACAAATCGAACAGGGCAGTTTTCCCCCTCTCGCGGGGAACCTTGGCTACATCTTCGTTTATCTCTACGCCGCAATCGATGATTTCAAAAGCGACGGAAACATCGAACGATTGTTGGCTCGCTTCGACCCAATTAGGCGAGGTTACGCGGACATCGAGAAGGTGACGGACTACGTAAGGCTGTGGACATCTGATGCCTACCTCGCCGTGGGCGACTATGACACTGCTTGGGCATACAGGAAAGGGTACGGCATGCGGGTGTTTGATTTCCTCGCGATACGGTCCAAATGCAGGGAAACCACAATTGATGGCGAGGACATTGTGTCGTTGCTTGTTGGTGATCACGACGGTCTTACGCCGTTCGGAAAAGCCCGGATGCCAGAGATTATAACGCGCGCCACTCGCCTTTTGGAAATACTCCACCACCAGTGCGGCAAGAACTTTGTCGATCACTTCGTTCATCAGTTCAACTTCTCAGACATCACGGAGACTGACATGGAGCGCTTGAAGCAATCCTTCTCCAACGAGCAAGACTTTGAGTTGTGGCGTAACTTGTATTTTAAAGACAAGCACAGATACCCTGGTAAAGGGTTGTCTCACCATTTGTTTGGCGGAGTTCCTTCATTTGGGCGGCGTCAATCAACGGCGACCTTTACTATCCATGTCGGCGGGTCTGGCAGTGAACCCGTGGCACCCATCCGTCGTGGCCCTAGGCGGCCTGAAAATGCACCTGCTACCAACATTGAAGTCGAGTCCATCCCAATGATCATCGAAGTGGCGTTGCTGGAAGAACTCAAAGGTATATTTCGGGAATGTGAGAATGCGCTCCGTGAGGAAGCCGACATCCCAAGGGTGGGCGAAGGTTGGTGGAGTGAGACAGAACTTTTCTACAAGCTGCGGCAAGCGTTCCCTGACGAAATAATCGTTCATCACGGGCGGCCAGCGTGGCTTGCGCCGCAGCACCTCGATATTTACTTTCCCAAGGGAAACATCGCGTGTGAATACCAAGGGAAGCAGCACCAATCGGCGGTCGGATACTTCGGCGGGGCGGAGGCCTTCGAAAAACAACAACAGCGCGACGCCAAGAAGAAAAGGCTCTGCGACGAACACAGTTGCTTGCTACTGTACGTCTACGAGGGTTACGACTTTGAGAAGCTAAAAAACGAAATCATGACCGCCATGATTCATGCCTAATGACGTTCACCGGTGACTTATGAATGTGGATGGACTCTACCCAGCACTTTCAAAACTGGCAGAAGAAACGAAGGGAAAGACCCTATGCAGCCTTGGCATGTCGGCATTAACGGGCAATTATGGCAAGGTATCACAATGTGGCCAGTCATTTGGAGAGTGCGCACATCAAAAGAAGAAGGGCAATGAGGTACTTTGTGATAAACCCCGTGCTTCGTGCGATTGGCAGAAGGATACAAGCTTCCTTCGCTTCGTGGATTGTTGCTACATGGTTCAAAAAGATTTTTCCGATTGCTGGCCGCACTATTATCTTGCAACCGTTAATGAATTTGTCAGTAAGATTTCTGACCGCGCAGTTAGAAAACGCGTTTGGCATAAACTCCGAGGTTCTGGGAGTCAGTTTTTGGATACGGTCGTCGAGGCGGCTTGGGCACTGCACTTTTGGGATAAGAAGATAGACTTCAAGCTTGATGAGCAATTTGACCGGTCAAATCCGCAATCTGGGGATGCGGATTTTTGCGTTCATCACAAAGGAGGGAGTTACTGGTTGGAGGCGACGAATGTTGATCTCATTAAACATGACGTCCCGATCGTGAAGCCTTCGGATCCCAGCGCCGAGCAACCGAAGACGAAAAGAACCACGATCTCGATCCTCGTGGAACGAGCCGAAAGAAAGTTCAGGGAGAAATTTGCCGTCAATCCTGAACCAACGTCGCTTAAGGGGGCATCAGCAGGAATATTACTGAGTATTCAGTCGTCTCTGAGGGCCGTTATGTCACCACTTTCTACGGCACCTGAGAAAATATTAGCTGGTGACCAATCGCCGCTCGTAGCTGACATGTTCAAGAAGTTTGCGAATAACAACCCCGCCCTCTCTCTGGTTTTGATTCACTGGCTTGGAGATTTCGCCGCTTCAGGCACGTTGCGACCCGGCTACTTCGTAGCTTGGCAACCCAGCGGCGACGATCAATTCGGCTGGCTGTTGAAGACGCTTCCTCGCCTTAACAGGGATTTTCAGGTCGAATCAAGCGGCTCTATCTAAACAAAACCACCCGACAGGCGTGTAGCCGTAGTAGGGTACCACTCCCCACTCGTCACAGGCCTTGCCTTTGCCACGAACTACAGCTTCGCCACTTTCACGTCGAGGATGTCTTTGTCTTCTCTGATCTCAGCGAGAATTTTTTCCGAGGGCGCGCTGTCGAGGTTGACCACCGTGAGCGCATGGCCGCCGGCTTTGTCGCGTCCGAGCGACATACTGGCGATGTTGATGCCGTGCTTGCCCATAATGGTGCCAATCCATCCGACCACGCCCGGACGATCCTTGTTGCTCATGATGAACAGCACGCCGCTCGGCACGGCTTCGACGGGCATGTCGTTGATGCGGACGATGCGCGGGTTGTTGACCGAGCCGTAGAACGTGCCCGAGAGGCTCGCGCCCTGTCCGTCGACAAACGCACGCACATTGATCAGTTCCGCGTAATCAATCAGCTCGCTGCTCTTCAACTCGCCGACCTTGATGCCGAGCGACTGCGCGATGACGGGCGCGTTCACGTAATTCACATCGCCGCCTTCGGCGCTTTCGAGGAAGCCCTTCACCACGGCACGGGTGATTGGTCCGCTCTCCAATTCGCCCGCTTTGCCGCAAAACTCAATCGTGAGTCGCTCGATGCGCTTCGGCGCGATCTGCGCCAGCAGACGGCCCATCTTCTCTCCGAACGTGAGGTACGGCTGCAACACGGCGAGCACTTTGGCGTCGAGCGACGGCATGTTCACCGCGTTGCGGATCGTGCCACCCGCGAGCACTTCGACAATCTGCTCGGCGATCTCCGTGCCGACGGATTCCTGCGCCTCGTGCGTGGAAGCGCCGAGGTGCGGGGTCATGACCACCGTGTCCAGTTCGCGCAACGGCGAATCAGTGGATGGCTCCTTCTCATAAACGTCCAGCGCGGCCCCGGCGACGTGGCCCGACTTGACCGCGTCGTACAAATCCTTCTCGTTGATGATGCCGCCGCGGGCGCAGTTGATAAGGCGGACGCCCTTCTTCATTTTGGCGATGGTGTCCTTGTTGATCATGTAATGAGTCTGATCGGTCACGGGCGTGTGCACCGTGATGAAATCGGCGTTCCTGTAAATCTCATCCAGCTCTACCACCTCGACCTGAAGCGCCTTTGCGCGGCTCATGCTCAGGAACGGGTCATGCGCCAGCACCCGCATCCCGAACGCGATGGCGCGCCGGGCCACTTCGCCGCCGATGCGTCCCATACCGATGATGCCGAGCGTCTTGTTGTGAAGTTCGACTCCCTCGAACGATTTCTTGTCCCATTTGCCCGCTTTCATCAACGCGTGCGCCTGCGGAATCTTGCGGGCCATCGCCATCATCATGGAGAAACTGTGTTCGGCGGTGGAGATCGTGTTGCCGCCAGGCGTGTTCATTACGATGATGCCGCGCCGCGTGGCGGCGTCCACGTCCACGTTGTCCACGCCGACGCCCGCGCGCCCGATGACGCGCAGTTTCTTGGCGGCCTCAATGACACGTTTGGTCACCTTGGTCTGACTGCGGACGACCAGCGCGTCGTAATCGCCGATGATTTGACAAAGCTGGTCTTCCTTGAGGCCAATGTTTTTATCGACCTGAAATGACGGATTGCTCCGCAGCAACTCGACGCCGCGCTCGGAGATTGGGTCGGAAATAAGTATTTTCATAGTCTTCATTTGAAACTCTCTGGTTGAATATGGCGTCCAATTTGCGATGTTAGAGTCAAATTCACAAGAAAAAACCGTGAAACAAGTCAAAATTTACACGCGCCACCTCTGTAGCTGGTGCATGGACGCCAAAGAGTACCTGCGCCAGCACAACATTCCCTTTGACGAAATTGATGTCGGTCTGAATCCCGAAGCCCATGACGAAATGAAACGGCTCTCGGGTCAACGTTATGTCCCGACAATTGTTGTTGACGGCCACGTCCTGGCCAATTTCGACGTCAGCCAGCTCGAGGAATTCCTCAAAAAGACCGGTGACCGATCCGTTCCACCGCCCAGACGACCGCGTGCGTCGCCCCGCACGCGTAAAGCGCTGCCAGCAAATCGTCGAGCACGATTCCCACGCCGCCACTGAATGCCTGCGTCTGCCGCACGGGCGTCGGTTTCCACACGTCGAACAGGCGGAACCAAACAAACCCGACGACGATTTTCCATGGCTGCACACCCAGCCCCGCCAATGCCAACGGCATCGCGGCAATCTCGTCAATGACAACGCATGGAGGATCGGGTCTGCGCAACGCTTCCGCCGCCTCGCCCGCACACCAGACGGCGAATGCCACGCCCGCCGCAAACACGAGCCAGTAAACCCAGACGTTTCCTCTGGTCAGCAGCCACCAGTAGCCCACGCCCAGCAGCGATCCCACGGTTCCCGGTGCGACGGGCGCGTAGCCGACGCCGAATCCCGTGGCGATGAATTTGATCAGCCGCTCACGCATCGTGCAGGAAGAGTTGGCGGTTCTTAATAAGGTAAACGAGGCCCGACCATAACGTCAGCGCCACTGTCACCAGCATCAGCCAGAATACGACCAGAGAAAACGTGTCGTTGAATGTGTCGCGGTCGAAGCCAAGGCAATGCCATTCCTCGCGCGCCGCCAAGCCGATCAACACCAGGATGATCGTGATCATCTGCGTTGTCGTCTTGTGTTTGCCGAGCCGCTCCGCCTTGAGCACGACGCCTTGCTCCCGTGCCACCAGGCGCAGCCCTGTGATCAAGAATTCCCGCGCCACGATGACCAGCACCATCCACGCCTGCACCAATGGCACGCCAGCTCGGTAGCTTGGCTGTTCGATGAAACAAATGAAAGCCGCCGCTGTGAGGATTTTGTCGGCGACAGGATCGAGGAGCGCCCCGAAGTTGGTGTGCTGTTTGCGCAGCCGCGCAACGAGGCCATCCCACCAATCCGTCAGGCCCGCCACGATAAAGATCACCAGCGCCATCGTCTTGCCGAAGGGGAAATGCGAGTAGACGATGCCCTCGGCTGGCAACAGCAACGCCGTCACGAAGATCACGGTCAACCCGATCCGCGCCATTGTCAGCCGATTCGGCAGATTCATCGGTCGCGCATTCTAAAGTACCCCGCCCCGCAGAACAAGCACGTTACCACAGTGAGGCGTCGAATTGTTTCGGGAGTATGTAGCTACTCATCATTGTCAGGTCAGCTTGTGGGCGAAGTTGCCTTCGAGGATTTCCGCGAACTCAGGCGGCTCCTCTAAAAGCCCACACCCGACGATTGCGGCCCACGCGTGCTGGTAATCGAAACGACGCCCGGTGTCATCACCCGGATCGCCAACGGAAAGTGTGTCAGCCGGTGTGCTTGGCTGTGTCACTGACAAGCCCCCCATTGGGAATGTCGCGATAGGCCACAGGCGGGGTGAGAGGCCGAAAAACTGCAAGTTCGTGGTTGCCACTAAGGGCTTGACCGGCTCTAGGCGTTCTCCTATAGTTTTGGGGTAGATTTTGGCGGCATGGAACCAGTGGGTCATCAAACCCACTTTTTTGTTCCCAAAATGGCGCCCGCTGCCGGAAGATACTGAAAGGGATATGAACGGCGAACTAATCGCGGTTTTAGAGTATTTGCAGCGCGAAAAGGGCATCGACAAGGAAACCTTGCTCCAAGCCGTCGAACAGGCTTTGTTGCAGGCGTCCAAAAAGAGTGTCGGCCCGTCCCGCGATCTGCGCATCGACATCGACCGCACGACGGGGGCGATCCGCGCCCTGGCCAAGTTGCTGGTCGTCGAAAACGTGACGGACAAGAATGAGGAGATTTCCCTGACCGACGCCCGCCGCATTAATGCCAATATCCAGCTTGGCGAAAGCGTCGAAGTTGAAGTGACCACGCAGAAGTTCGGTCGCATTGCTGCGCAGACAGCGAAGCAAGCCATGCTCCAGCGCATCCGCCAGGTCGAGAAGGACATGGTCTTTGAAGAATTCAAAGGCCGTGCAGGCGACATAATCCCCGGCGTGGTCCGCCGCTTCGAGCGCAGCGACGTGATTGTCGATCTGGGAAGAATCGAAGGGATTATGCCCAGCCGCGAACGGGTGCCGACCGAGGAATACCAGCCCGGCGACCGCATTCGCGCTTACATTCTCAGCGTCAGCAACGCCGCGCAGGGCCCGGAGATCGTTCTGTCGCGCAGCCATCCTGATTTCGTCAAAAAATTGTTCGGGCTGGAGGTCAGTGAGATTGCCGATAAGACCGTCGAGATCAAAGCCATCGCACGTGAGGCAGGTTACCGCACCAAGATCGCGGTGGTTTCGCGCAACGAGAAGGTTGATCCCGTCGGCGCTTGCGTCGGCATGCGCGGGATGCGCGTCAAAAACATCGTCCGCGAACTGAGCGGCGAGAAGATCGACATCATCCGTTGGGACCCGAACGTCCGTCAATTCGTCACCAATGCGCTGGCGCCCGCCAAGTTGAAAAATCTCATTCTGGACGAAGCGAAGCATTCCGTTAAAATCATCGTCGATCCCGATCAGCTTTCGCTGGCGATTGGCAAGAAGGGCCAGAACGCGCGGCTGACCTCCAAGCTGACCGGTTGGAGCATCGACATCGAAAAGGAAGAGACGGCGGCGCTCGGGTTCGAAGAAAAAGTCGCGCGGGCGATCCTCCAGATGGCTGCAATTCCGGGCATCGACAAAGAGACTGCCGAGAAACTGGTCAAATGCGGGTTTCACTCCCTGGAAGGTTTGCTGACGGCGGATTCGAATGACCTTAGCGAGATTATCGGGCCGGAGAAGGCCGCGATGGTTCATCAGGCCGCGATTGCCGAGCAGGAGAAACGCGAGGGGGGCGCGCAAGCCGCCGCCAAGGTTGAAAGCCCGGAGCCGGCAGAAGGTGAACAACAGGCGTAATGAGCGTTCGCGTACACGATCTGGCGAAGCACTGCGGCATCTCCAACAAGGAGATGCTGGAGAAGCTGCGCTTGATGAATTATCCCGTCAAGAGCCATTCGAGCACGGTGGACAAGATCACCGCCGAATCCATCGAGAAGGAATACGGGTACGTTCCGCAAAAGCCTGCGCCGCCGGCAGCGCCAAAACAAGTTGAGGCAGCCGTACCAGCACCAGCGCCTGCTGCTCAAACCAAGATTGAGGTTGCGACAACGGTGGCGCCGCTTGAGCTTCCCCCCGCTCCACTTGTTGTAACGAAGCCCGCGGCGCCTCTGGAGATGGAGCCAGCCAAAGCCCCGACTCCGCCTGTTCGTTTGCCCAGACCTGTAGCAGCGCCAAAGCCAGTTGAGCCGGCCGCGCCTGTGAGCGCGCCACGCCTTGCGCCCGCAGCGCCGTCCCAAAAACCTCTCGCGAGGCCGACTCCTGCGTCGTCTCCGACGCGCGTTCTCGCGCCGCCTGCGCCGGCGCGACCTGCACCAGCGGTCCCGGCACAACCTGCTTACGTAGTTGATGAGAAGGGCAACAAGGTCATCCAGATGAAACCGCCCGTGGTCGTGCGCGATCTGGCCTTGCGCGTTGGCACCAAACCGCACCTGTTGCTGGCCGAGTTGATGGAGATGAACGTCTTCGCCAACCTCAATGAGACGGTCGGAGAGGATAGCGCCCGAAAGATCTGTGAACGTCACGGCTTCTTGTTTGAACTGGAAAAGCGCGAGCGCGGCGCCGGCACGATCCACGCGCCTCCGAAGAAGGTCGAGGTCCTCGATCAAGGCGAGAAACTCGAAGACCTGAAGCCGCGGCCGCCGGTGGTTACGGTGATGGGGCATGTCGACCATGGAAAAACCTCGTTGCTCGATGCCATCCGCAAGACCAACGTGGCGGCTGGCGAAAGCGGCGGGATCACGCAGCACATCGGCGCCAGCGTTGTCGCGTTGCCCGACGGCAAGAAGATCACGTTCCTCGACACGCCCGGCCACGAAGCGTTCACCAAGATGCGGGCGCGCGGCGCGAACGTGACGGACATCGCCGTGCTGGTTGTCGCGGCGGATGACGGCGTCATGCCGCAGACCGTGGAGGCGATCAATCACGCCAAGGCGGCGGAAGTGCCGATCATTGTGGCGGTCAATAAATGCGATCTGCCGACCGCCAATCCCGACCGCGTGAAGAAGCAGCTTCAAGAGCTTGGCCTGGCGCCTGAGTCGTGGGGCGGCGAGACGATCTCCGTCGACGTTTCCGCCACGACCAAGAAGGGCCTCGACACGCTGCTGGAAATGATCCTGCTGCAGGCTGAAATCATGGAGTTGAAAGCCAGCCCGAAGGCTGCAGCCAAGGGCAACGTGATCGAAGCCCAGTTGGAACCGGGCATGGGGCCGACGGCGACGGTGTTGGTGCGCAAAGGCACCTTGCGTGTCGGCGCCGGGATCATCTGCGGGCCGTACTGGGGCAAGATCCGCGCGCTCATCGGCGACAAAGGCCAGCGCGTCAAGGAAGCGGGGCCGGCGACACCCGTGAAAATCGTCGGTCTCTCCGGCCTGCCCGACGCGGGCGCCGAATTCACGGTCGTCAAGAACGACAAGGAAGCGCGCGAACTGAGCGAGCAACGTCAGCTTGAAGATCGCGCCAATGCCTCCGCCGAGCCTCGTCATGCGCGACTGGAAGACATCATGGGACAGATCGAAGAGGGCGAGAAGAAGAGGCTGCGGATCGTTCTCAAGGCCGATGTTCAAGGCTCACTGGAAGCGATTAGCGACGCGCTGAGCAAGAAGAAGAGCGAAAAGGTGGAGTTGGAAGTCATTCACGGCGCGGTTGGCAGCATCAACGAAAACGACGTGTTGCTCGCCAGCGCTTCCGATGCCGTGCTGATCGGCTTCCGCGTGAAGACCGAGAGTGGCGTAACCGACATGGCCAAGCGCGAAGGCGTGCAGATCAAGCTCTACAGCATCATTTACGAGTTGATCGACCAGGTCGAAGAAGCGATGGAAGGGTTGCTCGAACCAGAATCGAAGGAGGCCACCGTCGGCCACGCCGAAGTGCGCAAGGTGTTCGCGTTATCCAAAGGACCGACCGTCGCAGGTTGCGTGGTCACCAACGGACGGATTGCGCGGTCGGCGCGCGTGCGCGTGTTGCGACACAAAGCGATCCAGTATGAAGGCCGCATCGCCAGTTTGAAACATTTCCAGGACGATGTGAAGGAAGTCAAAGCGGGCAGCGAATGCGGCTTGCGGCTGGATAATTTCTCGAGTTTTCAAGAGGGCGACATCATCGAGTGTTACACCGTGGAGAAAGTCGCCGCCACGCTGTAAACTTCATTACAACATTCAACGCGGGAGGACCAAAGACGGAATGAGTCAGGTCGCAGTGCCCCACTCCATCACCGCTTCCGCCATCATCGCCATGAGTAACCGTCGAATCCAACGGGTTTCGGAGCTGGTCAAACAGGAGATCAGCGTGCTCATCCAGGAACTCAATCTCACAAACTGCGGTTTCGTCACGGTCACGTCCACCGAGGTCAGTCCCGATCTCAAGGACGGCCGCGTGTACGTCAGCGTGATCGGCAGTGCTGAGCAAAAACAGCGCGCCCTCGGCGAGTTGGATCGCGCGCACGGTCGCATTCAACGCGAACTGTCGCGCCGCGTGATTCTGAAGTACACGCCACGCCTGAAGTTCGTGCTCGACGAGACCGAATCCCACGCCCAACGGATCGAGCATTTGCTGGATGAACTCGATGACACACACGGGGCACCATGAACGACCCTTGCGGGCAAATCTCGGGGTTGTTGCGCAGCCAGAATAGTTTTCTGGTTCTCACTCACTACCGTCCCGACGGTGATGCCGTCGGCTCGCAACTTGCGCTGGCCATTCTGCTGAAAGACCTGGGCAAGCAAGTCGAAGCCTGGAATGACGATGCCGTGCCAGCAAAGTTTTGCTTCCTCCCGCACAGCGAGATGATTCAGCGTCCACCCGACAAGCCGAAGGATTTCGACGTCGTCATTGCCATCGACACATCAACATGGCAGCGGGTCGGCAAGGCAGCGCAGCGCATCGGAAAGAAAACGCATTTCATCAACATCGATCACCACGTCAGCAACGAGAAGTTCGCCGACATTAATTGGATTGCGCCGAACGGGCCAGCGTCCGGGCAAATCGTCTACGATCTCATCAAACACGGCGGCTTCAAGCTGACACGCGACATCGCGACCTGCCTCTTTGCTGCCATCTCCACGGACACGGGTTCGTTCTCTTACACCAACACCACCGCCGAATCGCTGCGCGTCGCGGCCGATCTTGTTGACGCAGGCGTCGACGTGGGCAAGGTCTGCCGACACATGTACGAGAGTTACCCCTTCGCGCGGTTGCAGTTGTTACAGAAAGCTCTGGCTGAAATCACGCGCGCTGACCACAACCGGACCGCCTACTGCTGGGTGACGAATGAGATGTTCGACGAGTCCGGTGCCAAGCGAGAAGACACCGAGGGGCTGATCGACTACGCCCGCTCGATCGACGGCGTTTACGTCGCCGTGCTGTTCGAGGAATTGCCCGAACCGCAGAAGGTCCGTATCAGTCTTCGCTCGAAACATCCGAAAATCGACGCCAACTCGATTGCGCGGCATTTCGGGGGTGGCGGTCACCATGAAGCCGCCGGCGCCCGCATCACGGGCGAACCGCGCGAGATCGAAGCCAAGGTGCTCCAAACGATCAGCGCTGCCCTCAAAGAGGCGGGCCTGTAACTTTCCACCAGCATATGCAGCCGCAACTTTCACCGTTCGACGGCGTTTTGTTGGTGGATAAGCCGCCGAGGCTGACCTCGCACGACGTGGTTGATCGACTACGCCGGCATTTCGGGTTCAAGAAAGTCGGTCATTGCGGCACGCTCGATCCTGCCGCCACAGGTTTGCTGGTAATCGTCCTCGAACGAGCGACGAAATTGCAGGATCAGTTGATGGCCGACGACAAGACATACGAAGGCACGATGCTGCTGGGCGTGGCGACCGATTCACAGGACGCCGATGGCAAAATCGTCGCGGAGAAACCTGTACCGCCACTAACCGCTGACGACATCGAGCAGGTTTTCGCCAGGTTTCGCGGCGACATTCAGCAAATCCCGCCGATGGTTAGCGCGTTGAAACACAAAGGGCAACCATTGTACAAACTCGCCCGCAAAGGCATCACCGTTGAACGCGAGCCGCGCAACGTGCACATCTACGATCTCCGCTTGCTCAAGCTGGATTTGCCACGGGTGGAATTTCGCGTCGCTTGCACGAAGGGCACGTACGTCCGCACGCTGTGCTCGGACATCGGTGACGTGCTGGGTTGCGGCGCGCATCTCGCCGAGTTGCGCCGCCTCCGATCGGGCGCGTTTGATGTCAGGAACGCGCGGACACTCGACGACTTGCTCAAGATGTCGCGCGAGGAACTCCAAGACGCGGTCATTCCGATCTTGAAGCTGGTGAAATTGCCCTGATGCAAGTGATTCGCTCATTCGACGAGCTCGCGCGGGTCGCCCATGGCGTCTATATGGCCATCGGCGTGTTCGACGGCGTACACGTCGGCCACCAGCGCGTGATCGGGCAAGCACGTGAGGATGCGCGCGCGGCAGGCGGAACTTCCGTGGCGCTGACGTTCGATCCGCATCCGATGCGCGTGCTACAACCTGAGAAAGCGCCGCTGCTGCTGACTTCTACCGAGCACAAGCTGCGGTTGATCGAACAGCTCGGCGCGGATGCCTGCCTCTTAATGAGGTTCGACAAGCCGTTTTCCGAGACGCCGGCCGGGAGATTCATCGAAATGGTCGCCGACAAGCGGAACCAGCTTCGAGAAATCTGCGTAGGCACACGCTTCCGTTTCGGGCATAACCGGGCGGGCGACGTCCGACTCATTGAGAAGCTGGCGGCGACGTACGGGTTTATCGTCAAAGAAATCAAATCCGTGCATACCAGTACTGGCGAAATGATCAGCTCCACGGCAGTTCGTCAACATGTGCTTCACGGCCAGATCGATCGCGCCGCCGTTATGCTCGGTCGCCCCTTTTCCATTCTGGGCACGGTGGAAGAAGGCGACCGCGTTGGGCGCGAACTGGGCTATCCGACCGCCAACCTCAATCCTCACAACGAAATCATGCCGCCTGACGGCGTTTATGCTGGGCGTGTGTTGATCGCCAGGGAGCAATTTGGCGGCGTCGCCAACATCGGCGTGCGACCGACGTTTGCAAACCGCGACCGCAAGCGCGTTCTTGAAATTCATATTTTCAACTTCGACCGCAAAATCTACGGTCAGGACCTGGAGGTGTTGTTCCTCCAAAAGCTGCGCGACGAGAGAAAGTTTGATTCCGTCGACGCGCTCAGAGCGCAGATCGCTGCTGACGAACAAACGGCGCGCGAGATCATTAAATCAATAGACAGAGGTCTGTGAGGTATTGAAGTGGAATTCAATTCGCACCATGCCAATGGGGCGTCGCGCAACTGGCTCACGGCATTGTAGCCGCGCTTCTGTGAAGCGCGGGGTGCCCGTATCACGACCATATTCGGCGCTTCGTTCACCCCGAAAGCTTTCGGGGCAGGGAAGCGCCACAAACGTTCTTTCAACGGCCCCTATTTCATAAACAACCGCAGCAAGGTCTGCGCAACGGCCAGGCCCTCTGGCAGATTATCGCGAAACAGCCAGTTTACCGAACATACATAAGGCGCAGCGGCCTGCATGGCATGGGTGACGAAATCCAATTTGGTGTTCTGCGCTTCTCGGATCGCTTGCTGGCTGTGGTAGTTGGTCTTGGCAAGCGCGAGCACCATGTTCTGCAATTCGTCCGTGTCAAGCCAGACGAGGATGCAGCGGTCGCAACGATCGATCAGGATGGACGCCAATCCCATGTAGCCGTACTTCTCCATCGCGTGCCGACAATCCGGGCAACGCAAGACCACTTCCTGCTGCCATCCTTCGCGCGCACGAAACTGCGTTTCCTCGGCCTGTTTCTCGGAGACTGCACGCCAGCTTGCATCGAGAATCTGGACGAGATCGGGATGCGCCAAGAGCATTCCGCGACAACCCTGGCAAAACCTGACTTGAATGTCGTCGACCTGTGCGGTTTCCAACGGCTTCTGGCAGCGTGGGCAGCAGGCGCTCATGTTTTTCCGCAGCAGCGGCGTCGAGATGGTAAGTTGCACTCGACGCCGTCGCTTGCGCACCTAATCTTTCGTGCTCTTCAGACCCTCCACTTGTGCGTTCTCCACGATAAACGGAGGACCTTCCTTGGGCGTCACCTGCACGTTCTTGAGTTGAACGCCTTTGGCATTTCGGATTGTTAAGCCACTGGCACCAGAGATCTGGACGTTTTCCAAGACGACATCAGAAACGGGGCTTTCCGGCAAGCCGAAGATGATGCCTGCTGATTTCTCGCAGGTAGCCTTTAGATTGGTGATGCGGATGTTCCGATAGATCGGGGTGGTTTCGGTAACGTGCTGGGCGGTGTCCTTTTTCGAAGCTGATGGCTGCACGGGATCTTTGGCAGAGGTGCCCCCGTACTGGCAAATCAATGTGATGGCTGGATCAACATTCTTCATGGTGATATCGCTGTAGCTGATGTTCTCTACCGTGCCGCCATTGCCGCGCCGCGACTTGATGCGAATCCCGTTCTCGGTGCCTTCAAACGTGCAGTTTCGCACCGTCACGTTACGCACGCCGCCAGCCGTTTCGCTGCCGATCGACATGCCGTGTCCACGCCGGAAAATGCAGTCGGTGACCGTGATGTCCTCACAGGCAAACTCGTGGCCGGGCACCTTCTTGCCGGATTTGATGGCGATGTTGTCGTCGCCCACGTCAATGTCGCACCTGGTAATCAGCACGCGCCGGCACCTGCTCGGATCAATGGCGTCCGTATTCGCCGAGCGGCTCGGCGCTCGGACGGTCACGCCTTCGACCACCACGTCTTCGCAGTCCGTCGGCACGAAATGAAACTTGGGCGAGTTTTGCAGGGTGATCTTATCCATGCGCACATTGTTACAGTCATTCAACACAATCAAATTCGGACGCGGCAGCGTGAAGCCCGGAGTTTTTCGTCGAGCCTCTTCCGCCGGCCCCCACCAGTTCTCGCCGGCGCCGTCAATCGTCCCCTTGCCGGTGATCGTGACGTCGGTGAGCTTCTTACCGCTAATGAACGGAATGAAATCGTTTCCACTCTGGGCCGCCAGCCAATTCGTACCCGACTTTAGAAAAGCTGCCTGCTCGCCCGTCGCCTGCAGCTTCGCGCCTTCTTCGACCAGCAACGTCGTCTTGCTCCGCAGTGAAATCGGCTCGCTCAGATACGTGCCCGCCGGGAACCGCACGGTGCCGCCACCGGCATTCCCGCATTCATCAAGCGCCTTCTGGATGGCCGCTGTGTCCAGCGTTTTGCCGTCGCCTTTCGCGCCAAACTGGCGGACATCGAAAATCTTGGCGGGCGCTCTCGCGGCAGTCGAGGGTGAGTCCGCCGCCCGGCCGGTGAGGGTAGGCAACCACGCAAATGCCGTTACCAGCCAGAGGGTTATCGGAAGCGTGTGTTGCCGTTTCAGCGTCATCGGATTGTTCGTGGTTTCCATCTTATTGCTATTCCTTTCGCTCAGATTCATGGGTTGTGTGCAGTCCCAACCGAATGGCCGACGCTCGCCTGACTTGACGCGGATGTATGAGACAGCGATCAGCACGCGCTCGCCTCTCGCCGCAGAAGCACCGCACAGAACTGCTCGCAGCATAGGCGGCACCGATGCGGCAATCAAGATGATCCTGCCCGAACGTGATGGAGACGTTCCCATCGATTCACGAAATTCGTCACGTTGCCAGATGCAACCATGAAACAATGACAAGACCCTCTTGACCGCAAGAGTCACCCCTTTCACTTGTCGTTCAGCACCAACCTGTCAAGAGCCAGTAGCGTGTTGCCGAAATGGTGTCTGTTGTAGCTGCGCTTCTGCGATGCGCGGGACGTTCGTCCTCTGAAGAACGGCGTTTCGCATAAGCGCCGCTACACCAAATCCGCTGGAAATTGGTTTGGGCAACGCGCCCTCGTCATAAAACAATTGCCGTCTCGATTCCTCGGCCACCATGCCGACCGCTCTCGCGCTCAGACCTTCCTCCCGAACTTCTTCTCCAGTTCCGCGTACGAGATCTGAATCATCGTCGGGCGACCGTGCGGACAGGTGTATGGCAACTCGCACTTATGAAGCCGTTCCAACAGGGCGCGGAGTTCCTCCCCTTTGAGCGGGTCGCGCGCCTTGACCGCATGACGGCAGACGGTCGTGGCGATCTTGTCCTCGCCGAGCCGCCGCGCGTGCACTTCTTCGCCCGTCTGTCGCAGTTCGTCCACGATGTTGCGAAACGTCTGGGACAGGTTCTCCAATTGAAAATAGGGCGGCAGCGCATCGATCAAAAACGTTTTGTCGCCGAACTCACTGATCCCGATGCCGAGTTTGTGCAGCGTCTTCAAATTGCTTTGCAGGAACACTGCGTCGCGCGCATCCAGTTCGAGCGTCAATGGCAGCAGCAACTTTTGCGAAGGCGCTGGATCGCTTGCCAACTCTTTGAGCATTTTCTCAAACAGGACGCGCTCGTGCGCGGCGTGCTGGTCCATCAACACCAAGCCTTCGGGCGATTCGACCAGCACGTAGAGCTGTCCGATCACGCCGAGAATGCGCCACGCACCCTCGTCAGTATGAACCTCCTGTGTCGGCACGATGGCGACTTCACCGTGCAATGGCATTGTCATGGTGGGTTGTTGGTAGGGGCGACTCGCCGAGTCGCCCGCTCCCCGCAACACCAGTGGCGGGCGAGCCAGCGGCTCGCCCCTACCGACGGCAGATACTTCGAGCGGCCTCACAGTACCCTTCGGCTCAATCGCGTGCCGGACCGCATCGATCACGCACTGCCGCACGGCGAATTCGTCACGGAAACGAACCTCACGTTTGGCGGGGTGAATGTTCACATCCACGAGGTTGGGATCGATGTCGATGAACAGGAACGTGACCGGATACTGCCCCTTCATCAGCGCCGTATGATAGCCTTCCAGCAGCGCGAAGTTGATCCCCTTGCTCTCCACGGGACGCCCATTGACGAAGAGATGCTGCTGGCGACGATCACCGCGGCTCACGCCGGGTTTGCCGATGAAGCCGCTGACACTGACATCTTCTTTCTCTGACTTCACCGCAATCAACTGCTCGACCAGTTGGCCGCCGTACAACTCGTGCAATCGCGTTTGCAGTTCGGCGCTCGGGGCGAGATTGAACACCTCTCGCTCATCAACCACCAATCGAAACGCGACCTGCGGATGCGCCAGCGCGCAGAGCGTGACGATGTGTTCGATATGCGCCCGTTCCGTTTGTTCCGCCCGCAGAAATTTGCGCCGCGCCGGCAGATTGAAAAACAAGTTCCGCGCCTCGACAAGTGTTCCTTCCGGCGCGCCGACGTCCTTGACCGACAGAATCTTTCCGGCCGCCATTTCGATTTGCGTGCCGCCGAGTGTGCTACGTTCGCGCGTCGTCAGCGTGAACCGCGAGACCGCCGCGATGCTGGGAATCGCCTCGCCCCGAAAACCGAGTGACCGGATGCTGTACAAATCTTCGGCTTTAGAAATCTTGCTCGTGGCGTGCCGCTCCAATGCCAGCAACGCGTCGTCCCGGCTCATGCCGAATCCATCGTCGGCCACCGAGATGAGCGATTTGCCGCCGTTCTTGATGGTAACGGTGACGCGCCGCGCTTCCGCATCGAGAGAATTCTCCACCAACTCCTTGACCACCGACGCCGGCCGCTCGACGACTTCGCCCGCGGCAATCTGGTTGGAGACGTGTTCGGGAAGGAGTCGGATGCGATTCACGGGACTGATTATAACGGACGTTAAAACCGTTAAAAGGGTTAAAACGTGAAAACCGTCGAGAGCGCAAACGCAAGTGTCTTGTTAGCGCTCTTACCGGCTCCAACGCTTCAGAACTGTTTTTCCATCGCCACGCCGATTTCGTGGCCGCCGTTGTCGCCGTTGCGGACGGCGTTGATGCCGTAGCCGTAGGTCAGTAACCAGTTCGTTTCCCAAAACGCGCGGAAACTCAGGCCGGTGCCCACGCCAAAGTAGTTGTGCCACTCGTCGGAGCCCGGCGGCACCTGTTTCAGCACCGCCCAGTCGCCGTAAAGGTGGGCCGACACCTTGTGCGCGTCGGTGAGTTGCTGGCTGACGGCGAGATTGGCCATGCCAAAGTCATCCGCAAAAAACTCGCGCGTGTAATAACCGTGCAGCGTGGTCGTGAACGGCTCGACGTTGATGAGATTGCCGCCTATCTTGTACGCGCTCAACTCGTCGAGGTTATCACCCAAGCCGCCGCCGACCCGCGCGTAAAACGTCGTGCGTTCGACGGGGATTTTTCCGGCCAGAGAACCGTACACCCGCTGGTACGTGCTGTGCGCGGGCAGGAGATTGCCGTCCGGTCCAAACGCTTCAAACCCGCTGCGGTGGTTCGCGTCCGCCGCGACGTAGAGTTCCGCGCCGCGCCGGGCTGTCAACCCCGGCTCGATGCCGCCAAAGCGCAACTCGGCGGTCAGCGATTGCGTGAGAAAATCGTCGGGCAACGCGAACCCGCTCGTCGTGTCCGTTTTCCGGTAGAACGACCCGGTCACGCTGTAGGTGCCGCGCACATTGAGCGGCAACGGCGTCGGATTCGGGATCGTCTCGTTGACGAAGACGCGTCCCGTCGCCACGTCGCCATAGAACCGCTCGTGCGTCTGCAGTTCTCCCTGCCGATACGGCATGACGCTGTCGATGTACGCGCCCGCGCCCGCGCCCGCGCCGACCGCGACGTTCGTGTTGGCGGGAAGAAACCAGCTCAGTTCCGAGTCGGCGAACACGCCCGCGAAGATCACGCGCAGCGCGGTGTTCGTCCATGGATAATTGTTTTCGTTGAACCAGAAGTAGCCGAATGCGCTGGGTTGTTCTTCCCCTCTGAGCGGGAAACCGGTCTGCGCCGTCAGCGTGCGGCGAGATTCAATGTCCACCTGCGCCCGAGCGGCGTGCGCCAGCGACAAAACCAGAATGACAAACGCGATCTTCTTCATGATTGCCTGATGGAACTTCCCCGCGAAGCACTCGCACGATAACTTGACCCCTTGCGTGCCGCAATGCTAAATTCACCCCGCTTCGGGTAACAAGTTAGGATGGTGGCCGTAGCTCAGCCTGGTTAGAGCTCCAGATTGTGGATCTGGCTGTCGCGGGTTCGAATCCCGTCGGTCACCCCATCCTTCACTAGCACTGCTGCTGCCTCATACAAGCCGTTGAAAACACAATCGGTTGTGACGGTTCTAAAACCCTCTTTTTCGTCGAGCGTGAAACCGCCCGGACTTAGAACCGCCAGCAGTTTGGCCGTCGCTGGGTCGGCCATGAAAACATCCCGCAGCTTGACCAGTTCGCGCAGCCAACTGTATAGTTTTAATTCAAAGGGGTTGCCACCAGCCACCCCATTTATTGTTTCTTGTTTCGTCCCGACTTGCCATTGACCCGCCGCGTTTCTAGTATCGGCGCGTGCCCGACTCGAACGCTCCACACGCGCTGCTGGAAAAGCATTTCGGTTTTCGAGAATTCCTCGAAGGTCAGGAAAATGTCATCAAAACGATCCTAGATGGACAGGATGCGTTGGTGATCATGCCGACCGGCGGCGGCAAATCACTCTGCTATCAGCTTCCCGCACTCTCACTCGACGGAATCACCGTCGTGATTTCGCCGTTGATCGCGTTGATGAAAGATCAGGTGGACGGACTGATCGAGAAAGGCATTCCCGCCACGTTCATCAATTCCTCGCTCAGCCAGGCCGAAGTGGACGAACGCATCGGCGCGATGACACAAGGCAAGTTCCGCCTTGTCTATATCGCGCCCGAACGGTTCAAGAGCGAACGGTTTGTTCAAGCGTTGTCGCCGTTGTCCATCGCGTTGTTTGCCGTGGACGAGGCGCATTGCATTTCGCAATGGGGACACGACTTCCGTCCCGATTATCTGCGATTGAAATGGGCGCTCAAGGACCTCGGCCAACCGCAAGTCATCGCCCTGACCGCCACGGCCACGCCTGAAGTGCGTGACGACATCGTGGAACAGCTCGGCCTCGGCAAATTCGGCCGCCAACCGCCCCGCGTGTTTGTCTCCGGCTTTGCGCGCCACAATCTCACGCTCGGCGTCGCGGCGACGAAGGGCAAGGCCGCCAAACTGGAGTGCATCACGGAGTTCATCCGTCAACTCAACACCGGCATCATCTACTGCGCGACGCGCAAGAACGTCGAGAAAATCGCCGCGCATCTTGCCGAGCAACGCGTCGCCTGCATCGCGTATCACGGCGCGATACCTGACGATCAGCGCAAGCGCGCTCAAGACAAGTTTATGGGCGGCGAGTGCGGCGTCGCTGTCGCGACCAACGCGTTTGGGATGGGTATCGACCGCCCCGACTTGCGCTTTGTGGTTCACTACGATATCCCGGGCAGCGTCGAAGCCTATTATCAGGAAGCCGGGCGGGCGGGACGCGATGGCGAGCCGGCGCGGTGCGAGATGCTGTTCAACTATGCCGACGTGCGGACGCAGGAGTTTTTCATCGAAGGCGCCAATCCGACGCGAGAGATCATCGCCAATCTCTACCACACCTTGCACAGACTGTGCGGAAGCGGGGCGGTCGAGATGTCCATCGACAAGATTGCTGAGCAGGTTCCGGCCGCCAAAAACGGCATGGCCGTGGGCACGGCGCTGTATCTTCTGGAACGCGCCGGTTTCATCCAGCGGGATTACCGGCAAGGCAGCCGCACCTACACCACGCGACTGATCGAGCCTGTCAAACCGCTGGACGAATTGCCGATTGATTTCGAGCGGTTGGACTCGAAGCGCGAACGCGATTTCAAGAAACTGCACCGCATCATCGAGTACGCCGACCATCGGGGTTGCCGGCATCATTTCATTCTGGATTATTTCGGCGATACGGAGGCTGCCGAACATTGCAGCGTTTGCGACAATTGTTTGGCGCACGTCTCCACCGCCGCGCGGTTGCCCACCGAGGAAGAAACCGTCATCATCCAGAAGACGCTCAGTTGTGTCGCGCGCGTCAATGGCCGCTTCGGGCGCGCCCGCGTCGCGCAAACGCTCGTCGGCTCCCGGTCAAAAGACGTGGTGGACGCGCGCCTGGACCGGCTTTCGACGTACGGCCTGTTGCGCGACGTGGGGGCGGATTATGTCTGGAGTCTGCTCGACACGCTGATCCGCGCCGGCTGCGTCGCGCTGAGCAGCGGCAAATATCCGACCCTATCGCTGACTGAACTTGGCGGTGCCGTGATGCGGCGGAAGAAAACGATTCCGCTGCCGCTGCCCGATCTTCCTACAAAACGAGCGCCTTCACGCCCCGCCAAATCCGAACCGAAACGTGGCGCGGCTGAACCGGACGAGACGCCATTCGACGCGAAGATCTTCGACGCTCTCCGTCAATGGCGACGCGAGAAAGCGATCTCCTTGGGCAATGTTCCCGCCTACATCGTTTATCCGGACCGGACGCTGAAGGAGTTGGCGCGCCGCGCGCCGCAGACGGAAGCCGAGTTGCTCGAAGTGCGCGGGATCGGCCCGGCGAAAGCGCGGCAGTTCGGGAAGGAAACGTTGGCGGTTATCGCAAGGGCCCGCACCGACTAATGGTGGGTTTCACACGTCAAGGTAGGGCGCGACCGCCGGGCGCGCCGAACTTCCAATGGTTGAACGAACGGCGCGCCCGGCGGTCGCGCCCTACCATTCAACTGTGACGCAGCCCTACCGCCGCGACACAAACGGATTGCCCTTGATATAGAATCGCAGGTGTCGCCGCGCCCACTCGCCGGCATAATCCACGCCGACGCGGGGGCGTTTGACGATACGGAAGTCCTGCGGCGCTTCATCGGTTGCGATGAAGAAATCGTCGCTGAGTAAGTCGTGTCCGTTTAGCCGTCCGTCGATTCCCATCGTTTTGCACAGCAACCCTGGCCCACTCGTCTTGCCGTCGAGATTCTGTACCGGCTCCAACGCGCGCAGCAACACTGCCGAAGCGTGGCCTTCGCGTTCCGTCACCACGTTCATGCAGTAGTACATTCCGTAAATCATATAGACGTACGCGAATCCCGGCGGACCGAACATCACTTCGTTGCGTTTCGTGCGACCGCGCGCGGAATGCGCCGCCAGATCGTGCGGGCCAAGATACGCCTCGACTTCAACAATCCTGCCAACGCGTTCGACGCCACGCGCAGCGCGCACGAGGTATTTCCCAAGCAAATCCTTCGAGACCATGATCGCGTCACGGTCATAAAACTCGCGTGGCAGTTTCTGCAACGAGAGCGATGCCACTGCCGGTAGCCGCACGCGATGTCGCTCGGATGAACACTGGATTTCCGTCATGCCACTGCGCACGATACTACAAACCGTCTTGAGATGTCAGTAGCGCTGGATTAACGTCCGTGCGCTCGAACGAATTGGAGGATTCATGACTGATTCCCGTCCTTCTAAAACTTATCTGCCAAATGGTGAGACAGACCTCCGTGCCTGTCCAGATTCGCCCGCACAGGCAGAGACGCCTGTGCCACCGGAGGTTTGTGAGACCGCCTCTAATCTGCACGCCGCCGCGAAAGAACCACAGTGAGCAACGGATCCTCGCCCCCGGCGTCCGCTATGAGACAATCCGATCTGCCGATCCTTGAGATCAAACCGCAACTGCTCGCCGCATTGGCACGACACCGGCGGCTGATTCTCACCGCGCCGACAGGCTCGGGCAAATCAACACAAGTGCCGCAGATGTTGCTCGACGCCGGGTTGCCGGGCGACGGGCAGGTCGTTATCCTCCAGCCCCGCCGGTTGCCAACGCGAATGCTCGCGGCATGGGTCGCGAACCAACGCGACGTAAAACTCGGCGGCGAGGTCGGATACCAGATGCGGCTGGACAACGTCACCTCCGCCGCGACGCGCATCCGCTACGTGACCGAAGGCGTGCTGGTTCGCCAGATGCTGACCGATCCCGAGTTAAAGGGAGTCAGCGCGATCCTGTTCGACGAATTTCACGAACGGCATCTGTACGGCGACATCACGCTGGCCCGCGCACTGCAAATCCAAGAAACGACGCGCCCCGATCTTCTTCTCATCGTCATGTCGGCCACGCTGGATGTCGCGGCGGTTCAAAAATACCTCCAGCCTTGTGCCGTGTTGTCGTCGCAAGGCCGCACTTATCCCGTTGCCATCGAGTATCTGCCCAAACCTGCCGGTGACATGCCCATCTGGGAACTCGCCCCTGTAGAACTCGAACGCTTGGTACGCCAGCATCCCGAAGGCGATGCTCTCATTTTCATGCCGGGCGCGTATGAGATCAGCCGGACGGTACAAGCGGTGCGCGACACGCTTGGCCAACAGTTCGTCGTGTTTCCGTTGCACGGCGAATTGCCCCCGAACGATCAGGATGCTGCTGTGGCCCGATACGACCGGCGCAAAGTGGTGGTCTCCACCAACGTCGCGGAAACATCGCTCACGATTGATGGCGTTCGCCTGGTGATCGACAGCGGGCTGGCCCGCATCCCGCGCTATGACCCATATCGCGGCATCAACACGTTGCTCATCGAGAAAATCAGCCGCGCCTCAGCCGACCAGCGGTCTGGGCGCGCGGGACGCACCGCGCCAGGACATTGTTTGCGTCTGTGGACAGAACGTGAACAGGAAGCGCGCCCGACCCAGGAATTTCCCGAGGTAAAGCGTCTGGATCTTTCGGAAGTGGTCCTGACGCTCAAAGCGAGCGGCGTGGAGGACGTGAAGAAATTCCGCTGGCTGGAAGCGCCCGACCCTCGCGCGCTGGAGCGCGCCGAGGATCTGTTGGTGGATTTGGGAGCACTCGAAACTCATTGTGGCGCAACCGTCCCGGTTGCGGCCGTCAACGACCGCAAGTCAGAGGCTTGCGCTACGAGGATCACGCCCCTGGGCCGTCGCATGCTCGCATTTCCTGTTCATCCGCGTTACGCGCGGATGTTGCTGGCGGCCCAAGACTACGGCTGCGCGCGGCCCGTCGCGTTGATCGCCGCGTTGACGCAAGGGCGAGATTTGCTCGTGCGCCGCCAGGGCAAACAAGTCGAGGACGCGCGCGACGATCTGTTCGGTGGCGAGACGGAATCGGATTTCTTCGTGCTGATCCGCGCCTGGCGCTACGCAGAGCGCAGCGGGTTCAACCTCGATCGCTGCCGCCGACTCGGCATACACGCTCAATCCGCGCGGCAGGTCGGGCCGTTGTTAGAGCAGTTCCTCGACATTGCCAAGCGCGAAGGTCTCGACGTGAATGAAACATCTCAACGTGCAACGCTCAACGCTCAACGCTCAACGCTCAACGAAGCCGTCCAGAAGTGCGTGCTGGTTGGGTTCTCCGACCATCTCGCCAAACGTCTCGACATCGGCACGCTGCGCTGCGAACTGGTCCATGGCCGACGCGGCGTTTTGGCTCGTGAGAGCGTCGTGCAGAAAGCCCCGATGTTCGTCGCAGCCGAGGTGCGCGAGGTGGAAAGCGGAAGCGCCAAGCACAGAGAGTTGAATGTGGTGCTCAGCCTGGCCACGGCGATCAAGGAAGAATGGCTGCGTGAATTGTTTCCCCAAGATTTTCATCAAGCACAAGAAGTCGTGTACGACGCAAGTTTGCGACGCGCGTTCGCCGAGCGCCGAACGGTTTTTCGCGATCTGGTGCTGGAGGCCGAGCGGTCGGAAGTTGTAGGGCAGGCTTCCAGCTTGTCCAAGGATCAGGGGCAGTCAAGCAAGATGCTTAACCTACGGGCGCGCGCCGCAACGCTGCTTGCCGACGAGGTTCTCAAGGGCAATCTCGTGCTGAAAAACTGGGACGAATCGGTTGAACAATGGATCATTCGCGTAAATCGGTTGCGGGAATGGATGCCTGAGTTGGCGTTGCCTGCCATCGGGGATGATGACCGACGCGCCCTGCTCCAGCAGATTTGTCTCGGCGCGGTCAGCTACAAGGAAATCAAAGACAAACCCGTCTGGCCTGTCGTCAAGTCATGGCTGTCTCAGCAACAGCAGGCGTGGATAGAAGCGTACGCACCGGAGCGGATCGAGTTGCCGCAACGACTGCAGGCAGGGACGCCCACGCCACCGCGCAAGGTGAAGGTCATCTACTCTGTCGACGTGCCGCCGACGATTGCGGCGCGCATTCAGGATTTGTACGCCATCAAGGAAGCGCTGTGGATTGCCAACGGCCGTGTTCCCGTCCGCATCCAAGTGCTCGCGCCAAACAACCGCCCGGTGCAGATCACCGAGAATCTTTCAGTTTTCTGGCGCGAAACCTACCCAAAGATCAAACAGGAACTCCAGCGCAAATATCCGAAGCACGAGTGGCGTTGAACGCCCCAGTAGCGCGGGCATCTCGCCCGTTGCTGTTTGAGGATGCCGCACGACACGGGCGAGACGCCCGCGCTACTATCTACGGGGCAGTGCCAAAATGTGCGCCCCTGCTTTGGTGTTGAGCCAGAAGCGATTCTCGCGTAGGAATATTGTGATCACACCACGCGCCCGTAGCTCAACTGGATAGAGCATCGGTCTTCGGAACCGAGGGTTGGGGGTTCAAATCCCTCCGGGCGCGCCACCCTTCAATCGGCTCGGTTACTCCGAATCCCCGGCGAGGAATGGTGTTGGGAAACTGTTCTGACGCGAACGCATCAGCACGGCTTCGACGCGCGCAATCAGTTCGTCGAGTTCAAACGGCTTCGTCACGTAATCATCAGCGCCCATTTCGAAGGCATGCAGCCGGTCTTCCAACCTCGTCCGTCCAGAAATGACGACGATTGGCGTCTGGTGAACCGAATCGGTTTTGCGAACCATTCTGCAAATGTCGTTGCCATCCAGCCGCGGCAGCGTGAGATCGAGCAGCACCACATCCGGCCTGGTTTCGAGAATGGCGTTGATCGCCGCAATGCCGTCAGCCGCTCGTTGGGTGCGAAAACCCTCCTTTTCCAGGGCGGTCGCCACGAGTTGGGCCACCGCGTCGTCATCTTCAGCAATCAGGACAGTCTTGCTGCGGATGGAATTCAGCCGTGATTTCATGCAATGTAATTTAGCAAGCGCAGTGCCAACACTGGCCTTCAAACGTGATTGGGCTTGTCAATCGAACACCACGGTTTTCTTGGCATAGACGAGAATCCGGTGGTCGATATGCCAGCGCACGGCGCGGGAAAGCACCGCCTTTTCCAGGTCCCGTCCCTTTTGAATCAAATCCTCAAGCTGGTCGCGATGGGAAATGCGAATGACATCTTGTTCAATAATCGGACCATCGTCCAACACTACTGTGACGTAGTGACTGGTCGCGCCGATCAGTTTGACCCCGCGCTCGAACGCGCGGTGGTAAGGCCGCGCACCGCTGAACGCCGGCAGAAAGGAATGATGGACGTTGATGATCCGATGCGGATAGTGACTCACAAAGTCGGCGGACAGGATTTGCATATACCGGGCCAGCACGACGAAATCCACCGCGTGCTGACGCAATAACTCCAGTTGCTGTCGTTCCGCCTCAGCCTTGTCGTTTGGCTCAATGGGAATACAATGAAACGGAATTCGGTGAAACGCTGCCAACCGTTCCGCATCGCGATGGTTGCTGACAATCACCGGAATCTCACAAGCCAGTTCGCCGCTTGCGTGGCGGTAGAGCAAATCCGCCAGACAGTGATCGTATTGGGACACGAAGATCGCCATCTTCGGCCGCGCTGCCGAAAGCTCCAGCCGCCACTGCATCTGAAACTGTTCGGCAATCTTCCCAAACGCCGATCCAAAATCCGCAATCGGCAATCCAAAATCAGTCAAGTCCCATTCGATCCGAGTTAGGAACAAACCTTTGTCGGCGTCCTGATGTTGATCGGCATGGTGTATGTTCGCGTTGTGGCTGTACAGAAAATCCGATAACGCCGCAACGATCCCCTTGCGGTCAGGACAGTCAACCAGAAGAATCGCGGTGTTTTTCATCGACTGCGTCCCAGTTTTCCACGCTTGGGCATAGCTTCGCAATGCAAATCTCACTTTTCAGCATCGCCCGTCTGTGACAGACTCCTGGGATGACTCGCATCAAACGCATCGGCATCCTCACCGGCGGCGGCGTCTCGGCGGTCCTCGCCAAACAGATTGAAGAACTCTCCGGCTTGGAAACCCGCTACACGATCCTCGGCCACCTCCAACGCGGCGGCACTCCTACCCCATTCGATCGTTTCCTCGCCACCGAATTCGCCACCGCTGCCGTGGAGTTGCTGGTGAAGGGCCACTTCAACAGCATGGTCTCCCTCCGCAACGGCCACATCAGCAGCGTCTCCTTGTCTGTGCCAGGGAAAACCCCATGCCTCGTTTCATTGCGCTCGCCCTCGATCCGCATGGCCAGGTCGATTGGCACAAGTTTCGGCGACGAATGAAGAATCTTGTGAGAGTCGATCCGCAGGCGCCTCAACGCGACGTGATCGAAAGCGCTGCGGCGATTCTGCGTGCGGGCGGGCTGGTCGCCTTCCCCACCGAGACGGTGTACGGGCTTGGCGCTCATGCGCTGGATGCTGCAGCAGTGCGAAACATCTTCGCGGCCAAGGAGCGACCCGACTGGGACCCGCTCATCGTCCACGTCAGCAATGTCGAGATGGCGCGCGCGCTGGCGAAAACGCTGCCGGCGCAGTTCGATCAGCTCACGAAGCAGTTCTGGCCCGGCCCGCTGACGCTGGTCTTCGAGAAGGCGGCACACGTGCCCGACGAAGTGACGGCGCGGCGCTCCACCGTGGCGGTTCGCATGCCGCGGCATCCCGTGGCCGCTGCTTTGCTGGCGGCGGCAAACTTGCCCATCGCTGCGCCGAGTGCCAATCTATTCGGTCGTCCCAGTCCGACCCGAGCCGAGCACGTGGTCGCGGACCTGGGTCAGCATGTCGATCTCATTCTCGATGCCGGGCCGACTCCGATGGGCGTCGAGTCGACTGTGTTGGACCTGACACAATCCCCGCCGGCGATTCTACGGCCCGGAGGCGTCAACTGCGAGGCGCTGGAAAAACTGCTGGGCAAAGTAGCGTTGGCTGCCAGCGTTTCCGATGAGCTTGGCGCGAAAGGCATGGTCGGGCCCGGCATGACGACGAAACACTACGCGCCGCGGGCGCAAGTTGAACTGTTTGAATACGAAGCAGCACTTCAAGCCCGCGCTGATGAACTCCACCGCCGAAACAAACGGACGGGGATCATCAATGGAATTGACGATCCTCAACGATTGGCCCAGACTCTTTTCGCGCAGTTGCGCGAACTGGATGCGCAGGGCGTGGACGCCATTTTGTGCGTGCTGCCGCCTCCCGAGGGAATCGGGTTGGCCGTGCGCGACCGTTTGCTGCGCGCGGCTGGCGCTGTAGCCGCGAAACCTTTTCGCGGCGAGGACAAGGAAGGCCGCGAATAAGATTCGCGGCTACAAACATGCCAAAGGCCGATGCCGAAACGATGGCGAAGGCGCTGGACTGGGTCAACCACCAGTTGCGCCTCCACCCGAAATTGGACAAGCTGAAGGCCGTTGAAGAAGCCGCGATGAAGTTTGATCTCGGACCGCTCGACGAGGAATGGTTATTAAATCAACTGAAAGAGCGCAAGTAGGACAGGCATCCTGCCTGTCACAGTAGCGCGGGCCTTCGCCGCGTCGAAGCGGCTTCGTCCGCGCAGGCGGGCGTCCCGCCCGTTGCCAGTTGGGATGTCGCACGACACGGGCCTTCGCCGCGCCGCAGTGGCTGCGGCCACGCAGGCGGGCGAGACGCCCGCGCTACTATGGGGACAAAACTTGACATTGTCCCGGTGTAGCGCCGGCGGTTCCAGCCCCGAAAGCCGAACGCCTTCGGGGCTTGCTCCCGCTGCGGCGTCCGCGGTATGGTCTTGCCGCTTTGACGCCGGAGGGGTGGCAGAGCGGTCTAATGCGCACGCCTGGAGAGCGTGTGGGGTCTAAAGCCCTCGCGAGTTCGAATCTCGCCCCCTCCGCCAGTTTTGAACACAACTGGAACGGCGGGGCCAGTCGGCCATATCCGGTCGTTGGTAGGGCGCGGTGGCCCACCGCGCCGAGAAGACCAGTGGAATTTGCAGGACAACTTTTCACAACACACATGCAACCGACATTATTGATTCTGGCAGCAGGAATGGGAAGCCGCTACGGCGGGCTGAAGCAGGTCGATCCGGTCGGCCCGCACGGCGAGACGATTATTGATTACTCGATCTACGACGCGGTTCGCGCCGGCTTCGGCAAGGTGGTCTTCGTCATCCGCCACGACATCGAGCAGGCGTTCAAAGAGGCGGTAAGCAGCAGGTTCACCGGGCGCATCCCGATCGAGTACGCGTTTCAGGAACTCGACAACATCCCGAAGGGGTTCACCGTCCCGCCCGATCGAACCAAACCGTGGGGCACTGGCCACGCGATTCTCATGGCCGAGCCGGTCATTCACGAACCGTTCTCCATGATCAACGCCGACGACTTCTACGGCGCAGATTCATTCAAAACCCTCTGCGACTGCTTGAAGGCCGCGCGCGTCGAATCCAACGATTACTCGATGGTCGGCTTTACGTTGCGCAACACGTTGTCCGAACACGGCTCGGTCGCACGCGGAATCTGCCGCGTTGATTCCCAAAACCTGCTGCAACAGGTCGTCGAGATGTTGAAGATCGAGAAGCATGACAAGGGCGCGCGCCACACGGACAGTCAGGGCGCGGCGCATTCCCTGACGGGCGATGAGATCGTCTCGATGAACATGTGGGGGTTCACGCCGACGCTCTTCGGCCACCTGAAAGAGCAGTTCACCAAGTTCCTCGATAAACACGGCCACGAAGAGAAATCCGAGTTCCTCATCCCGACGGTGGTCAACGCGCTGGTCAGTGAAAAGAAAGTGCGCGTGAAAGTGTTGCCCACCTGCTCGACCTGGTCCGGCGTCACCTACAAGGAAGACCGTCCCAAAGTCATCGAGAGCGTCCGCACCCTGATCCGCCGCGGCGAGTATCCGGAGAAGTTGTGGAGTTTACCCTGTAGCGGCGGTCTGTGACCGCCGTGTAGATCGCCGGGCAATCCACGACGCGTTCGGGCAGGCAGAGCAGTAAACCGCGAATGAACGCTGATCGACGCGAATGCCATCGCAACGCCCCGCTAGCGAGTTAATTCAAAACGAAAGGCGGGAATTGCTTCCCGCCTTTCGGAATTAGAAACGCTTTTGAACCAATGTACCCGTCTGGCGGTCAGCTTGACGCGGTTTGTCCTATCTAACTTTGTCTTGATTCCAGCGGGAAGAGTATCAGAATTAGCCCATCAGGCCGCGAAATAGGTCGGGAGGAAGCATGAGCAAAGCGAGCACGATCTGGGCATTTGACTTGGGCAAAGGTTCCATCGGTGAAGCCGTCCGAGAGATAAGTCAAGAGGGCACCAAGTTTCTTCACAAGGCCTCCCTGCTGATACCGGCAGACTTTGCTGAAACCAAGACCGCCGCTTCGCGCCGCCGAATGTGGCGCACTCGGCAAGCACACAAAGCCCGCGAGCGATGGCTTGATGAAGTCATGCGCGCCGCCAACATCGAGATACTCAAAGGTCGGCAGGTCGGTAAGGTGGATGAGTACGGCAAGCCGATTCCACAAGCCGAATGGAAGAAGAAAAAGGGCAAGTGGGATGTTGTCGCGAAAGGCGACTACCGCTTGGAACGCGAATTCCCACCCGCCAAGTTCGACAGAAACGGTAAGCGGAAGCTGTACCCCAATGGAAAAGCCAAGGACGGCGCACCGGCCAAGACCGATGATGACTTTTCAATCTCCTACAACTCCGCGTTGCTACGCATCAAACTGCTGCGTGGCAAAAAGCTGGAACAGTGGCAAATCTACAAAGCCCTTCATTCGGCAATTCAGAAACGTGGTTATGGCCGAGTGCCATGGGCCGCCAAAGAAGCCGCGCGCCAAGGAATGACACCGGAAGAGTTGGCGAAGAAGGAACAAGCTGATTTGGAGAAGAAAGATCTGTCTTACAAAGCTGCGGTCGAGGCTTGGCCTAAATTCAAAGCAGAGGTCCGGGACACAAACTTCCATTTCCCCTGCTATTATGACGCAGCCAAGATGGGGCTGTGGGATTCGGCGACTTTGAATCTTGTGGGCGAACCGGTTCCGCACAAGGCACGGAGCACACGCAAGGTGCGGTTCTCCAAAGATGATGTTGAAAGAGAAATCTATAATCTGGCGTCGCAGGCCGCCGAACAACTTCCGCAAATCAAGAGTGCATTTGCAGAGATAAAGGCAACAGGCTGGAGACAAGACGGGAAAGAACCGTTCCCGGTGGCAGCGGCAACTTTTGCAGAGTTTCTCGTCCATGGTCCCGCCGGCGAGCCAACGGCAGAGGCAAAAGCTGATTTTGGCAAGTATCTCAAGTTTCGCAAACAGTGCGGCATCCATCCCGGTAGCAATGCCGATTGGATGGGGGCGACCGCGCAAAAGACCCCTCGTTTTGACAACCGAATTGTGCAAGCGTGTGCGCTGATTCCCCGCTTGCAGGTCTGTAGAATTGCGCCGCGTTGGCGGGCAACTGCGAATGGTCAAAAGCAAATTGATCCTCGCTCCTTACTGGCAGCGGAAGTGGTCTTCCTGCTGCAACTCAAGAATGTGCAGGTGGACGATCCGAATGAGAGCCTCCTCCGTTTCTTGAAACCATCGGAACTTACGGAATTGCTCGAATTCGTCCGCAACGAAACCAATGCCGTTCCGATTGCCGATGGTTGGGAACGAAAGGTTCTTGATTGCTTCAAGATTACGAAAGCCCGCTGGAACAAGTGGTGTCGCGAAAAGAATCTCCAGCCAATCAACACCGAGAGTTCTGACAACCAAAGCGAGCAAGAACCGGCAAGCGAGACGAGCCACGATGTAGCGGCAGCAACCGCGCCAGAGAACACAGCGACCAAGCAAGCGCGCAGCAAATCAAACGATGTTGTGAAGGCGCCGAAGCCGACTGGCCGCTCTCGGTTCTGTCGCCCAGCCCTAGCTATTCTGCGCCATCTGCTGACTCACGACGAGAAGCCAACAGGTTTTACCGAGAGACTTCGCAAGCAGGACAAAGAACTTCTCAACGAACTCGGTTTCGAGTTGTTAAATTCAGAGCCGCGCCGAACACCGATGAAACACCGGCAGCAAAAGCGGCGAGAGCGCCCGTGGCTTCTTCTCGATGATCTCGATTTTCTCGATCTCGCTTGGAAAGCGAAGGATGAACAGGGCAAACCCCGGCAATACTCGCCGCATGACCTTCGCATTCCCGATATGGCCTTGCGCCACCTGCGCAAGAAGCACAGCCTGACGCAAACACCGTTTTCGGAACTTGTTCATCGTGCTGATCCCGAATTGAAGCGGCGCGAACAAGCAATCAGCGACCTCATCGGCGAACAGAATAACCCGATTGTCCGGGAACGCCTCACTCGGTATTGGAAGCGGCTTCAACATTTCCAAAACCCGACAATCAGCCCTGATGCGAAGAAGCAGAAGGCCGGATTCGGTCTAACCGAACCGGAATGTTTGGTGCTCGAATTCGTCCGCGACGACAAGGACAATTCGTTCGATGGTCAAAAGCGCCTGGAAACCTACCAAGAAGTTCTGCGACGGAATGAAGATCGCCGTGAACGGGCGCGCAAGGCACTTGAAGCCTCCAAACTTCCAACTAGTGATGAAATGATCGTGCGATGGATGCTGCTGGAAGATCAGGGGCCATTTTGCATTTACACCAGTAATGCAATCTCTTGTTGCGACTTGGCAAACCAAACCATCCAGATTGAGCACATCGTTCCTCGTGCCCTTGGCGGACCGGATGCTTATTGGAATTGGGCGCTTTGCACAGAGGAGGCCAACGCGCAAAAGAGCAACCGAATTCCATACAATTGGTTTCGAGAAGAAAAGACAGATGGCGAGTGGGCAGAATACAAACGACGCGTTTTGGATCGCGCTTCGAAGCTTGGCAGGCGCAAGGTCGACTTACTGCTTCGTGCGGATGCATGTGAACTGGTGGGAGAGAAATACACGTCGCTTGCTGCCACTGCATGGATCGCGCGCTTGGCCCAGTCAGTAGCTCGTCTTCACTTCGGCTGGCCTTTGGATGACGAACGAGAGAAGGAACGAGTCATCGCCATCTCCGGCGGGCTTACCGCTCGCATTCGCCGCAAGTATCTTTTGGACTCACTGTTGGGAAGTGATGAGGACGCTGTAAAGCTTCGAAAGGACATCGACGATACGCTTGCCGAATTGGATGGTTTGAAAGCGGATACATCGCTGGGGGAAATGGCCCGCAAGCAGAAGCGGGCTGATCTTCGTCAGAAACTCCAAGCCCTCGCTTCAGAATCAGGTAAGAACCGCGATGATCAGCGTCACCACGCGCTAGATGCGATGGTACTGAGCTTCCTTCCGAATTGGGCACGAGATCGAAACAAACAAGACTTCTTCCGGTTCGATGAAGTCGGAGACAACGCACTTTATTCTGAAGAAGGCCTCAAAGAGGTCACCCTCGCACGGAAGCGAATCCAACAACTCGCAGCCGAGACAGCACCCATACGTGAGCGAATCAAAGCTGCGAAGGAAACCGGTAAGTGGGATGAAATGCAGCGGCTGAAAGACGGCATTTTCCCGCAGCGCAAGGAAATGGCGCAGTGCTTCCAATTCCTGGACAAGCGCAAGCAGCCGCGGAACATCCGCGCCGTGCGCGATTGGTTCCGACAGCAGCTAGAAGTTGAATCCCCTGTTCTCCCGCGATCGGTTGCGTTCAAGAAAACGCCTGTGGAAGATACACTCTACCGGCGCGCATATCTCATTGACCGCAACCATGTCGAGCTATCGCGTATTCCCCTCATCGAACTCGGCCTCCGCCCGGATTTCCATGACGTGACTCGGTGCCTCTTCGATCTAAAATGGCTTCATACACGAATCCAATCGATCACCGACCATGCCGATTACGACCGCAACAAACTCAAGGCTGCGCTTGATGACAAGCTGAAAGTCGCTTGTGTGTCTTGTTGCGCCAAGGGGCGTGCTTTTGGAGACGGTGATTGGCGCGCAATTGCCACGCAGCCGGATGTTCAGGGGTTATTTCGCAATGGCAACAGCAAGCGCACGGCAACCGATCCGGCAGAATGCAAGGTCAAGGTGTTTCAAGTTGCTCTACTGCCAGCGAAACGATACCCGCTGTCCGACCTCGCCTACGGTACCGGCAATGTGTACGTCTGGAATCCCGACTACTTCGACGATACGACGGGCAAGATTGTCCGCAAACTGGATAGCAGCCCGCGCGGTCGCGGCAGACGACAAATTCGGCAGGCAATAGCCTCACAACCCCACCCCGATGCTCTGCCTTGGGATAACTGGAAGAATTTCGCTTGGGATCGGGAGACTCAAGCTAACGTCAAGACATTGCGGCAACAACTGGAACAAGAACTCGCTCCCCTTCTGCCCGGCCCGAAGCCGAAAGGAATGACTGCCTCTGAAACCGAGATTTGGGACGAAAAGCAACAAGCATTCAAAGATGCTCTCGATAAGTTTCGACAAGAACACAAGCTGCCCAAAGCTCTTTTTCTTTTCACTTGGCAAACAGACCGGCCACCAAAAAAGCCGCTCGCGCTGTTACGGGTCTTATTCGAACGGAAAGACAGGGTCTTTTCAGCTCACATACTCCAAAAACGGGCTGACAAGATTGTTGACCAGACGCTTGGCAATTATTTCGGATGGTTTGCTGACAGCCTATTTCAGATTCCTGGCGGGATTCAACAGGAATCGCTTTGGAAGGAGTTTTGCGCAGTCGCGCGCACCGTTGATAAACAGCGCGTGGCAGAATTCGTTGGCAGCAACTCTAACTTGTCCGCTAGACAATGGATAGATTTCCTAAAGCGCCAAAGCGGACCTGGTGTAACGCAAATCCAGCGAACCGTGGGCGAGAATCTGGAAGAATACTGCGACCTGTCTAAAGACGGCACTGGTCAGTTTGTACGCGGAGGAAACCGCGGCTACTTGATCTGCACGAAAGCGGACAGGATTCAGGCTTTCCCGATCCGGTTCTTCCAGTCCAAGACTCTTGTCCGAGAATGGCTGACCGGCAACAAATGGGAACTAGCTGATAGCCAAATCTGGCGCTCAGGCGATTTGCTACGATTATCCAAGCCGGCAGGCACTACGAAGAAAACGGTTCAGCCGAATTACTATTTCTTGGGTTCGTTCTCCAATAATGGAAAGACGGTGAATCTTAATGTCTGTTTCGGGGGTGACGTGCCGCAAGGAATATCGCTAAAGTCGCTTTGGGAAGCTGGGCTGCGACGGGAGGAATAGTGTCATGAGCCACCACATTCTCCATATCTTTCAGCACGGCGCGACGCTGGCACGCGAGCGCGGTTTCATCGTGTGTCGTGCCGAAGACAAGACTGAGCGGACGCTGCCGCTGGACGACATTCGCGCCGTCATCATCGCTGCGCGCGGCGTGATGCTTACGTCGAATTTCCTATCGGCGATGATGGAACAGGATGCCATTGTGTTACATTGCGATGAACGGTATCAGCCTTGCGGCATCACGGCTCCGTTGGCCAGGGTGGTCGATCTCCAAGCGTTCCAGCATCAAACCGATCAGCCGAAGCGGCTCAACGAGCGGCTTTGGCATGTGCTGATGCGCGGCAAGACCTTTAATCAGAACCGTGTACTGCAACACCGTCAACTGAATTCACGCTATCTGGAGTTCGCCTTGGACAAGGACGTATTTGACGAGGCCAACTGCGCCAAACGATACTGGCAGTTGTACTTTCCCGCAATCGGTTGGACGGGAACAAGGCGAGACCGCAAAGAAGACACAGCCCCCAATCAGATGCTAAACTACGGGTACGCCGTTCTGAGCGCGTTGTGTCACCGCAGCCTGATCGTGCACGGTCTGTCGCCGCAACTCGGCGTGCATCACAAGCCGCGTTACCGTTCTGATCCGTTGGTCTATGATCTCATGGAACCATTCCGACCAGCCGTGGAGTTGATGTTGGCGGAGTTTCTATTGGAACCGGATGTTTCGATGAAGGCGTGGGCGAAGAAGGTAGGCACGGAACTGCGGGAACGGCGCGTCAAACGCAGCAATGTTACATTGAAGCTGATGGATTCAATTGATACGTCGGCCAACTCGTTGGCCCGAGCTTATGCGGCAAATTCAGCGAAAGATTTCTGGGTTCCGGAACTTCCGGAAGCAACCGCGACCGCAGCATGAACAATAGTCCGTTCAGTATGGGCTGGCTCATGACCATGTTCGACCTGCCGGTGATGACTAACGACGAACGTAAGGTCGCCAGCCAATTCCGCAAGGACCTGCTGGATCACGGATTCCTGATGATTCAGTTTTCGGTTTATGCACGCCCCTGTGTGAACTTCGAACAGCTAAAGAAACACATTGGCGATGTTCAAAGGCTTGTTCCTACCGCCGGCAATGTTCGGTTGCTCTTTATCACGGACGAACAGTGGGCGAAGAGCGTTACGGTCATCGGTCCTAACTACGATCAAGGGAAGCGGGCTGTCGCTCCGAAGGTGCCTGATCAAGTGGAGTTCTGGGAATAAAAGAGAGCCTCGCTGCCGTGCTAAGCAGTGGGCAGCGAGGCTCCTCATCAGTTAAGCCTTCCCCCCGGAAGCGCGTAACCTGACGCAACTACATCACATTCAGCCGCATCCCGCAAGCCCATTCTACCTCACGTGCTTCCGGGGGGAAGGCAAAACGCGTTAGACGGGCGACAGCGTGTTGAGGCGATTCTACCTCACGTGCTTCCGGGGGGAAGGCAAAACCACACCTTTCATCCCGCCCAGGCGCACCGATTCTACCTCACGTGCTTCCGGGGGGAAGGCAAAACCGCACTCCATACACCATTCTATGGGGTTGAATTCTACCTCACGTGCTTCCGGGGGGAAGGCAAAACTATACTAATTCATCCCTGTTAGATGGATTGATTCTACCTCACGTGCTTCCGGGGGGAAGGCAAAACGGCAATGTCAAGGTTCATGGTACTTGGTTTATTCTACCTCACGTGCTTCCGGGGGGAAGGCAAAACCTCGACAAGCGGCCAATCAAGCGATTCTTTATTCTACCTCACGTGCTTCCGGGGGGAAGGCAAAACTTGCTTTCCTCTCAGTTGTCATGCCGTAACATTCTACCTCACGTGCTTCCGGGGGGAAGGCAAAACCCGCGATTTGCGAGCCATGTGAGCTAGTCCATTCTACCTCACGTGCTTCCGGGGGGAAGGCAAAACTCCGGCCAGCCGGTCATTCCATGAGTGGCCATTCTACCTCACGTGCTTCCGGGGGGAAGGCAAAACGTCCAGATGGTTCACGTCAGCATCGGGTAAATTCTACCTCACGTGCTTCCGGGGGGAAGGCAAAACGCCGGAGCTACAGTGGATGGACGCCTCGCCATTCTACCTCACGTGCTTCCGGGGGGAAGGCAAAACTCATTCTGGCCTACCAAAAGTCGTACGGTTCTAATCGGACTACGGTAGGATTGAAACGGTGTTGGGTATGGGGGTGGGGACAAGCGGGGTGGGGTCGTTCCGCTGGATTTTTTAGGATTGGGGTCGTCTGGGTCCGTACAGACGATTGAGTTTGGAGAACTCTGCTCGTGTCCAGCCCCGACACAGCGTGTCGGGGTTCGCCGAACAAGGTAATCCGCGTCTATCAGCGTTCATCTGCGGTTAAGAGACGTGTTCGATGTTCCCGCCGTCGTCAAGCACCAGCACGAGATCGGCATGGCGGATCGCGCGTAAGGAAGGGGAAGTGCAAAACGGTGAAGCTGCGAAGATGAAATAGGGGGCAGTATGCTAAAATCGCCCGCGGCAGCGTCGTCAAGAACGGCTCGGATTTGAATTGGCGGCGTTACGTCCCTTGGATCAGCACATTGCAGCGCGCACCACGTCGATAATCGATCTCTTACGTGGCTTGCCTCTGAGAATCGGCGGTGGAGGCTCCATCTCAGCCAGCTTCCGCACAGGCAACTGCATCAACTCGTATTCAGCCTGCAACCAGTCATCCATCTCATGCCCCGGCAGGCGCCCGCGCTCCACATACAACTCGTGGGCACGAGCAGCGATCTCTTGGTGAGTCGGGCATTGGTTCGGCATTTTGGTCGGGTCCTCCTTTCGATGCGTCATTTTCTCCCTGTTGCATCTGACGCAAACGGCACTAGTTTCGCTCAATGTGTTCCAGGATGCAAGCCTTTCCTCAGCGATTGCAGAAGTCCCCGCGTATCTGGGCACTGCCCCCGATCTCGTGACTGGGCCGGTGTAGCGGCGGCTCTGCGAGCCGCCGAAATCCCCGAGAAACCAACGACTCGGCGCTTCACAGAAGCGCCGCTACACCGAAACCGACAGTTCCGCGGGGGCAGTGTGCAAACGCGCCCCAGAAGTCCACCGAAGGAAGCGAATTGTGTTTGGCACCTGTCGTTGGTAGGCTTCGCGACTCGAACAAGTCCCAACGGCAATGAATCCGCAACTGATCGCCACGTTGGTCATCCTGGTCATCGCGATGGCGCTGTTCCTGAGCGAACGCCTCAGCGTTGATCTGGTGGCGTTGCTGGTCGTTACCTCCCTCGGCGCTACGAGTGTGCTGACTGCAGAGGAGGTATTTCCGGGGTTCAGCCGAGAAGTGGTCATCATTCTCGTAGCGATCTTCATTCTCACCGAAGGTCTGGAACGCACCGGGGTGACCAGCCAGGTCGGAAACTGGCTGCTGCGAATCGCCGGTCGTGACGAAAGCCGGTTGATGACGGTTGTCATGGCGGCCGGCGCCTTCCTTTCGCTGTTCATGAACAACATTGCCGCCGTCTCGATTCTGTTGCCTGCCGTCTCGGGCGCGGCGCGCAAGGCGGGCGTGAGCAAGTCGCGCGTGTTGATGCCGCTCGCGTTCGCCACCCTGCTGGGGGGCATGGCAACCCTGTTGACCACCACCAACATCGTCGTCAGCGGGCTGCTCCGCGAACAGGGAATTCAAGGGTTTGGGCTGTTCGAGTTCGCGCCCGTCGGACTGCCGCTTGTCCTGTGCGGCATCATCTACATGGTGTTCGTTGGTCGTCGCCTCCTGCCCTTGCCTTCGGCGGTCGAACCCGAACGCGGGAGCCGCCGGACTTCGCTTGACCTGGTAGATCTTTACAGACTCGGCGAGTATCTGTTCCGTGCCGCTGTGCCCGCGGAATCCCCGCTCGTCGGAAAATCGATTCGACAAACCGCGTTCCGCGACGCCTACGGCCTGACCGTTGTTGGCATCTACCGCGACGGAAAACTCGCGCTTTCGCCATCGCCGGATACTCTCCTGGAACATGGCAACATCCTTCTTCTCGCCGGCGAAGCGGAGGATCTGCTGTTGCGCGACGCCGGTCAGTCGCTTGAGATCCTGCCGCTTGGCGAATGGCAGGAGCGCGACCTGGAATCGGCTAAGATCGTCGTGGTCGAAGCGGTGTTGTCGCCGCGCTCGGCGTTGATCGGGCAGACGCTGAGCAGCGCGCACTTCCACGAGAAACACGGCATGAACGTCCTGGCGATCTTGCGGGCCGGGCGCAAGATTTACGTTGGCCTGGCCGATTTGCCGCTCCAGTTTGGCGACGCACTCCTGATGCACGGGCCACGGGAACGGTTGCCCGTGCTCCGTGACGATCCCGATCTCATCCTCGTTTCTGAGGCACAGGACGAAGCGCCGCCAGTTGCGGGCAAAGGCAAACTGGCGCTGGCGATCATGATCATTACCCTGGCCGTGGCGACAACAGGGCATTTCCCCATCGCCGAGGTGATGTTGGCGGGAGCGCTGATCATGATTCTGTCGGGTGCGCTGACGATGGACCAGGCGTACCGCGCCATCGAGTGGCGCGTGGTTTTTCTGGTCGCTGGAATGTTGCCGATGGGCATCGCCCTGTCGAAAACAGGCGCCGCAGCGCTGATGGCCGATGGACTGATTCACGTCCTCGGCAATGCAGGGCCGTGGGCATTGCTGGCTGGGCTTATGGCTCTGACCATCCTCCTGTCCCAGGCCATGAAAGGCGCGGCGATCGCGACCGTAATGACGCCCATCGCGATTCAGGCGGCGCACGCCATTCACGCCGACCCGCGCGCATTGGCGATGGGTGTGGCGCTGGCGACTTCGATGGCCTTCGTCACACCACTCGGTCATCCCGTGAATATTCTCGTGATGGGCGAAGCGCGGTATCGCTTCCGCGACTACGTACGAGTCGGTTTGCCACTCACGGTGCTGCTGTTTGTGGTCGTGATGGTCATCCTGCCGATCATCTGGCCGCTGACTTTGAAATGAACCATTTGCGCGCCACGAACGTTGAAAAGTAGTACATCTGACAGTAAGCTACGTTGAATACCATGAGCGAACAGCCACTGCCAACTCCTGACGAGATTCAGCGCAAACTGAACGAGTTTATGAAAAAGGAATTCGGCGACCGGGTGGTCTTTGCCGCGCCGCAGGCCGAAACCGTGGAGACAACGCCACCGGGCGAAGAAACCAAGAAGAAATTCATCGAGTTCGATTTCAATCTCAAACCCAAGGACATCAAAGCGCACCTCGACCGCTTCGTCATCCAACAGGATGCTGCCAAGAAGACCCTCGGCATCGCCGTCTGCGACCACTACAACCACGTCAAAGCCTGCGAGCGCGGCGAGGAGCTGCGCGACTACATGAAGCAAAATATCATCCTCCTCGGTCCGACGGGCGTGGGCAAGACCTATCTCATCAAGATCATCGCCGACCTGATCGGCGTTCCGTTCGTCAAAGCCGACGCGACCAAGTTCAGCGAGACAGGCTACGTCGGCGGCGACGTCGAAGATCTTGTTCGGGAATTGGTCCATCGGGCCGAGGGCAACGTCCAACTCGCCCAGTACGGCATCGTTTACCTGGACGAGATCGACAAAATCGCCACACCCGCGAACATCATTGGCCGCGACGTCAGCGGCCGTGGCGTGCAAACCAACCTGCTCAAGCTCATGGAGGAAACCGAAGTCCCGCTTCGGTCGCCTACAGACATCCAAGCCCAGCTACAAGCCGCGTTTGAGTTCCAGCGCCGGGGCAAGGTCAAACGCGAAACCGTCAACACCAAGCACATCCTCTTTATTGTCAGCGGCGCGTTCGACCAACTGCAAGACATCATCCGCCGCCGGCTGCGCGAGACGCATATTGGATTCGGCAGCCACATCGCCACGGAGGAAATCAGCGAAGCCGATTTGCTCCGCACGGTGCAAACGGAGGATTTCATCAAGTTCGGCTTCGAGCCTGAATTCGTCGGCCGACTGCCCGTGCGCGTCGTGCTCGACAAGTTGACCGTCGACGATCTCTACAACATTCTCAAACACAGCGAAGGCTCGGTCATCGGGCAGTATGAATCCAGCTTCCGCGCCTTCGGCATCGACGTGATCTTCTCCGACGAAGGCCTGCATGCGGTTGCCGAACAGGCGGCGAAGGAAAACACCGGCGCGCGCGGCCTGCTCACGACCTGCGAACACGACCTGCGCGAGTTCAAATACGAGTTGCCATCTTCCTCGGTGCGCCAGTTCGTCGTTACACGGGCGCTGATCGAACAGCCCGCGGCCGAGTTGCAGCGCATCCTCCATGAGCCGGACTACGAGAAACGCCAGCTTATGCGACAATTCGTGCGCGAGTTCGGGCGCAAATTCGAGGAGAAACACAAACTCAAGATCAGATTCGCCGACGACGCGGAGGAGGAAATCATCAACCGCGCCTTCGCCGCGCAGAAGTCCGTGACCGACCTCTGCACCGAGTTGCTCAAGGACTACCAGTTCGGCCTCAACCTCATCAAAACCAACACCGGTCAGACCGAGTTTGTGCTTCCGAAGTCCGCGCTGGCCGACCCCGACAAATTCCTCAGCGACTGGGTCGTCTCCAGCTACCGGAAAGAGCCATAGCGACTCGTTAAGCGGACTTTCGAGTTTTCAAAGTCGCTGGCGCCCTGTAAACTGGCAGCATGAAAATCGAGCATGTTGCTTTCAACGTCCAGGATCCCGTCGCCATGGCGAAATGGTACGAGGCCAATCTCGCGATGCGCACCGTGCGGAGCTTTGGCCCGCCGACCCATACGCATTTCGTGGCAGACGCGCACGGGCAAACGATGATTGAGATCTACAATAACCCGAAAGCGCCCGTGCCCGATTACCGAGCGGTGAACCCGCTCGTGTTGCACCTCGCGTTCGCGGTGGACGACATGTCCGCCACCCGTGCCCGACTTCTGCGAGCCGGCGCGACCGCCGACGGTGAGATGACGGTGGCCGACAACGGCGACGAACTGGCCATGCTCCGCGATCCGTGGGGATTCGCCGTCCAACTCGTCAAACGCCGCGCCCCGATGTTACCCAAAAGCTGAAGCCATGAAGTTCTCGCAGGAGCGGTTGTTCAACCGCGACGAGGGAATCCCCTTTCATCACAAAGGTCTTTGGCATGGCGTGACCGCCGGGCGCGCCGCCAATTCGTCTCCGTGGGAGCGATTCCCGCGCTGTCCTCCCAATCTTCTCGAAGAATCTCTTTCGGCTCACCGGCCTCCAGCGTCTTTCTTGGGCCTCGCTTTCCCGTCAGCCTCTCCGAGGGCCTGCATCGGTTTACTCCACATCCCGGAACTGGATTTCTCGCCGTCACTGTACGCCATGTAGTCCGCCAGTACCTTCTGGCCGAACCAGTAGTATTTCTCGGCGCCCCGCGGCGACTTGCGCCCCGGACCATAGTATTTCTTCAAGTAGTTCAGCAGTGCCACGCTGTTTGTCTTCCCCTCCGCATTGACGGTCACGTTCGCCAACTTCCCCTTGTAAAAGCCATACTCGATAAGCTTTATCTTTGCGCCGCCCAGTTCCAAGCTCTCCTCTTTCCGAGTGTAGAACTTCAAGTCTCCGTCGTCTTCGACAAGCGCCATTCCCTTGCAGGTTTCAATTGGCTGCTCGAACTCCAGGTCACGAAATCCGTAGCGCGAGTCCAGGTAAACCAGTGAACCCGGCTTTGGCTGTGGGGCATCTTGCGCGTTGGTGAGTTGGGACAACAAAAGCGGAAGCAACACGGCGATCTTGAATCTCATACCAAGGCCTCCTTCAGGCTCGAGTGAATGCTAGTGGGTCAGCCGATTTGCCGCAAGACGTTTCGGGATGTGACACACCTATGCTGAAAACATCCTACTAGTGCTTCGACACACTTGATTTGAGAGGTAGGGCGCGACTCTGTAAACGGCACGCGAGCAGGCCGCCGGGCGCGCCGAGTCGTCAGACCACGGGCAGCCCGGCGGTCTGCCCCTACCAACGACCCATCAAATGAAGCGTGTCATTCCACTAGCGCTTGAAAATCACGTACTTCCGCAACACGAAATTGATCATCAAGGACACTACCACATTGGCGCCGAACGCCACGGTCGTCGTGATGCCGAACCGGCCGATGAGAAAGCCCATCAGCGCGCTGCCGATGACCGTACTGATACCGGATACGAGATAGAAGAATCCGATTTCAACCACGCGATTGTGGCGGCCGGACTCGAACACCCAAACGATGTTGATCAAATAGGCCGTCAGATTGGAAAAGATGAAGGCGATCACGTTATCTACGATCGAATTGCGTGCGCGGATGGCATCCGACACGGTGGCGACGCGCAAGTGCAACAAGCCGGCGAACACGTCGTGCTGATTCAGCGCAGGCAGAAGCTTGAGCGCGCAGAAATAGAACAGGCACACGTGCACTGCCGTGGCAATCGCGCCAGCGATGGCGTACTTGATGAATTGAACCAGCGGACTGTGCTGGCGTCCTTTGAACTGCCTCAGAAAGTTTCGCATTGGTTATCGGGTATTCTTCAACCCCGCCGATTCGCGCCATCCTAGTTCCCCGGCCGCAACCGGGGCAAGGTGATTTGACGGGATATGAAAGGAGAGACACAATTGGACGCCACCGCTGTCGCGACGCTGGCCGGTGTAGCGGCGGCTCTGTGAGCCGCCGAAACCATTCCGCCAACCACTCGGCGTTTCGCAGAAACGCATCTACATCAGTTACCCCGGGTTTGTCGGTGGCGGTGACAGATGCGCCCCAATCTCCCCACCAGATATTTTTTGACATCGCCGCACAGTAGAGATAGTTTGCGCTCTATCGGTGCGAGTATGAGCAAACAACAAGACCTCTCGGAATCCGTAAAAACAGCCATGGCGGACCATGAGATTCTTTCGCAGTACATTGAGCGCTACAACCGGATGTTCGCTGATGAGTCCCCCAAGAACATGCGAGAAGAGATCGACGGGATCAAACTGATCATCAATCAGAAGGTCGTTGACCATTTCGCGTACGAAGAGGAGCACATTTTCCCCGGTTTGCTTCAGGCGATTCCGAGCAAGGAAGTTTCCGACGCCGTTTCAATCCTTCGAAAAGAACATGTGTCGCTCCTGAAGCAAGCCAAACGATTGAACGAGATGCTGTCGAACCAGAATCCTGACGGCAACTGCACGGGCGAGTTGCGAAAGGCCATGCTCGACTTTCTCGCCAACCTCGAGAGGCACGCCGCCAAAGAGAACGAGTTGTTCCCTTCCCTGATGTGATCCCCCCGAGTTACCTGATTAGGTTGATGGGGTCACCGATCGATCTGTAACAGGCACCGGAGCGGATTCCCTCGCCTTGTCCCGGTCATTCGGCTAATCTTTCCGATGACTGATCGCTGATGGCTCGCACCATGCCCGACATCATCCTCACGACATTGAACGCCAGGTACGCGCACTGCGCTTTCGGGTTGCGCTATTTGATGGCCAACCTCGGCGATCTGAAACCGCGCGCGCGGATTCTGGAGTTCGACATCAATCAGCGGCCCGTCGATGTGGCCGAAGTCATCTTGAGCCAGCGACCGAAAATCGTCGGCATCGGCGTGTACATCTGGAATGCCGCGCAATCGCTCCAACTCGTTGCCGATCTCAAGCGGCTGCGTCCCGATCTTGTCATCATCATCGGCGGACCCGAGGTCAGCTACGAAGTCGATCAGCAGGAAATCTCACGATTGGCCGATTACGTCATCACCGGCGAAGGCGATCTTGCGTTTGCTGAGTTGTGCCGGGGAATAGTAGCGCGGGCGTCTCGCCCGTGGAATCGACAGCAACCGGCGGGCGAGACGCCCGCCCTACTGCCTCGCATCCTTCCTGCTCCCCTGCCCGACTTCGACAAGCTGGTGCTGCCTTACGACTTGTACACGGACGAGGACATTGCGCACCGTGTCATCTACGTCGAGGCATCGCGCGGTTGCCCGTTTGGATGCGAGTTCTGTCTGTCATCGCTGGACGTGCCCGTTCGCAACGTGCCGCTCGACAAGTTTCTGCCTGCGATGCAATCGCTCTTGGATCGCGGCGCGCGGCAGTTCAAGTTCGTCGATCGCACGTTCAACCTGAACATCAAGATCAGCGCCGCCATTCTCCAATTCTTTTGGGAACGCTACCGACCGGGGCTATTCGTGCATTTCGAGATGATTCCTGATCGGCTGCCCGAACCGTTGCAGGCGATCATCCGGAAGTTTCCGCCCGGCGCGCTTCAGTTCGAGGTGGGCATCCAGACGTTCAACGAGCGCGTGGCGGAATTGATCAGCCGTCGGCAGGACAACGCGAAGGCCGAAGAGAACCTGCGCTGGCTGCGCACGGAAACCGGCGTGCACGTCCACGCGGATTTGATCGCCGGGTTGCCGGGCGAGGACATCAATAGCTTCGCAGCGGGGTTCGATCGCTTGGTGGCGTTGCGGCCGCAGGAAATTCAGGTCGGCCTGCTGAAACGGCTGCGCGGCGCGCCGATTGTGCGTCACGACCGGGAATGGGAGATGGTCTATAGTCCGCACCCGCCGTATGAGATTCTACAGACCAAGCTGATTGATTTCTTTACGATGCAGCGGTTGCGGCGGTTTGCGCGGTACTGGGATTTGATCGCCAACAGCGGCAACTTCGTCGAGGTGACGCCGCTGATTTGGGCAAGCAACGGCGCGCCCGGCGAGCGCGCCCTACCAACGACTCCACAGCGGAATCTGGTAGGGCGCGGTGGCCCCTCCGCGCCGCAGACGCTGTCCCCCTTCTGGTCGTTTCTCAGATTCAGCGACTGGCTCTATGCTGAGACGAAGCAGACGCACGGAATTTCGTTGGCGCGGCTCAACGAGTTGGTGGCGCGGTATCTTACGGAGAAGATGGGCTTGGCCGAAAACGAGATTGCGCTGTTGTCCAACCGCGACCGCACTCCGTCGCGCACCGCGCCGCCACGTCAGGAAAAGCATCTGTTAAAGCGGCAGTCCACTTAATTCATCGCTTGCGCTGTCGGAAATGCTGGTAGCCGAGCCAGCCGATGGCGATGAACGGAAGCAGCAGCGCCAAGATGAGGATGACGTAACCAGACCAGCCCGGTCCGACGTAGCGTTCGAGCAGGATGAATACAAATGAATTCATTCGCCTCTACCCAAAGATGGCAAAGGAGTATGGTAACGACGAGATCGCCAACAGAAAATGAGGTCCTATGAAAACCAAGAACGCCAATAACACACTTCTTTCGAAGTTCGTCTTCGCCGCTCTTGTGGCGGTCTGGGGAGGAATCAACGCCTTCGGCCAGAACCCGGTTCACCACGGCCCAACCGAGCTCGCTTATGTCGATCAGGAAGTAGTGATCCGGTGGAAAACAGACGACCGCGAAGTCGCGCTCTTCGGTGCGAACTATTCCCTGCCCTCGTCCTGCGATTATCGGGCTGCAGGTTACGTCGGCTCGGACCGAAAGAAACTCGTCGAAAAGGACATGACCCACTTCGCGCGGATGGGGTGGGATGGTATGCGGCTCTGCCTGTGGGGCGACTGGGAGAACTCCGACAAACAAGGCAACCTGATTGTCAACGATCACCTCGACGTGATGGATTACGCGATCGCACAGGCAAAGCAGCGCGGCATCTACATCCTGCTGACCCCGATCACGACCTACAGCTCACTGTTTCCCGACGGAAAAGACAGCGACGAGCTCCAAGGGTTTTCCAAATACTACAAGAAGGGGGAACTCGGCACGAATCCCGACGCCATCGCGGCGCAATGCAATTACCTCCGGCAGATCCTCAACCACGTGAATCCCTACACGGGTGTCGCATTGAAGGACGAGCCTGCGATCCTCTTCGTCGAGATGATCAACGAGCCGGCGCATCACAGCGGCGACTTCGCAGGCTCGGTCGCCTACATCAACGCGCTCGCGGACGCGGTGCGCAGCACCGGCTGCCAGAAGATTCTGTTCCACAACGTAAGCCAGGATTTCAAGATCGCGCCGGCGATAAAGGCGTCGAAGGCCCAGGGCGCCAGCTTCGCGTGGTATCCCACGGGCTTGAATGCGCGCCACACGCTCACGGAGAACTATCTGCGCACGGTGGACGACTTCGCGCCGATGCTGCGCCCCGACCTGCTCAACGTGCCGAAGATCGTCTACGAGTTCGATTCGGCGGACATGAACTCGGGATACATGTATCCGGCAATGGTCCGCTCGTTCCGCGGCGTCGGCGCGCAGTTCATTGCGATGTTTTCCTACGACATGCTCGATACCGCGCCCTACAACCTCGGTTGGCAGACCCACTTCCTGAACATGGTTTACTCGCCTAAGAAGGCAGTGAGCGCGATCATTGCGGCCGAGGCGACAAGAGTCCTGCCTCGTTACAAGTACTACGGCGACTATCCGGACAACAGAACCTTCGGCCCATTCCGCGTCAGTTACGAGGAGGACCTGGGCGAGATGGTAACGGACGAGAAGTTCATGTATTCGAACGACACGCAGACCAGTCCGCCAAAACCGGCGGCGCTCAAGAAAATCGTCGGCTTTGGCTCCTCGCCGGTGGTGGCCTACGATGGCCGGGGCATCTATTTCCTCGACAAGCTCGCCGACGGCACGTGGCGGCTCGAGGTCTATCCCGACGCGCTGATCATGCGCGATCCGTTCGCCCAGCGGTTGGATTACCAACACGTTTGCTCGCGACTGGTGGCCCGGCAGTGGCCGATGACGATCCGGCTCCCTGACCTCGGCGGCTCGTTCAAGGTTGTACCGCTCAACGCCGGCAACACGTATTCCGCCAAGGCGCAGAACGGGAAGTTCGAGATCAATCCGGGGGTGTATGTGTTGTCCAAAAGCGGCCGTGTTCAACTGAACGGACTGCCGAAGCAGATCGGCCATTTGAAGATCGACGAATTCGTCTGTCCCGAGCCGCCGAAACTGCCCACGCAGGTGGTGCTGTCTCCGCACGCGGAGTATCCGGCGGATCAGCCGGTGAAAATCGCCGCGGAGATCGTCGACGCGACGACGCCCCAAGAGGTCACGGTGCATGTCCGCCAAGGGGACGGCGCGCCGTTCAAGGCGTTCCCCATGCAATCCACCGGCGGTTACACCTACCGCGCTACGATCCCGGTGGGCACGCTCTCCGCAGGGCCGATGGATTATTTCATCTCGGTGAAGACGGGCGACTCGACCGTGCGTTTCCCTTCGGATGGCGCAGAGCAATTGTGGAAGGCGAACATCGTCAATCCGACGGCGCCGCTGCAACTGTTCACTGCCGAACAGGACGCCAATCGCCTCGCGTACACCCGCATCGGCGACGCCGGTCGTCGGGGCATTTTCCAGAGCCTGCCGGCCTCCGGCGCCGACCCGGCAGCGCTGCGGCTCTTCTTCCCGTTGAGTTCCGATCGGGGTCTCGACGACTACACCGGCTCACTCTCGATCAAGGACAAGATCGCGGACCGGAAGCCGGGCATCTCATCCGCCAAGGCGCTGGACGTGAAGGCGAGAGGCGTCAGCGACGAACAGGAGATTTACCTCACGCTGGTCGAGGCCGACGGCACTTCGTGGACCAAGAAACTTACGCTCAAGTCGGGCTGGGAGGACATCGTCGTGCCCCTCGACCAACTCAAGATTGCGCTCGGCGTGAAGCTGCCGCTGGGCTTCCCCGAACGCTGGAATTACTGGATCACCCCGGCCAAAGGCCGCGGCGGTCCCGACGACCATGTTCGCCTCGATCAAGTGGAGCGATTGCAATTCTCGTTCAGGCCATCGGCGGCCTCGCGAAAGGCGGAAACCGATCCGTCGGTCGACATTGCGTCCGTAACGATGGTGTTCGAATAGATGCTCACTCACACCAACATCATGGCAGACAAACCCAAAGCCCTTTTCAACATGTGCCTATGAAAACAACATCGGTCTCCCCAAACCGGACCTGGCTCGTCGCCGCGTCTCTCCTTGTCGAAGCATCTCTCTCTATTCTCGCGGGCTGGTTCGCCGAAGGAGACGCAAACGGCGACTGCCGAAGAGCGCGCTGGTACCCAACGTCACCATCGCCCAACTCGTGGGTTCGGGAATCTGCACCGCTCCGGCCGCCGGCTGCACGAGCAATGTGACATCGTGCGGACCAGCACTCCATTCCCAAGACGGCCACTCCGAGGTGTAAAAACCGATGTCGGAAATGGTAGCCGAGGTAACCGAAATAGTGGAAACGGCGGAAGGCGGATAGTAGCCGGCCGGACTGGTAATCTGCGGGTGAAATGCCCAAGCGGAACCGTTGTAGGGCCCAATCAGCGCCCCGACCTCGAGCAATTGGCTTGCTGAGGCGGAGCCGTCGATTGAAAGCACCGTGAATTTGAGAACGAAATTCGAATACGCGCTGACATTGAGGCCAGCCAGCGTCCCGGCTCCGTGAGTGTTGTCCGAAACCTGAAAGCGGAAGTAATCCGGCGAATTCGTGCTGGAGAAGTGAATACTGAATTGCACGCCTGTCCCAGGGATGTCTTGTTCCGACGTGATGATTGCCGTGGGCGGTGGCAAGAAGCTGCTGCTCAGGTTATAGTCGAGAGACAGGATCGCCGAGTCGGACAGAGTGAAATCCGTAGCCTTCGCCGGATATGCCGCCATCAGTGCGCAAGCGAGCGTTGCGGCCCAAATACTTCTTTTCGTTCCCATTTCTCCTACTCTTGGAAAACGCACCATTATCATCTGCAATACAAAGAACGGCGTCAAGGACAAACCCGGTGCTTCCACCGCTCGGGGCGCATCATTGGTACTACCGCCAACTGATAGGAAATTGCTTTTGGAGCGCAGGGGATACGGGATCCGTTCAGGGGTTAAAACACGAATGGCGATAAGTTGTTTCTCTGATCCGCGGACGGTCGGCCCGGCGGTCTGACCCTACCGTCTCTAGCCGGGCTTCTTGCTGGCGTGCTTCGCTTCGTCCTTCACGACGGTTCACGCCGAAACCTGCGCTTCATAAAGTACTCGACGGGCGCCATGCCGGTTTCATATACGGCAAGCTTGGACGGTTCAATCGAAAGGAGAATCGGCACATGAATACGGCAAGCCAACCCGTGCCCGCTGGCGACGCAAAGGCCACCTACAACATGGCGTATGTCTGGACGATTTCCCTCGTGGCCGCCATGGGCGGATTGCTGTTCGGTTACGACTGGGTCGTCATCGGCGGCGCAAAACCGTTTTTCGAGAAATACTTTCAACTGAGCAGCGGACAATTGAGCGGCTGGGCCAATAGCTGCGCGTTGCTCGGTTGTCTGGTGGGATCACTGGTATCGGGTGGGATGAGCGACAAGTTCGGGCGCAAGAAGCTGCTGATTGCTTCGGCGTTTGTGTTTGCTGTTTCGTCGGTGTTGACGGGCTGGGCGCCGACGTTCACCTGGTTCGTCGTCTGGCGTATTCTCGGCGGCGTGGCCATCGGCATGGCGTCGAATCTTTCGCCGATGTACATCGCCGAGGTGGCACCGGCCCATCTGCGCGGGCGGTTGGTGGCGATCAATCAGTTGACCATCGTAATCGGGATCCTGGCGGCGCAGATGATCAACCTGAGGATCGCGCAGCCGGTGCCGGTGGGAGCGACGGCGGAGTTCATCCGTCAATCGTGGAACGGGCAGTACGCGTGGCGTTGGATGTTTATGGCGGTGGCAGTGCCGTCGGTGGTGTTCCTGATCGGATCGTTGGCGGTGCCGGAAAGCCCGCGCTGGCTGATCAAGAATGGGAATAGCGGGACGGCCCGCGGCGTGTTGGCGAAAATCGGCGGCCCGGCGTATGCCGATGCGGAAGTGCGCGACGTGCAGAACACGCTGGCGGGCCAGGAAATCCAACACGTGCGTTATCAGGACCTGCTGGAACCGAAAATCTTGAAGATTCTGATCGTTGGCGTGGCGCTGGCGGTGTTCCAACAATGGTGCGGCATCAACGTCATCTTCAATTATGCCGAGGAGATTTTCAGGGCCGCAGGCTATGACATCTCGGACACGTTGAAGAACATCGCGTGGACCGGCTCGGTGAACCTGATTTTCACCTTCGTCGCGCTAGGCGCGGTGGACCGGGGCGGACGACGGCCGCTGATGTTGTTCGGCGCGGCCGGCTTGTCGGCGATCTACATCGTGATGGGATGCTGTTATTACGCCGGGGTCAAAGGATTGCCGATGCTGCTTCTGGTGTTGGCTGCGATCGGCTGCTATGCGATGTCGCTGGCACCGGTGACGTGGGTGCTGATCTCGGAGATTTTCCCGAACCGCATCCGCGGCGCGGCGGTGTCCGTGTCGGTCTCGGCGTTGTGGATCGCCTGTTTCATCCTGACGTTCACGTTCCCGATTCTGAATCGGTCGCTCGGGCCGGCGAAGACGTTCTGGATGTTTGCCGGCGTGTGCGTCGCCGGTTTCATTTTTATCCTCGCACGCGTGCCGGAAACGAAGGGCAAGACGCTGGAGCAAATCGAACGCGAGTTGGCGGATTGACCAAGCCCATTGTGAACTGACCTATTTGAAGGGGGAGACAACCATGCAAAGCCAGTCGCATTCAGTTTTCGTCCGCCGCGAGCTGATCACAATCCCGACCTATCCCGTGCCACCGCCGGACAAGAAGCCGATGTTTCTGGAAAAGCGCGTCTATCAAGGCAGCAACGGCAAGGTGTATCCGTTGCCGTTCTACGACCGTGTGGCGGAAAGGAAGGTCGACCAAAAGTGGGAGGCTGTGCATTTGGAGAATGAGTACATCCGCCTGATGGTGCTGCCGCAGATTGGCGGACGTATTCATGTCGGGCAAGACAAGACGAACGGATTCGACTTCTTCTACCAGCAGCACGTTATCAAACCCGCGCTCGTCGGGCTGGCCGGGCCTTGGATTTCGGGCGGCGTCGAGTTCAACTGGCCGCAGCATCATCGCCCCGCGACGTTCATGCCCGTGGACATTCACATCGAAGAGCACGAGGACGGTTCGAAAACAGTCTGGTGCAGTGACCACGACCCGATGAACCGCATGAAAGGCATGCACGGCGTCTGCCTGCATCCGGGCAAGGCGTACATCGAACTGAAGGTGCGACTCTACAATCGCACGCCGTTCGTGCAGACGTTCCTCTGGTGGGCCAACGTCGCCACGCGCGTCCACGAACTGTATCAATCCTTCTTTCCGTCCGACGTCTTTTACGTTGCCGATCACGCCAAGCGCGCGACGAGCGAATACCCGCTTTGCCAAGGCTTTTACTACGGCGTCAACTACGGTGAGCGCGGTCGCAAGGGCGTTCCGCCAGGGGAGATGCCGACGAATTTCATCCCACCGGGTCGTTACGCGCCGAACGACCTTTCATGGTATGCCAACATCCCGACGCCTTGCTCCTACATGGCAATGGGATCGAAGGAAGATTTCTTCGGCGGCTACGATCATCGCGCAGAGGCGGGCGTCGTCCACATTGCCAACCACCACATCTCGCCCGGCAAAAAGCAGTGGACATGGGGCAATCACGAATTCGGCTACGCGTGGGATCGCAACCTCACCGACACCGACGGCCCGTACATCGAACTCATGGCCGGAGTTTATACTGACAACCAGCCGGACTTTTCCTTCCTTGCCCCCGGCGAGACGAGAACGTTCAGTCAGTTCTGGTATACGATCCAAAAAATCGGCCCCGCGAAACACGCGAACCTGGACGCAGCGGTCAACCTCGAAGATGGCAACGTCGGCATCTGCGTGACACGCGATTTCCCGTCGGCTACCGTCCGCCTCACCAAGAACGGCAAGGTCGTCTTCGGAGAGAAGACCAACTTGGCACCCGGTTCTCCTTTCGTCCGTAGGAGCCCCGACACTGGAGTCGGGGCGACCGGTCTGAAACTCGCTGTTCTCGATCGCTATGGCCGGGAGATCATCTCCTACGAACCAAAATCACGCGCCAAAGGCTGGGTCCCGCCACCCGCCACCGAGCCGCGGCTGCCGGCTGACATCGGCAGCAACGACGAACTCTACGTCACCGGTCTGCATCTCTGGCAATACCGCCACGCCACCCGCCATCCTGAATTGTACTGGCGCGAAGCATTACGCCGCGATCCGTTGGACGCCCGGTGCAACAACGCGATGGGTCTCTGGCATCTGCGTCGCGGTGAGTTCACCGAGGCCGAGCAACACTTCCGCCGCGCGATTGAGCGTCTCACCGGTCGCAACCCGAACCCCTACGATGGCGAACCGCACTATAACCTGGGCTTGTGCCTGCGATATCAAGCCGATGCACTGCTGGCAAAGGTCGTGGGTAGGATGCGACCACCGGGCGTGCCGAAGACAGAAATGGCGGACGGCTCGGCGAGCCGTCCCTACCTACATCTCCTCGAGGACGCCTACGCCGCGTTCTACAAGGCGACGTGGAACTATGCGTGGCAATCGGCTGGTTATCACGCCTTGGCCGAACTCGACTGCTGCCGCGGCGACTGGCAAAAGGCGCTCGACCACCTCGACCGCGTTTTGCGCGTCAACGCCGACAACCTCAAAGCCCGCGACCTTCGCGCCATCGTCTTACGCAAGCTCGGCCGCGCCGACGAAGCTGAGCGTCTGCTGCGTGAAACACTCGCGCTTGATCCGCTCGATTGGTGGGCGCGGCGTCTCCTCGGCGAGAAGATCACGTGTGACGTCCAAACGCAACTGGATTTGGCCCTCGACTTCGCGCGCGCGGGGCTGGATGGGGAGGCAACCGATTTTCTGCGTGGGAGCCCCGACGGCGGCGTCGGGGCGACCGGGGTATCAGCATCGCAGCCGGGAGGTCGCTCTCACAACGACTGGGGCACCGAGCCTTTGCGCCTCTACTACCTCGGTTGGCTTCACGAGAAACTTGGCGACCACTCGCAGGCACTTGGGCACTTCAAAGCTGCGGCACTCGCTTCGTCCGACTACTGTTTCCCGTCGCGGCTCGAAGAGATCGCCATCCTCCAAGTAGCGATGGCCGCCAACCCGCGCGATGCCAAAGCACCGTACTACCTTGGCAACCTGTTCTACGACCGGCGCCGGCACGAGGACGCGATCCGTCTTTGGGAAAAGTCTGCGCGGCTCGACGGCTCGTTTTCGGTCGTCTGGCGCAACCTCGGCATCGGCTACTTTAACCACGCTCTTAGCGTGGTCAACATCCGCAAGCAGCTTGCGAAGGCCCGCGCGGCGTACGAGAGGGCGTTTCGCGCCAACCCGCAGGACGCGCGTCTGCTTTACGAACGGGACCAACTGTGGAAGCGGCTCGGTGAATCGCCTGCGAAGCGGTTGGCCGAACTGGAAAAACATCTCGGCCTCGTCCGGCAGCGTGATGATCTCGCCGTTGAATTGTCCGCGCTCTACAACCAAACCGGTCAGCACGAGAAGGCTCTTGCGCTCATCACTGGCCGCAAGTTCCAGCCGTGGGAAGGCGGGGAAGGATTGGCGCTCGGACAGCATGTGCGGACGCATTTGGCACTCGGACGGCGGCTGCTTCGTAGCGCGGGCGTCTCGCCCGCGAAACCTGAACTACACGGGCGGGACGCCCGAGCTGCTATTGAGAAGGCGCACGAGCATTTCGAGATAGCATTCACTTCGCCAACCAACCTCGGCGAAGCGAAGCATCTTCTCGCCAACCAGAGCGATGTTTGGTACTGGCTGGGCATGGCGTGCGACGCGCTCGGCGACACAGCAGCAGCGCGGAGATGGTGGACAAAGGCCGCGACGTTCCGCGGCGACTTTCAGGAGATGAGCGTGCGCGCCTTCTCCGAGATGACCTACTATTCGGCGCTGTCGCTGGAGAACCTTGGCCGGCGCGCCGCCGCGCGGAAGTTGTTGCGTGAGTTGCTCGATTACGCGAAGAAGCTCTACCGCGCGGAAGCGAAGATCGATTACTTCGCCACGTCTCTGCCGACGATGTTGTTGTTTGAGGACGACCTGCAGAAGCGCCAGCAGACCACCGCGCTGTTCCTGATGGCGCAGGCCAGTTTGGGTCTGGGGCGGAAGCGACAGGCGAGCACGCTCATCAAGAAGGTCCTGCGGTTCGATCGCAGTCACGCGCCAGCGGCGGATTTGCTGTCGCCATGCGACCGCCCCAAGCAAGAAGCGTAACCGAAAGGAGAGAGAATCATGAGAGGGTGTTGCGCAAACCGTGTTTGCCGTTGTAGCCGCGCTTCTGTGAAGCGCGGGGTATTCATTTTCCAAAGGAATTCGGCGCTTCACAGAAGCGCCGCTACACCATGCCTCATCGTGTTGGCTTTGGCCTGTCTTATTGGCGGCCCGGCATTGGCGGCAGACGAAATCAAAGATAAGCAAGGAACGCCTCGCCCTGCGATTGACCACGCTCAAAGCGTGGTAAATCTAACGAACCCGGATTTGTCGGTGACGTCGGGGCATCTGAAGATGGGCGGGAAGAATCCGCAAGGCATCGAGATCAATGCCAACAGCCGTTACCTGACGCTGGGCGGCAAGCCGTGGCTACCGGTGATGGGCGAGTTTCATTTCTCCCGTTACCCGCACGAATCGTGGGAGGAGGAACTGCTGAAGATGAAGGCGGGCGGCATTACAGTGGTCGCAACCTATGTCTTCTGGATTCACCACGAGGAGATCGAGGGGCAGTTCGATTGGTCCGGCGACCGCGACTTGCGCCGCTTCGCGCAACTCTGCGCCAGGCACGGGCTGTACTGTTATCCGCGCCTCGGCCCGTGGGCACACGGCGAGGCGCGCAACGGCGGTTTTCCCGATTGGCTGCTCCAGAAATGCGGGAAGGATGTGCGCAAAGACGCCGAGCCGTACCTGACGTATGTCCGCCGGTTCTACGCCGAGATCGGCAAACAGCTCCAGGGCCTTCTCTGGAAGGATGGCGGTCCGGTCATCGGCGTGCAGTTGGAGAACGAATATCACGGCAGCCCGTCGCATATGTTGACATTGAAAAAGCTCGCCCGCGAATTGGGATTCGATGTGCCCCTGTACACGATGACCGGCTGGGACCGGGTGCGTGTGCCGGAAGGCGATGAGTTCATCCCCGTGTTTGGAGGTTACCCCGACGGGTTTTGGATTACCGACATCGGCAACTGGGCGCGCGACAGCCGCAAACAATACTTCTTCGGCCTCGAACGCGACGACAGCACCGTCGGCAGCGACCTGATGAAGAAGCCGGGCATGCCCGATACGTCGTTTCTGCTGCGGTATCCGTACGGCACATGCGAGATCGGCGGCGGCATGCAGGTTAGCTACCGCCGCCGTCCCGTGATTGAGGCCGACGACATCGCCGCGGTGGCACTGACGAAGATCGGCAGCGGCAGCAACCTCCAAGGCTACTACATGTATCACGGCGGCTCACACCCACTGGGCAAGCTCACGACGATGAACGAATCGCGCGCCAGTGGCTATCCCAATGACATGCCCGTGATCAATTACGATTTTCAGGCGCCGCTCGGCGAGTTCGGCCAGCGCCGGGAGTCGTACGATGCCTTGCGCGTTCTGCACCTGTTCCTGAATGATTATGGCAGCAATCTCGCGCCGCTGCCTTCCGTCATGCCCGCGGAAAAACCGGCAAGTATTGACGATCGGACGACGTTGCGTTGGGCGGCGCGCTCGGACGGGCGACGCGGTTTTGTGTTCATCAACAACTACCAGCGCATCGAGTCTCTGCCCGACCGCGAGAATGTCCAACTCGAACTGCGGCTGAAAGATGAGACGCTAGCTGTTCCCAGCAGGCCGATTCGGATTCCCAATGACGCATACATGATCTGGCCGTTCAACCTCGACCTCGGCGGCGCGCTCTTGAAGTACGCCACCGCCCAACCGCTCTGCCGCGTCGCGGACTGTTTTGTTTTCTTCGCGCCCGCCGGCGTGGACGCTGAGTTCGCTTTCGATCCGCAGACGCTCGCCGCTGACAGCCGTGCCCGGTTCCGCGAGTTGAAGCCGGGGACGGACTGCGTCTTCAGCGTCCGCGCCCGCAACGGCGCGGGCGCGAAGATCATGTTGCTCACCGAGGAGCAAGCGCGCCATTGCTGGAAGGCAAACATCTGGGGCGCGGACCGGTTGTTCCTTTCCTCGGCCGGGCTGGTGTTCGACGGCGAGAAACTGCGCGTGCAGTCCCGCAATCCCGCGGACTTGACGTTCGCCGTGTATCCTGCGCCGCCGCTGGCGATGAAAGGTGTGGCCGACGGTGCATTCACCCGCTTCGCAGGATCGGCGATGACGCGGAAAATCAACGTCGAATGGAAGCGACTCAAGCCCGCAGCGCCCGCGCGGCCCGTAAAGACCGACGCAAAAGGCGCCGTGCTGGCACCGGACGATGCGGACTTCGCCGACGCCGGGGTGTGGCAGGTGCGGGTGCGCGTGCCCAAGAATGCGCTCGACGGCATCCACGAGTTGTTTCTGCGCATCGACTACACGGGTGACGTCGGACGTGCGTATCTCGGTAATCGATTGATCTCCGACGACTTCTACTTCGGTCGCGTTTGGGAGATCGGACTGAAGCGGTTCGCGCCCGAAGCGCTGGAGAAAGGGCTGACGCTCAAGATTCTGCCGTTGCGCAAGGACGCCCCAATCTATCTGCCGAAAGATCGCTGGCCGTCGTTCGATGAAACCGGCGAAGCCATCGCGGTGCGTGACATTACCGCGCAAACGGAGTATGAACTTGTTGTTCGCCCATCACCATTCATCATTATTGAAGAATAATGAGGGCCTGTTGCCCAAATGATTTTTCCGGTTGTAGCTGCGCTTCTGCGAAGCGCGGGTCATTCATTTCCCGAAGGAATTCGGCGTTTCACAGAAACGCCGCTACACCGAAACGCGCGGAAATTGATTTGGGCAACAGGCCCATGAGACGTGACCCCACTCGCTTGTTTCGGGCATGAGCGGACTGATCATCATTTCGGGCAGCGGCGACGCCACGACCAACTACATTGATGCCGGCGGAGCCACCAACATCCCCTCCCGCTACTACCGGATACGACTCGTGCCATAGCTCGTGACTTCGTGGAAGGATCCGAAGTGATCGAATCACATGCGGCTCCATCGAGCGACGGTACGGCGGCGCAGCCATGAGAGAAGTCAAGAATGTGGATGGTGAGCGCAATTTTGGCTAATTGTAGAGCGGTCGGTGATGTGGTAAATTTGCGACGGTCTCAGGTGCATCATGAAATGCAAGTCACCTTCCTCTTATCGGGTTGTTTCGAAGCCCACTCTTTACTCTGATTCCCTTGATTCCTTCGCCCGGTCGCATGAGAAGATCGTTTCGGCGAATCGCCTGATGAGAGTCACCGCGGTGCGATGGTGGTCGCTCGGGTTGCTCTGCCTGATTTCCGCGACCGGCGTGCTGGCGGCAAACATTCCGGGAGGCGGCACCGGCACCGGACCCAACGTGACGTTGGTGGACAACGGCAGCACGGTGACCATCAGCAACGGGATTGTCTCGATTGTTTGCACCAAATCGTCAGCGGTAATCGGTCAGATCAACTATATTTACAACAATGGCAGCGGTACGATCACCAACCAGTTGCTGGCCAATGGCCACAACGGCGGGGAGTTGTATTGGGAGAACAACACTAATAACGGGCCTGCGTTCACCAACTACTGGGTGGTAGCCAACACCGCCAATTACGTGGAAATAGCAATGTACAGCAGGACCACGTCGGTGGCGAATGACGAACTGGAGGTTCACTATTCAATGCTCCGAGGTTCGCCGGGATTCTATGTCACCGGGATTTACAGTCATAGCAGCAGCGACGGCGCGATCGGGATGGGCGAGAACCGCGATAACATCTACGCGGGCTCCATCTTCAACTGGATGAGCGTGGATGCCGCCCGCAACCGGCTGATGGAAGTATCAGCTAGCTGCCTGGCCATCGCCGTGCTGGGTGCGCCGGCGGAAGTCACGCTGTGGACCAATGGGGTTTATCAAGGCCAATACGAAGATAAATACAAGTACAGCGCCAACTTCGGCGCGCAACGGGTCTGGGGTTGGAGCAGTGTCGGCAGCAACACAGTCACTGCAGCCAATGTCGGTCTCTGGGATGTCACGGCCAGCGTGGAATACTACAACGGCGGTCCGATGAAACCCGAGTTGATGAGCCACATCGGCACCACGATTCTCAACATGTACAACGGCAGTCACTATTACATGGGCATGGACATGTACTTTGCCAGCGGCGAGGTCTGGACCAAGGTGTACGGGCCTCATTTCATCTACTGCAACAATATTACCAACACAATCACCGATCCCACACAGGCTTCCAGCGCCCTGTACTCCGATGCCGTCGCCCAGGCCGCTGCCGAGCAGACGGCCTGGCCGTACAGTTGGTTTACCAACGCCAACTATGCCCTTGCCTCCAACCGGGGTGCGGTCTCCGGCAAAATCGCCATCAACGACACGTACAATCCCAACGCCTCGCCCGCCGGTTTGTGGGTGGGCGTCATCCAACAACCTTACACCATCACCAATATCTATGACTTTACACAGTGGATGAAGCCATATCAGTTCTGGGTCAAGACCGGCACCAACGGCAATTTCACCATCCCAAACGTCACCGCCGGAGCCAACTACACCCTCTACGCCTTCGGGCCCGGCGCGGCGGGAACGTTCATGTCGCAGAACCAAACGGGCGGCAATCCCCCGATCTTGTACAACCCTCCGGCCACGAGTTTCAGTGTCACCGTCACCGGCGGTGCAACCAACAACCTCGGCACCGTCACATGGACCCCGACCCGTGTCGGTCCGACCGTGTTTGAAATCGGCTATCCGGACCGCAAAGGCGACAAGTTCCGCCACGGCGACGATTACTGGGTGGGCGACATCGGTCCCAGTCCGACCGCTCCCAGCCCCATCTGGAGCAAATTCCTGGAATACCCGTTCGATTTCCCCAATGGACCCAACTATGTGGTCGGCCAGAGCCGGTGGTCAACTGACTGGAATTACATCCAGACGACCGTTGCCAACAGTCAGGGGAGTTTCGGTCCATCGACCTCGACCATCACCTTCAAACTCGCGTCGGCCCCGTCCGCCGTTTCTACCGCCTCGCTCTACATCGCCCAAGCTTCGAATTTCCACGCGCCTCTGGTTGTTACAGTGAACGGCAACAACCTCGGCAGCACCGCAGGCGTTACTTCCACCCCCAATGCGAACAGTTCGGGTGGGTACACCCCCTCTTACTTCTACGAGATCAGTGACACGACCGTGCGCGAGGGGCCTAATGGCGCGTTTTCCGACGAGCGCCTGACATTTCCTGCTAGTCTGCTGCAGCAGGGGACGAACACCATCACCATCAACATGCCCAACAGCGGTAGCTCCGAGTATCACGCCATGTACGATTATATCCAGCTTGAACTGCAAGGATATGTGCCCCCTCCGCCGGCGAGTGTCGCCGCTTACGCCGGCAACAATTCCAACCTGATCAGTTGGCCCGTGACACCTGGGGCGACCAGCTACAACATCCTGAGCACCACCACCTCCGGCAGCAACTACACCACGATTGCCAGCAACGTGATCGGCCCGGTCTGCGGCAGCGGCTCGAATAACGCGACGTATCTCAACACCAACGCCGTCAATAGCACCACCTATTATTACGTCGTGCAGTCGGTCAACCCTGCCGGCACCAGTTCCAATTCGGTGGAAAGCCCCGGTGCGGTCCCCTCGCCCAGCGTATCCACCAACCCGCCCGCCGCGCCCACCGGCCTCGCCGCCACCGTCGGCCACAGCACGGCCACGCTGACCTGGAGCGCTTCGCCCGGTGCAAACTACTACACCATCCAGCGTTCCACCCTCGTGAACAATGGAGTCGGGACTTACATTACGCTCAGCCTCATTACGCTCGACAATGGCACCACCAACACGACATACACCGACACCACGCCGACCGACGGCAGTATTTACAGTTATTTCGTTACCGCGACGGCCGCGGGCGGCACCAGTAGTAACTCGACGCCGGTCGTGGCGATGCCCATACCTCCGGCTCCCGCCTCTGCGCCCGGCACCGTCACCGTCACCGCCGGTGCCGGACAGACAACCAATGTCATCAGTTGGTCGGCGGTGCCCGGGGCGGTTGGTTACATTCTCCAGCGCGCCACCAGTCCCGGCGGACCTTTCACGTACGTGATGAGCATCACGGAAACCACCTTCAAGGACACCGGCTTGAGCAATAGCTTGGCCTATTACTACATCGTCACCGCCGTCAACGCCGGCGGCGTCTCGAATTCCACCACGGTCGCCGGCCCCCCGGGAGTTCCCGCCACGCTCGGCGCCGCCCCCGGCAACGCCCAGGTTCTGCTGAATTGGGCTGCTTCCCCCGGCGCGACCAGCTATATCATCAAGCGCGGACTCAGCAGCGGCAGTGAGACGACGCTGGCCACAGGGATTACGGGCACAAGTTATACCGACACGAACGTCGTCAACGGGACGAAGTACTATTACCTCGTCGCCGCCACGGGGCCCGGTGGCACGAGCCTCAATTCTCCCGAAGCCAGCGCGACTCCCACCGGCTCGACGGTTGCCGGTCTGGTCTGGAGCGGCGCGGCCTGTTCGGCGTGGGACACGACGACCACCAACTGGCTCAATGGCCTCACCGCCACCGTTTATGCCGATGGGGAGAACGTGACCTTCAATAATTCGTGCGCCAGCGCAACCGTTGCCATCACCAACGCCGTGTCCCCCGGCACCGTCACATTCGCCAACTCGACCATCAATTACACCGTCACCAACGTGCTCGCCGGGATTTCCGGCACCGCCAGCCTGGTCAAGTCCAATACCGGCGCCGTGACCTTGGGCGGTCCCAATACCAACAGCTATAATGGCGGAACCATCGTGGCCGACGGCCAGCTCGTCTTTTCCGTTGGCGCTGCCATTCCTGCCAGTGGGACGGTGACACTCACCGGCACCGGGGCCGTAACGGTGATCAGCGCCAGTTCGTTGCCGAATGTTGCGGCCAACGGCACCAATACAATCACGGGCAACGGCAATAGCGGCACGGGCATTGCCACCTTGAACGATGCGGGAGTACTGAATCTGGCCGTCAGCGGCGGCAGCAAGGCGTTTGACCTGACCGGCACCATGACCGGCTCCGGAACCCTTGCCTTGGCGACTTCCGGCATGACGCTCCGATTTAACGGCACTTCGGGAGACGGCGCTGCCATTTTCGATTTGGGAACGGGAACCGCCTTGGCCAACGTTCGCAACACCACCACGACCGCAATCTCCCTGGGTGGATTGACAGGGGGTTCGGGCACTCAGTTGCAGGGGGATAATAGCAGCGGCGGAGCCAACATGACGTACACCATCGGCGGCGCCAATGCCAACACCGAATTTGACGGAATCATCAAGGATGGAACCGTCGGCACGGTTGCCATTACCAAGACCGGTACCGGAACATTGACGCTCACCAGCACCAACAGCAACTACAGCGGCGGCACGACCGTCAGCGCAGGCACGTTGCTCGTCAACAACACCAAAGGCAGCGGCACCGGTTCCGGCGCGGTCACGGTCAATGGTGGCACGCTCAGCGGCACCGGCGTCATCGCCGGGCCGGTCACCGTAAACTCCGGTGGCGCATTTTCGCCCGGCAATCCGCTGGGCACCCTGACCATCAGCAACAACCTGGTGTTGAACAGCGGCACGGTTCTGGCCTATGACTTGGGCACGAGCAGCGATTTGGCAAGAGTGAGCGGCACCCTGACTTTGGGCGGCACGCTGAATATAAGCAACGCCGGCGGATTTGGGGCGGGCACGTACGTGTTGTTTACCTATGGAGGGTCGCTGACGTACAATGGAGTCAGCATCGGCAGCGCCCCGGCGGGCTACAATTACGGCATCGACACAGGGACGGTCGGTCAAGTCAAGCTGGTAGTCAGTGCATGGACGGCGTTCCAGCAATGGCAGATGAACTACTTCGGCTGTACCAACTGCCTGCAAGCAGCGGCCAACGCTGATCCCCTGGGCAAGGGCATGAGCAATACCAACCAGTTCCTGGCAGGTCTCAATCCGACCAACAGCGCCTCGGCGTTGCGGATCATCTCCGCAGTGCAGCAGAGCAACGACGTGGTGATCACCTGGACGACGGCCGGCGTCAGGACCAACGCGGTGCAGGCAACGGCCGGAGACGCGAACGGCGGCTATGCGACAAACTTCACCGACATCAGCGGCTCGATCATCATCCCGGTCAGTGGAGATACGACGACCAACTATGTCGACACGGGCGGGGCCACCAACGCCCCGTCCCGCTACTACCGCATCCGCCTAGTACCGTAGTACCTGAGTTAGTCGCGGGAACCAGTGTCTCCGATAAATCTTGCGTTTTCCCCAAGAATATGAGACAAAATTTAGCAGTTCACTGCGAGGCACGGGCGAAGTTGAATCTTCATACCGAAAGGTCAAGTCTGATGAAGTTAAGCGCTAAAATCGAGTTGGCTTTCGTAATCGGAGCATTGTTCCTGATCGCGACCGGGGCAAACGCGCAGCGGCAGATGGAGAATCTGGGACGGGGGGTCGTGGCAGTTCGCACCAACGACACCACGGCGTACGTCGGATGGCGGATGTTGGGGACCGACCCGGACGACATCGCCTTCAACCTGTACCGCTCCGGCACCAACGGCACGCCGGTTCAGCTTACGACCAACCAGACGCAGACAACGGATTTTGTCGACACCACTGCGGATCTGACCCAGACGAATTCCTATTTTGTACGGCCCGTGATCAACGGAGTGGAGCAGGCGGCCAGCGCGTCATACACGCTGCCGGCCAACACCCCGATTCAGCAGTATCTCTCCGTTCCACTGCAGATACCCGCCGGCGGCACGACCCCGGATGGCGTCAACTATACCTATAGCGCCAACGATTGCAGTGTTGCTGATCTGGATGGCGACGGGGAGTACGAGATTATTGTGAAGTGGGATCCCTCCAATTCCCAGGATAACTCGATTTCCGGCTATACGGGCGACTGTATTCTGGACGCCTACAAACTCAATGGCACACGCCTGTGGCGGATTGATCTTGGCAAGAACATCCGAGCCGGAGCGCATTATACGCAGTTTATGGTTTATGATCTCGATGGCGACGGGAAAGCGGAACTGGCCTGCAAGACGGCGCCCGGGACAGTGGATGGCCAGGGCAATAATGTTATCATGCCGGGGGACAACCCCAATGCAGATTACCGCAATTCTTCCGGCTACATCCTGACCGGGCCGGAGTATCTGACCATCTTCAACGGCCAGACAGGCGCGGCGATGGTCACGACCAATTACGTGCCGCTCCGAGGTAACGTTTCGGACTGGGGGGACAGCTACGGCAACCGGGTCGATCGGTTCCTAGCGTGTGTGGCGTACCTTGACGGACAGAGGCCCAGTCTTGTCATGTGCCGTGGTTACTATACGAGAGCGGTACTGGCGGCGTGGGATTGGCGCAACGGCCAACTGACGCAGCGCTGGGTTTTTGATACCGGGTTTAGCACATCCAGTACGAATCCCTTGGCCGGCTATCAGGGGCAAGGGGACCACAGCCTGAGCGTTGGTGATCTCAATGGCGATGGCAAGGATGAGATCGTGTACGGGGCCGCGGCGATTAACAATGATGGGACAGGGCTTTATACAACGGGTTGGGGGCATGGAGACGCGCTGCATTTGGGCGACATGGATCCGACCCGGCCGGGTTTGGAAGTGTGGAATGTCCATGAAACCCCCAATCCCACCTGTGGCGGTGGCGAGTTCCGTGATGCCAGAACCGGGGCGCTGATATTTGGATTGCCAGGAACATCAGATACCGGCAGGGGATGCGCAGACAACCTGATTACGAACATGGTGGGATATCAGATGTGGTCTTCGGCTTCCGGCGGACTATTCGACACCAAGGGCAAGAATATCGGCCGTACTCCCGACTCGGACAATTTCCTGGTGTGGTGGGACGCCGACGTGAGTCGTGAGCTTCTCGACGGCAACCACATCGACAAGTACGGCGCCACAAGTGACGCACGATTGCTGACCGCCAACGAGTGTTCGTCGAACAACGGGACAAAATCCACTCCCTGTTTGTCCGCCGACATATTCGGAGACTGGCGCGAAGAAGTGATCTGGCGGACATCGGACAACACGGCGCTGCACATTTATACGACGGTCATTCCGGCGGCGAACCGTTTCTACACCTTCATGCATGACCCGCAATACCGGTTGAGCATCGCCTGGCAGAATGTGGCGTATAATCAGCCGCCCCACACCGGTTTTTACGTCGGCTACGGCATGCAACCACCACCGGTTCCGCCCATCTCCACCGCCAACCGCCTGTGGCGGGGAGATGGCGTCTCCAATACGTGGGATGTGGCCACCGCAACCAATTGGGTGGTCGGCGGAGTTTGGACGAGCAGCACCGCTGCCGTTTTCAACCAAGGTGACGCCGTTCTGTTTGACCTCAGCGGGTCGAACAACGTTCCGGTCAATCTTGCCGGCGCACTGGCGCCGGGAGCGGTCACGGTCTATGCGCCGATCGATTATGTGTTTGGCGGCAGCGGATCGCTGACGGGGACAATGAAACTCGTCAAATCTGGAACGGGCGCGCTGACCATCAACACAACCAATTCGTACAGCGGTGCCACGACGGTTAGCGACGGCACCTTGCTGGTCAACGGGAGCCTCGATCAAAGTCCTGTGACCGTGCGCGGCAGTCTGCGGGGTCTCGGTAGAATCGGTGGCAGCGGGCGACTGGGAGGCGGTCTCACCGTGCAAGCCGGAGCCAGCGTGATTGTCGGCAGCGGTACCAACGTGGCCGGCACGCTGAGCATTTCCAATGGCCTGACCGAAGCCGGCGGGGTGGCGAACTACTTCGATCTTTCCGATGATCCGACGGGCACGATCAAGACGAACGATCTGATTGTCATCAATGGAGACCTGACTTTCAGCGGTCAGAATTCCATCAAGATCACCATGTTGAACGGCACACTGCCTCTGAACACTTCTTATCCTTTGTTCCAATACAGCGGTACGCTGAACGGCGGCGTCTCCAATCTCACGGTGGGTGCCATTTCCTCATCCTTCACGCTGGCCCTGACCAATGTGCCTGGACAGATTGCCCTGCTGGTGATCAGCAACCGCGCGCCGGCGGGCATCACTTGGGCCGGCGACGGTGTGGCCAACGTCTGGGACACGGGCCTGACGGCCAACTGGTTGAACGGAGGCCTCCCGGATAACTTCTATCCTCTCGACAACGTCCGGTTCGACGATACCGGTTCGGCGGTTCCACCGGTCAGTCTGACCGGTGTTCTGAATCCGGCTTCGGTGACGGTGACAGCCACGGTGGATTACACGTTCAGTGGCACCGGTTCTCTGACCAGCCCAGCCACGCTGGTCAAGTCGGGTTCGGGCAACTTGTTCATCAATACCCTCAATAGTTCTACGAACCGTCTGACGATTTACGCCGGCACGGTGCAATTGGGCGATGGGGTGAGCGCTGACGGCAGTTGGTCGGGGAGCATTTCCAACCTCTCCAGCCTGGTCGTGGCCAACATGGGTTCCTTGACCATGGCCGGCAATATCAGCGGCAACGGCTCGTTCACGATGGCTGGCACCGGGGCGTTGACGCTGACCGGTACGAACACCTACTCGGGTACGACGGCCGTTCTCGACGGCACGCTGCAGCTCGGCGCTGGCTCCACATCGGGTTCTCTGGGAACGGGCGACACGTTGAACAACGGGGCGCTGATATTCAGCCGGACCGACTCGATCACCTACAGTGGTGTGATCAGCGGCGCTGGCAGCCTGACCAAGAGCAGCAGCGGCACGCTGACGTTGTCCGGCAACAACACCTACGGCGGCGGCTCGACCGTCAACGGAGGTTACCTCCGTCTGACCCATAACAACGCCGCCGGCAGCGGTTCGATCACGTGCAGCAGCTCGGTGCAACTGGGCAACGGCATTCTTATCACAAACGGCTTCGTCTCAACCGGCACCACGGACTGCATGATGGACTGTCCGTCCGGCACAGGCATGTGGATGAGCACCGTCAGCGCTTCAGGCAGCGCGCAATTCCGTCCCGGCACCACCGGTGGCACCCTCGTCCTCACCAATGTGACCGCAACCTTGGGCAGCTGTTACTTTTTCGTTTCGCGCGGCACGGTTGTTTTCGCGGGTAACACGGCCATTTCAACGACCGGCACCGGTCTTGGATTCGGCCGTTCAGACAACAATACCGTCGCCGTCACGATCAAGGACAACGCCAGTCTTTCGTTCGGCAACGTACCGATGGGTTCGGGGAAGAGTATGGCCACGCTCAGCCTGACACTTACGAACTCCGGAGCATTGACGTTGACGGCGCCAAATGGGGCGAACACGTTTGACCTGCTCAACGTGTCGGCGTCAACGGCGGCCAGTACCATTCGGCTCGGCCCAGGGACGACGTTGACCGTGGGCGGCTTTATCAAGACGTCGACCGGGGCGAACCAAACCTCGATTCTGAACTTCAATGGCGGTGTCGTGAAGGCGACGAGCAGCACCAATGGGTTTTTGAACGCGCTGTCTGGTCTGTCTGCCCGGGTGCAGACGGGCGGGGCGAAGATTGATGATGGCGGGTATGCGATTACGATCAGCCAGTCGTTGTTTCACGATCCCGGCGTGGCGGCTGCCGATGGCGGATTGACCAAGCTGGGGGCCGGCACACTGACGTTGGCCTACACGAATGGCTACAACGGTGTCACGACGGTGAGCAACGGGACGCTGTTGGTCAACAACACCACGGCGAGCGGAACGGGCACGGGTGCGGTCACGGTGGTCAGCGGAGCGACGCTGGGCGGCACGGGCGTCATCGCCGGCCCGGTAGCGGTCAACGGCAAGCTGGCTCCCGGCAGCAGCGTGGGCACCCTGACCATCAGCAACAACCTGGTGTTGAACAGCGGCGCGGTTCTGGCCTATGACCTGGGCAGTAGCAGTGATCGGACGGTGGTCAGCAGCAACCTGACGGTGGCTGGCACGCTGAACATCACCGATGCGGGTGGGTTCGGCGTGGGCACCTACATTCTGTTCACGTACGGCAAGACGCTGACCTACAATGGGCTGAGCATGGGCGTTGCGCCAGCGGGCTACAATTACAGCATCGACATCGGCACGGCCGGTCAAGTCAAGCTGGTAGTCAGCGCTTGGACCGCGTTCCAGCAATGGCAGATGAACTATTTCGGCTGCACCAACTGCCCGCAAGCCGCGCCCGATGCCGATCCGTTGGGCAAGGGCATGAGCAACACCAACCAATTCCTGGCGGGTCTCAA